>CENY01172051.1_pt1 | contig 166759 bp, 159 predicted proteins | sample 356181 | NCBI WGS metagenome assembly CENY01 (sample SAMEA2619840, study PRJEB7988) | marine metagenome | isolation source: saline water (ENVO:00002010), including
GTTTGAAGGACCTGAAAGAAAATTAGGCGATCCTGAATTAGTTGATCGTGAGTTTGAAGGACGAAAATCAGACGTCCTTGAAGATGAAATGTTTAGTCAAAATAATGGACGATCTCCTTTTGGCACAAATGATCCAAAGATTTTAGAATGCCTAGAAAGAACGCTAGGAGGAGAGCGGTTTAAAGATCTTGCTATTGGAGGTGGAGCTCCTCCAAATCAAAGAGAAAGAGAAGCAATGGGGTTTTGTTATCAGCCTTTGGAAGGCATGCCAACACCAGAGGCCAGGCTTAAACCAGGGCCAACACCAATTGCGTCTACAGAGCCAAAGCTTCAGGCAACAGCAGTGCCTACAGCAACATCTATGCCAGAACCAACACCTGCAGATACAGCTGTATTTCCTAGTCCAACAGCAGTTTCTGTCGAGCCTTCATCTGAGAAATTAAGTGGCGGAGGATGCATGGCTCCGAATAATGGAGATGGTAAGGTGCACGCAGCCTGGATTTTATTGGGTTTGGTTATGCCAGGTTTAGCAGTGCGTAGCCGCATTCGTAAAAACAAGAAAATTGACGGCACTAAATTTGCTGACAAGCCAATAAATAATAATGGAGATAAATTGAATTAATGACAGGTAAACTGGAATATGCTTTTACAGTGCGAACAATCGAATTAGAAAAAGGATTGTCTAATTCGGCTGAGAGTGAGATTACCTTAAAGCTTGGGTCAGAACTTGCGCAATTAGCTGAGACGCTAAGCAATGGCTTAGAAGATATGCACGGAGGTAATTGGAAAGTGGTGTCTCACGATACCCTAAAACTCGAAGACAAGCTTGTTATATCAGTTTTAGTCAGCAGGCCTGTTAGTTCCGAAAAAGACTAGTCAAACTTGAATCGGCCTAATTGGTACAAAGACCATCCGGCGGCGTGCACCTGCTTGTCTTGTGCAGAAAAGAAACTCATCAAAAATCAACACGGTAAAGTGGGTCGCAATGAAAAATGTCCTTGCGGAAGCGACAAAAAGTATAAGAAATGCCATGGAAATTAATGGAATCACCGTTCAGCCAAAATTAAACTCACCTAAAATTAGTAATTAAGAGGTGGTTATGGATGGCTTAACAATCACCATAATTCTATTGTTGCTGGTTTTTATAGTTTTATGGTTTCTTATACCGTTTTTGGTTAATAGAATATTAGCCAAAGTTTTCAGTAAGCTGGAACGTGAAGAGTAAGCCTGTCCGGCTATGTAAAGAAACGGACGGATATACGTTTGCTTAAACAGTCAGACAAGAACCGGGTTGTTTTCTTCGACGGATATTGCAATTTATGTAGTTTCTCGATTGATTTAATATCAGCAAAAAATACAGAAAGTTCATTCACTTTTGTGTCTTTACAGAGCAAATTGGCCTTGGGCCTTCTTACTCAGAATGGATATCCTGTTGAAAAGATAAAAAACGTGGAAAACGTAGTCTACCTCCGACGAGGCCAGTTGATGGTCAAATCCGATGCAATTTTGGCTATATTATTTGACCTAGGTGGTATTTACAGGTTCAGTTATGTTTTTTATTTGATCCCAACCTTTATCAGAAACGAAATATATAATTTCATTGCTAAAAAGAGATATCAATGGTTTGGTAAAAGACAAACTTGTAAATTGCCTGTATCTGATCAATCACAAGAGGAACAATAAATATTTAATAACAATGAGTTGTGTTATTGTGATGAAAACACTATTAGATGACTGGGAGGTCAGAACATGTCAAAAGCCGAAAAAATAGGCTCGATTAAGGCGCTTACAACAGCAAGAGCTTTAACAGCAAATGGAACCAATCCTGTATTTGAAGTAACCGCAACATCCGGACAAGGCACTTTGGCGGGAGCACAAATAGTACAAACGATGGCTACTTATGAAGCTGAAATGGGGCCTGACGGAATACTTCTCGGAGAATGCCCAAACTCTGGTATCGTTATTGCTGCTGATGGAGTAGCAACTTTTAGAGCTACCGGCACCGGCACTTTTACAGAAGATGGAGGCTCCACTTTCAAAGGGGTATGCTATTTTCAAACGTCAGCCCCATCACTTGCGAAGCTGAATGGAGCGGCAGTTATTTATGATTGGGACGTGGATGCTGAAGGTAACGCTGCGTGGGAGCTTTGGGAGTGGAAGTAAGCATAGCTCATAGAAAGTTGCATATTTAATAAAATCCTAACAAAGGGGTACACCATATGCGTATGCGGGGTAAAACTGCCATCATTACTGGTGCTGCCACAGGGCTTAAGGGGGAAATCAGAGGAATAGGTGGCGCAACAGCCTGGGCGTTCGTACGCGAGGGAGCAACCGTATATTTGGCCGATATCAACGATGAGTTGGGTGAGCGGACTGCTGCACAGATTCGTGAGACTGGGGGAGCGGCACACTATGTCCATCTCGATGTGACCGACGAGGCTTTGTGGCAAAACACAATTGACTTTATCGTAAAAGCTGAAGGAGCTTTAGATGTGCTGGTAAACAACGCTGGCACTGGCCGTGATTACGACGGCGACTACTCCGACCCCGATGGCCCTCAGAATGCTGAGGAGGCTCTGAAAGTTGAGTTTACTACGGTTGAAGGGCTGGATCGCCAACTGGGAGTACATGTCCGAGGAGCGATGCTGGGCATGAAGTACGCCATCCCCGAGATGCGAAAGTGCGGTGGAGGGTCGATCATAAACGTCTCGTCGATTCATGGAATTGTCGGGGTTGATACGATCACGTCATACTCGACGGCGAAGGCAGGAATGCGGCATATGTCAAAGACGGTGGCTATCCAATATGCAAGTGAGAATATTAGGGTGAATTCCGTGCATCCTGGCTATACCAAGACACCAGCGGCTTTACCACTTTTCACCGATCCCGAGCTGTATGCAGACCGCACCTCGCTGATTCCCATGGGCCGGTATGCCGAGTCCGAGGAGATCGCGAATAGCATCCTGTTTTTGGCTTCGGACGAGTCGTCTTACATTACTGGTGCGGAGCTGGTCATCGATGGGGGGCACAACGCCCAATGAACGACCGACTCGCTGGAAAAGTGGTGTTAATCACCGGTGGCGCAAACGGCCTGGATGGACAGTTGATGGGTTTCGGGGGAGCATTCGCTCGCACTGCTGCGAGAGAAGGAGCCTCGGTCGTTATAACCGATGTCGATGAAAAAAATGGCCAACTGACAGCGTCACAGATTGAAGACAGTGGATCGAAAGCCCTGTTTGCTCGTCTAGACGTTACCAAATCTGCTGAATGGCAGGCGGCAATCTTCGCAGCACAGGATGCCTATGGGCGTTTGGATGTGCTGGTAAACAACGCTGGGATTCTATCCGCGTTCGATGTGGAGCATACTTCGGAAGAGGATTGGGAGCGAGTGCTAGCAGTGCACGCGATGGGAGCTTTTTTGGGTACGAAGTACGTTGCGCCGGTCATGCGGCAAAGTGGTGGCGGGTCAATAGTGAACATCTCCTCGATTGCTGCGATGGTGGGCAACCCCAGCAGCACGGCGTACGCGACGGCAAAAGGCGCGATTCGCTCGTTTACCAAGTCGGCTGCTATACAGCTTGCCGGGGATGGCATACGAGTGAACTCTCTCCACCCCGGGTTCGCCGACACTCCGTTCACAGTCGATTCGCTCGGAGATCCGGCTGTTCTGAAACGCAGGCTAAGTGGAATACCAATGGGCCGCCTAGCTACGGCACAAGAGGTGGCCAATGCCATCCTCTTTTTGGCTTCGGACGAGTCGTCTTACGTCACCGGTGCAGAGCTGGTCGTAGATGGGGGGTGTTTAGCTCAGTGATTCAGATGCCGCCAATGAGCCGCCAACAACTTCGCTCACGTCTAGACACACTTCCCAGGGTGAGGATCGCAACGATACCTACACCTCTACAAGAGGCTGAAAATCTGTCGCGAGAACTGGGGGTGCGAATCCTTATCAAACGAGATGATCTGACCGGTCTCGTATTAGGAGGCAATAAGGTCAGGCACATGGACTTCTGCATGGCGGATGCACTTGAAAAAGGGGCCGATGTTTCCATACATGTTTACGGTTTGACCAATAACTCCCGCATTATTGGGGCTGCATCTAAGAAAGTTGGCATGGACTACATTTGTATCGCGACTGGCAGCTACGGATCTATTGACCTTAAAGGCAGACCGTTCCAGGGTAATTTGCTGATTCAAGATCTTTTAGGGGCGGACATTCGTTTGCTTGATACCACTGACAAGGACGAGATTTCAGGCTATGTAGAGGGCATCGAGAATCAGCTAAGAAACGAAGGTTTAACACCTTACAACCATGTCAAAGAGCACATGTCCCGTTCTTCGGCCGTGATTTCTTATATTGACGCCACTCTTGAGATAGCTAGCCAATTGGATGCGATAAACGTCGATCAGGTGAAGATCTATATCGCCAGTGGCGGAGGCCTGGGTGGCCTGCAAATTGGCGCGGCAGCATTAGGATTGCCTTGGGAGATACTTGGCGTGCTTATTGGCACTCCGGAAGAATCGTTTGCCGATGTAGTGGGTTGGTCAAACAACGCTTTGAAACATATGGGATTTGACCAACGCATGGCTTGGGAAGATGTGGTGCAGACAGCCGATTTCATCGGCCCTGGATATGGCCGTATAAGCCCTGCCTGTACAGAAGCGATACAAATGGCGGCCGAATTAGAGGGGTTACTTCTCGACCCCGTCCATACGGGTAAGGTAATGGCCGGCATTATTGATCACGCTCGGTCCGGCGTCATTCGTCAGGGTCAGACAGTATTGTTTATCCATACAGGCGGGCTGCCTGACCTGTTCTACTTCGCCGAGGAGCTACAAAGGTCCTAGATCGGTTTCGGTTGCGTGGGCGTTGAGAGCTTACATACTGCCTGATTGGTCAATAACTCTAATCGATCATCTCGGATGAGGCGAGAATTCCGTCAGCTCCTATGCCGCCGAAAGTGACGATCCGACCATTTGACAGGAGCAAAGTGAAGTGGCGATAACGACCGATATTAAGGGAGCTGCTGGTGCTCCACGTGCCGGCAACTGGATCGTAGATTTCGCTCTCTGCAATATTACCTAGTCCTCCGGTTACAAACACTCTTCCGTCTTGCAGAAGGGTGGCTTGATGCTCAGCTCTTGCAATCTCTGTCTCACCTGCGCTGGACCACGCATCGGCAACTGGATCATATAGTTCTGCGGTCATCTTCTTACCCCTGCCTCCTATGACCAGAACCCGGCCGTCCTCCAATAACGTAGCTGTGTGGAAGGACCTAGAAACCGTCATTGGTGCCGCCTCAACCCAAGTGTCGGCGCTGGCGTCATAAATTTCCACAGTCTTGGAATAAGGACCGTCTTCCTTGCCGCCACCAGTCACTAGAACCCTGCCGTCTGACAGCAAAGTAACGGTGTGATTGATCCGTTTTTCAGACATTGGTGCCGCCTCAATCCAGGTGTCACTGCCGGCGTCATAAATCTCGCTTTTCTCAAGAGTACCGATCATTTTGCCGTCCATTTTGCCTCCGACTACCATTACCCTGCCATCCGGCAGCCTGACAGCTCCCATACCATCACGGGTTCGAGCCATGGGCGAAACGGTCGTCCATGTACCTTGCGTTGGATCCCATATCTCTGCAGTGTCAGTCGTAAATTTAGTTGGCAACAGTCCGCCCGCCACCAACACGCGACCATCCTCTAACTCCACCATGGCAGGAGAGCGGCGACCCTCCGCCATCGAACCAGTTGAGGCCCACTCGAGGGTCTCGGGGTCGAGGAGCTCTGCTGTCTCGTGCATGGTGGCAATCAAAGTGCCAATACCCAAGCCACGTCCCCCCACAGCTAGCACCCTACCGTCGCTGAGCAAGAGGGCAGCATACCGCTCCCTCTTCGCCATCATGTCTGAAGAGGTGACGAATTCGCCTAGATCCATAGACACATCAACAGCATCCTCAATGGGAGCCTCATCCTGAGCGGAAACGGAAGAATCTCCTCTTGGTTGCGCAGCATCAGAATCGGAGCTTGCGCTTTCAGAAGAGCAAGCTATCGCAAGTATTGTGATTAATAATCCTATTAGTATTGTCTTAAACATATGAATACTCTCTTTAATAATTACTAAATTCGTGAACTATTTACTGTTTTGTATTGGATTTCGCCTTATGTTACCATGCGCGCGTAATTGAAGTTGTTTTACGTAATGTTTGGTTAAAACTCAGTATTCTAAATAAGAAATGGCTGACCCGATTTACCAGAGAGTTCACATTCTGGCTTCGGCGACAGCCACATAACTAATTCTACACCACATTTGCACCACTTTTTGACAGGGTAATCAAGCTTATCTCCGATTGAAACTCAAGATTATGAGGTACTTGGCTGATTACGCTTCACGATGTTATAGTCTTTGAAGACTAATATTAGGAAATATGTTATGAATGCCAAGCAAATTAGAGACTTATACCCTATAACCAAAGACAGAGCGTACCTTTTTAGTGGCGGCCTGGCTCCAGTGTCCGTTCGTCATGAAAAAGCTATGAAAAAACATATGGATTGGCTTTCAGAAGACCCAGATGACATGTACGTTAATGGCTTAGACGCTGACGCCTCGGATTGCCGTCGTATGTTCGCACAACTAACAGGGTGCGATGAAGGTGAAGTAGCTATTGTTGAAAGCACGTCTGCTGGATGTAATATAGCTTTTGATTTAATCGACCCTGTTGCTGGAGGCAATGTTGTTTTTGATGACTTCTCCTATCCTTCTAGTGTTTTCCCATGGCATTTACCTCCACATGAGTCTTTAACTAAAAGATTTGTACATGCCAGAGAGGATGGAATTATCCATTTGGAGGATTTTGAACAAAGCATCGATGAAAACACTGTGGCTGTCTGTATATCACACGTTACACCTATCGAAGGATTTAAGCAGGACATCAAGAAGGTTGCAGAAATAGCTCATGCAAAAGGAGCTTTAGTAATTGTAGATGGTGCCCAGTCCGCTGGGGCAATGGAGATAGACCTTCATGATACTGGGGTGGATTTTTTCGCCACCACTGCTATGAAATGGTTGCTTGGGGCGGCTGGAGTAGCGTTTTTGTATGTTGCTAAACGCCACCATAGTAAAAAACCTACGAGAGCCGGATATGCAAGCACACACAGCTTCGATATACACGACTTCAGGCTGAAAGATAATGCGCAAAGATTTGAATTAGGCATGCCGAATTTGCTTGGATTAGCTTTCACTAAACCAGGCTTAGAAATCCTTTTAGAAACTGATATGAGTGTAGTTGAGCAACACAACTTAGAATTGAGCGGGTATGCAATTGCCGGCATGAAAGAATTAGGTATCGATGTGACTACCCATGATGATCCAAATTATAGATTAGGAGTGATTTCAGCTCGGCATGAAGCAGCATCAGGACTTTGGAAGCATTTACATAATAATAAGGTTGATACCTACTATCACGGCGAAATATTTAGAGTAGATCCACATATTTTCAACGACCGAGATGATATAGATATGCTCTTAAAAGGGATAGATAGTTTCGTTCAGTAATACTAATAATACGAATATGCTTCGGTTCTCTCACCAAATTATCGGTATTTCTAAATTTTTCAAACAAAAACCATTTTTGCTGGTTCTTTTGCCTGCAATCGTACTGCATTTAATTTTATCGTGCCTGTCGGTTGAATATTTAATTTCTGAGTTATTCTTAGTGGACGATGCTTTTTACTCAATGAAGATAGCCCGGAATATTGCAGCAGGCCTTGGCACTACTTTTGATGGAATTCATCCCACTAACGGATTTCAGCCATTATGGGTATGGTTGCTTGTACCAGTCTATTGGTTTGAGCCAGACAATTTATATGGACCTGTAAAAGCTAGTGTCGTAATTTTGTCTATATTTAACTTAGCAGCCGGATATGTTTTATACAGGCTTGTATTGTCAATTACTAAGTTGCATGCTGCTGCCTTAGTTTCAGCCGCTGTGTGGCTCATAAATCCATACTTCGTTAAAAGGGTAATCAATGGTCTAGAATCACCGATTGCAATTTTATTTCTTCTGGCTGTGTTGTTTATGTGGGTAGTGTCATTGGATTATGGCAAGACAAGGCAAGGCAAGCTGAAATGGGCTATTTTTGGAGTGCTAATAGGCCTATCAATGCTTTCTCGAGTAGACTCGATATTCTTAGTTGGGACGTGTTTTATTGTTGGTTTGATACTACAGAGAATACCAATGGAATATTTACGTGGCTGGTTGATTGCAGGGGTGGTTGCCGGGATTGTACTTATTCCTTGGCTTGTGTTTAGTTTTGATGGTTTTGGCACGCCAATTCCGACAAGCGGTGGTGCAGTAAGACATTGGATAAGTTTTAGGTCCGGAGGAGACGGATCTGAGATTTTATTTTTTAGTGAGGAAGTCATAAGCCGATCCATCTTATCAGTGACAATGCTCGCATCAATCTGGGCCCAAACAGGGCTTTCTCTATCATTAGGAGCAATTTCAATTCTAGTAATATTGGTATTATTAATTGTTATCGTTGCCTTTGTGAGGCCTTTTAGGTCAGCAGTTTTAGCTTTGTATCAAGATAATCCAGGACTGCACTTGATATCATTTATCTTTTCATTGATTATCTTTTTGTTTTACACATTCTATTTGCCGGCACATTGGTATTTTGAAAGATACTTTTTGGCAATCTATATTATTTATGCTCTCTATATTGGCCTCTCTTACAGATTTTTTTGGCTCCAATTGGCTCAATCGTTAGGCAAGAAGTTTAATCGCCGCATAATGTTATTAACCACAATTCCATTACTGTTATTTGCTGTTTATATACCTGCGTGGTTGCCTGGTCATCAAGAAGATGGTTTTTATAGAGCCGGTATTTGGATAAACGAGAATTTACCTCAGGACGCTATAGTTGGATCTTACTTAGCCGGCACTGTGGGGTATTTTTCTGAGAGAAAGCTAGTTGATTTAGATGGCAAAGTAAATCGTAATGCAGCAGAAGCCTTAATAGAAGCAAATATTGGTAATTACATTCGGGAAAACGGAATCAACTTTGTAAGTGACTGGCCATCATATATTAAGGCTCTCGAATCAAGAGGAGGCTTGAATATAGACCAGGATCTTGAGAGTCCAGTTTATAAAGATTCAAGCCATCATGATTATTCTATTTATCAATTAAAAACAAATGATTAGCAAGTTGAATTGACCGTATTTCGTAATACCAAACTGCAAATATAATGCCAAAACACTAAAATATATATATGACGCAAGTTATGACAGTTACAGGCCCTGTTGAAGCTAGCAATCTGGGGTTTACCTTGATGCACGAGCATCTTCTTCTTGATTTATTAAAAGACAGCTGGTCTGTAAATAATCTTTTATATGAGCCGGAACTAGCTTATCTAGAGGTCATGAGATACAAAAATGCTGGGGGAGTGACCTTAGTTGATCAGACTAATCGTGGTTTGGGTCAAGATCCCGTGGCAGTAAAAAAGTTAGCTGAAAGAACTGGCCTTAATGTCATACTTGGCTGTGGATGGTATCGCGAACCTTACTATGAACAACATTTAAATTATTGGTATGTAGACCAGATAGCGGAGCAGATGATTTCTGATATTACTGAAGGGATCGATGATTCGGGTGTCAAAGCAGGAATAATTGGGGAATTAGGAGCTCATGAAAAATGGGTGTCTCCAGTAGAAGAAAGAGTTTTGCGGGCTGGTGCTAGAGCTCATCACATGACTGGCCTGACAATTGCAACTCACGGAACTAATAGTCCGGTAGCTTTAGATCAACTTGATATTTTGAAGGAAGAAAAAGTTGACTTAAATCGCGTTGTAGTCGGTCATTGCGGCAGCTGGCCATATCCTGAATTCCATGACGAGATAATAAAAAGGGGTGCTTGGCTTTCTTTCGATAATTTGTCTGACACTAACCCTTATGAGCTTAAGAAATGTTTGACTTTAATTAAGCATGCAATAAAAGAAGGAAATCTAGATCGAATTTTGCTTTCTCATGATGTCTGTTATCGCACTCACTATGTGTCTTATGGTGGTTGTGGATATGATTTCATTTCAACTCGGTTATTTGAGCATTTAGCTGCTATTGGATTCACTGATGAAATGTTCCACCAGGTTATGGTCGATAACCCAATGAAAGCCCTTACAGGTGAACTATTTTGAGCACCATTAATACGGTCACAGGTCCTATTCCTGCTAAAGATCTCGGTCTCACACTTCCACATGAACATGTGTTTATAAATCACAAGAGAGACAATTGGATGGGTTCAAACGTTTTGGATGATCCTGTTCTGGCTGAGCAAGAATTAATTAAATTTAAGGATTTGGGCGGTAAGACTATAGTAGATCAAACATCTCGCGGCGTTAATAGAAATTTAAATTTATTGAAAAAGCTGTCAGAAAAAACGGGAATAAACATCATAACTGGTACAGGTTGGTTCAAAGAAGCTTACTACGATTTGGATTTTGTAAAAACTAAGGTGGATCAATTAACTTCAATAATGGTTTCAGATTTAACTAAAGGAATTGATGATTCTGGAATTAAAGCAGGCATTATCGGAGAAATAAACGTTAATGCTAGGTGGGTGACACCTTCAGAGGAAAGGATGCATCGAGCAGCAGCTAGGACTCAAAGAAAAACTGGCATAACTTTGGCCATTGCTGGTACCCATTTATCTACTGCCAATGATCAGCTCGATATATTAGAAGATGAAGGAGCCGACCTCAGAAAGGTTATAGTTAATCATATTAACGGCAGCTTTGATAATGAGTTTTGCGCTAGCGTAATTTCGAGAGGAACTTTTATCTGTTTAAATACTTTTCCTGTTAATTCTAAAGATTTAATGAGAAGACATGTATCAATGTGTATGGACCTGATCAATCAAGGCTTAATTAATCAAATCTTAATCTCTAATGGAGTTTCAATAAAAAATCATTTAACTGCTTACGGAGGCGGGGGATATGCATTTGTTATTTCTGAACTACGTGAACAGTTAATAGCTAGAGGAATGACTCATGATGATTGGAATGAAATTATGCTCCTAAACCCATCAAGGTGTTTTAGCGTTGAATAGGAATTTACAACAAACATCCGTGATGACGGTAACTGGATCTATTTCTCCTGAAGAGATTGGATTTGCTTTGATTCACGAACATGTTTTCCTTTCTATTCTTGCTGACTATCTTGATACGAATAGAGTTCTTGATGACCCTGAATCTGCTTATATTGAATTAATGCATTATCAAAAATCAGGCGGAGTTACCTTGGTAGATCAAACAAATCGTGGATTAGAGCAGGATCCAATTGCGGTACGCGAAATTGCAAAAAGGACGGGTCTAAATATTGTGTTAGGTTGTGGATGGTACAGAGAGCCGTTCTATGATCCGAGCCTATATCGCACTAAAACTAACGACATTGCTGACCAAATGATTAGAGACCTCAATGAAGGAATAGATAAGACTGGCGTTAGAGCCGGGATTATCGGGGAGTTAGGAGCACATGAAACTTGGGTTTCTCCTGTGGAGGAACGTGTATTAAGGGCTGGTGCTAGAGCACATCTGGAGACAGGAGTAACAATAGCTACACATGGTTTGTTTGCCCCTGTGGGGCTCAAGCAGATAGATATTTTACTTGAGGAAGGAGTTAATCCTGATAGGGTCATTGTAGGACATGCTCATGATTATCCATATCATGACTATCATATTGAAATTGCAAAAAGAGGAGCATTCGTATCATTCGATGGCATGCAAGACGAGAATCAATTTCTCCTCCAAAGAGACCTTATGAATATTAAAAAAATTATTCAGGCTGGATTTATAGATAAATTATTGCTTTCACATGACGTATGCACAAATTCTCATTACGCAATGAATGGTGGTTTTGGATATAATTTTATTATAAGCAGGCTTTATCCGTACTTACAAGAAATTGGGTTAAGTAAAGAGCAGTTTCATAAAATAATGGTAGAGAATCCCCGTAATGCACTTACTGGAGGAAATTAATTTGAGAATTAAGTATATAGTTCGATCCATACTAATCATCCATTTTATTTGCCTTTTTGGATTTATTTTAGGTTGTTCAGTTGAAACCAGTAACTACATAGAGGCATCAAGTTCTTTGGCTATGGATTTCACTGTTGTGCCAGCGAAAACACCATTACCTACTCCTACCTCCACCCCCGACCCAGAAAAGGAAGCTGAAGACGACCTTGGTATAAGTCTAGAGCCAGGATGGGAGTTAATGGGGGAGCTGGAATTTGGTAGATGGGGTCATACAGCAACACTATTACAAAATGATGCACTTCTAATAGTGGGAGGAAGGAAAAGACTGAGTTTTAGGCGAGCCTCAGTTGTTAATGGTGAAATTCTTCCATTGGGTAGTAATGAATGGGTAAAAACGAGCAGATTTAATTGGGAAAGGACATTTCACACAGCATCTTTATTGCCTGATGGAAGAGTATTAGTGGCTGGAGGAACTGGAAGAGCAGTATTAAAGGAAGGTGAAGAAGAACCACTGTTTAGGGGAAATAAAGATTTAAATAGTGCTGAGATATATGACCCTAAAAGTGATGAATGGCAAAGTGTTGCGGATATGAACTACAAGCGACAACTAGGACAGGCAATAACCTTACCCGATGGTAGGGTCATGGTTATTGGTGGCAGATCAGGAGTTGAAACGCTTAGCTCTTCGGAAGTTTACAATATGGAAGACAATATTTGGTTAGAAGCTGAGCCAATGATACAGCAAAGGATGTCTCATTCAGCAATTAAATTGTCCGATAATAGGGTATTAGTCACTGGTGGCATGTCATCTGTAACAATGGGAGATACTTTAGGTTCTGCTGAGATATATGACCCGATTGAAAATTCATGGACCATGGTTGCCAGTCTTTATCGCGCACGTTTAGGGCACAGCTCTATATTATTGCCTGACGGTAGGGTGTTAGTTACCGGAGGCACTACTACCGAGACTGAAGATTTACTAGGCCCTGAAACAACGGCAGAAATTTATGACCCAATTGGTGATAAATGGACTTTGGTTTCAACTGATCTTTTTGCTCGAAAAGACCATTCTTCAGTGTTTATACCTGAGGGTTTTAGAGGTGGCAAGGTAATTTTGATTGGCGGAGCTGACCCCGCAGGAGCAGGCGTGTTGGCAGTAGAGTCGTATGATATCTTAAATAATGAGTGGTCAGTAATTAGCACCTTGCCTGAAGGAAGAAACTTAACTACAGCGACTCGATTAAAGGATGGATCTGTAATGGTTGTGGGCGGAGGACAGGTAAAGGGATATATTGCTGAATTTCCTGACTACACTCTGAAATTTAGTATTACGAATTAATCAGCAAAAACAGATTGAACTAGCTTTTTATAGAATAATTCTTTTCAATTACTGTCCCATCTAGATTTATCTGATACATTTTTACTTCAGGACTGTCGATTTTTTCTATCGAAATTAATATGTAGTATGGATCAACCCAGCCGCTTTCGATGGCTAAACGTACATCTGTGTCTGATGGATATGCCTCGGTATGAGTGTGGGAGTGGTAGAAGCCTAATATGTTTAAATTAAGCTTGTCTGCCTTTTTATCTGCATCTAAAAATTCTTGTGGATCCATTTGGTATCTGTATGGACTTTTAGCGGTATTTGTAATGGTTACAATGAGGTTTGCAATGTCTCCTCCACCATTGTTAGCAACATGTTCCAGCAACTCATATACAGTTTCTAGGTTTGTACCATGGAGAGATTCAATTTCTACCTTCTTGTTCGTTAAATTTGTAATCAATGCTGCTATATTTTGGCTAGTAAGATTTAAATCTGATACTAACTTAGAGTTAAATAAGATTGATTTTGAATCTATTGAAAATTGGCTTGAACACGCATCTCTAAATTGGCCCAATAGGGTTTTGCCCAAAATAACGCCACAAGCCTCATTCGGATTTTCGTCCAGAGAATGATCGATCATATCTTTTATTGTTTGTTTATAAAATGAAAACATGGATAGCCTAGATTCAATGATAAAGGATTATTTATGTGCTAACTTGGATTCACTGATGAGTTAACAATCCGTCTTTAAAAGTCTGTGTAACCGCTAGTATCATTGAAATTGCTGGCTCTAGCTTGATTAAAGTGGTGTTTATTGATAGATGGAATTGCTTTGGGTCTTCTGGGCCGTCAAACTCAAAAAAAGTTTTATAAAACTCTGACCTGGCAGCATCTTTTGCTAGAACAATTGTTTCTGCTTCTGAGTAGTCAATATTTTCCCTGCTTGAAATTCTTTTTATCCGATCTTCTTTTGAAGATGTTAATCCGATTTTCAATACACTTTCATCGTCTTTTAATATGGCCGCAGCTCCTCTGCCAACTATTACAGCATTATCGTTTTTTGCGATATCAACAATGACGGATGTCAGGCTATTGATGTAATCTTTGTTTTCCACGTGAGAGCCTTTAAGTATTGTGGATTTGTTAAAGTCAGCCTGCTCATTTATAAGAAATGCAGCTGCGCCTGGTCCGAAATGAGGATCGCCTCCAACGCCACTCATTGCTGACCGTTCTAGCATTCTTTGAGCAAGCGAAGATATATTCTCAAGGACGGAGACATGTTTATCCTCCTTCTCTTGCATTGCCTGGACCGTTGATCCAATTTGTTTGGCAGCTTCGGATAAAATTAAGCGATCGATGTAATCAAATCCTAGCTTTTCTGCCACTGCTTTACCAATATGTCTGCCGCCGCAACCAGTTAGCCCACCTATTGTTATAATTGCCATTTTGAGGTCCTCCTAAATCATAGTTTTACTTAAGGAGTATCTGAACTTTTTATATTGAATTTGTATCCTTGTCAAATTGACCACATGGTTTATATTTTGCATAAACTATGTACAGGAATCCTTTTTAGCTTCTCTCTTCCCTTTAAGTCTATAAGTTCGATAATGACCCCTACCTCAAGCACTATTCCGCCCAGATCTTCAATTAATTTGGCAGCAGCAGCGAGAGTGCCGCCCGTCGCCATTAGGTCGTCAATCAATACGAGATTATCTGTATCAGATATAGAATCAACGTGCATTTCTAAAGAATCAGTGCCATATTCTAAGTCGTATGTAACAGTTTTTGTTTCGAATGGCAGTTTGCCTTTTTTTCTTATAAGTAATAATGGCAGTTCGAGTTCAATGGCCATAGGGGCTGCGATTAAGAAACCTCGTGACTCAATTGCAACTATGCCTTGGATGTTTTTAGCCTTATACCTGTCTGTAAATGCATCAATAACTTCTTTAAATCCAGTCGGATCTTGTAAAACAGGAGTGATGTCTCTGAAGTTTATTCCCGGTTTAGGGAAGTCCTTAACTTCTCTAATTAATTGTTCAAATATCATGGTTTTATATTTCTAATTATATTAGCCTCGGCTATGACATTACCATCTCAAAGTTTTCAGAAAGGAGATCAATATGATAGGTATATTTGTAACTTTTAATGTTAAACCCGAATTTTTGGAACAATTTATGGATGCTAGTTATGGTGATGCTGCTGGATCAGTTGGTAATGAACCAGGTTGTTTTAGGTTCGATATTATGACAGATCAACGGATATCTACACGTATATATTTTTATGAAGTTTATAAGGATCAAGCAGCGGTTGACGCTCATATCACATATCCTCATTATTTGAAATGGAAATCAGAAGTTGCAGATTACATCGAACACGATCCACAAATAATATTCATGGAATCAGCAGAATTTCCTTTGTACTCATCAGCTGAATTGTGGATTAACCAGAAAAATCATATGGTGGATGAAATTAAAAGTTGAAAGCTATTCCATTCTTGATCCACCCCAAGCAGCAGAGGTGCCAGCTGCGGTGGGCTCCACTATTACATCAATTACAGCAGGCTTTCCGGATTTGAACGCCCTTTCTAGTGCTGGTCTTATGTCATCAGGGTTTTCAACTCTTTCCCCATAACATCCAAGAGCCTTAGCCATTTCATGGAAAGGAGTGAACCCAAGTTCTCGGCCAGGTTTTCTTTGGTTTGGAGTTCGAGCTGTCCAGCCAGCATTATTAGATATAACTGTCACTACAGGTAAATTGAATCGAACTAATGTGTCCAGTTCCATAGCATTCATTCCCATTGAGCCGTCACCATGTAATACTAGATTTTGCTTGTCTGGTTTGGCTAGCTTAGACCCAATACCATATGGTAGGCCTACTCCCATTGTTCCGGTCACACCTGAATTAAGTCTGTGACCCGGCATATAAGTATTTATTGACTGTCTTCCAAAATGTAATATTTCGTTTCCATCAACAGTAACAATAGCGTCTCTGTCTAAAAATTTATTTATCTCATTGCAAAGCCGCAATGGGTGTATAGGAACTTGTTTCGAATTAAGGATAGCTTCCATGCTTTCAGCTTTACTGGCTTGATATTCAGAAAGCGCCTGAACCCAATCAGATTCAAGTCTGCCATCGAAATTCTGGCTACGTTTTGCTGCGGCGTCAGCTAGTTGGGACAGCGCCATTTTTGCGTCAGCAACGATTCCTAGGTCACAATCGCGATTATGACCTAGCTCAGATTCTTCTATGTCAATTTGAATTAACTTGGCATCATCAGAAAACCTACGACCGTATTGCATCATCCAATTAAGTCTTGTACCGATGACTAACACTAGATCAGCTTCTCGCATTGCTTTGCTGCGAGCAGCCGGGAAAGATACCGGATGATCTTCCGGTGCCAGGCCTCTGGACATTGGAGCTGTGTAGAACGGGATTTTAGTTATATCAATGAATCGTTTAAATTCATCTGCGGCGTTAGCGAAAAACACGCCTCCACCAGCGAAAATTATAGGTTTTGATGCTGCAGAAATTAAATTAATCGTATCTTCGATTGCTTTAGGGTCAGCGCTAGGACGTGACTTTAAGTTAGGGCGAGGTGCTTTAACAGCTTTGCTTTCATCTATTTCTTCATACAGAACGTCCGCTCCACAATCAATATATACCGGACCCGGACGCCCAGAGGTAGCCTGCCTGAACGCTGTTGAGATTATTTCGGGATATCTTTCTGCAAGCGTGGGTTGATGAACATATTTACATAATGGTTCAAATATTCCGACTTGGTCAACTTCCTGGAAGGCTTCTCTGCCGATTTCATGAACTGGCCCTGCTCCGCCCAAAATAATCATGGGTGCACAGTCTATAGAGGCTGTATATACTCCAGTTAGAAGATTAAGCGTACCTGGTCCTGATGCCGCAGTACACACACCAGGCTTTCCAGTCAATCTAGCATAAGCATGAGCAGCAAAAGCAGCAGCTTGCTCATGACGAAAATCCACGGTTTTAATACCCAAATCTTGGCATGCCATGACAATGTCAAAATTGGGTCCACCCATCAAATAAAAAAGAACTTCTACGCCCTCTTCTTTTAATGTTTTTGCTATTAAATAACTGCCAGTTACATTACCCATTACATCCTCCAGGTTTCAACAATTTGTCAAGATTATCATAATCTTGCCTAATACCTAAGGTTTTCGGAAAATTATTATTAAAATCAATTAATTGCTAGAATGTTCTGGAAATTGATAAGTTGACAAGGCATTGAAAGATCATTTGCTGAATCTATGAAATTCATTTGATTGGAGAAATTAAAATGATTACTAGGAATCGAATACATGTTTTATTTATAAGTTGTGTGTCGTTGTTTATTGTTTTCATTCTTGGGTGTTCGGCTGATGGTGAGTCGAACGACTTAACCGAAGCGACATCATCGCAAGATACACAATCAAACATAAACTCAGAAGGTGACCAAGCTAAGCCATTAGGTTCCGGAAAGTTTAGTGACACAGCGAAAATGGCTTACGCGCGTGGTTGGCATGTTACCGTAAAGTTAAATGACGGCAGAGTAATCAGTATGGCTGGTAAAAGTAGAGGTGGGGCCTCAGCTTGGGAACCGTCTGGAATAGCAGATTCGGAGTTTTATGATCCAAATACGGGCAAATGGTCTGAAGCTCCCTTGATGCGCGATATAAGAGAGGTCCCCAGTGGCAACTTATTACAAGACGGACGGGTCATAATTATTGGAGGTGCCGCTGTAAGACAAAAACCTCAAACTACTGTTGAGATTTTTGATCCTAATTCGAATAGCTGGACAGTTGCAGCAGAAATGACTACTCCAAGATGGAGGCATAGATCAGTTGTTTTAAATGATGGCAGGGTATTAGTCGTTGCTGGAGAGAGAGAAGACACAATATTAGTGCCCGAAGCTGAGATTTATGACCCCGAGACGAATACTTGGTCTGATGCAGGTTCATTGCAGGTTAAACGTGCGATGCATACGTTGACATTATTAAATGATGGGCGAGCATTAGTCGTTGGAGGAGGAGGCCGAGATTCAAAAACAAAAGTAGTAGAAATCTATGATCCTGAGCAAAACACATGGACTTTGGGGGCAGAAACTAACGTATCGCATTCGGCGCATACAGCTACTTTATTAAGCGATGGCAGAGTTCTGGTTACAGGAGGCAAAGGCAAAGTAGCTAAAGGTGAAGTATATGACCCTGAAGCAGACACTTGGACCGATGTAGGAGAAATGACTGAGTGGCGGGCTGAGCACGCAGCTATTTTACTGGCTGATGGCAGAGTTTTAGTTACGGGTGGGATCGGCAAGGTAGATTCCACCGATATATTTGACCCAAAAACTAATACTTTTAGCCCGGGGCCAAAAAGCTTGGTAGCAAGGTATGCTCATACTATGACATTATTAGATGATGGTCGAATATTGATAGTAGGTGGCAATTCAACAGATGTAGAAAGTGGTGATAGGGCTATTACTACAGAAGTTGAAATCTGGACGCCTTGAAAACGCAAAACTTAGTTAAAAATTGATCGGATCATTTTAAAAAACCCATCATAAATCTGCGTGTTTTCGATTAATACGATTTTTGCATGAAGTTGTATCAAACCCGGCCGTTGTTGACCCGGTGTAGGTCTGTTATACTGTGGCCCGCTTCGGAACTGGGTAAAAGTTCATAATTTAATTGATAGTATGTCAATTTACATATATTATTCTTCTACTTAGTTAAAGTAAGCGATAATGAAATGAGGAGGCTGGCAATTGAATTCAATTGACTATATTAGACCCACTACCGTTGATGAGGCAGTAAGCCTGTTAGCAAAATACAAAGAGAAAGCTAGAGTGCTGGCTGGCGGCACAGACTTGATTGTTCAGATGCGAGGTGGTCGATACCAACTAGATGCCGTAATTGATGGCAAACATATAGAAGAACTTAATCAGCTAACCTACAGCAAGGAAAACGGATTGGTCATAGGAGCAGCTGTACCATGTCATAAGATTTATGGAGATGAAAATATAGCTAGCGCATATCCTGGAATAATGGATTCGGCGACCCTTATAGGCGGAATACAGATTCAGGGCAGGGCGTCGTTAGGTGGAAATCTCATGAATGCCGCACCCAGCGCTGATGCTATACCCGCTTTAATTGCTCATAATGCTGTAGCAAATATAGTTGGTGCAAATGGAACTCGATCTGTTCCGGTTGAAGATATATGCAGTGGTCCCGGACGAACCACCTTGGACACAGGTGAAATTCTAGTATCTATTTCAGTTCCTGCGCCGTCCAAAGGTTTTGGTGCAAGATATATAAGATTTATACCAAGAAATGAAATGGATATTGCCGTTGCGGGAGCAGGAGTGTCAGTTCAATTGAAAAATGGAAAAATTGAAGCTGCGCGAGTGGCATTGTCTTCTGTGGCTCCTACCCCTCTATTTGTTGAAAATGCAGGTAATTCGTTGGTTGGTAAAGAGCCGAGTGATGAAAATATCCAGGCTGCTGCCAATCTTGCTAAAGAAGCAGCAACACCAATTACTGATATGAGAGGAACTGTTGAATTTAGAAAACACCTCTGCGAGGTTCTAACTCGTAGAGCATTACATACCGCTGTTGAGCGTGCACGGGAGGAAAATTAAAATGCCAGCGACTAAAGTTCATGTAACAACAACTATAAATGGAGAGCCGGTTGAGTTTTTGGCAGAGCCAAGACAAAGCCTACTTGAAGTGTTAAGAGACGTAGTGCAGTTAACTGGGTCTAAAGAGGGATGTAACGACGGTAACTGTGGAGCCTGTACAGTTAATATGGATGGCAGGATTGTCGATAGTTGCCTTGTGCTAGGAGTGGAAGCGGAAGGTGCGGATATTCAGACCGTTGAAGGTATTGCAAGTGCAGATGGACTGCACCCAATTCAGCAGGCGTTTTTAGAGAATGCGGCTTTGCAATGTGGAATTTGTACTCCGGGATTTTTGGTTTCTTCAAAGGCTCTGTTGGAAAAAGAACCTAACCCCTCGGAAGAGCGCATAAGAATGTGGCTTGCAGGTAATCTATGTAGATGCACAGGCTACGACAAAATCGTTAAGGCTGTTATGGCAGCCGCAAAGGAAATGGCTAGTTAATTTAATAAAATTATTTGAGGATGAAATGACGACAACATACGAACCAAATAAAGTTTTATCTAACAAAGAGTTTAAGGTGGTGGGAACACGACCAGTAAGACCAGATGGAGCGGACAAAGTAACTGGTAGGGCTCAATATGGGGCGGATTTACAGTTAACAGGATTGCTTTATGGAAAAACTCTTAGAAGTCCCCACGCTCACGCTAATATAAAGTCTATCGATTTCAAGAAGGCTTTGGCACTTGAAGGAGTGAAAGCTGTAGTTAGTGCAAAAGATTTTCCAGAAACTAAAGATACAGCAAATTATGGCCTAGGTGATTCCCCAATGAATTATTTCCGGGGAAATATATTAGCTGATAAAAAAGTTTTATATAAAGGGCAAGCAATCGCAGCTGTAGCAGCTTCAAGTGTACACGTTGCAGAAGCTGCATTAAGTTTAATTGATGTTAAGTATGAAGTTTTAGACGCTGTATTAACGGCTCCAGAAGGCATGGCAAAAGATGCTCCAATCTTGCATGATGATCTGTTTACCAAGGAATTCGAGAAACAGACGAAAGTAAATTCGAACATTGCTGAGCACTTCCAGCACAAAATGGGAGATATAGATGAAGGGTTCGCCGGAGCAGATGTGATTGTGGAGAGAACTTTTGATACAGCTACTGTTCATCAAGGTTATATTGAGCCACATAACGTTACCGCTCTGTGGAATGACGATGATCGAATACATGTATGGACTAGCACGCAGGGTGCATTTACTGTTCGTGCAGCAGTCTCAGAAGCTTTGGCCGTACCAGTTTCAAAGATAAAGGTAACCCCAATGGAGATTGGCGGTGGATTTGGTGGCAAGATAAATGTGTATGAAGATCCTGCAGCAGCGTTGCTTTCCAAGAAAGCAGGACATAAGCCCGTGAAAATGGTTATGACGCGTGCTGAGGTTTTTGAAGGTACTGGCCCAACTCCAGGTTCCCATATGACTGTAAAAATGGGTGCAACCAATGAAGGTAAAATTGTTGCAGCCCAGGCTAACCTGGCTATGGAGGCTGGTGCTTATCCGGGATCTCCTGTAGGAGCTGGAGCAATGTGTGTCTTCACAGCCTACGATATTGCTAATGTAACAATAGATGGGTATGACGTTGTGGTAAATAAGCCAAAAACAGCAGCTTATCGGGCGCCCGGTGCGCCAAATGCTGCATTTGCGGCGGAACAAGTAATAGATGAAATCGCAGAAAAACTTAACATTGATCCCTTGGAATTGAGGCTTCAGAATGCGGCCAAAGAGGGCACTCGACGTGCAGATGGTCCAATTCATCCAAGGATAGGGTGTGTAGAAGTATTAGAAGCAATGAAAGAACACCATCATTATCAATCCCCTCTTACGCCTGCCAAAAACGGCGGTAAGGTAGGAAGAGGTGTTGGGATAGGTTTCTGGTTTAACATAGGAATGCAATCTGCATGTAATATTTCTGTTAATAATGATGGCACGGTTAACCTTGTAGAAGGTTCAACTGACATAGGTGGTTCTAGAGCCTCTATCGCAATGCATGCTGCAGAAGTATTAGGAATTTCATACGAAGATGTAAAGCCACAGGTCGCAGATACTGATTCCGTTGGATATACAGCGATCACAGGTGGCAGTAGAACAACATTTGCTACTGGGTGGGCGGCGTATGAAGCAGCTAATGATGTAAAAGCTCAGTTAATTGATCGAGCTGCAACTATATGGGGAGTAGACCCTGATTCAGTAGAGATGGAAGAAGGTGTTTTGCGCTCCAAAACCGATACAGAACTGAATATGAGCTTCAAGGATTTATCTGCTCAACTCAATGACACAGGTGGTCCGATAGTTGGTCGGGGCGCAGTAGACCCTTCAGGCATAGGAGGATCGTTCTGTGGTCAGATAGTTGATGTAGAGGTTGATCCTGAAACAGGAAAGACAGATATTTTGAGATTCACCGTTGTTCAGGACGCCGGAAAAGCGATCCACCCAAGTTATGTGGAAGGACAAATGCAAGGTGGTAGTGTTCAAGGAATTGGATGGGCGTTAAATGAGGAATACTATTATTCAGAAGACGGAAGAATGAATAACCCTACATTTTTGGATTACAGGATGCCGACTAGCTTGGATCTTCCCATGATAGATACTGTAATTGTTGAAGTAGCCAATCCCGGACATCCTTATGGTGTTCGAGGAGTGGGAGAGGCCAACATAGTCTCTCCGCAAGCAGCTGTAGCTAACGCTATAAAATCAGCTGTAGGTGCCAGAATGGAAAAGATGCCTATGAACCCAGCTGCAATCATGGAACAGCTTTGGTCTTAATAATATAAAACTGAAGGTGTACATAAATGGCCAAAGTGTTTATACCGTCCTTAATGCAAGAATTGACTGATGGACAGACACAATTGGACATTCAAGGCTCTACTGTTAGGGAGATAATAAAGGAATTAGAGCAAAGCTACCCAGGAGTCAAAGACAGACTGATGGATGGTTTTAAGCTTAAAGGCAATATCAACGTTGCAGTTGACGGGGAAGTTAGCCCGATTGGGGTATTGGCTAAAGTCCAAGAAAATAGCGAGGTGCATTTTCTGCCTGCTTTAGGCGGAGGTTGAATGCTTACATAAAGCTGAAAAAATAATTGCTTTGAAATATTAAGGAGATTACAAAGTGACGACAACATATGAACCAAATAAAGTTTTATCCAACGAGGAATTTAAAGTCGTAGGAACGAGGCCAATAAGGCCTGATGGAGCGGATAAAGTTACTGGTAGAGCTCAATATGGAGCAGATTATAACCCTGCAGATTTACTATATGCTAAGGTTTTAAGAAGCCCTCATGCTCATGCTAGGATAAAGTCTATCAATGTATCTAAAGCAGAATCATTAAAAGGGGTACTAGCAGTTGTCACAGGAGCAGATACTATTGCTCCAAAAAAAGGGGAAAGCGCTGATTTTGGACTTGGCCCTCAGCCAATGAAATATCTTAGAGACAATGCTATTGCCACTGACAAGGTTCTGTATCAAGGACATGCCGTGGCAGCTGTAGCAGCTCAAGACGTTCATACTGCCGAAGAGGCGGTTAATTTGATTGAAGTTGAATACGAAGTGCTTGAGCCTGTTTTGACCGCTCCGGAAGCTATGGCAAAAACCGCGCCAATCCTGCATCCTGATTTGACTACAGATGAATTTGGCAATTCAAATGTAGCCGATCATTTTCAGCATAAGATGGGTGATATAGATAAAGGATTTGCTGAAGCAGATGTGATTGTAGAACGAGAGTTTGATACTGCAACTGTTCATCAAGGATATATTGAGCCTTGCAACGTTACGGCTTTGTGGAACGATGATGATCGTATACATGTTTGGTTAAGTACTCAAGGTCCGTTTCAATATAGAGATGCACTCGCTTTAGCCTTAGATATACCACAGTCACGAGTTAAGGTTACTCCAATGGAAATAGGAGGAGGCTTTGGTGGTAAATTTCCTTTATATCATGAACTTGCGGCCGTATTGCTTTCTAGGAAAACTCGCCGTCCAGTTAAGATTGTAATGACGCGAGCTGAGGTGTTTGGCGGCACTGGCCCAACATCCGGATCAAATGTGAAAGTTAAAATGGGTGCCACAAAAGATGGACGCATAGTCGCTGCTAAAACAGAGTTAAGGTTTGAGGCAGGTGCTTATCCAGGCTCACCTGTTGGAGCGGCTGGTATGACATCATTTGCCGCCTATGACATTCCTAATGTGATTGTAGATGGATACGATGTAGTTGTTAATAAGCCAAAAGCAGGAGCATATAGGGCTCCAGGAGCACCAAACGCTGCTTTTGGTATTGAACAAGTTATAGATGAGTTAAGTAAAGAAATCGGGGTTGACCCCGTAGAATTTAGGTTACAGAATTGCGCTAAAGAGGGTACGCGACGCGCAGACGGCCCTATACACCCGAAAGTTGGCGGTATTGAGACTTTAGAAGCGTTAAGGGATCATGACCATTACCAGTCCCCGCTGACTCCGGCTAAAAATGGCGGAAAAGTTGGCAGAGGAGTCGCTTTCGGATTTTGGTTTAATGCAGGATTACAGTCCACAGCAACTATTAGTGTTAATGGCGATGGAACAGTTAATCTTGTTGAAGGTAGCCCCGATATTGGTGGATCAAGAGCATCTATTTCTATGCAGGCAGCTGAAGTGCTCGGCATTTCTGCAGATGAGGTAAAGCCCAAAGTTGCAGATACTGACAGTATTGGATTTTCTTTCGGCACTGGTGGTAGTAGAACTACTTTCGCTACTGGGTGGGCAGCATACGAGGCAGCTAATGATGTAAAGTCGCAGTTGATTGAAAGAGCTGCAACCATCTGGGGAGTAGATCCTAATTCTGTAGAGATGGAAGAAGGAGTTTTGCGCTCAAAGACTGACACAGAGCTTAGTATGACTTTTAAAGAATTATCTGCACAATTAAATGATACTGGCGGACCTATAATAGGACGTGGATCGGTAAATCCAGCAGGAGTAGGAGGGGCTTTCGCTGCAAATATTGTTGATACAGAGATTGATCCTGAAACAGGGAAAGTAGATATACTCAGATTCACAATGGTTCAAGATGCCGGTAAAGCCATACACCCAAGTTATGTAGAAGGACAAATGCAGGGTGCCAGCGTTCAAGGAATCGGATGGGCATTAAATGAAGAGTACTATTACTCGGAAAAAGGAACCATTGATAACTCCAGCTTTTTGGATTATAGAATGCCAACAAGTTTAGATCTTCCCATGATCGATACGGTTATAGTAGAGGTGGCCAATCCAGGACATCCATATGGTGTTAGAGGTGTTGGTGAGGTGAGCTTAATCACGCCCCAAGCAGGTATTGCCAATGCGATAACTGATGCAGTAGGTGTTAGGCTCGAATCAATGCCGATGAAGCCAAGTGTGGTGCTTGATGCGATAAATAATCAGGGCTAATAACTCTGATAAGGTTTTCAGTTAAGATTTAAAGGATCAATCTTTATAAATTGATCCTTTAAATTTATTTATGTTAGGTGACTAAATATGTCTGATAGTGTGTTCAAAGGAGTAATAACTCCATTATTAACTCCAATTGATACAGAAGAAAAAATAGATGAAAAATCATTAAGGAAACTTGTTAAATACCAATTATCTAATGGGGTACATGGTCTGTGGGCCTCAGGAACATCCTCTGAGTTTCCAGCGTTAAGAGAGGAAGAGCGTGTGAAGACTATCCAATTGGTAGTCGACGAGGTAAATGGGAAAGTCCCTGTAATCGGCAATGTTACGATGCCGAGTACTCGGCTCACAGTAGAATTGGCAAAACAAATTATAGGAAATGGCGTATCAGCAATTGCTGCAACTCCTCCTTATTTTTTCTCCCATACTCAAACAGAAATAGCTGATCATTATAGAGCTATTCGACATTCAGTAGATGTACCGCTCTGGATATACAATATACCAGTCATGCATAAAACACCGGTTTCGCCTTCTACCGTAGCAACATTAGCTAGTGAGGGTGTCATATCTGGTATTAAGGACAGCTCTGGTACAGGAGAATTACTTACTGAGCTACATATATTGAGGGACAATATGGGTTTTGATTTATGCTCGACCCTAGGCACTTCAGTAAGGGTTGGTGTGGCACTTTCTTTAGGTGCACAAGGAGTAGTTCCAGCTCTGGCTAATGTAATTCCTGGAATATTTGTTGATATATGGAATTCCAGCGAATCTTCCAATTTTGAAAAGATAAAATTGCTTAATGAAAAAGTGATGACTGCACTACAACTTGGGTTGCTTAGAAAACCTCCTGAAAGCACGCAAGGATCAATTTTTTCTGGATATAAAAAAGCCTTGGTTGAACTTGGAATCATTGAATTTGATTTCGTAACTAAGCCTCATAAAGCTTTAACACCGGATGAAGCTAAATCAATACCTTCAATATTGAATAAATTAGATGCACGTGCAGTTTAATCTCATAAAATTAACAAAAACAATATAAAGGGCATACATTTAGCAACATAACTACTATAATATACATCTGTTTTAATGAACTCGAATTTCGGAGATTAAAATAATTATGGCTGAAAAAGAATATACATTCACGCAGTTCTCCAGCAATCCATTTTATGAAAAAACAACTGATCGTCTTATTGAATTGGCTGAAATTCAAGACGGTGGACGCATTATTGACCTCGCATGCGGGACAGGTTTGGTTACCAAAAGGATTATGGCCCATTTAAGCGACGCTAGAAATACAATGATCATTGGTGTGGATCATTCTGCAACAGCCCTTAGGGAAGCAGTTCTTGAACTAAAAGATGTTAAGGATTCCGCCGTTGTTTTTATGGAAAGTCAGGTTGAGCAGCTAGGCGAAGCGATAAAGGAAAAAGTGGATGCGGTGTTTTATTGCAATGCAATTCACTATGTACCAGATAAAGATCAGTTGATTCAGGGGATAGCTAAAACTATTAAGCCTGGCGGAAAATTTGTTTTTAACACGTCTTTTTACGAAGGACCTGTGTCAGATGACACACTAGCTTTCTATAGAAAATGGATGTTTAAAGCGCACCGTATATTGAGTAGAGAACATGGCTTACGTGCAAATAAATTAGATAAAGTTGAATCGCGTATACAACTTAGTGCAGATGAGTATAAAAATCTAGTTGAACGTAATGGGTTCAAAATACTTAAACAGAAAGTAGATGAAGTAGAAGTCCCACTCCAGGGATGGGTAGACATATCTAAGTTTTCTGATTTCATTGAAGGGGCAATGCCTGGAGTTCCACTCGACAAGGCAAGCGAGTCTTTGATCAAGGCAGCTAAAGAAACTTTTGAAGAGATGAAAATCACGTATACTACCCGTAATTGGCTAGATATAGTAGCTGTAAGGACCTAAATTTAATTTACTAGCTATTGTTTGGCTCTATCAATATCTTACAAGCTTTTCCATTTTTTAATAAATCGAATGCTTCCATAGCCCTATCAAGTGGTAGAGTGTGGCTAATTAAAGGGTTTAAATCCACAAGGCCTGACTCTAACAATTCTCTTGTTTTATGCCAGGTATCGAAAATTTCTCTACCATTCAAGGCAAGTATTGTGATGTTTTTAAAAATAAGATCATCCGCAATATCTATTTCAACCGGACGTGGAGGAATTCCGAATAAATTTACATAGCCTCCTTGCCGTACCGCCTTGAAAGCGGTTTTAATTGATACAGGTGCTCCGCTCATTTCAACCACAATATCAATATTGTGTTTACTAGCTTTATGCAACCATTCTAAAGTGTTGCCACAATTCGCGTCAGAAGCTGGATTGAAAACACTATCAGCGCCCATTTCCGAGGCTAAAGACAATCGGTATTCGTTTGTATCTGTTGCAATGACTTTTGAGGCACCAGCAGCTTTTAATATTGCAATCGAAAACAACCCTATTGGACCACAACCAAGTACAGCAACTGTTTTGCCTCTAGGATTATGAGCTAATGATGCTCTAACTGCCCCACCAAATGCTTCTTGTAAAGCAGCTATCTTTGGATTTAATTTCGATCGGTTTGTATGCCATAAAACTTTTTCTGGAACAGATATGTATTCTGCGAAACATCCGTCTCTATCTACTCCAATAATCTCAGTATTTGGGCACATATGAGGAGTCTGAGATTCACATTGAGAACATGAGCCACAAGTTATGTGACTTTCGCACGAAACGAATTCACCAATTAAAGTTGGATCAATGTTAGTTCCAGTCGCTACTACTGTCCCAGCCATTTCATGCCCCAAAGTTATTGGAGCCTTGACCCGATTGCTACTCCAGCTATCCCATTCCATTATATGTAGATCTGTGCCACAAATGCTTGCAGCTTCGACTTTAATTAACACGTCATCGCTTGCCACCCTTGGTATTGGAATAGTTACCAGCTCGGCACCAGGAGCGTTTTGAATTTTCCGGAGAGCTTTCATTTTGGTTGGCAAGACGTAATTGGACATAGGTATTTATTTGATGTTGAAGTAATCTAGGGCTTATTGGTTTGATCTTAGCTGTGGGAATAATATAACTTCCCGGATAGATGGTTCATTCAGCAATATCATTGTAAGCCGGTCAATTCCCATTCCAAGTCCTGCTGTGGGAGGCATCCCTTGTTCAATAGCTACAAGAAAATCTTCATCTAGGCGGTCATAGTCATCTTCATTTTTTGACCCCGAAGAAGTTCTCATGGATTCCTGATATTCAAACCTTTCCCTTTGGTCAATAGGATCATTAAGTTCAGTGAATGAATTACATATTTCCATTCCACCGATAAAACCCTCAAAACGTTCAACTATGCGTTCATCGATTCTGCTTTTTTTTGCTAACGGAGACATTTCTACCGGATAATCGATCAAGAATGATGGGCGGATTAGCTTAGGCTCAACTGTATCTGAAATTAGTTTATCAAGTAGTCCAGACCAACTTGTTTGTTGGGATGTATCAAGACCTAATTTATTCATTTTTGCTTTTAGTGAATCTAAGTTCCCGCATTCAATGAAATCCACACCTGTGTGTTCAATCAATTGTTCTCTTAAACTTAAACGAGGCCAAGGTTCAGTTAAATCTACATTTTCTTCCTTAATAGTGATTATATTTGTCTTTAACACATCTCTGGAAATTTGAGCAATCATATTTTCTACCATGTCCATCATATCGTGATAATCAGCAAGAGCTTCATAACATTCCAACATAGTGAATTCTGGGTTGTGGTTTAAATCTACTCCTTCGTTTCGGAACACTTTTCCGATTTCATATACTTTTTCTAGGCCACCAACAACTAATCGTTTTAAATATAATTCGGTTGCAATTCTCATATATAGGTCTCGGCGCAATTGATTATGGTGAGTTATAAATGGCCTAGCCATTGCTCCCGCCGCTATAGGCACCAATACCGGTGTCTCGACTTCAATAAATCCAGTATTATCTAAATAACGTCTCATTGACGAGACTATCTGTGGCCTGGTTCTTGCCACTAATCGTGCCTGATCATTAGCAATTAAGTCCAAATGTCTATGACGAAACCTGAGTTCAGTGTCAGTTAATCCGTGCCACTTCTCAGGTAGTGGGCGAAGTGATTTGCATAAAATAACAAGATTGTTAGCTTCAACAGAAGGTTCCCCGCGTCTCGTTCTAATTACTGCTCCGCTTACACCAATCCAGTCTCCGATATCTAGATCACTAATTAAATCATAATCTGTTTCGAGCAGGTTTTTTCTAAGTAATATTTGTATTTGGCCAGATATGTCTTGAACATCCACAAAAGTTACTTTACCCATATCTCTAACATTCATTAATCTACCAGCAATTGCAACGTTGGGCTTGGTAGATGCATCTTCATCGGATTCAATATTCTCAAGGAGCTTAATTGCCTCCATAGATGTATGAGAACGCTTGTAGTTATGAGGATAAGGATTTACCCCCTTTTCTTTCAACCGACCAAGTTTCTGTTTTCTAACCTCAAACAGGCTGTTATTAGATACGTTTTCTTCGTTGATTTTCATTATTGATTTTGCAAGTTTTTTATTCAGTTAATTTTTTTAAATTTAATGTTAAATGAAAAGATCGAGTCAGGACTAGTAAAGAGTTAAATTAGATTGATTCTAAATTGTATCTGACGATACTGCACCCTGCAAAAACAAATTTTCGACTTTGTCTAAAATTTGTACAAAAAGTACTTTAAAGACCGATATCTCGCTGCTAGTATCCACATTTAGTTGACTAAGTGCTGATAAAAATTTAAAGAAATGAGTATCAACTGAAAAATTGTTATGGGAACCCAGATATCTGGAGGAAAAGATAGAGGTCGTAGGCTTTATTCTGTATCAGCGGATATTAGACCCACCTCACAAAAACTAAGGCTAGCTATTTTCTCCATTTTGTCATTTTTACCGGATTCCCCAAGAGTTTTGGATTTATATGCTGGTTCTGGAACATTTGGACTTGAAGCATTAAGTAGAGGGGCTGCTCACGCAGACTTTGTGGAGGTCAATGCAAGGCTTTGCAAAATTATACACATGAATATCAAATTGCTCGGATACCAAGACCGGGCAAAAGTAATAAAGACGAAGGTGGAAAGATCATTCGATACTTTATTGACAGAATACGAGGACAATTTCGGTGGCCACGATGGAGGATATGATTTGGTGTTTTTGGATCCACCATATAAAAACAATCCATGGGAAGAGGTTTTAGGCAATCCTGTATGGGATGTATTGATGAAGCCCTCTGGAGTTTTAATAGCGGAACATAGTACAGAAATGGTTTTAAAAGATTACTATAACAAGTTGATTTGTAGGCAAAATCGTAATTATGGCGATTCATCTATTACTATTTTTAAATTATCGGCAAACTAAACAATGGTAACGGCAATATATCCAGGCACATTTGATCCCGTTCACAATGGCCATGTAGATGTGGCAGGAAGGGCGTCTAAGCTGTTTGACAAATTGATAATTGGAGTTTATGACAGCTCTCCAAAGAACTTACTATTTAATACTTCAGAACGTGTTGAAATGTTTGCTGAATCTGTTGTGAATAAGAAAAATGTAGAAGTGGTTCCTTTTAGTGGACTGGCTGTTGATTTCGCAATTAAAGTTAATGCTGATTTTATTCTAAGAGGATTAAGGGCTGGGATTGACTTTGAAGTTGAATTCGAAATGGCACACATGTGGAGAAATTTGTTTCCCAATATTGACGTCGTGTGCGTTATGAGTGCTCTAGAACACCAATTCATACACTCATCTAGAATCAAGGAAGTAGCACAATTAGGTGGAAATGTTGAAAAATTAGTCCCGCCAGGGGTTGCTGGTCTAATTTCCGAAAAGCTTAATCGAAAATAAGGAGAGTAGAATGCAAAGCGAGATGAAAAATATACTGGACGAATTGGCATCAAGTATCCAAGGAGCTAGTAAGGTGCCGGGAATTGGTAATAAAGCAATGGTTGATATTAAGAAATTACAATCAATTCATGATGCTTTGAGGCAGTCGATGCCTGAAGAGATTTTAGAAGCATCTGAAATCATTAAACAAAAAGAAAGCATAATAAATCAGGCATACTTAGAAGCCAAGAGAACCAAAGAAATAGCTCAACAGGAGTCAGCTTCTATTAGCGAGAAGGCTCGTGCTGATTACGAAGAGAAGGTTGGTGATAATGAGGTCACAAGAGGTGCGCACTTAAAATCAGAGGAAATTATATCCGAAGCAAATACAAAAGCTGCAGATATTGTTCAACAAAGCCAGGGTGAGGCAGATCAAATTATAGACAGAGCACAAGTTGAGGCCACTCAAAGAAAAGATGGAGCTGACCAATATTCCAAAGAAGTGTTGTTTAATATCGAAGAAAGACTATCTCAAGTTCTAGGGCAGGTTAGAAGAGGTATAGATGCTTTGGGCGATGAAAACCAGCCAGAAGAGCCAGTTCAAGTTTCCGTCAATGGAACATCTAATTAATTGACTGGACAGTCGCTTTAACTTAGCTGCAGTCTAACTCATTTTATATATGTGTTGTGTGTTAGATCTGCAAAATTGTCTTTAGATACCGGGTTATAGGCCTAAATTTAATCCATCTATACCGCTAGCAGGTGTAGGGGTTACCTCATTCGTTTGCTGTAACTGGTCTAATAGCCAGGTATATATCTCTGAATCAAAACGAGCATAAATCTCATGATTTTCACGTTCGTTATTGATCCATGTTTTCAAAGCCAATGACTTCTGATCTTCTAGATCAGCGATACTTAGTTGTCTAGCAGTATCCTTTTCGGAGATCATAAAAAACAGAATCGATTTGGGGTTTTCAACATCTGGGATAGGTTCGCTTATTTCTCCTACGGGCAACGATATAATTTTATCTGCATACGTGCTTCTGGAACTAGTAGGCATCCAACCTATGTCTCCACCAAGTCGTTTTACTTCTGCATCATCCCAGGAAAACTCACGTGTAACATCTTTCCATACTAATTGTCGCTCTGCTGGAGTTGTTGCTTCACGAAGTCCATCGTTTATTTTAGATATCATAATGTCTATTTCCCCACTTATTGGCATAACAATTCGATGGACATGTACATGTTCTGTAACACTAGGCACCTGTTCTCCTATAAATTCTCTAAATTTTCCTCTTTGTATCGATCGACGCGTGACCTCTCGATGCTCTTCTTCCGATAACCGGATCTGATTCAGGTAGTCCTTATATCTTTCTTCGAAGTCCCGTCGGAATATTTCAATTTCAAATTCAGTGTCTCCAATTATGAATAGACTCTCAATTTGTCTGTTTATCTCGTCCTCGGTTACTGTGATATTCCATTTAGCGGCGACTTGAGTCAATATTTCATCCTCTATGAAGAGTTGCAGAGCTTCAAATATCTCTTTGCTTGCTTCGAAGTCCATGCCAAAAAATTTAGCTCCCTCTTGACGTACGCGAAGGGCTTTGATTAGATCTCCACGGGAGTAATTCGTATCGTTAACCTTAACTACAACTTCCCTTGGTGGCATCACAAAAGCAACTATGTACCCAACTGCGAGTATTGCAGCAATAATTACGAGGGCCCCGCCAATGATTATGAATGATAATTTTTGTCGAGTTGAGTTGGTACGGCCTTTTACTGCTAAGCGTCTGCGATCAGAAGTTTGGAGTTTCTTGTTATCAGAGTTTTGCAAGGTTAAATTCTTACTGATGAAGATATTAAAGTATTCATCTTATAGATGCACGGGACGTGGAATTTCACCTTTTTACATTTCACTGTAATATCTACCTTGTTCCAGTGTAGGTGCCTTTGTGATTTGGTGTATAAGGAATTAGAGCTAAAAACCTGGCTCTTTTTATTGCAGTTGCTAGAGATCTTTGGCATTTTGAACAAGTACCAGTTTTACGTTTAGTTTCAATTTTATGCAGATCAGACACATATTTACGCAGGAGATCTACGTTTTTGTAGTCTATTTTAACCGGAGTCTTGTCTTTTGAGTCACTATCACCAACACAAAAAGAGCAAACTTTTCGTCGAGCATAGAAACGACCCTTTGGACGCCTGTTCATAGGTTTAGAATATGTTGATTCTCTGGTTGTCATTTTAATTTAATTTCCCAAATTTAAGTTTTTATTTAATTGCTCGCGAGATTCAACCTACCAGGGCAAATCCTCTATATCTTCAGCCGACTTAGCCTCAGGCACATTTGCTTGATTATTAGGTGCTGTATCTTGAACAGTTGGCTCTGGTTTGTTTTGTGAGAACTCCCCAGATCTGTCTAGGAAAAGTATCCTGTCAGCATTTATCTGTAATCTGAAGCGAGCCTGCCCATCATTGCCGGTCCAAGTATCTGTTTTTAATCTTCCTTCTGCGTATATTTTCATGCCTTTAGTAACATATTGATTGCTGTTTTCAGCTTCTCGCCCCCAGGCATTTACTGTAAACCATTCAGTTTCCTCTACTCTTTCACCACTAGCATTCGTATAGACTCTATTAGTAGCAAGTGAAAATGAGGTCACTGCAGTTCCATTGGGCGTGTATCTCATCTCAGGATCAGACCCAACGTTACCGATTACTAAAATTTTATTCATGCTCACGGAGCTACACCTTAATTATTAAATGCCTAAGAATACTTTCATTCATTTGCAGTATTCTGTTTAATTCATTAATTTTGTCACTCAAAATAGAAAATTTGATTAAAGAGTAATTACCTTCGGTAAATTTCTTTATAGGAAATGCTAATGCCTTCATTCCCCATTCATCATGTTCAGAAACAACGCCATCGTTGCTTGAAACGAATTCAGTAATAATTTTTATAGAATCATCCGTTGCGTCTTGAGACGCGTCTGGACTATATATTGTGACCAGCTCGTAATTGTTTGTTAATTCAGTAACCAAAACTCTCCTCGAAAAAAAACAAGTTGCCATATAGTTGGCAACATTAAAAAAAGAAAAAATTATTATATCATTGATTTATATTGATTAACCATATGAGAGACAACCTAATTTCCTTTCTGGCTTATTAAGATGCTAACTGAACCGAACGCCAGATCCTTGCTTGAAACATGGAATAAACCCAACTCAGCTGTTAATTGGCTTAGTTGCCCAGAAGACATGAAAGATTCTGCAGAAGAAGGCAAATATTCGTAAGCATCTCTGTTACCAGAGAATATAGAACCTAAAATCGGCGCAGCTATTTTGAATGCGATATTAAATAATCTCGATGTAACTTTATTATTATCAATAGGGAAAATTTCTAAAATTGCTAATCGACCACCTGGCTTCAAAACCCGCTCTATTTCACTCAATGCCAATTGTGGATTATCGAAATTTCTAATTCCAAAACCCATTGTAACCAAAGAAAAAGTATCTTTTTTGAAAGGAAGTTGATGTCCGTCCGCCATCAATACGTTAATCTTTCGATTAAGTTTCCTTTTCGCAAGTTTTGCAATTCCAACTTTCAACATAGGTAACGAAAAATCGATTCCTATAATGTTAGTTTTCGAATTAATTCGTTCAGTGTCGATCGCGAAGTCACAGGTGCCGGTAGCAATATCTAGAACAGGTCCTTTAACATCGATGTTTTGAAAGGCCATATTCACTGCTTTTTGGCGCCACAATTTATGTCGCCCAAAAGACATTAGATTATTTAACAGGTCATACCTTGTAGCTATGCTGCCAAATAATTTTGAGACATACAAGCTTCCGTTTTTATTTTTTAGTTGACTCAAACATTTAATCCTTTTAATCGGGCAATCGTTAACGGTAATTCGTTCAATAAGTCACTAGCTACCACGCCGGCATCACCCATCATGTTTTTAAGGCTTTGACCTGTAAGAGAGTGTAAATAAACACCGGTGACAGCCGCGTCTATCATATTAGTGCCTTGGGCTAAAAGGCCTGCAATCATTCCTCCTAACACATCGCCAGTGCCAGCAGATGCCAAGGAAGGATTGGCCGTTGGGTTGATAAAAACCAACCCACTGGGTGACACTATTCTTGTGAATGGCCCTTTCATTACGATAATTTTGTTCCATTTGTTTGAAAATTTAATTAATGTTTCGGTTGGTATATGGGTTTTAGAGTTAATATCTAATCCAATTAGGCGAGACATTTCACCTGCGTGAGGAGTTAATATCGCCAGTTGGTCAAATTTTTTATACCAGTTTGTTGTTTTAGAAAGGATCGTTAAGGCATCAGCGTCTACAACCAGGGAGGGCAACTGATAATTAGATAGCAATAAGTTATCGATAAAAGTGGTAGTTGAATCAGTAATTCCTAGGCCACAACCTATCAAAACGGCATTATAATCCTTTATTGCACGAATGATTTGTTTATCAGCATCAGAGTCAATATAACCTTCTCTAGTTTCAGGAATCATCAAGTAGGTTATTTCTGGCGCCTTTGCTACCAAACCCAGCTGTATACTCGGGGGGACGGCAGCAGTAACAAGTCCAGCTCCAATACGTGAAGCCGCTCTAGTGGCCAGATACGATGCACCTTTGTAACGCTGACAACCTCCAGCAAACAATACTTTACCAAAAGTTCCTTTATGTGCATTCAATGGGCGGCTTGGGATCTTTGATATGATTAATTCATCCGTAATCAATTCGGAAGCAATATCTTTGGCAATAATATTTGGTATTCCGATATCTACTATCGAAATAGAGCCACAATGTTGCGCTGCAGGCATGGTGTAATGTGCTGGCTTTGGATATCCTAAAGCAATTGTTACATCAACAGTTATCCTAGAATCCTGTATCTGGCCTGTGTCAGCGTTTATACCTGTTGGTATATCAATAGATACCACAATTAATTTATTATCGTTTTCCTGTCGTGTTTTCAATATTTCTAATATTAGTTTCAATGTTCCGGATAACTCACCGTTTATTCCAGTACCAATAATGCCATCAACTACAAGTGTTGCTTGTGACACCAGGCTTGCAAACAAATCTAGAGTGGGGTCGGACTGAGAGCTTATTATCATGTTAGGATCAGGAAGCGTAGATGCTTTCTCATGAATCTTGCCGGACTTGGAGCAATTATAGATTGTTACTTTGTGCCCCCATTCTGCAAGTAGTCTGCCCGCCACTATCGCATCGCCTCCATTATTTCCAGATCCGGAAATTATCAAAATATTACTTAATTTGCTTGCCTGACTTTTTTTTAACAGTATGCTCTTGCATATTTCTGCAGTTGCTCGACCAGCATTCTCCATGAGTACATCCGTGCTTATGCCATATTCAAGGCATTTTTGCTCTATACTTCTCATCTGATCTGTATTTACAATTTTCATGGACTTCTAGTAGTTATTGGTTTTACTTTCTGCAACAACTGATGCGATAGCAAAATTATCAGAATGGGATAATGAAAGTGCCATTTCGGTTATCCCTAGTGAAGAAGCGCGCTGACTGGCTCTGCCATGAAGACGTATTTGCGGGGCTTGGCCTGGTTGGCGCAACACCTCGATTTCTTTCCAAGATACTCCCCTGATACCGGTCCCCAGGGCCTTCATTACTGCTTCCTTAGCAGCAAATCTAGTAGCTAGTTTAGATGGATTGCCATTGCAATATTCTATCTCTAATGTCGAATAGATTCGGTTATAGAAACGGCTTCCATATTGATTAACTACATTTCTAATTCTATCGATTTCAATTATGTCTATTCCATGTACGAGAGTCATATCATTCGAATTTTACATTTATTTATGAAAATTATTAGCATACTAAGCCGGATTAGTTCAAATTTTAAAAAAGACTTTTGATGATTTGCAGTCTATAATCATCGTTTGGGGGCTAAATTGACCAGGGTAATAGATGGCAAAGCCATTGCAGCGGAAATCAGAAGTGAACTAAAGGTATCTGTTTCTTCCTTAACTCGTAAAACAGGAATTGTACCAGGATTGGCGGTTCTCCTTGTAGGAGATAATCCTGCATCTCAGGTATATGTTAGAAATAAACAAAAATCTGCCAGTGATATTGGTATGAACCCTTTAGACATAAAATTCGACCAAGATGTAGACGCTAAAACCATTGAGTCCACATTACACCAATTAAATCAAGATGAATCTGTTCACGGAATATTAGTACAGCTACCCCTGCCCGACCATTTGGACGAGAAGTTAATTATTAGACACATTAATCCGATGAAAGATGTTGATGGATTACATCCAGAAAATGTAGGATTATTACTTTCCGGCACACCTCGGTTTATTCCAGCGACACCAGCAGGAATTCACCAATTATTGATTCGAACTAACAATAATCCATCAGGCAAACATGTTGTTATTTGCGGCAGGTCAGATATTGTTGGTAAACCGATTGCAGCTTTATTATTGCAGAAAGATAAGGCATCTAATGCGACTGTAACCATATGCCATACGGGCACAAAAGACATCGGTGAAATCACTCGCCAAGCAGATATTCTAATAGCTGCAGTTGGGATACCAGAAATAATAACACCAGATATGGTGTCCGAAGGTGTTGTCGTAATTGATGTTGGGATTAATAGAATACTTGACCCATCGAAAAAATCAGGCTATAGACTTGTTGGAGATGTGCAATATGACGATGTTTCATTAAAAGCATCTGCGATAACTCCAGTACCTGGCGGAGTGGGTCCAATGACGATTGGCATGCTTTTATATAACACTTTGAAATCTGCGAAATTAAATGCTCAATGAAGGCTTATTAATTTAACATTACTTGAATTGTAGTGCGTTAGCAGGATTATCTATCAACATTGCATTTATTTGTTTCTGAGGTATTCCCCTCTTAATCATTCTTGGCACAATGCTTTCTAAAATATGAGCGAAGCCCCTTGCCCCATATTTCACCGTTTCTGGCTTAAGACAAACATCATGAGCCATAGTTATTTGACCACCAAGACCTTCAGAAATTAAATATTCTAACGATTCCAGGCGCTGTGCATCACTCACAGACGTCGTGCTTGTCTCACCACTCTCATACTCAAAACTTGTATCTTCAGCGCCAAAACGATCATATTCCAAATAGCAACCGGTATCCCCAAGTTCTTTTATGGCGGACATCGGACGAATGTTATCAAGATGTCCAAAAATTATGTTATTTGGAGAGGCCCCATTATCAGTTAAAACTTTTAAAATCTGAATGGGTGAATCAGGGTGTATTCCTGGATGGATAAGAATTGGTGCGCCTGTTTCAGCTTGTGCATTGGCGGAAGCACGAAGGATTTTAGTTTCATTTTCCCCTATTGGATAGTAATTCCCGATTTCTCCAATCACGCCAGTTTTTACTCTGGTTTCTCCAACCCCTATGGTGACATCCTTTATGATTTCTTCTGTTATCGACTCCTCAGTTCTAAAAGACATATCTTTAGGATGAGAGTCGATTACATAATAACTGCCACCCATTATTATGTTTAGGCCGGTTGCACGGGAGATGCGCGTGAGTGCAAGCGGATCTCTAGCTATTCCGATAGAAGTTGTATCAACAATTGACTGACCGCCAGCATACTTGTATTTGAAAATTTCTTCGATTGCAAGTTGCTCGTCAAACATCGTTTGGGCCTCTTTGCTCGCGTAGAAATGCTGTCTTAAAGTTCCTAACATTTCTATAGTGATGGGTTTATTTATGATTGCTCTCTTCGTTGCCTCTTCTGGCATTCGAAAATAGCATGTTAAATCAATTAATAGGTGTTCATGAGTTAAAGTGATACCAAGCTCCGACGGGTTTATAATGCCTAAAACTGTCTGAATCATACCTTTCATGCTATCGTTTTTGTTTGCCATTACTAACTCCTTTGTTTAAAAAGCAATTCACGAAATTTATTTCAAATTGCTTTAGAATTACCAGATTAGAATTTTCTAGGGTAATACTATATGCAAACTGAGCCTATGGGAACCAAACAATTTTTAAGTCTTAAAGAGTACGATTATAACTTGCCAAAACAACGGATAGCACAAGTTCCTATAGAACCAAGGGATCATGCTAAGTTATTGGTATTTAATATTGCAAAAGGTTTTATTGAGGATCGGAACTTTTATGATTTACCGCATTACTTAACCAGAGGAGACGTACTTGTTTTTAACGATACTAGAGTTATGCATGCACGCTTATTTGGAAAAACCGAGAAAGGGTCGAAAGTCGAATTACTTTTATTAAAACAGATTAACAAAGATACATGGAGGGCACTTGTTAAACCTGGTCCCAAAATGAAAGCCGGAGCAAGTTTTTTTATCGGTAAAGATAAATTTGTTTGCCGAGTTGATTCAGTCGAAGAAGATGGCGCAAGAGTAGTTGTTCTTTCTAAAGATTTAAATTTGATGGACGAAGGAGTGATTCCCGTTCCACCTTATATAACTAATCAATTGAAAGATCCTGAAAGATATCAAACAATTTATTCATCTCTACCGAAAAGTGTCGCTGCACCCACAGCAGGGTTACATTTTACGGATCAATTAATGGAAACTCTCCGCAAGGTCGGAGTGAAAATCATTTTTGTTACTTTGGATATAGGTTTGGGCACTTTTCGGTCCGTTTCTGTAGATAACATAAATGACCATGAAATGGATTCAGAAGAATTCTTATTACCTGAATCAGCGGCAATAGCTATTAATAAAGCAAAGGCTGAAGGGAGAAGAGTAATAAGTATTGGTACAACATGCGTGAGGCTTTTAGAGTCAAATATAAAAAAACTTCAAGTAAAACATAAGTATGGTGTCACTCACGGGACCGGTCGCACGAATTTATTTATAAGGCCAGGCCACGAATTTAAGATAGTTGACGGATTGGTGTCAAATTTTCATTTGCCAAAATCCACGTTGCTTATGCTGGTTAGCGCAATGATTGGCAGAGAAAATTTATTTAAAGCGTATAATCATGCGATCGATAATAATTATCGATTTTATTCTTTTGGTGATGCTATGCTTATGATTTGAATAAATTTGTTAGATAAAGTTTTGAGAACTTTATATTATTGCTGGTGTTTTTTATTAAATTAAATTAATTTGTAGCAAAAATCAGTCAAATCAAACAGAGAGGTTTTTTAAATGACCCATGAAATTGATCCTAAAAGCATTTATAAGCATATTGGCGTAACTCCTGTGATAAATGCAGCCGGCCCAATAACTATGTTTGGGGGTACAAAATTACGCCCAGAAGTGCATAGTGCAATGAATGCTGCGTCCCAGACGATGATTGACTTGCACCAGTTAAACGACAAAGCGGGTGAAATATTGGCTTCCTATGCTGGAGCAGAGGCGGGAATGGTAACGTCAGGGTCGGCAGGCGCGCTAATACTACAAGCAGCAGCAGTGGTTGCAGGCAGTGATAAGAAAAAGATGCGTCAATTGCCAAATACTGAGGGCATGAGGAATGAAATTATAATTCATAATATTCATCGATTTCCGTACGATCAATGTTATACCGCTGTTGGAGCAAAACTAGTTGGGGTTGGAGATTTTTTAAGGTGCCTGCCCTGGGAGATCGAGGGAGCGATAAATGAGAATACAGCAGCAATAGCATATTTGGATGCTCCCTTTGTGTCGCGAAATGCAATGCCATTAAAAGAAGTCGTAGAAATCGCACATGCACATGATTTACCAGTAATTGTAGATGCGGCCACAATGATTCCGCCAAGAAGTAATTTTACAAAATATATAGACCAAGGTGCTGATTTAGTTTTATATAGTGGAGGTAAAGGCATAAGAGGTCCACAAGGTACTGGAATAATGGTTGGAAGAAAAGATTTAATTCAGGCGGCAAGAGACAATGCATCGCCTAACCAATTTATTGGCAGAGGTCTCAAGGTTAGCAAGGAAGAGATCATCGGCCTTCTTCAATCAGTAGAACTATTGATGTCCACTAATGAAGATGAGGAAACAGCTATATTTCGCGATTTATCTCAGATGGTTGTCGATGCCTTAATTGAGCTACCTGGCCTCGATGTTTCTATTGAACACGATTACAAGAATTATCTTATCCCAACTGCTGTATTTAGATTTACAAAGGACTGGACTGGCCCATCTAGAGATACTGTGTTGGAGAGGATGAAACAAGGCGAAACTCCGGTGTATTTATACTGGTTATGTGGGCCTGATACTCTGGCTGTTGACCCTCTAAATGTTGATCAAGATGAGATGAGAATAGTGATATCTCGTTTGTTAGAAGAGTTAACTAAGAAGAATTAAAAATATAATTATGTTTTAAAAGGATAAATAAAACCCGTGTTAGAAAGATTTAAAGTTCCCGAAGAAGATCAGGTTAGAATTGATCATAATGACCTTCGAAACACCGTAGAAGCAATATTTTTAAAAATGGGCTGTCCTACGGAGGATGCAATCGCAGGTGCTGATACTCTCGTATCTACTGATCTTAGGGGCGTGGAAACCCATGGGGTTTCTAATATGCTTCGTGCATACGTAAAGGAATTCCAATCCGGAAAATTGAATTCTAAACCTAAGGTGAAGGTTTTAAGAGAAATGCCAGGAACTGTATCGCTGGATGGTGATAGAGGATTAGGAGTAATACTTGCTCCAGGTGCAATGCAAAGAGCAATTGATAAAGCCAAAACCGTTGGAATAGGGGTCTGCGTCATGCAAAATAGTGGCCACATGGGCGCAATAGGCCATCATGCTATGTTAGCTGCAAAACAAGGGATGGTTGGTATGACAACCACTTCTGGTGGATCTGGAAAGAGAGTATTTGTTTTACCTACTTTTGCTGCAGAACCAAGATTTGGTACAAATCCCATAGCAATAGCTGCACCGGCTAGAAGTCAGCCGTATTTGCTTTTTGATGCAGCCACAAGTGCAATAGCAGGTAATAAAATTGGGTTAGCAGAAAGAGTAAGATCAATGCTTGAACCAGGTTGGATAGCAAAACTTGATGGCACTCCGATTGTTGACCCTGTACATTCTCCGGGTAGTGGTAATTATTGGCAATTACCTTTAGGTGGAGTCCGAGAACAAGGCTCCCATAAAGGTTTTGGATTAGCGATGATACCGGAGGTTTTAGGTACTATGCTGTCCGGGGCTAGGCCGGGAATGTTGCCAGGTGAGCGGTTAGCTCAAGATCATTATTTTGCAGCTTACAATATTGAGGCATTCACTGATCCTGAGTCGTTTTTAGATACTATGGACGAAATGCTTACCACTCTGCGTAATACAAAACCTGCCCCCGGACATGATCGAGTGTTCTATCCAGGCCTTCCTGAGCATGAGGAAGAACTTCGACGGATTGAAAATGGGATACCGCTTCATAAGGAAGTGATCGAATGGTTTGATGGGATAACCGAGGAACTAGGATTACAAAACTTGCCCCGAAAATAAAGACTAATGCGTTTAAATAATAGGCGCACGAGCAGGTTTACCTGGAAATAAATTGCCTTTCAATATTCCCTCTGTGACCAAAGGCACACCATTAACAAACACATACTTAAATCCTGTTGAAGCTGCAGACGGATTGGAATAAGTAGAATTATCAATAATTCGCACAGGATCAAAAATACAAAGATCAGCATCCGCTCCTAGTTTAATTCTTCCTTTCCGCAGGAAATCTGGTGCACGACCTTCTAGTCGCTGTGCAGGCATTAAGCTTGATTTTCGTATCGCATCCATTAAGGTCATCGTTTTGTTTTTTCTAACATATTCACTTAAAAGTTTTGAATAAGAACCTGAAGTTCTAGGATGGCCTTTAGAATTCTTTAGCCAACCATCAGTTGCTATTGAAGTAAGATGGCTTGTTACTGAGGCAATCATAGAACTTTCTGGTATAAAATTAACCACAACCATGCCGCCTTGAGATCTGTATTTTGTAAAAGAATTTTCATTTAATGTTTCTCCTGTGCTTGGCCATAGTAGATTCTCATATGTAACACCTAGATTCTCTTGCCACCCTTTGTCAAAAATCGCAGATTCGATTAGTGTCATTCCAGCAGAATATGGATAACATTCTGTTGTTACATCTAAACCATTAACTCTTGCATCCTGTATTATTTCCAGTAGCTTTTCAGTTACAGAAAGCCCGACACTGGATATATGAACTACGTGTAATGGTGCTCCAGTTATGGCTGCATTTGCTATAACTTCTTGTAGGCTCTCGATGGCTCCTAGCTTATTTCCTTTGTTTGGTGGGTTGCCCATTCCTCTAATGTGAACGTGACAAGGTGCTGAAAATTCACTAGCTATTTTAAATGCTTCAATAATTTCTGTGCGTGAAGCCGCCGGTGTATATTGCAATCCAAATCCAACTGCGAGACCTCCACGATTTAATCCAACACGTATAGTCTCCAGTATGTGTTTTAGTTCTTGCGTATTGGCTGGTCTATGGGCAGCATCCTTGCTTGGAATTAAACTGAAACCATCCTCCATAACGGATATTCTTGCTGGGATATGCCCAGAACTAACTCCAAAATTAATAGGGGTTTTGTTTTTCCTAATGTCATACCATTGGTCTACATCTGCGGTACCTATTTCAAGTTCAAGAGCAGTAGTAACCCCATCCATTGCTTGTACCTTGTAGTTTTCTGTATCTTGACCATGGGCATGTAAGTCTATGAATCCTGGAGAAACTATCAATCCTGTAGCATCTATTTCGCAAGCCCCGTGCAACTTACTTCCCCAAATATCTTCAATAACACTGATCTTCCCATTATCCACTGCAACGTGCCTTTGAGCATCTGTATTCGATTCAGGATCAATAACTCTCCCGTTTTTTATTAAGAGATCATGCATATAAATAATTGGTTCCTTTCAAAGAATATTTGGTTTAATTTCAGATTATGCTAACCGAAATATTCTTGCTACTTTTATAAAGCAAGTTGGTATGGGTTCTATCAATATTCGGAGAATATATACAGGAATTATGGATAAAATACCGATAATCGCACCCATTATTACGTCACTGGGGTAATGCACTCCAACATAAATTCGACTAAATGCCAAGATGCCAACTAGGAAAAACATGGAAAGCCCTAATTTTTTATTGAAGGTGCACACAACTGCTGCTATTGCAAAACATGCGGCAACTGCGTTAGATGGAAAAGAGAAATCCGTAGGTTTGTAAAAAAGCACTACAAGATCATGTGTTATAAACGGTCTAGGACGTTGTATGACAGTACTTATAAGCTGTGCGACACCACTAGAGATTGCCATTGCGGCCAATGCGGCGAAAACCCCAAGTTGATATCGATATCTTGTACTCTGGTTATGACCAATAAACCATACGCAAATTAATGCTAGACATAATAAAACTGGTATTAAATAGTCACTGACAGTCCATGTAATTATTTTGTCTAATAGTTCGGATTTACCGTTCAAACCATTTAAGGTGAACAGTATTTTTTCATCTAAATTTAACAAATAAGCCTTTTACCCGTTCATGAATTATGTTTTTAGGTAAATCTGTATATTGTTTCGCCAGGTATGTCTTACAATCGCTTCTGAATACCAGATATTCATCTTTTATGGCTAAGAAATAATTTTGCCTTCGGAGTGAATCAAGGCCACCTTCATTTTTATCACTATTACTTAATTTAAGATCAAAATTAACTATCGATGAGATTATTAAAGTCAATATGGTTCCAATCAATGCGCCGACAAAGAAGCCAACGGCTTGCCTGTTTGCATCGAGGCCGCCAACCGTGTCATTTATATTTCGGTTTTCTGAAAGGAAAAACCAAGATATCGAAATTATTAAGATGCCTAATCCAAATAAAGCTGAAATAATCTGTTTTCTGAGAATTAGTAATGCACGTAAATTGCTAATATAAGCAGTTATTTGTATCGATCCAATCGTACTACCACACACGAAAATCATGTAGTCGATGAAGAAAGGAGTCATGTTATATCTATTTAGACATACCCGTCTTTACTGGGTGGCACCAGTGACTGTATTTAGGATTATTACCACGAACTATTTCTGCATATATAGTTCTTAGCTTTTCAGTTATTGGCCCAACTTTTCCATTACCGATAGGTCGGTTATCAATTTTACCTACTGGTGTAATATGAGCCGCAGTGCCCGTTAAAAACACTTCATCCGCTAAATAGAGTTCAGATCTTCTTAATCTTCTTTGTATCACTTCAAGGCCTAATTCAGAGTTAGCAAGATTAATCGCACAGTCTCGAGTAATACCTGTTAGGTTATTATCTGAGATTAGCGGCGTATGAATTTCATTTCCCACGATCATAAACAGGTTTTCTCCAGTTCCTTCTGACACTGCTCCATCTTGATTAAGCATTATTGCTTCATCAAATCCTGCTAGTATTGCTTCAGTCTTTGCTAATATACCATTTACATATGTACCTGTAATCTTAACGCGCGGTGGGATAATTGTATCGTCGATTCTTCGCCAAGAAGATGTACAACAGCTAATTGCTCCATCGGAATCAATATAAGAGCCAAAAGGAACCATAATTAAAGCAAAATCACTACTTAATTCATGTAATTTTAAGTTAGCTACTAGTTCCTCGCTTTTATATGCTAAAGGTCGAATGTATATATCCTCCTGATATCCACATTCTTTAATTAGATTCTCAGTGATTTCACATAAGTCAGTTACAGAATATGGTATATCTAGCATCAACATTTTACAGCCAAGTATTAATCGCTCATAATGTTCTTTCATTCGAAATACATACATCGTGTTGTATTGGGAGTTCCAGTTGCCTCGAATACCTTCGAAAACCCCTGTGCCGTAATGCAATGCATGAGTGCTAATGCTTACATTCGCTTCTTGGGAAGGTACAATCTTACCCCTGAAAAAAGCTAATGACTTAGACATAATTTAACTTGTAAGTGTTATTGTTTTTAATAATCATAATTAGTTACGAATCTTATAAAATAATTCTCGCATTGACCTAGCTAAAGGCACACAATTTTTCGAATAACTTTTTATTTGACTTAATCGGAGTCATTAGGAACAACTTTTTTGACAGGATACTCTTTCATGTTTTCTAGTAAGGATTGTATAACTTTAGGTGAAATATCTCTCGGATAGGTGTTCACTGGCCATGAACTCTTAAGTTTTTGGCTTATAGCAACCGGAGAAATCGGTTTATTTTTGTTTGCTAACACAGTTCGAAAGACAGCTTCTTTAAGAGGCATGTCTGGTAAAAGATATTCTTGTGAATCAATGGCTTGAACAGATATTTCTTTCACTAAGTCCTTTAGATTTGAGCTAAGAACGTCTTGCATATTACCTGACTGCTTAATGGCATAGTCTCTTCTGTCTGCAATTATCAAAGCCACAGATCTGTGGGAGTCATTATTTAAATCGATAGAATATTTTATATTTTCTAAATCCTCATCGAAGTCCAATTTGGACTTACTTAACTTTTTCATACTTTTCAAACCTCCTGCATAGTAGTTTATATTGAGTGACTGATTAAAACACTTCTGATGGCCAATATAACATCATAACAGCAACTTCCTCTCCTGGTTGAACACTCGATTTATTCTCAGGACATATTGCTAATCCATTTGCCTTGGCCATTGCACTCAGAATATTTGATGATTGAACTCCAGACAAAGATGCATGATATACATCATTTTTTTTATATACGATCGCCCTAGCATAGATTCGTCGACCATCCGGGTTACGAATTTCATCATCTAAAATCGCCTTAATGGTGGCCCTTGGGCTGAACTTGTTACCTAACATTAATCTGATAGCGGGCCGACAGAATTGCTCAAAGGCAACCAGGGCGCTCACAGGATTTCCAGGTAAGCCAACTAGCGGTATGTGTTTATTATTATGCTGTAGCATACCAAATGCTAATGGCTTGCCTGGTTTCATGCGAACCGAATGGAATTCAATACTACCATTTTTCGACAGGACATCTTTAACTATATCGAAGTCACCCTTAGAAACACCCGCTGAAGTAATCACGAAATCCGATTTATTACACATATTTAGTTTTTCTTCTATTGAATGAAAATCATCTTTAGCAATGCCTAATATTGAAGGATTTCCTCCTGCTTCTTTTACAGCAGCTGCGATGCCATATGAATTCGAGTCATAGATTTGCCCTTTGTTTAAACTGCTGCCTGGTTCACTTATTTCATTTCCTGTAGCTAAAATAGCCACCTCCGGTCTTCTGAACACTTTTACTTTAGCTTTGCCTAATGAAGCAATCAAAGCTATATGAGAAGCGTGTAATTCTGTGCCTGACTTGAGTACGATTTCGCCACTTGTAACATCCTGCCCTGCTTTACGCACATTTTTTCCTGTCTCAGAGTTTGTGTAAATTAACACATTTTTATCACTAGAGGTTTTATCTTTAAAATTATCACTTGTGTCCTCGAAAGGGATTACCGATGTTGCACCTATTGGTACTGGGGCGCCTGTCATTATCCTCACAGATTCGTTATTTAATAAAGTTGAATAAGGTAAATCTCCAGCTGCAGTTGTTGCTACTACCCGTAACGTTTTTGGGTTTTTAGGTGTTGCATCGTTAACGTCCTCATGTTTGATGGCATATCCATCCATTGCTGAGTTGTCTAGAGGAGGTATGTTAATTTCACTTATTACATCTTGCGCCAGTACCATGCCGTTGGCTTCTAATATGTTGGCATCTCTGATCGATAAAGTACTAAACACCGACAGGATTTTAGACAATGCGTCTTCAACATCTATCATTGATTCATTATGGCATGCACTATGATTTGAAACCAAACTAGCTTTGCCTCATCTCTACTTCTATTGACCTTTGTAATCTATTTAAAAGATCTTCCATGCACCGATCGATTTGCTCTGCAGTTAAAGTGTTTTTCGTAGATTGAAAGATAACTTGGAACGCCACAGATTTTTTGTTATTTCCTAAAGAATCATCTGTGTATATGTCAAAGGGAATAACATCTTTTACATATTTGTGTTTCTTGAATACAGATTCAATTTCATAAAAAGATAAGTTTTTATCTACGATTAATGCTAAATCGCGTGATGACTCTGGATATTTACTGAACTTCTCGTATTTTTTTTCCTTTACGACTATCAAGCTAAATAGTTGTTCTATATCAATTCTGAAAATTGTAACTAAGCTACCTTCTAAATCAAAACACTTAAGCATTTCCGGATTTAATTCCCCAATATCACCTATAATTTTTTTGTTAAAAATCACATCAGCACACCTGCCCCGTGCATAGATATTTTCCGTTTTTTCTTTAAACTTAATCTCCATACCGAGTCCACTTAATAGCGCAGATAGTACTCCTTTTGAATCATAAAAATCCATCTTAATTGGTTTGGATGACCAATTTCTGACATTTCTGTTTCCATGAAAAGCCGCGATTAATGACTCTTTTTCTATGGGTAAATTCAATCTGTCAGCTGTAGAGTTGGGTATGAATATACGTCCCAATTCAAACAATCGTAACGGTTCATCGCGACTAAGTTTTTTATTCAGACTCAAGGCCTTAAGCATATTTGCCACTAAAGATGGCCTCAGAAAACGCTGTTCAGAGATCATTGGATTCGCAAGTGAAAGGGGCGGGTTAGTCTTATCCCAGGCGTTTGTATCTGTTAATTCACTCTCAGAGTTCACGTTGTATGTTATTATCTCAACCATGCCAAGTGCGGCAATTTTATCCTTGATATCTTCCTTAAAATGCCACATGCTTTGTGGGCGATGGTGAGGTATAGCGGTGGAAATCATGGCTGTTGGTATTGCTTCATAACCAGTAATTCTGGCCACCTCTTCAATTAGGTCCTCTTGTATTTCTATTTCCGGTCGCCAATAAGGAGCTGAGAAGTATGTGGTTTTTGATAGCAAGCTATTTGACGGCTCAATGGCGTCGATTAGGTTTATGTCATTCTCTTTATCTTGGTGCATAACGAATCCCAATGATTGAAGAACTTTAATAGCATCTTCATATTTAATTTGTGATCCGAGGACTTGATTTAACCGGTTGCTATCAAAAGGAATAATCGTAGATTGGTCTATTTTCGTTCTTATATCAACTATATCGCCATATACTTCTCCTCCGGCGATTTGTTTTATCAGTGCCGTTGCTCTACGAAGCCCGATTTCTGCAAGATCGGGACTTAGAGTTCGTTCAAACCTGTATGATGCAGCTGTTGTTAATCGAAGATCTGACGAGGTTTTTCTTGTGTTCACTGGCTCAAAATTAGCTGCTTCCAGCAGGATGGTTTCAGTGTTTTTGCTTACCTCAGAGTTGGATCCACCCATTATTCCAGCCAAACCGATTGCTCCAGCAGCATCTGCAATTACAAGCATTGGAGGTTCAAGTTCTCTTGTCTCCCCATCTAAAGTTGTTAATTTTTCTTTACTAATGGCTTTTCTAACAATGATTTTATGATCGTTAATCGAATCAATATCAAATGCATGTAATGGTTGATTAAGCTCTAACATTACATAGTTAGTTATATCAACTACATTATTTATTGGTCTCTGCCCACTTTTTATCAATATATCCTGAAGCCAATGCGGAGAATCTTGTATTTTCACCCCTTCTATCACACTCGCGGTATATCTTTTACATAAATGATCTTCCTTAACTTCAACCGATATTATGTTTTTGGTCGCCTTGTCATTGGTTGGAAAGCTGTAATCTGGCTCAGTCACAGTCTTATTAGTCAAAGCGCCAATTTCTCTTGCGATTCCTAAAATAGACAGACAGTCAGCTCTATTGGGAGTTACATCTATATCAAATACTACGTCACTTACAACTTCACTTAAAGGGCTGCCTGCTGTGGCTGAATTATCAAGCTCCATGATTCCTTCATGATCGTCACCGAGGCGTAGTTCTTTTACTGAGCAAATCATTCCTTCAGACTTAACACCGCGGATGTTGGCCTCCCGTAGTTGTTCAATCTTTTCAGTGCGGGTGTTAAAAACCTTAGCTCCTAATTTTGCAAATGCTATTTTTTGACCTTCTCGTATGTTGGGTGCACCGCAAACGACTTGTACAGTATGCTCTGCTCCGATGTTTATAACAGGTAGTTTTATCCGATCTGCATTTGGATGAGATTGGATTTCAATAATCTCACCCACAATAAATTTACTATCAAGATGTCCGCCAATTTCTCGGTAATCGGCAACCTCTACTCCAGCCATTGTTAGTAAATGGGCAACTTGCCTTGGAGGCAAATCAATCTCTATATATTGTTTTAACCAAGATAAAGGTACAAGCATTTTCCGTTAAAATTGTCCAAGAAATCTGATGTCATTATTGTAAAAAAGTCTGATGTCGTCGATGCCGTGCTTTAGCATAGCTATCCTTTCTACTCCAATACCAAAAGCGAAGCCTGTGTATTTATCAGTATCATATCCGACGGCATGTAAAACTTTAGGATGAACCATACCTGCACCTAAAATTTCTATCCAATTTTCCTCTCCAGTTTCATTAGTTCTAGAATTCCAGTCGATTGACATTTCTGCCCCCGGCTCAACAAATGGAAAGTAATCGCATCTAAATCGAACTCTAACATCTTCCCCAAATAATTTACGAGCGAATTCATATAGCGTGCCTTTAAGGTTAGCAAACGTTATCCCTTTATCAACTGCTAACCCTTCAATCTGTGAAAAATGCCATTCATGTGACGCGTCAGTAGCTTCATATCTATATACTTTTCCAGGCACAACCAAACGTACAGGAGGATCCTGTTTTTCCATAGTTCTGATTTGCATTGGAGACGTATGGGTACGAAGCAACATTGGTTTTTCACCATTAGAATCCTCCTGATCAATCCAAAGAGTATTAAAGCCATCTCGGGCTGGGTGATGCTTAGGTATGTTCAGCATTTGAAAATTATAATAGTCCAGTTCCACTTCTGGGCCTTCGATGATTTCGAATCCCATCGACGTAAAGGCTTCACAAATATCTCGAATAGTTTGCGTAATTGGGTGAAGCGATCCGTTGTTTGTTGGCACTCCAGGCAACGTTACATCTATCGATTCTGTTGGCTCATTTTTGTCATTGGAGGAAATTTTTCGTTGCTGATCGATCAGCTTTGTTTCTAGTTCTGTTGATGCACTATTTACAGCTTGGCCAAATTGAGGCCTTTCCGCCGATGGCAGGTCAGATATAGACCTTTTCAATTGAACAACTAAGCCCTTACGGCCTAGATACTGAATTCTCCATTTATCAAGATCTGCCAAGGTTTTGGTAGACTTTAACTCCGTTAAAGCCTTATTTACAATTTCTTCTATATTTTGTGCAGTACTATTTTTTTTCATTAATCCAGTAATTAAATCGTTTTTGAATAATAAGCATATTCGATTACTATAAATATCTTACACGGCGGAAGCATTAACCAATAGACTGATAGACTACACTCTAAACGAATTTGCTAAGGGGATTATCAGTGAAAAGAGATGATGGCCGCCGATATGATGAGATGCGAGAAGTTAAAATAACTCATGGAGTACAGAAGTATGCAGAAGGCTCCGTGATAATTGAAACTGGTAATACGAAAGTTCTTTGCGCCGTGTCAGTTGAAGAAGGTGTGCCAGCATTTTTGAAAGGGAAGAATCAGGGATGGGTCACAGCAGAATATTCTATGTTACCGAGGTCAACACACACCAGAATCAGTAGATCTCGCTCAAGTGGAGGCCGGGCAAAAGAAATACAAAGGTTGATTGGAAGATCAATAAGAGCAGTAACTGATTTGAGTCTACTAGGAGAAAGAACCGTAACTATAGATTGCGATGTATTACAGGCTGATGGGGGCACTCGCACTGCAGCAATAACAGGTTCCTACGTGGCTTTCGAATTAGCCTGCCTAGAATTAATAAGCCGCGGTGATTTGTATCAAAGTCCATTACAATACCCTGTTGCAGCTACGAGTGTTGGCATTGTAGACGGAAAGTTAATGCTAGATCTCTCATATGAAGAAGATTCGAGCGCAGATGTAGATTTTAATGTGGTAATGACTAGAAGTGGAGAATTTGTAGAGATTCAAGCAACAGGAGAAGAATTTGTTTTTGGATACGATCAGCTAATTGAAGCCTTAGATTTAGCGAAAAAAGGCATTATATCTTTAAGCGAATTACAGTCTCAAGTTTTAGGAAATAACGATAAATAATTACAACAACAAAGGTGAAAAAATTGGATACTAGAGTGAACACTAAAGTGATCTTAGCTTCTAGGCCTAGAGGATATCCGACGGAGGAAGATTTTTTAATAGTCGACTCGCAAATGCCATCACTTAATGAAGGAGAGTTAATAGTCAAAATAGACTGGTTATCTCTGGACCCTTACATGAGAGGCCGAATGAATGATGCAGAGTCCTATGCTCCTTCTGTGGAGGTAGGGGATGTTATGGTTGGCGGGGCAGTGGGCACAGTAGTGGAATCAAGGACACCACTTTTCTCCGTGGACGAAGTTGTTGAAGGAAATTTTGGCTGGCAAACCTATGCCTTATCTAGGGGTGTCGGTTTAAGAAGAGTAAACCCGCTGTTGGGTCCTATACAGTCAAGTATAGGAATTCTTGGAATGCCTGGCCTTACAGCTTATTTTGGCTTGTTAGATGTATGTCAGCCTTTAGCCGGTGATACTTTAGTAATTTCAGCGGCTTCAGGGGCAGTTGGGCAAGTTGTAGGACAGATAGCAAAAATAATGGGATGTACGGTTATTGGCACAGCAAGTACAGACGAAAAAGTTAGATATATTGTCGATGAATTAGGGTTTGATGCGGGGATAAACTATAAAAACGAAAATGTGGGAAAGTCACTCGATTCAGCTTGTCCTTATGGAATTGACATCTACTTTGATAATGTGGGTGGATTTGTCACTGATGAAGTTATAAAGAGAATTAATACAGGAGCTAGAATTGCTATTTGCGGACAAATCTCTCAATATAACCTTAGTGAGCCTGAACTAGGTCCCCGAAATTTGTTTCATTTGACAAAATCTCAGGCAAAGATGCAGGGGTTTTTAGTTTTTGCGTATGAGGCCCAGTATGATAAGGCTCTTAAGAGGATTTCTAAGTGGATAAAAGCGGGTAAACTCAAATACAGAGAAGATATAGTCGAAGGTATAAGTAATGCCCCTAAAACTTTCATTGGTATGTTACGGGGGGAGAATTTAGGTAAAACGCTGATTAAGGTGTCTTAAAGCCCTAATTACCATTTATTGACTATTTATGCGCTCCTACTGTCATTATTTTTAGAACGATCTTTGGATCTTAAGCACTGGAATTAGGGTTTTGAATAGGAGGATGGAAAAGGGGTGCCTCACTATCGTCAATTTTAGCTTCATTAACTTTCAATATATGATTTGCCGCTTCTCTAATGTTATTGGCAGCAGCCTCGGTTCGTTTGGCCCCCCAAAGACTAACTGCGTTTTCGGTAAGTTCAGCAATCAAAGCTAGTTTTTTGTCTTTTGACTCATTCATATTCGTATGTGGCTCCTCATAAACAAAAGTATAATGCTTTATTAATAATAGAGTCAAAGGTAAAATAAACGATACTGATTTAAGCTTATTTAAATCATTGGAGAGCATTGGAAAGAAATTGACCCCAATATGTGGGCGCTAATATAATCGGATTGGAAATTAACACAAAAAGTTATGTCTAAAAGAACTTACCAACCAAAAAATCGTCGTCGTATGAGAGTTCACGGATTTAGGTCCAGAATGAAAACTCGTGCAGGCCGAAACGTCCTCAAAAGACGCACCTTTAAAGGTCGTAAGCAGCTTACAGTTCAGGTATAGATTAATAGTAATTATCAATCTAGCGTAATACATTGCCTACAATTCAAAGTCTTCGAAAAAAATTGGATTTCCAAAGGGTAATGAAATCGGGTGAAAGTTGGTCGGATAGAAAGTTTGTATTGGTGGCTTCGAGCCAAACACCTTCTCTTATCGCGACCAGATTTGGTTTTTCAGTTAGTAAACGTATAGGGAACGCTGTTATACGTAATCAAATGAAGCGCAGATTGCGGGTTATTGTGTCTGGATTTGATTATATTGGAGGATGGGATGCGATTTTGATAGCACGGAAAGGCTCTATAGGCTGTAATTATAAAGAAATAGAAATATCGGTATCGAAGTTATTAATAAAATCTGGCATGACGGCTAATCGGCTAGAATCTAAAGAGAGATAAATACGATGAAAAAGTTTACCCTGCTGATAATAACGTTTTATCAGCAGCACATTTCTCCATATTTAGGGATTATGTGTAGGCATGAGCCAACATGCTCCAATTATGCATATCAAGCAATATTGAAACATGGTGTGATCACGGGTTCGCTTATGGCGGTTACTCGGCTATTTAACTGTCGTCCTTTTGGCAAAACCGGATATGATCCAGTGCCGTAATTGAAAAAATGGATTTATACTTTTGAATCAGAAAAATATAGTTAGTTTGAATTATCAATTAGGCTCATTTAAGTCAATACACCTGCTTATTCTTATTTTGGCGGGTATAGTTATGTTTGCATGTGTTCCTGGAGGTGCATGCGGAGGGATTGCACGACCTGAAGGTTGGTCTAGTGGAGTCATAGAGGACAACATTCTTTACACTGGCACCATGCAGGGTGAAATCATAGCAATAGATGCAGTCTCTGGTGATTATATATGGCATTTTGAACCGTCAATTGGTGAAGAAAGTAACAGGGCGTTTTATGGTGACCCCGTTATTGTTGGTGATCTAATTTATGTTGCGGGTTATGATGGTTATTTATACGCATTATCTAAATTCGATGGTAGTTTATGGGAACAGCCAATCCCAATCGGTGAAAACAGAGACAACATTGTTGGTGGCGTAGAGTATGGTGAAGGGATACTGCTAGTGGGTTCATCAGATGGCAGCATCTATGGATTTGATATTGAAGATAACTCAAACTTGTGGACCTTTGAGACTGGTTCCAAAATTTGGACTAAGCCGTTAATCTCAGAAGGCCAGGTATTTTTTGGATCGCTGGATAAAAACTTTTATGCTCTGGATTTAAATGATGGTTCCTTAAATTGGAGTTTTGAAACTGGAGGCGCGATAATTACGCCTCCAAGTAAAGCAGCCAACATAATTTTATTCGGCAGTTTTGATGGAGTATTTTATGCATTGGACGCAGACTCTGGGGACGAGTTATGGCGTTTTACAGGGGCTGAGGGATGGTATTGGGGTAAGCCAGCAACTTCTGAAACACATGTATATGCACCATCGCTCGATGGAAACATATACGCAATAGAGATCGGTAGCGGAAAATTAACATGGAAAGCGGAAACAGATGGACCAATAATTGGATCGCCAATAATTTATGAAGAATGGATTATATTTGGGTCTGATGATGGAAAGCTAAGGGTGGTTTCATTAAAAACAGGAGCTAGCCAAAAGCGTTGTAATATAGGGCATAAATTGCGTACTAGTATTGCAAAAGGAGAGGGGGCTATATATATGGGCCTCTCTAATCGCACCATAATTGGCATAAATATAAAAGCAAATGGTGATCCGGATGAAAAATGGAATTATGTTACTGAGGATCACAATATTGATCTTGATCGAGCTAAAGCATGTTGATGCTAAGCGAGGATATGTAGAATGGAATTTTTAGGTAGTATCTGGAATGGAGGAATTATCAGGCCAATGATAAACAGCCTGGTGATTCTTTATGAAGTGGCCTTTTCTAATTTCGGCATATCGATAATATTATTTACATTAATAATACGCGCAATCCTGTTTCCATTAACTGTTAAACAAAGCAAACAAATGAAAGCGATGCAAGCGATACAGCCTAAGCTTAAATCGATGCAGGAAAGGTATAAAAACGATCGTCAAAAAGTATCTCAGGAAACGATGCGCATATACAGAGAGAATGGTATTAACCCACTTGGGTGCCTGGGCCCAATGTTTATACAATTCCCGATTTGGATTGGTTTATATCAAGCTATAATACAAACACTTCCGTCCACTCCGGAACGACTAGCAACTCTGTCTAACAAACTATATTGGTGGCTTCCTTCTGTACATAAGGCAGTGCCAATAAACGGAGACTTTTTGGGGCTTGATTTGGCAGTTCCAGATCCTACCCGCATAATATTGCCTGTACTGGTTGGCGTATCAATGTTTGTAATGCAAAAAATGACTACTATGCCGTCGACATCTCCTCAACAAGACTCAACAAATCGTATGATGTTATGGATGATGCCGGTTATGTTTGGATTTTTTACGATACAATTTCCAAGTGGGCTGGCGATTTATTGGATAGTTTCAAATATTGTGGGAATTGTCATTCAAGGATTTGTAACGGGATGGGACCCCATACTTAAAATACTTAATTTTCAGGTTGTATCACAACCTTCTCCTGCAGCAGCATTAGCTTCTTCAGGAGACGAAGAGGTAGCAAATGAAAAAGAACAATATAGTGACGACAGCGAGGACCGTCGAAGACGCAATCGAGTTAGCGCTAAAGCAGTTAGACGTAAATCGAGAAGAAGTAGAAATAGACGTCGTTAGTAGAGGAAAACCTGGGCTGCTCGGCATAGGGTCTGAAGAGGCGCAAGTCAGGGTTAGTATCGTTGATTTCGGGCCTGACGAAATTGCGGGTGATGTGGTCAAAACAGTGTCCAATGTACTGGATAATTTATTAAACTTGATGGGTGTGGATGCTGTATCAACCTTAAGGCATGCTATTGGAGAAGATGGAGGTGGGCCTGTATTTAATGTGGAAGGCGAGGATTCGGGACTTTTAATTGGCCGTAGAGGCGAAACTTTAAGAGGATTGCAATTCTTGGTTAATTTTATATCAAACATTGAACTTGGATTTAGGCCTGAAGCAATAATTGATGTGGGTGGATATCAGGAACGAAGGAAGAAATCTCTTCAAAATATGGCAAGAAATGTATCGCTAAAAGTAGCTCAAAGTGGCAGATCGATAACACTGGAACCAATGAGTGCTTATGACCGTAGACTAGTTCATCTGGCGTTATCGGATAACCCTGAAGTTATTACTCAGAGTGTTGGCTCGGGAGTTGATAGGCAGGTTGTAGTAAGTCCTGCTGACATAGACTAGTAATACTTGGAAAGGATTTCACATGACAAGTGACTCAGATTTTGAATTACGAAACCTTTCTACTGTTCAATGTTCTATTAACAATCATGTGGGTTTGATTAGAATTCAAGGCAAAGATGAGTCGAATCGAATTAATCAACTAATGGTTGCCGAATTAAAAGAAGCAATTAGCAGCTTCGATGATAACCCTACCGTTCGGGCCATAGTTTTGTCTGCTAATGGTAGTAACTTTTCATATGGATCAGCTTTGAAAGGTTCATATAAAGGTATCGATTTGCACTCTTATCGAATATCTTCCCATCTCGCTAATACCAGAACAATCACTATAGCATCTCTTCATGGTAAAGTTTTGGACCAAGGATTAGAATTGGCTTTAGCCTGTGACATCCGGTTTGCAGCTAGAGAAACAAAATTTGGTTTAACTAACATTAAATCTGGTTGTATGCCATGGGATGGTGGCACACAAAGACTTACCCGCTTGATTGGTCCTTCACGTGCTTTATATATGATGCTCACTGGGGTAACAATTGATGCAATGCAGGCTTTAGAGTATGGACTAGTATCCGATATTACATCTGAGCTAAATGATGAAGAATTGTCGCTTGAATTTGGCAAAACAGTTTCTAATCATGGACCGATAGCAGTGGAATATTTAAAAGAGGCAGTTAATTCAGGTTCCGATCTCAATCTTGAAGAAGGAATGCGTCTGGAACTTGATCTGGCCACATTACTGCACTCAACTAATGATAGAGCTGAAGGCTTGCTCGCATTTGCTGAGAAAAGGAAGCCGGAGTTTCAGGGTGACTGATAAATCTATTGTATATAGCAAAAAAAACTCTATTGTTAGCATAAAATTGAATCGGCCAGAATCAATAAATGCAATTACTCAATCTATGAGAGATTTAATCTATGATGCATTAATGGCTTACTCATATGACGAAGAGGCTAAAGCTTGTGTTATTTATGGAGCAGGAGAAAAAGGCTTCTGTTCTGGTGCTGATTTAATTGAATTTGGCAAGAGTAAATCTCAAGCAGAATCTAGAAAGATCAGAAAGCAAAGAGATCTGTGGGGACTATTAAGTCAGATTAAAAAACCCCTGATAGCAGCAGTTCATGGATACGTCATAGGGGCTGGGCTCGAGATAACTTCTTTGTGTGACATTAGGATTTCTGCTGAAGATGCGGTGTTTGCTATGCCAGAAGTGGCACATGGTTTTATACCAGGTGCAGGTGGAACACAAAGCTTTCCAAGAGCAATCGGCAAGACACATGCTATGAGACAGTTTTTGGGCGATAGACATGATCGTATGACTGCAAAAAGAGCCTATGAGCTTGGCTTGTTACATAAAATTGTTTCTTACGATGATTTATTAAAAACCGCATTCTCTTTTGCTGAAGACATTTCTCTTAATGACCTAACGTTATTAACTGCTATTAAAACCGCAGCAATCGATGGGTGGTATAAGCCAATTTCTATTGGGTTAGACCTAGAAAACAGATTGATGGAAAAGGTGAAATTGAATAACTAAAAATGAACTTCTCAGAAACTCTTTCTATAGTGTCTGAAATTATGCCCGACAGGGTTGCGACAGTATTCGACAATGAATTTACTTCATACTCCATGTTAGATCATGAGGTAAATCTTATTGCATCAGGACTAATGTCAATGGGGGTTAATCCTGGAGACAGAGTTGCATTTCTAGATGTTAACACAGATAGACAGATCAAATTGATTTACAGCATTGCTAGAGCGGGAGGCATATCTGTACCAATAAATTATCGAGCCAAATCATCTGAAATAGAATTCTGTATAAATGACTCTGGAGCTTCGGTCATTGTGGTCGGGCCTGATTATCATGAAATGGTTCTATCTATTGTAGGCAGTATAAAAAATGAGCTCACTTTGATTTCATTTCAAAGCAACCCATGTTCGGAGAATTGGATCCCTTATGAAGATATTATTAAAAACAAAAATGATGTTTACCCTATAACTGATGCTAAAGACCCAGCGATAATACTTTATACTTCAGGCACTACTGGCCGTCCCAAAGGCGTTACATTAACTCATCAATCAATAACAGACAGACTACTTAATAGTATTTTTCCTGATATGGAAAATAATGAAGTCGTTTTACTCAGCATGCCACTTTATCATGTTGCAGGGATGCACATTTTATTTGCTTCGATTTATGAAGGTCGAAGGTTAGTAATTCAGCGTCAATTTCATTCCAAAGAATGGTTTGAATTAATTGAAGAACATAAAATTTCCAGGACAACCCTGGTCCCTACAATGCTCAAGATGATTCTAGAAGATCAATCTTTCAGTGCAACAAACCTTTCTAGTCTCAGGATGATTACCTATGGCGCGGCCCCCATGCCCTTAAACGTTATAACTGAAGCCATTCGAAGATTGCCACACGTTGGTTTTATTAATGCATTTGGTCAAACTGAGTCTGGCTCTACAATTGCCGCATTAACACCTGAAGATCATGTTTTGGATGGCACCGAATCTGAGATTGAGCAAAAACTTAATAGATTGAGTTCTATAGGCAAACCTTTGGAAGGAGTAGATGTACGTATTTATTCTAATCAAACAAATATGCTTCCTGGTCATGTTGGAGAAATACTAGTGCGCTCTGATCAGATTATGGATGGATACTGGAATGACAAGAATTTGTCTTGCTCAGTCATCAATGAAGGATGGTTAAATACTGGAGACATGGGATATATCGATGAAGATGGATACATCTTTCTCAAAGGAAGAACAAAAGACTTTATCAAACGAGGAGGAGAACGCATCTCACCTCATGAAGTCGAAATGGTTTTATTGCAACATGCTGGCGTTAAAGAAACTGCGGTAATAGGAAAACCCGATATGCATTGGGGTGAGATTATTGTGGCTTTCGTTATCAAATCAGAAGGCTCAAATGTTACCGAAAATGACCTTATATTACATTGTAAACAAGTTTTATCGAGTTTCAAAAAACCGGAGGAGATAATTTTTATTGAAACAATGCCTAAAAACGCATTAGGTAAAATTTTAAAAAAAGATCTCCGAAATTTATTTTGAATTAACTATTTTAATGAGATTATCAGTCAATCTTGTCGAAACCTGTATATTTTCTTAAGACCTCCGGGATAATCACAGACCCATCGTCTTGCTGATAATTTTCGATTATTGCAATTAATATTCGTGGTATAGCCAACCCTGAGCCGTTTAAGGTGTGGGGATATATAGGTTTCGCTCCTAATTCTGGCCTATATCTTATGTTTGCTCGTCTTGATTGAAAATCATCGCAATTTGAACAACTACTAACTTCTAGCCATTCTTGACTACCAGGAGCCCAAACTTCTAGGTCATAAGTTTTTACAGCGGAAAAACCCAAATCTCCTGCACAAAGCTCCACCAATCTATAGGTTAATTCTAACTCTCGTATAATTGTTGCTGCATCATCTACCAGTTTAAAAAGTTCTTGATCGGAGTCTAGAGGCCTAACGAATTTATACATTTCGACTTTATCAAATTGATGCACCCTCTTAATGCCTCTAGTTTGACTTCCGGCAGCTGCTTTTTCTCTTCTAAAACAAGGTGTATGAGCAACAAATTGAGAGGGTATTTGGTCTGGGTTTAGTATTTCATCTCTAAACATACTAGTTATTGGAACTTCAGCCGTCGGTATTAACCACAAATCATCTTCTTGGTCGTGATACATAGTTTCACTAAATTTTGGTAGATGTCCGCTTCCTGTGACGGTGTCGGTGTTCACTAAGTAAGGCAGATACAGTTCTTTGTAGCCATGCTTCTCGGTATGAGTATCTAGCATCCAGGATATTAGTGAACGTTGTAATTTTGCCAATTTATTATTAAGTACATAAAACCTTGATCCTGATATTTTTGCTGAGGCCGACAGGTCAATTAGCCCTAATTTGTTTGAGATTTCCCAGTAAGAAGCAGGGTTTTTGATAGATTCAATAGAACTTTTTAGAGTGCGGACAATTTGATTTGATGACTCATCGGTACCGTCAGGGACGTTATTCCTAGGGATATTTGGTAATGTCAAAATTATGGTACGAATATCTTGTTGAGTAGTTTTGTATTCAGCCTCGAGTTGTTTCACTTTTTGGCCTAAGGCTTTCATTTGACTAATCAGTGTTTTACTAGGGTTTTTTTCAAGACCAATCTGGTGGCTAGATTTTTTCCTTTCAGATCTTAGATTATCTAATTCTTGTTGAATTGATTTACGTTTATTGTCTAATGAAACCAACTTATTAATAGGAGGCTCCTCCCCTCGTCGACGAATGGCATTTAGAACGTTTTCTGTGTCCGACTGGATAAGCTCTATGTTTAACATTTTGATTTAATCGAGTTCAACTTAACTCTTCTTGTAACCTTTTGAGTATTAAATGTTCGTCACCATCATCTACAGTTTGTATTCGTATTATGAGTGAATTAGGAACGTTATCAGTTCTTAGATGGATGATTGGGTCGCCATTTTTAAGAACATTTTCTAATTCATCTGCTGATAACTTACATGAATTTTTATCGATTATAAGCCTTAAGCCTTCGATCATGCCCTTGGACGGAAAGTCAGTTACCGTTATGCCTGGAAGACGTGCAATTTCATCTCGAATCTTATTTAGTCTTATTTCATAGTTTGCCAAACGTGATTCATGGTCCATTTTAAGCCATTCTTCCAGTGCCACCAAAGTTCCTACTACCGTCTGGCGGTCCATTTTTATAGAGCGGCCGAAAACCCTAGTATTTTCATATTCGAAACCGACAAAGCTTAATCTATATGCAAGTCGCATTAGATGCTCATTGGCCCCTACTAGTAAGCCGCTAGTATTTAAACCTTCAAAATATTTTCCGCCGTATCCGACCAAATCAGCTCCATTTTGAGCATAGTGACTTAATCGATCCGTTGGATATACTTGACCAGCTGCATCTATTAATAAAGGCAAATTATTTCGATGTGCCAACTTCACTAGTTTGTTAAATGGGACAATATCATTTCTTTGTTCTCTTTCATGTGGATCATCATATAATCCTCCTGCCAGATAATGAATGCCAGCTGTGTTTTCGGTGATTGCTGCCTCAATATCTTTTTCTGTAGTGTTTTGTTCATTGCCAACTTCGATTAATACTCCCCCAGGTACAGTTACAGCCTTGTCATAACTTACCCGCAACTGTTTTTGTATTATGAATTCATTCGGCAGCCCAGTTACATCGGGTAATTTTTCAATATCATCTTCATTATTTCTTGTAATGCATGCAGCAGCCCCAAGTGAAAGAGCAGCTGAACAGCCTGGTGTGACCATGGCGAAAGGCACATTTAACATTTCTGCGATTCGGTCGCCCGAAACCTTAACTAATTCGCTCATTTTTACGTAGTCAAGAGAGGCATCTTCCATTGCCTGCTTTACTATTACTGAAGGGTTATTGCCACCAATCGCAGTCGGGTGGCCATGGGCATTTATGACGGGCTTAATTCCTAAAGTTTTATATATTTTGCTCTGTCCAGCCATTTTTAATTTAACAACCTTTCTTTATTATTGTGCAAATGCTTTTATAGCGTTTAAATAATCGACTTTTATGTTTTGGCTAACTCCGAAAGGGGCTAACACAGGTAGGTCAAGGCCTAATGATCTGCGCTTGGCAATTTGATCATAACAATCAGCGGGACTGCCAACAAGAGCCACCTCCTTTTCCATATTTGATGATATCGATGCTATTGCGTTATCTATATCATTAGAATCTAAAGCAGATTCAGCCGAGGCCATTTCTTTTTCAAATCCACAGGAGATGAAGAAGCTTCGATAATTCGGGTGCCTAGAATATTGTGCGATTTCTTTTTTGAGTTTTGTTCGTGCGGCGTCAATATTTTTAGATCCTACATATGTTCTAATATAACCAGCTATATCTGGGTTCACTATATTACCTGCCGTCTTGTATGCCGATTTAAAAATTTTGACAAAATCTTGCAACTTGCTTACAGCAGTCCAGTTTAATAAAACACCATCAGAAATTTGTCCGGAGATCTGAATCATTTTTGGTCTTAGAGCAGCAAGATATATCGGCACGCGCACATCTTTAGCTGCCAGCCCAAGTCTAGCATTATTAATCTGAAAATGTTCACCGTTAAAACTGAAGGATTGCCCTTTGAATAATTGTCTTATGATATTAACGGTTTCTTTGGTTCTGCCAACAGGATCATCAAATCTACCACCATGAATTTTTTCTACCACTAGTCTATGTCCGATTCCCAATCCGAGTGAAAAACGATGGTTGGTCATTCTATCCAGGTTTGCTGCTGTCATGGCCATCGCAGTTGGGGTTCTTGAAAAAATCGGAAGTATTCCTGTGCCTAGTCGGATACTTTGTGTAATTGATGATAGGTATCCAATTAGAGAAATCGAGTCATACCCTCCGCCTTCTGGTATCCAGATTGACTCGAATCCAGCATTCTCCGCATTAATGACTATTTCTGTAATATCATCCATCGATAATCGTGGATCATTTTCGATTCTCAGTCCAATACGATCTGTATTTAACGTGTTCAATGTTTGAGTCCGATTTTATTAATCAATTTTTTTAGCTATTGTCATCGTATTTATTCGACACATGAATTTAATTTCTGATTGTACATTGAATCCGGCTTTATTGATCATTTGCTTTAAATCACGCTGGTTAATCCCCCATAGCTCGTGTTCATGATGATCTCTTTCGATTTGATCTGGGTCAGAACCAGACCTAAGTCTGTGCCATAGAAAAGAAACCCGTGGAGGAATCATTGTGATTATTAATCTTCCATTAGGTGAGAGCAGTCTATATGATTCTATTAGCAGATCATCTCGGTTCGGAATATGATTTAATGCAGCAATGACTGTAATAGTATCAAAGCTAGAGTCTTCGAAAGGTATATTCGATGACTCATCGATGATTAAATCTACATCTCCCCAATCATAAATATCTACTCCAGTGCCATTACCATTATAAGATCTTACTAATTGATTATTACCGCAGCCAATATCTAATAGTCTTCCCGTGACATAAGGAAGAACAACTTTGACACGCCAATTTCTTAATAATGTCGTTAACGAATACAAACCAACCCACCTATTAACAGCTTTTGAACTAATCTATCTTTAATTAATGTCAAATCATCGTATTTAGCAAATAGGCAGTTACAATGGGTTATCGTTACAGGCTAATAACATGTAGTTGCCTACTATAATTTTGCTTACTATTGATCGTATACTAAAAATTATCCAATTGTTTATAAAATAAAGCCCTATTATTTTCGAGGTTTGTGAAAACAATGTTTAGAAACACTCTAGTGTGATTTGTATTTTAATAATGTTAATAAATATCACTACATTTGACTTCAATGATTAGACCTATTGTCTTGGCTGGAGGTTCTGGCACAAGGCTGTGGCCTTTATCTCGTGAAGAGTTTCCAAAGCAATTTCTTAAATTAGCAACTGAACACACTATGTTTCAGGAAACAATACTGCGTTTAGACGGAATAACTAAAAACTGCAATAGCTTGTCTCCAATTATAATTTGCAATGAAAAGCATAGGTTTTTAATAAATCAGCAAGTCAAGGAAATAAATAAGTTACCAGGTGCGACGATACTTGAACCAACAGGGAAAAACACCGCACCAGCTTTAACTTTGGCTGCTCTTTGGTCATTGGAAAATGATCAAGATTCGACATTGCTCGCATTACCTGCCGATCAGCACATTGATAGATCACAAGTCTTTCACAAAGTAGTAGAAGAAGCAGAAAGCTTTGCTGATCAAGGATATTTCATAACGTTTGGCGTTCCTCCAACCTCTCCAGAGATTGGGTTTGGATATATAAAAACTGCTCCAATGTCCCCTGAACTTACTGAATGTCATAATGATGTTTTTCAAGTTGCTAAATTTGTAGAAAAACCTAGTTTAGAAATGGCTAAGAAGTACTTAGAATCCGGACAATATTTATGGAATAGTGGAATGTTCATGATGAAGGCCAGTGTTTGGATGGGATTAGTTAATGAATTTCGCCCGGATATTAGCAAGTTGTGTTCTGAAGCTTACGATAAAGGTTTAGTCGATGGTGAATTTTTCAGGCCAGATAGATTAATTTTTGACGGCTGTCCATCAGAGTCAATTGACTATGCTATTGCTGAAAATATAGATGTAAATCGCGGAGATCCTTGTCCTATAGTTTTTGGATACAACTCTGGCTGGTCTGATCTCGGGACCTGGACAGCAATCGGTAACAAGCTTACTTCTGATAATAAAAATAACGTTATAAAGGGTGACGTTTTGTCCGAGGATGTTTCTAATTCAATAGTTATCTCGGATGGACGTTTATTAGTAGCGGTGGGCCTTGATAATGTTGTCATAGTGGAAACCGATGATGCAATATTAGTAACTTCTAAAGAGCAAATTAATAATGTAGGTAAATTAGTTTCAAAAATCCGCTTAGCTGGACGTACTGAACACTCCAGACATCTAAAATCTCATAGACCTTGGGGAAGCTATCAGATTTTAGATAAAGGCAATGGATTCCAAGTGAAGCATTTAAGAATTAATCCCGGGCAGTCGATATCTTTACAGCGCCACAAGCATCGTGCAGAACACTGGGTTGTTGTTAAAGGAGTTGCAAATGTGGTAGTTGGGGATGAATCTTATGAATTATTGGAAAATCAATCGACCTATGTTCCTAAGGGTGTAAGTCATCGATTGTTTAATTCCAGTGAAGAGATATTAGAAATTGTTGAAGTGCAGTCGGGCGAAGTCATTGATGAAGAAGATATTGAACGTTTTGAAGACAGTTACGGTCGAATTTGATAGTAGATTCTCACGTCCATATTTTCCCTCCTGATTTTATTCGTGACAGGGAATCACTTTTATCTTTGGACCAAACATTCAGTGAACTATATTGTGATCCCCGCTCTAAGATGGCGACCGCAGATGAGCTGATTGGTGTAATGGATAAAAATGGGATAGATGTATCTGTGGTTATGGGTATTGGGTGGACTAATTCCATCCTTGCTGAAAAATCTAATCAATATATAGCTGAATCCTGTGATCGGTTTCATGGTCGTTTAATTGGGTTTGGATCAATAGATATTTCTTCTGAGAATGTATTAGGTCAGGTCAGATATTTGGCCAAGAGAGGGCTGAAAGGAATTGGCGAATTACATCTAGACCATCAGCTGTTCAATCAAGGTGGGTATGAACTGATTGCCCCGATTATCCAGGAAATAAGATCAAACGATCTTGCTTTGGCAATACATTGTTCTGAACCAGTTGGACATTTATACGCTGGTAAAGGTACAAATACTCCAGATAAGCTAGAAACTTTATTAAATTTATCTCAAGGAGTGAACGTTATACTTTCTCATTGGGGTGGAGGGATGCCGTTTTATGGTTTGATGCCAGAGGTGCGAAAATTATTAGAATCTGTGTTTTTTGATACGGCAGCCTCGCCATTTTTGTATGACCACACAATATTTCAAATTGTAACCAGCATAGTCGGGGCGAATCATATTCTTGCAGCAAGCGACTATCCATTACTTAATTTCTCACGCATAATAGGCGAAATTGAACAAAGTAGTATATCTAAGCAGAATAAGAAGCTTATTTTAGGTGGTAATGCAAAAAAACTTTTTAATTTGACTTAAAGCTATCTTGCTCAATGTCAGACTAGTTTTGTAAAAAAGTGACAGTTCACTAATTTAAATTGAGTGCTATACTTTCAGCATGTAGTGTTTAATTTGTTAGTTACAAGATAAGGGGTAAACGAAGATGGGTTCTGAATTTCCAATATGTAAAGCGTGTGATAATGATGGCAATTTGCTTCCATTGTCTGATTTTGGTAGCCAAGGGGCTCCAATACACTATAAAGCCTGGGTATGCAGTGTACCGAGTTGCGGGTACAACATAAAAATTCGTAATGGTGACGTTTATATAAATGAACCGATAAGTAGCGGAGACAGCCACGTTCCAAGAACTCGTGGGTAACATCAATTTTAATTCTTGAAGTAACTCGGCAATATTTAATTACTAAGTAGCTTTTCAGTATGAATTTAAGTTCTTGGTGATGGAGATAAATTGTGCCAATTAATTATCCGATTAATTTAATCTTCAATATGGGTATGGCTTGAATAAACGTTTAAGTTTAGGCGTGGCCCTGATAGCGGTTGGGGTAGTTGTTCTATTGCTTATTGGCGGATATTTGATTTTTACCGTTAATGAAAAAGCTAAATTTGAACAATTAAATGTTAGGCTTAATACTGACGTAATTCCTGACAGCATTGCGGTTACTATAGATGAACAAGATAATCAAAAATTATCAGTAATTGACCTTCCAGTACATTTTTCCAACATGCACTTTGGGGTTTTATTTCATCCAAAATATTGGCATGATCCAATTAAAACCGGATCTGATTTAAGGCAACAGGCGGATATGTCAGTAGGATTCGATCCAGTATTATCTTTCGAAGACTCTATAATATTGGTACCTAAAGGCACGGCCGATAGAATTTTAATTCCTTTGCTGAATATTGATTCAACTGTTAATGAATTAGGAATTATTGATCTTGGAGACAGTAGAGAATATGAGACTCCTAATAATACAGTTGGCCATATTCCAGAGACTGCAGATCCGGGCGAAATAGGTAATGGGTGGTTTTTTGGTCATTTAGAAAGTCCGTTCAGCGGTGAAGGAAATGTTTTTCGTCGACTACCGGAAATACCTGAACTGTTGCGTGAAATCAACGAGATCGGTGAGGGAGGTATAGACATAATATTTCATAGCAGCACAGGAGAATATCTATATCAAGTAACTTCATCTGAGGTGTTGCATGCCGACGAATTGAAAATATCAGGATCAGACGACTCACGTATTAGCCTTGTCACGTGTATTCCAAGACTAGAATATTCTCATCGCCTAATAATAAAAGCTGTATTAGTAGGTGTGAAAACATATTAGATTAAGAAACCGACAACGTGTCTCTTAATAGCTGAACGAACGCTTTGGTTGGTGTAGACATTGTTTTCCCCCTTAGATTTACAATGCCTGCCTGCTCTACTGGAAGCATATGTGCGAGCCCAACAACTCCAAAAGATTCGTGGTCGGAAGGGTCAACTGCTAAACGTGGACCAACTGATATGCCCATTCCTAATGCTACGTAACGCTTAATCATATCCATGCTATCTAACTCAACAATTATTTCGTATTCCAGACCTTTGCGCCTGAATTCAGTCTCAAGCATTAATCTTGTATAGGTACCTCTTCCCATCATAATTAATGGCCATGATGCAATTTCATCTAAAGAGGTAATCGTTGAATTTAATAAAGGATGTCCCAGTGGTGTTATTAGAACTCTTTCATAAGCAAATAATGGTTGGAATTCAAAATCAACACCTCTTTCGGGGCCAGGAACAAGACCTATATCCACCGCGCCTTCAGAGACCATGTTTAAAACCTCATCCCGTCTTCCTGATAATATTCTTAAATGTCCATGAGGGTGCTGCTTTAAAAAAATTTTCACTACTTGCAACAATCTGTGAGGGATTATGTCGTGTGTTGCAGCTACTCTAACAGGGCTTATCTGTTCCGCGATACCGGTTTCATCCAGCAAAGAGTCTATACCATCTAATAATGGTTTCGCTAAATCAGCTAGAGTGGTGCCGGCAGCCGTTAACTGAATTGGCCTTTTTATTCTATCGAATAGTAAAGTGCCTAGTTCGTTTTCTAGTTTTTTAATGTGCGTAGTGGCAGTTGGTTGGCCTATACTTAATTCCTCCGCGGCTTTTGTAATACTTCTTAACCGCGCCGCCGAAACGAAACTTCTTAGCTCTCTTAACTCCATATTAAACCCACTCCTATTATCATAAATTACAATATTAATTATATTATATTATATATTTAATTGATGTTGCTTTTGCTGGATACTTATATTAAAGGTCGTCAAAAAACTGTAAAGCGTAAAAGTAAAGGAAAGATTAATGACAAAAATATTCAGAAATGTGAGAAAGCGTTCAAACTTAAAATCAGGGTTTGATTTTTACATGAGATCATTGAATGGGAGGAGAACAAATTGCGGCCCAACCGCAGATGAGGCAAGGAAAGATTTTAGGAGATTTCAGCACTTAATCTAGAATAACATACATCTCACTTCGACTAGCTCATATCTGGGCCCAATGATAATCTTCATTAAGGGCGATATGAGCTTTTTGTATTAGGAGCAATTTTGGTGTGAATAAAGAAAATGATTTTAGCGGGGAACAAAACTGCGAGGCGTCTCTGATTCAAAACCCAGGCCATACATGGTTTTCGAAGATAAACTCACTTTTTAAAACGAAATCACTGCGTGAAACTATCTGGGATGAACTCGAAGAAGCATTAATTCTGTCTGACGTGGGAGTATCTATTGCCTCAGATATGATTGATAAAGTCAAAACTGATGTTAAGTCAAGAGCAATCCATGATCCGAGTGAGGTTTTTGACATTGTAAAGATTCAAATAAAGTCCATGTTAGCTAATGGAGTAGATTATTCATCACTAATTAAATCTTTACAGCCCTCAGGCGCTAATAATCCCATTGTGATTTTATTTGTTGGAGTTAATGGTGTAGGAAAGACAACAACTCTGGCAAAAATGGCCTATTTGTATATTGAGTCTGGACATAATGTGATCATTGGTGCTGCAGATACTTTTAGGGCAGCTGCAATTGATCAGATCAAAATTTGGGGAGAAAGATTAAATGTAGATGTTGTCGCTCACTCTCAAGGGTCAGATCCAAGTGCTGTCGTGTTCGATACAATCGAAGCAGCAAAAGCGCGCAAAAAGGACGTTGTTTTAATTGATACTGCAGGCCGTATGCATAATAGTGTAAATCTTATGGAGGAGTTAAATAAAATGTCTCGAGTGGCTTTGAAAACTGGAATAGTACAACCAAAAACAATTCTAGTTTTGGACACATCTACTGGCCAAAATGGCTTGCAGCAGGCTAGGGCATTTCTCGGTTCAATTGGATGTGATGGCATTGTATTAACAAAGTTTGATGGCAGTTCAAGGGGAGGTGTTATCTTGTCTGTTTACACTGAATTTGAAATGCCGGTTTTGTATATAGGTACGGGAGAACAATTACAGGATTTGCAAGTATTTGACCCCAATCAATTTGCAGATGATTTATTTTCCGAACCCTCATGAAATAACTTGTCTGTTTCATAGATTTCAGTACAGCATATAAATTAAATCACTTATTCAATGTAAACTAAGGGTACATTTTCACTTAATGTACTAATGCTGGAGGAAATAGTTGAGCGAACCGTTAATTTGGATCCTCATGATTGAACTTATAGGAATAGTTGCTTTTCCTATAAGTTTTCTGCTTTTAAGGTGGTTGCCTGACAGAGGGATTGCCTTATCTATCCCCCTAGGCATGGTCATTGCAGCATATCTGTCATGGGTTCTGAGTTACACTCATATTGTTCCGGCAGACGGCTTTGGACCAGCTTTATCATTAATCATTATTGCCATTCCGTCTATCTACATATTTTGTAGGCATAGAAAGCAAATCGTTCAACATTTGCAAAGTCATATTTGGTTAATCGTAGTAACTCAATTGATATTTTTAGCACTATTTTCACTGTGGACACTTTATAGATTTTATGACCCATCTATATCACACACAGAGCAACCTATGGATATGGCCTTATTGAGTGCATCTGTGAGGACCGAATTTGCGCCGCCAGAGGATCCATGGCTTCGGGGTGAGTCGATTAGTTATTACTATTTTGGGTATTGGATCATAGCTTTTTGTTCTAACCTCGTGAATATAAAACCCAGTATTGCGTATAATTTAGCCCTCTCCTTAATTCCTGCCATAACATCTATAGGTGTAATTGGATTGGTATATAACATCATAAAAATTGATGGAGGAAAAATTAAATTCGCCATATTTGCCGGTCTAATTTCATCAATGGTGCTGCTGGCATCATCTAATTTTGAAGGAGTATTAGAATTCCTGCGATTTAATGGTATTGGTAGCGAGTCATTTTGGGATTGGCTGTCAATTGATGGGATTACCGGACCTATAGTCAATCTAACAGATAGCTGGAGACCCACAGAGTTTTGGTGGTGGTGGCGCGCAACTCGAGTTATAAATACTTTTGAGAATGGAGTCGGCCTGGACTATACAATTCATGAATTTCCGTTATTTTCCACCCTGCTAGGGGATTTGCATCCACACTTTTTATCTTTGCCTTTTGTGATGTTATTTTTAGGTTTGGTTACAAATTTTGCGCTAAGTCAGAGGATTATGCTGCCCGGCCTTACTCTTATATCTAATTTGCCCATTAAAAAAGTCATAGTTAATTATGCCACGGCTTTTCGAAATAATGGTAGCCAACTCATATTTATAGGGTTCATTTTGGGAGCTCTTGGCTTCATTAATACCTGGGACTTGCCTATATTCGGGTTAGTTTTTGTAGGCGTTGTGTTTTTTAAAATATACAAAGACCATGGACTTTCTATTTTAGATATTTTGATTAGAGCTTTACCAATCCTAGTAATTGTATTTGCTGCTACATTCTTGCTATATTCACCATATTATTTCTATTTCCAAAGTCAATTTTCAGGCCTGTCTCCAGTAACAGATATTACTTCAAGACCCATACATTTCTTTGTTGTTTGGGGATTATTTTTGCTGTTAGTTATACCTTTTGTTTTATATGTTTTTTCCAAATCACAATTGAGGCATGGATGGTTTGGTATCGCTTGTATATCAGCTCTAATTTCTATTCTGCCGTTTCTGTTTTGGTTGGTTTTGATTGCGTGGACTGGTAGTTCGAAAGTTATGGTTCTGAGCCGGTTTGTTAAATTGTTGCCCATTATGATTGTTATATTCATGGCTGCTTATTCTGCAATGTATGCCCTTAGGGATGGCAGGATAGGTGGGGTTAAAACAGCGGGTCTATCGCTAATTTTGGTTTTAGTATGTTCGGGCTTTACTTTGATAATGCTTCCAGAGCTCATAATAGTTAGTGATCAATTCGGAAGCAGGATGAACACTATATTTAAGTTGTATTATCAGGCTTGGATTCTGCTCTCGATTTCCCTTGGAGTTGTAGCGTACTACGTGGGTTATTTATTAATAAAATCTGATGGTTTACAAAAATTAATCGTGGCGAGTTCTGTTTTGATTTCAGTTGTTTTACTTTCAATCTCTTTGTACTATGCTCCGGCAGCAGCATTTACAAAGATGGATACAGCCGAAGTCAAAAGCTTAGATGGATTAGAGTACATAAAAAACAAAAACCCCGATGAATTAGCGGCAATCAATTTTCTAATTAATACATCTGAGAAGCATGAAGCATTAGTTGAAGCGGTGGGGACTTCTTATAGTGAATACGGCAGAATTTCTGCTAGCACAGGAATACCAACAATTTTAGGTTGGCCAGCACATGAAATACAGTGGAGAGGTTCTGATTTAGGTTTATCCCAGCGTGCGGATGATGTTGAGAGGATTTATCAGGGTTTAGATCCTCAAGAGGCATACTCTCTGCTGGTTAAATATGACGTAAGTTATGTTTACGTTGGTCCAAGAGAGAGGAGAAAATATGGAACTAGTGGGCTGGAAAAATTTGAAGGGCTGATGACTAAAGTATTCGATACCGACACTGTAGTTATTTATAAGATTAGGTAATCCTATTTGAATAAAATGTTAAGAATAGAAGATATCAGTTTTAAAACTAAGCTATTTGGTGGAATATACACCAGGGTATTGTTCAACCTAATAATTAAAAGTATGGAGTTTTTAAAACTCAATCGAATTGAGGTGTTAGCCTATTTAACATTGCTGGTTAGCGCAGGCATAATGCGTTTTTGGGATTTAGGTTCCAGGGCATTGCACCATGATGAAAGCTTACATGCTTATTTTTCATGGCAATTATTTGCAGGAAATGGATATGTTCATAATCCAATGATGCATGGACCGCTGCAGTTTGAGCTTAATGCTGTGCTTTTCTATATTTTTGGAGTTACAGACATTACAGCAAGGAGTCTGTATGCTTTATTTGGAATTGTCTTAATTCTTTGCCCTTTATTGCTTAGAGATAAATTAGGCAAATTGGGTTGTTTTATAACAGCCTTGCTATTAACTTTTTCCCCCGCACTACTATACTTTAGTCGTTTTGCCAGAAACGACATTCTCATGGCGGTCTGGACTTTTACCTTAATAGCGTTTCTGTGGAGATATCTAGATTCTGGCAAAAATCGGTATTTGTTTGGAACCGCCTTTGCTTTGGCCTTATCATTTTCGTCAAAAGAGAGCACATACTTTACGATAACTATTCTTTCAATATATTTGTTATTTGTATTGATCCGTAGAAACTTACACCTGGTATATAAACAGCATAATCTTTATGGGATATCAATTATTCAGGTTATTGTGATATTAATTAATTCAGCTTTCATTAAGTTGAAGGACTCAATATCATTACAACATAGTTCCCGGGAAACAGTGTTTTTAATTGTATTATGGACACTTTCTCTTCCGCTGTGGTCAGGATTCATTTCTATTTTTCAGATTGCCGGGTCTAATTTAGTTCTTGCTTCTGAAATCGGACCAAATATTGGGTCTCCATCTGGTGGGGGATTAATCTTTGCAGGCGCATTGATAGCAATTTGTTTTCTTATAGGTTGTGTTATTGGCCTTCGCTGGAATTGGAAGACATGGATAATATGTGCCTTGACCTTTTATATTCCATGGATATTATTTCACACTACATTTTTGCATAATATGAACGGCGTTGGATCAGGTTTATGGCAATCTCTTGGCTATTGGGTAGTTCAACAGGGAGAGAGTCGTGGTAATCAGCCTGCATACTACTATTTGTTAATTACCCTTTTATATGAATTTCTTCCATTATTCGTTTCTCTTACATCAGTTATTTATTATTTTAAGAGGAACGCAATTTTTGCAAAATTCCTAATATTTTGGTCAATAGCGACTTTCTTAATGTATACGATAGCTAGTGAGAAAATGCCCTGGCTTTTGGTTCATATAACGTTACCTATGATAGTTCTTTCAGGGAAAGTTCTAGGCGACTATTTTAAAAACGAAACAGTTTTAAAACTTGTTAGTTTGAAAAACTGCTTTCTTGTATTGCTAATGTTTGCTTTATTGTTTTTTGCCTGGAGATTAGCATTCTTTGGTATAGATGGGAACGCTGATAATTTTTGGATGCTACTTTTGTTGGCTTTTGGCTTAGTTTTAGTTGTGTTAGGAGTAGGGTTTTTGGTAATAAACGACCAAAATAAAACCTCTATTAAGGTCATTGGACTCAGTATCATTTTTATTTTATTGTGCCTAAGTGTTCGTAGTGGCGTTATAGCTACTTATAAAAACGGAGATATTCCTGTGGAAATGCTGGTTTATACACAGACCTCTCCCGATGTGCCATCATTAGCGAGGCAAATAGCTAAGATAGAGGCAGAAAGTGGAAACAAGCCGACTGTTGATGTTGACTCGACTAGCGGATTTCAATGGCCTTGGGCATGGTATTTGAGGGATATTGCCATGACAGGATACCCTCAATATGGACAACATTTACCTTCGAGCATGATGGAACAGGAAGTGTTAATCATTCATTCGCAAAACAAATTAGCCGTTCAGGAACCGTTAAAGGAAAAATATGGAGAAGGAATTAGGTTTAGGCATAGATGGTGGTTTCCTGAACATACTTACAGAGACCTCAGTTTAAAAAAGATAATTCTATCTATAAGTGATCGATCTGCATGGACAAGGTCTATCGATTATTTTCTATATCGTGACCTCAATCATAATTTGTCAAGCGAAGATGCATATGTATACTTTGATGATCCTGAGATGCGAAACTTTAGATCTCTTGAATTAAAATAAAAATATGGCGTGCCAAATACAGGTCCAAATCGTATAAGAAAACTTGCTAAGCAATTTGAAAAGTCCCGATAGCCCCATAGTCAAAAATATATTCATAAATTATGTTGAATCGTTATAAAACTTGGATTGGAATTTCACTAACTGCAATCTTGCTCATTGCTTTTCTACTCACCGTAGATGTCGTTAAGATGTTCGATTCTCTTGTTGAGGCTAATTACTTGTTCATTTTGCCAGCCATTGCAATGTATTTGGTATCGTTGCTCTTTAGAACATTGCGATGGAAAATGTTGTTAACACATATGCAGTATATAAGTATGTCCAGGCTATATCCTGTAGTGGTAGTCGGGTATATGGCCAATAATATTTTGCCAATGAGGTTGGGTGAATTTGTCAGAAGTTATTATCTTCGAGAACGGGAGGGTGTAAGTGTAAGTGCTGCATTGGCGACCGTGTTTGTTGAACGTGTGATTGATGCGCTTACGTTGTTGATATTTATTGTTGTTATTGCATTTATTGTTCCACTGGGTGTAGGAGGAGTAGTTGAGGGACTAGGCGAGAGGTCGGGGATTGCATGGCCGGTGATAGTGTTATGCGCGACAATTCCATTTGTACTGTGTTTTACGGTATTTATGTTAGTAGCTCGATACCCGGAATTTACATTAAAAATCACGGCAAAAATATTTTCTATACTTCCTGGCAGAATAAAAACAGTCTTATATGAACTGTGCAAAACGTTCGTAGCCGGCCTATCGGCATTAAAAAGCCCACAGTTAATAATGGGAATGTTTATAGTTTCTGTACCCATTTGGCTATTTGAGGCAGCGCTTTTCTACCTCATAGGTATATCGTTTGATTTCCAAAACCATTTAGGTGGTCACTTTAATTTAGCGCTTATATCCGTTCTAGTGACAGCAATTACTAACATTGGAGCTTCAATTCCTGCCGCACCAGGCGGTATTGGGCTATTTGAAATAATTGCCCGTGAGACATTGGTTTTAATTCCTTTAGGGATAATTGATAGGTCTGCAGCTGCTGGATATGCAGCAGTGGTTCATGCTACTTTACTTATACCTATAATATTGCTAGGGCAGATAATATTGTGGTGGGACAACATATCCCTTAATCGATTATGGATTTTGGGGGAAAATAGTACAGAGGATAAAGATTGAGAGTAGGAATTATTGGGGCAGGAGCAGCTGGCTTAGCTGCGGCTTATGATTTAGCACTTGCTGGTATAGAAGTAGTCGTATATGAAAAAGCTTCATTTGTTGGTGGCCAAGCATCGACATTTGATATTGAATCTACTCCGTTGGAGAGGGGATATCATCACCTATTTACTTCAGATACTGACATATTATCTTTAATGTCCGAGATAGGACTTTCTGATCGTATGGAATGGCATGAGTCAAAAGTAGGGATATTTCACGGCGGCAAAATTTTCAATCTGGTTACGCCTATGGATCTTTTAAAGTTTTCTCCTTTAAGTATCATTGATCGGATTCGTATGGGTATAGTAACAATGATTTTGAAAACAAAAAAAGATTGGAAATCTCTTGAGCATGTGACTACGGATAAATGGATAAAAAACTGGGCTGGTAAAAGGGTATACGAAGTAGTTTGGGGTCCACTTTTACGTGGGAAATTTGGAGATCGACATTATAAAGAAATAGGTATGCCGTGGTTTTGGGGGAAAATACACACTAGGTTTGCCTCACGTGGCAAAAGTATGACTAAAGAACTATTAGGCTATCCTAAAGGTAGTTTCTCTGAAATTTTTGACACTTTGGTTGAGAAAATTGAATTAATGGGTGGTAAAGTTAGATTATCTACAGGTGTTAAAGAGATAATCATTAAGGATGGAAAAGCTGTAGGACTATCAGTTGAATCCGATTCTGTATCTAACAAGGACCGTACTGAAAAGTTTGACATAATCCTGTCCACTACACCTTCATTTGTGTTTCCAAAACTTGTCCCGCAAATGCCAAAGGAATATGAGAATAGACTTTTAAACGTGCAGTATATGTCTGCAGTTCTCATTATATTGATACTAGATCGACCCATAACTAACGTTTATTGGCTTAATGTGGCTGATCGATCAATACCTTTCGTTGGACTTATTGAACATACGAACATGATAGATTCATCTGTATATGGTGGTAAACATGTGGTTTACTTATCAAATTACCTTAATGTAGATCATCCGCTTTACCAAATGGATCACCAAGAATTGTTGGCCGAATATTTGCCACATATAAACAAGATAAATCCTGACTTTGATAAATCATGGATTGTTAAAAGTTATTATCACAAAGTCGGAGCGGCGCAGCCGATTATCGGTGTTAACTATTCACAACGTATTCCAGCCCATAGGACCCCTTTTGAAAGTCTATATCTAGCCAACACTACTCAAATATACCCAGAGGACAGGGGTACTAACTACTCAGTACGTATGGGGCGTGAAGTAGCAAAACTATTATTGAAAGACTACATTTCATCAAATTAGAAATGCGTTGTTGCAGCAATATCTTTCTGGTAGGATTTGCTGGTAGCATTTGTGAATCATTTATCAAATTAGGAGATCAGGCTTGTCATCGGATATAACGCCTAAAATAGACCCTACGCCAGATTCAGAAAAACAGGATCTCAAGGATCGTATAAATAAAGCTGTAACAACTCAAAAGAGACCGACCGTGACTGTGTTATCATCCCTACTATCGATTGAAGATGAATTGGGTTATATTCCTGACGAAGCGATATCTATCGTAGCTGAATATAACAATTCAACGATTAATGAAGTGTGGGGAGTAGCCTCATTTTATCCAAATTTTCGATTTGACCCTCCTTCCAAGAATACCGTTGAGGTATGCTGGGGACCGTCTTGTCATTTAGTTGGTGCAACAGATGTAATTAAGGCTGTTTTAGATGAATTAGAGCTTGATGGAGAAGGAGATACGATCGATAAAATTGCTACATTTAAGTTCAATACATGTTTGGGTGCTTGTCCTCAAGCACCCGTAATGAGTATAAATCATCGGATGTATGGAAAAATATCAGCTAAACAGGCTAAATCTCATATTTTAGAATTGAGAAAAAATATAAATGGGTCTGACAAATGAGTTCATATGAGACACTAAAAGAATTAGCCGAATCTAGGTGGTCAGAACTTACAAAAGGCAGTGCTCCTTGGATAAAAATAGGTATGTCTATGTGTTGTGGACAAGCTTCGGGAGCATATGAAACGCTAGGCGAGATTAAAGAGGTGTTAAATTCATTAAGTATTGAGGCAAATGTCAGTGAAGTAGGATGTCTAGGTATTTGCTACGCATCTCCCGTCGTAGATATTTTGTTGCCTAATAAACATCGTGCTGTATACGGCAATGTAACTCCAGATTTAGTACATGATTTGGTTGATAGATGTTTGGTTAAAGGGAAAATTCCAAAGAAAAATTTACTAGGAGTGGAAAATCTAGGAACCAATAATCTACAAGGTCTACCTGATTTCAATGAACTGCCTCAGATTAAACTTCAAAATCGCATCGCACTTCGAAATGCCGGTCATATTGATCCGAAAGATATATATCAGTACATAGCTCGTGGTGGATATTTGGGATTGAATAGAGCTTTAACTGATCTTAAACCCGAAGATGTAATTGAAGAGATTAAATCCTCTGGTTTAAGGGGACGTGGAGGAGCAGCGTTTCCAACTGGTGTGAAATGGAGCTTTATGACTAGAGGAGAGAAACCGAAGTATATTTTGTGCAATTGTGAAGAGGGTGACCCTGGAGCATTTAATGACAAATCCATTTTAGAAAGTGACCCATACACGACTATTGAAGGTATGGCCATAGCTGCTTATGCTACTGGGTCCACAAATGGAATAATTTTTATAAGGCATGGCCATGATGGCCCAATTGATGCTACTGAAGATGCAATCAAGCAGGCATATGAAGTTGGTTTGTTAGGTAAAAACATACTTGGATCTGATTTTAGTTTTGATTTAGAAGTGTCTTTGACAGGCGAGTCGTACGTAGCTGGTGAGGAAACGGCGCTTATGGAGGCTGTTGAAGGTAAAAGGTCAATGCCTAGAGCGAGGCCGCCTTTTCCGGCAGCTTATGGTGTATGGGGTCGTCCTAGTACTATTAATAACGTAAAGTCTCTTTCATATGCACCATCTATTCTTGAACATGGATCAGACTGGTTTTCATCCATCGGAGTAAACAAGAGTACCGGTACTGCCATTATTTGTCTCAGCGGTAACATAAAATATCCGGGCTTATATGAAGTTCCGATGGGACTAACAATTGGTGATGTAATCGATAATATTGGTGGTGGTGTTCCTAATGGCCGTAAACTAAAAATGTTACAAACGGGAGGACCTCTTGGAGGAGTTCTAAGCTCTGATTCTCTAGAAATACGTTTAGATTTTGATGAAATGAGAGAGGCTGGGGCTATACTAGGATCAGGCGGGATAATAGTTGCTGACGATCGAACATGTGCAGTCGATCTTACCAGAGTTCTTGTTGCTTTTTGTCAATTTGAATCATGTGGAAAATGTTTTCCTTGTCGCTTAGGAACTACTAATTTGTTAGAAATTGTTGAACGTATGTCATCTAATAAAGCTAGACTAGGTGATGTTGAATTAATGAAGCAAATTGGTCAAACAATGCAAGCAGGATCTCTTTGTGGGCATGGACAATTAGGATTCAACCCAATCGAATCAGCAATGAAGCATTTTAAAGAAGACTGGAGCGCTTGTGTTGATGAAGGAAAGTGCCTCACTGGGTCATGCAATAAACCGCATTTCACTCCAATAAATACAAGACCATTTGCAGAGGCTCCTATCAAAAACACAGTTCCCATTCAAATTGCAAATCAAGTTGGAGAAAAAAATGAGTGAAGATCTAGTTATCAATATTGATGGTAAAGAGATTAGAGCTAAACCTGGACAAATGATTCTTCAGGCAGCAATGGAAGCGGGAGTTTATATTCCATATCTATGTTATTACCCGGGTACAAAGCCTTTCGGAGCGTGTCGTATGTGTGTGGTTTCAGTTGATGGTGTCAGGGGTACTCCAGCATCGTGCACAACGCCAGTTAGCCCAGATATGATTGTAAAAACTGACACACCTGAAATTGTCGAACTTCGAAGAGGTATAATGGATTTGCTATTGTCTGAACATCCACATGGATGTTTAACATGTCATAGGATTGAGTTATGTGGACCAGCAGATGTATGTTTGCGCCATGTATCGGTAAATGATCGTTGCGTGACATGCCCGAAGAACGAGAGATGTGAATTAAAAGATACTGTTCGCTGGTTAGAGATGGATATGGAGACTCCTCTTACATACCAGAATAGGCAAATACCTTTAAAGGCAGCTGACCCATTTTGGGATATGGACATGAATTTATGTATTGTTTGTGGACGATGTGTCAGAGTATGCGATGAGATTAGAGGTGATAGTGCATTAACATTTTTAAATCGAGCAGGTAAGACTGTAATTGGAACTTCTCAAGGAACCTCATTGCTCGAGTCGGGATGCGAGTTTTGTGGAGCATGTATTGATGCCTGTCCTACTGGAGCATTAGTTGAACGGGATTATAAATGGGATAAGGCGATAAAAACTGTTGAATCAGTCTGCCCTCACTGTCCCGTTGGTTGCACCATGAAGCTCGAAATCAATAAGCGAGACAAGCTTATTCGTGCAATTCCAGATAGCCAGTCTTCAGTTAATAGAGGCCAGTCTTGTTACAAAGGAAAGTTTGGAAACAATTTTGTTAATAGTAAAAAACGAATAACAGCTCCAATGATTAGAAGTGAGGGAGAATTAAAAGAAGTGGGTTGGAATGAAGCAATTTCGACTGTTGCTGAAAAAATAAATGATTACAGAAATAATGATAAATATTATTTATTGTTATCTTCAAGGTCAACAAATGAAGAAGCTTTTGTTGCGCAAAAGTTTGGACGTAGTGTTATGGGTACCAATAACGTAAATGTGTCCTCTAATATTAGACCGGAATTGGTTGAATATTTAGGCCAGATGCTCGGTACATATGCGGGAACAAATTCTATCTGGGACCTCGAAAAGTCCCAATCGATTTTGGTGGTTTCAGCGAATATGACTGAACAGCATAATGTGGCGGCATTGCCAATAAAACATGCAGTTAAAAATGGATCTGATCTTATTGTTATAGATCAACGGGAAACTGAATTGACAAAAATCGCATCTATTTGGTTAAGACCTAAGCCAAACACCGAATCTGTTCTTATTGGAGCAATGCTAAAGGTTATTATTGATGAAACTTTAGATGACCATCATTTTATAAACGAAAAGACAGTCAACTCTGAGGATATGCGAAAATCTGTAGTCGCATTCGATATTATTAAAGCTGAGAGCATAACTGGAATATCTGCAGATGAGATAAGGAAGACAGCTCGTATTATTGCAAAGTCCAAACCGCTATCCATACTTTATGGATTGGAAACAATTAATGAGCAAACTAGGGCTGATTGCGTCAAGGCTCTTATAAATCTATCAATGGCTACAGGAAATATAGGAATTCACGGTGGTGGATTATACCCATTATTGAACGGAGCTAACGAGCAGGGCGCTAAGGATGCAGGTTGCATTCCTGACAAGCTGCCTGGATATCTAAGTTTAGATGATGAGAAACAAATATCAGAATATGAAAAAATGGCTGCTTATTCAATTCCAAAAACTCCAGGCTTATCTATAAATGAAATGACCGAAGCAGTTAAATCTGGAGGATTAAAAGCTTTACATGTAATCGGTGATAGCCCTTCATTAGTTAATGGTGAATTAGCAAAACTAGTAAATTCTATAGATAAACTTGAATTATTGATTGTACATGCTTCTTTAGAAAACGAACTCACAGCAAAAGCGGATATCGTTTTTCCAGCGGAAACGTTTGCTGAAACAGAGGGGACGTACACTAATTTAGAGCGAAGGGTGCAAATATTAAATTCGGCTATAGGTGCGAAAGGCTATCAAACACCGAGTTGGACAGTTTTGAGTCAAATAGCGAACGAGTTAAGTGTAAAAGGTTTTGAGTATCAGACTTCGATGCAAGTATTTGATGAACTTAGGCGTCAAGTTGTACCTTACAAAGGTATTTCATATGAAAAATTACGAAATACATCAGGTATACAATGGCCATGTTCGCACAACGAATCTGAAGGCATCTCAACTTTACATGCCGAGGAAAACACTAATTCTACAATGATCAAATTTAAAAGCATAAAGTTAAATATACCTGCTAATTTAAACAATACTGAGGGACGATTGTTTTTAGCCGAGGGTCGTGTGTTATTACAGTCCGAACGCAAATTTCAACTTGTGACAAATAATAAAAGAAATGAAATATCACGTGAAGAAATCCTTGAAATCAACCCATTGGATGCAAAAGGGCTAGATCTTAAAGATGGAGATCTTGTTGAGCTTGAAGGTGATGAAATAAAATTAAAGTTGAAGGTTCACATTAATGGCATTCAGCAGGGACTAGTGGCAACCACTGAACTATTTGGTTCCTATGCGGGACGCCTCGATTTAACCTCTGATCCAGACCCTGTGTTAAGCGCGAAGAACCTATCTTTAATTCCTGTTAAATTAAAAACCATATAATAAAAAGAAAGCGAATATATATCCACAAAATTATGTGAATTACTTAATAGCATTCTAGTCTATGCATGGATCAATCCTTCTTTTTAAATTTTATTTGAGAGTTACTATTGACAAATATAAAAGAGCCAGCGAAAAATTTTAAAAGCCAAAAAAAGCTGCTAGATGTAAAGGTTAATAAAAGAGAAGACATTACTGATGACTTGCTGAAAATTTGGATTGAAAAACCTGATGGTTATGTATTTAAGCCGGGTCAATACTGCACTATTGGAATAAATGATATTGAAAGAGCATATTCTATAGTTTCAGCTCCTCATGAGAGTGACCTTGAATTATTTGTTGAGCTAGTGCCTGAAAATGAAGGCGGCGTGTTAACTCCATTAATATGGGATTTAGGCCCTGGAGACATAGTTACAATAAGGCCACGGGCAAAGGGTATCTTTGTTTTCAACAATGAATGGAATAAACATCTGTTAGTTGCGACTGTCACAGGTGTAGTCCCATACGTTAGTTTCATTAGAGATTACATAAATAAAATTGAAAATAATGAAATAGAATCTATTGTTCATGAAATGCATGTGTTAATGGGAGCTAGTTATTTCGATGAATTCACGTATGACGAGGAACTAAAGTCTGCAGCTTCTAAATATCCCGATCTAGTGAGATTTGTTCCTACCGTAAGTAGACCAGATGAGGACAAAAATGCATCATGGACGGGGGCGACAGGCAGAGTTAACGAGATTGTAGAAGACTATGTGACTGCTAACGGCCTTTCATTTGAAGATACCTTAATATATGCATGTGGTCATCCAGGAATGATCGAAGATGTTAAGGGTAAGATGGCTCCTCTTGGCTTCACGGTGGACGAAGAGAGATTTTGGAAAGAAGATTAATCTCCCCCCTGCAAACAGCGTATTAGGTTGCAACAACATTTATCATTTCGTGTGAGTTTTTTGTCTCCTGATATCTTCACCGTTACAATGGCTAAATGACAACTCCAGCGCGTCTGCAATATCTCAAAATCAAGGAACAATATTCTGAAGAAATTTTATTTTTCAGAATGGGTGATTTTTATGAAACATTCGACGACGATGCCGAGATCGTATCTCGGGTATTAGAAATAGCTTTAACTTCCAGAGAATTTGGTAAATCCAATCGTATTCCAATGGCAGGAATCCCGTATCATTCGCTTAATAACTATCTTGGACGCTTGATCAATAAGGGGTACAAAGTAGCGTTATGCGAGCAGGTTTCTGATGTTGGTGAATCTAAAGGGCCTGTTGATAGAAAAGTTGTTCGTGTTGTAACTGCGGGTACAGTGGTTGAAGACAATATGCTTGATCCAAAAACAAATAACTATTTAGCTGCAATTGTTATAGAAGAACAGCAAGCCGGCTTGTCGTACACTGATATTACTACAGGGCAATTTTACACTTCGCAAATCCCGATGGATAAACTAGAGGCGCAGCTATCTATATTGACTCCTGGAGAAATACTGGTTAATGATGCTGAGTTGGTGGACTTCAGTAGTACAAATATAAGTAATATTCCAAAAGTATCTGAAAGTGTCGAATCTTCAACTACCACTTTAAAAAGTCATTTTAAAGTACATTCATTAGACTCCTTTGGTATTAAAAATTCTCCCCTTGCTATTCGAGCTGCAGCGGGCATCATAGGGTATTTACAGAATAATCAACCTGAGGCAGTTTCAACATTGCATAGTATAAAAAGTTTTTCAATCGAAACTTATATGGTTTTAGATCGGCAAACCAGCCATAATTTAGAATTGTTTCAAAGTGGAAGATGGGGTGATCAAGATACTAGTCTATTTACTGTGCTGAATAAAACTTTTACACCAATGGGCTCAAGGTTACTAAGGGAATGGATTAGTCGTCCCTTAATTGAAATTAAACCACTAGAGAGAAGACAGAAAACAGTAGATTGGTTTTATTCAAATTCAACGGCACGACAGAAAGTAGCCCTTGTGTTACGAAGAATTTCGGATATCGAACGCTTAATAAATAAAACAAAGTCTGGTTCTGCAACACCTAATGATTTAATAGCGATTAAAGAAAGTCTGGCTGAAATACCGAAAATCAAAGAAGTTTTAATTGATAATACCATCAGGGAAATTAACAACATAGGGAATAAGTTATTAGATCATCAAGAAATAATTGAGTTGATAGAAAACTCTTTAGTTAATGAACCTAGCCAGAATGTCGGAGATGGGAAAGTAATAAAGTTAGGATATTCAGTTGAATTAGATGAATTGAGATCTGATGCAGGTTCTGCGATTGACTACATTTCAAGTTTAGAAAAAGATGAAAGACAACGTACTGGCATTAAATCGCTTAAAGTCAGCTATAACAAGGTGTTTGGCTATTATATTGAGGTAAGTAAAACACATATAAGTAAGGTGCCCTCTGATTACATTAGGCGGCAAACCCTTGCGAATTCAGAACGATTTATAACTCCGCAAATGAAAGAATATGAATCTAGAGTTCTATCTGCTAAAGACAAGATAAATGAACTTGAAAAAACTATATATAGGCAAGTTTGTGTTGAACTTTCTGGATCATATGAAAATATTCTTAATACTGCAGCGTTTATTGCCAATATAGATGTAGTTAGGTCTTTAGCAGAGGTGGCTATTTTGAATAAATATGTAAAGCCAGCATTAAAAAATGAAACATCTATTGTTATTAAAGGCGGCAGACATCCAACTGTAGAAAAATTAGTGCAATATGGAGAGTTTGTTCCTAATGATGCTGAGTTGTCTAACGATGATGCTCAACTAATTGTGTTAACTGGACCAAATATGTCAGGTAAGTCTACTTACATAAGGCAAGTAGCATTAATAGTCCTAATGGCGCAGATTGGTAGTTTCGTTCCAGCTAGCGACGCAAAAATCGGTCTGGTGGATAGAATATTTACACGTGTTGGATTGAATGACGATATAGCTGTGGGCCAATCGACATTTATGGTTGAGATGGTGGAAACTGCATCAATACTAAATCAAGCAACAAATAAATCCTTAATTGTGCTTGATGAAGTGGGTCGTGGTACATCTACTTATGACGGATTGGCAATAGCTCAGTCAATAATCGAATATATTAGTTCTAATTCCAGGTTAAAATGCAGGACTTTATTTGCAACGCATTACCATGAGTTGATTAGCATGGCAGACAAGTTCTCGCTAGTAAAAAATTATAATGTACTGGTGTCTGAGAATAAGGACGGAGTCGTCTTTCTGCATAATATTGTTCCAGGAGCAGCGACTCGTAGTTATGGAATTCATGTTGCTAAATTGGCAGGCTTGCCGCAAGAAGTTGTAAAAAGAGCCAATCACATCTTAAATGAATTAGAGTCAGTCGACGGCACCACAACTCAAACCAGAGATATTATCCATGCCGGCCAACTATCTTTTAGATTGTCCGAGTCTAAATTACTCGAGATTGTAAAAAGTTTGAAGCTTGAGAACATGACTCCTTTAGAAGCAATTACCAAGTTGTATGAATTAAAAGAATTAGTCAATGAAAATGAGCAAGATAGATCAAGAAAATAATAAAATTCTGTATTTAATTGAATCAGTGAAATAAAATAACGGATATAGGGAGTCTAATCGAATGAATATTCCAACATTTCCAACCAACCCCAAAGCAATTAGAAATTTAATCAGGAATGGTGAAGTGGATAAGTCCACAGCGGGTATGGCACCTGGCTATGTTCAAGCTAATCTGGTAATTGTTCCTAAAGATCTTGCTTTCGAATTTTTGCTTTTTTGTAATCGCAATCCTAAACCATGTCCCGTTTTGGAAGTCACTGAAGCAGGATCATATGAACCAGTAATATTGGCACCAGGGTCCGATCTTCGGTATGATATTCCAAAGTACCGCGTGTACCGCAATGGCGAGTTAGAAGCTGAAGTCACAGATATTGCACAATACTGGACTGACAACTTGGTCGCCTTTCTTACTGGGTGTAGCTTTGGGTTCGAAACAGCTCTTATAAGAGCAGGCATACCTCTTCGTCATATTGAAACGGATACTACTGTTCCAATGTTTATTACGAATATCCCTACAAATCCTGCTGGCTCCTTTGCGGGTCCAATGGTTGTATCAATGAGACCTATAAAAAAACACCAGGTTGTTAGATCTGTTCAGGTTACTTCTCGTTTTCCATCGGTTCATGGGGCTCCAGTCCATATTGGCAGACCAGAAGAGATTGGAATTAAGGATATTAATAATCCTGATTTAGGAGAACCGATTGAAGTAAAAAATGATGAGGTACCAGTATTTTGGGCTTGTGGCGTTACTCCTCAAGCAGTAGCTATGAATTCTAAACCTGATTTAATGATTACTCATGCTCCAGGTTACATGTTTATAACTGATGCGATTGATGAAGAATATTCAGTTCTGTAAGCGAATTAAAAAACTATGAGGCTTAAATATGGAAACAATTGAAGAAATTATTTTAGATCACGACAAGAGGGGCATCTCCTTGTTAAGAGAACATTTACCAACAAATTTTTGTGGCCAGGCAGCAGAAATTTTGTCACAAAATTCAGGTACAGTATTTATTGTGACAGGCTTTTATATTCTGGCAGCTGAGGCTACTGAAACTGATGGTCCTCCTGGTGCGGTAGTAATTGGAGAAGCTTTGTCGAAGTTAGATTACAAGGTAGTTTATATTTCTGATTTATATACCACGCCACTCATTAGGTCGGTTGTTGGTGATTCAGCAGAAGTAATCGATTTTCCTATATTCTCAAATCAAGAGAGTGATGAGTTTGCAAATGAATTGTTAAAGAAATATCAACCTTCAGTAATTGTTGGTATAGAGAGATGTGGATTTACTGAAGAATATAAATTCAGGAATATGCATGGCAAAGATATATCTGAGTACAACGCGAAAACAGATTATCTTTTTACGAATCATTCTAAAACTGTAGCGGTTGGAGATGGAGGCAATGAGGTCGGTATGGGTAATTGTGATCAGATAATTGCTAATAATCCAAAAATACTGATTGAGAAACCATGTATTACTAAAGTAAACGAACTTATTATCGCCTCTACCTCTAATTGGGGCGGATACGGTTTAATTGCCGCTCTATCTGAGAAAACAAATATTAACTTGCTTCCTTCAATTCAAAGAGAACTGGAGATTTTAGATGGATTTGTAGAGGCTGGGGCCGTCGACGGGGTTTCTCAAAAACGGGTTAGTAATGTTGACGGGTTCTCTAAAGAAGAGAACAGTGCAATTTTACAGCGACTCCATGATTATCTAGGGTCAGTTGGTTTATAAACATACACCAACTCTAAAGTAAAATTAGGATGTATTACTGTCCTTTTTTGGCTTCAGCCAGCTGTGTCATTATTCGTGATTTGCGCCTGGAAGCGTTTGATTTATGGACAGCGCCTTTTTTTGCAGCTTTGTCTAGAGCGGAAACCGCGTTTTGAACCAACTCTTGAGCGTTATCAAGATCGTTTGATTCGATTGCAGTTCTTGCTGATGTGATTAAATTTTTAGCTTTAGTTCGCAAAGGCGCGTTGCGTAAATTCCTGCGAACTGACACACGATGTGATTTTTTACTTGGCATTAATAAACACTCCGATTTATTTGTGAGAAACAATTGATTGATCAGGTGATCTAATTATATTGGTAACACCCTTTACACCCTCTAGCTTTGAGAACACTTTGTTTAATTCATCTATGCCTCGAGTGTATAAGGTCATAGTAATGATACTACGATCTGCGACTTCGCGCGTTTCGCAATTTGCTATATTAACACGATATTCAGAAACAAGAGCAGTAATATCTTTAAGAAGGCCCACTCTGTCGTAAGCATCGATCTGGATATCGACAGGATATAGCTTTTTGGCTTGACCCCAATCAACCTTTATTAATGTTTCTTGTACATTTTCATTCTTAATATTCGAGCAATCCGCTCGATGAACTGTAACTCCTCTGCTGCGAGTGATGTAACCAGATATATTATCTCCCCAAACTGGGCTGCAGCATTGTGCAATTCGAGTTATTAAATCACCTACTCCCAACACGTCTATTCCACTAGCTGGGCCAATTGGCTTAACTGGCTTGGAGGATTCTGTAGTTTTGGTAGTTAACTTCGCAGCTATCTGAGATACAGTAACTGAGCCTGTACCGATTAGATGATACAACTCGTCTGAAGAATCCGTTCCCATAATTTTGGATATCTCGTTCAAATTCATGTCAGTAGTTAATCTTCTAACTTGTTTGCTGTACAGTTCTTTGCCACGTTGTATATTAATTCGTTGTTCTTGCCGATTAAACCACTGTCTGATTTTTTGTCGGGCTGAATTTGTTTTTATATATTCTAAGTTAGGGTTTAACCAATCTATACTAGGCCCACGTTCAGTTTTACTTGTAATAATTTCAATACTATCTCCGTTTTTCAACTTATATTGTAAAGAAACTAATTTGCCATTTATATGTGCGCCAACACACTGGTGGCCGATATCAGTGTGAATTTGGTAAGCAAAATCTAATGGAGTTGAACCTATAGGCAGTTCTTTTAAATCTCCTTTTGGAGTATATACATACACTTGATTGTCGAATATATCAGTTTTGAAGGATTCTATTAGATCCTCAGCCCCACTTACGTCTCTTTGCCAGTCAAGCAGTTGGCGTATCCATATCATTTTTTTATCAAATTGTGGGTCTGAATCGCTTCCCTCTTTATATAACCAATGGGCTGCAACCCCATATTCAGCTAATTCATGCATCTCTGTAGTCCGTATTTGAACTTCTACAGGGAAAGCCCCTTTGCACAATACCGCTGTATGAATAGATTGATATAAGTTATCTTTAGGGTTCCCAATATAATCATCAAATTGATCGCGCAGTGGGCGCCAAAGTGAGTGCACGACTCCTAAAGCTGAGTAACAGTCATTTACTCGATTAACGATAATCCTAAGTGCAAAAAGATCGTATATATCTCTGATCGTCATGTTTTGATATTGATATCGTTGTATTTTCTTATAAATAGAGTAAATGTGTTTTGGCCTGCCAGTTACGACACCATCAATACCCGCCTCTTTTAAAGATTGTGTAAGTCTGGAGCGAATCTCATCTATATAATCTTCCCTTGCAGTTCGTTTAGATCTCAGCATTTTAGAAATTTTTTTATAATCATTTGGATTTAGATGTTGGAAAGCCAGGTCTTCAAGACGCCATTTTATTTCCCAGATACCGAGCCTATGTGCTAGGGGTGCATATATATCTAATGTTTCCTGCGCTATAGAAATCCTGCGATGTTTTGGTAAAGCCTTAAGAGTACGCATATTATGTAATCTATCCGCTAGTTTTATTAACACTACTCTTATGTCCTCTGCCATAGACATCAGTAGTTTTTTAAGATTTTCTATTCGAGCTCTTTCTTTTTCAGAATATGTCTCTGATTCGTATGATGAATCTCGATCAATAGATTTTGGACTCTGATCAGAATGATCCACACTCATTTCTTCAAAATCTGTTAAAAATACTGCATTCTCATCGATTAGAGCTTCCTTCTGCGTTAGTTTAGTTACGCCAGAGACCAGGTTAGCTACCTCTAATCCAAATTTGTTTTCTAATTGATCATAAGACACATCGCAATCTTCCATTACATCATGGAGCAGCGCTGCTGCGATCGCTTTTGAGTCCAGCTTAAGTTCGGCTAAATATATTGCCGTTTGTAGCGGATGCTCTATGAATGGTTCTCCGGAGCGTCTAGTCTGTCCCTTATGAGCTGCTTTAGCAAACTCATAAGCATTAGCAATTAGATCCAATTGCTCCTCAGGTATGTACTGTCCAGCTTTTTTTAATAGGGTTTCCATATTAATGTCAGATGTTTTAAGTTAATTACCTTTAATATTCAACAATTAGTTCAATTTCTTATATTAAGAATAGTCTATTTAGCTAAATTTTAATATCTTTTAACTCTTTGAAGTGACATCGTATTGGGCGATAATCGGATTAATTACTATTAGAATTTACATAAATTTTAAGTTAAATATTTAAGGAAATTGATCAACATGATCTTTCAAGCCCCTCGAGGCACATATGATCGTATGCCCTCCCAACAGTTACTTTGGCGCAGAATCAATAAAGTTCTAGAAGAAATATCAGAGTCATTTGGGTATGAGCGAATTGATACTCCAGTTATTGAAGATGCCAAACTATTTTCTAGAGGAGTTGGAGATGTGACAGATGTTATGGAAAAGGAGACATACACATTTCCTGATAGAGGTGGAGATTTACTTACCCTTAGGCCAGAAGGGACTGCTCCTGTATGTAGAGCTTATATTGAACACGGTATGCATAATCTGCCTCAGCCGGTAAGGCTTTATTATTTTTGCCCGGTTTTCAGATATGAAAGGCCACAGTCTGGAAGATATAGGCAGCATCATCAATTTGGTATCGAAGTTTTGGGTTCTTCTGAGCCTGAAGTAGATGTTGAGGTTATTCAACTGGCATGGAATATATTACAGCGATTAGATATTTCTGACATAAAAATTAAAATAAACACAATGGGTGATAGTGATAGTCGTGGATTATATGTTGAGAAACTTCAAGAATACCTAAAATCGCAAATAGGTGACATACCTGGACCGATCAAGGAAAGAATTCATTCAAATCCACTACGTGTTCTTGATTCCAAAGACCCAAAGATGTTTGAAATCAATAATAACGCTCCAAGGTCTATTGACTACATTAATTTAGAGTCAAGTGAACACTGGAAAACTGTATTGAATAATTTAGATTCCCTTTCTATTCCATACGAGGTTGACCATAAATTAGTTAGAGGCTTTGATTATTATTCTAGAACTGTATTTGAAATAGTGCCTTCTGTAGAGAAAAGCCAAAACACCCTAATTGGCGGCGGCAGATACGATGGCTTAATCGAAATGCTTGGAGGCAAGCCAACCCCTGGCATTGGCTTTGGCATGGGACTGGAGCGAGTTGCTTCTACAGTAGCAGACTCATCATATTGTTTAGAATCGAATAAACCCTCAAAAGTTTTAGTGGCACATATTGGCGATGCGGCCAAAGAAAAAGCAATGCTATTGAGTTCAACAATAAGGAATACTGGAATATCAGCTGTTTTGGCTCCAACTAGGGGTATAAAAAGCCAGTTAAGGTATGGGGCTTCTATATCAGCTACTCACGCCATTATTATTGGTGATGAAGAATTACAGAATAATGAAGTGGTTTTGAAAAACTTCGCAGAACATTCACAAGAGATCATACCAGAGTCAAATCTTATTGAGATTCTTTCGAGTTTTGATTGATTCATCGAGTTCTATAATAAATAAAAACGTATTGTCGACAAAATGTTAGAAAAGATACAAACAATTAAGACTCGTATTAATGAGCTTGAAACAATGCTTGCAGATCCTGATTTAGTTAGCGATTTTAGTAAGTCTCAAGGTTTATTAAGGGAACACGCCATGATCAAACCTCTATCAGAATTGTCAGAAGAATTCACAAGCGTTGTTGAGCAGATAGATCAGCTGAAATCAATTATAAGAAACGACAGCGATAAAGAGGTCGTTGAACTAGCCAATTTAGAATTACCTGAGCTCCAAGAAAAGCAAATAAATCTTGAACAAGAATTGAGAATAGCTTTACTTCCTAAGGATCCTAATGACTTCAAGAACGTTATTATGGAAATCCGAGCTGGTACAGGAGGAGAAGAAGCCTCTCTTTTTGCTGCAGATTTATATCGAATGTATTCACGTTATTCGCAAAGAAGGGGTTGGCCTTTAGAGATTTTATCAACTAGTGAATCAGAAGCAGGTGGCGTGAAGGAGGTCGTAATTCAAATAAAAGGCGATGGAGCTTTCAGTATTTTGAAACATGAAAGTGGTGGACATAGGGTCCAGAGAGTGCCAGTGACAGAGTCTAGCGGACGAATCCATACTTCCGCAGCTACTGTTGCTGTTTTGCCCGAAGCAGAAGAAGTAGACGTAGAAATAAGAAATGAAGATCTAGAAATCGATATATTTCATGCCAGTGGACATGGTGGGCAAAGTGTTCAGAAAGTGGCCACTGCTGTACGAATTAAGCATGTACCCACTGGTATTTTAGCTATTTGCCAAGATGAACGATCTCAGCATAAAAATAAAGAAAAAGCAATGGCAGTCTTAAGATCAAGAGTCTACAAACAAGAATTGGAACGTCAGCAAAAGGAAATTAGTGAAGACAGAAAATCTCAAGTAGGTTCAGGCGACCGTTCCGAAAGGGTGCGTACCTATAACTTCCCGCAGCAAAGAGTGACTGATCATAGAACTAATATGTCCCAATATAACCTTGATGAAGTATTAGATGGTGAACTTGATCCATTTATAAATGGCCTCATTGATCGGGAACAACAAATTAAGCTTGAAGAATCAGGAATTTAAATACCAAACAATACGAAGCTTATGGCTAAAAGGTGTTGATCAGTTAAAGGAGTATTCAATAGCTGATAGCGCTCTTGAATGTGAATTATTAGTAAGGTCGGCCCTTGGGTATACCAAGAGTGACTTTTACTCCCATTTGCCAGATACAGTAACTGAACATGAGATGCTTTTAATCAATCAATTGATCGAACGAAGGCTGATTGGTGAGCCAACGCCTTATATTTTAGGTACTAAAGAGTTTTATGGTATTGAATTTAATGTTTCCAAGGATGTGTTGATTCCAAGGCCAGAAACCGAACTATTAGTTGATTTATCACTTAACCAGATTAAAGAGGGATGTTTAATTGCTGATATAGGCACAGGAAGTGGTTGTATAGCCGTTTCGATAGCATCACACTTGCCTAATGTTAGGATAATCGCTGTAGATAAAAGTATTGAAGCATTAAAGATGGCAGGGAAAAATATCATGATGCATGACATGATTGATAGAATCGACCTGCTTAATTCAGACTTATTAACATCTTTTAAGCCAGGTTTAAAGTTTGATTTGATTGTTTCGAATCCACCTTATGTTCCTAAAGATATTTATGAAACATTAGATAAAGAAATCCAATTTGAACCAACGATAGCATTAAATGGCGGGACTGATGGATTGGATATTATTCGTCGTCTGCTTCAACAAGCAAATACAATGCTTTCGGATGGAGGCAGTTTGCTGTTTGAGGTTTTTTCTGACAATTCAAATGAGGCATTTACGTTAACCTCAGAATTAATACCTAAGTCCAAGGTAACCATGCATACTGACTTATTGGGTTTGCCTAGGGTGATTGAAGCTCAAAAATTGTTGTGATATTGGAAATATATTACCTTGCAACTAACTTCCACCCATTTGGAAGTGCTTACCCTCAGTTTTTATTGATGGGGCTATTATCATGTTTGCTTTTTGCATTTCTCTAATGTTAAATGCTCCTACCATACCCATACATTCTTCCAATGCCCCAATGAGGTTTTGTGTACCATTAGTTTTTGAAGTGGGGCCGAAAAGGATTTGCTCTAATGGTCCTTGAGTTCCAACATTTACTCTAGTCCCCCTGGGTAGTCGGGGATGTGGCCCAGCCATTCCCCAGTTGAAACCGCCACCAGGGGCTTCCTCTGATTGTGCTAAAGGAGAACCTATCATTATCGCATCTGCTCCTGACACGAATGATTTACATACATCTCCACCTGTGCGTATGCCGCCGTCTGTGATTACTGGTACATATCTGCCAGTTTTCTTTAAATATTCGTCTCTTGCTGCTGAAACCTGTAATGTTGCTGTAACTTGAGGAACTCCGACACCAGTTACTTCTCTGGTTGTACAAGCAGCTCCTGGTCCTACTCCAATTAGTACTCCATGAACTCCTGTTTCCATTAACTCCAATGCGACGTTATATGAAACACAGTTGCCTACTATTACAGGTATATCAATTAATTCAAGCAATTCAGAGAATATTAAGCCTCGCTTAGATTTCGATACATGCCTTGCAGTAGTAACCGTGGATTGAACGAAAACCATGTCCGCGCCAGCCTCGGCGGCAATTGGAGCCAGTTTCTTAGTGCTAGCAGGAGTTATTGACACAGCACATCGTGCTCCTGTTGCTTTAATTTCTTCTACACGCTCACCAACTAAATTAGTATCGACTTTACCTGAATAAACTTCTTGGAGCACAGAAGTTACATCTTTATCTGAGGCATCAATAATTCTTGATAGGGCTTCGGACGGGTTTGCATATCTTGTCTGTATACCCTCTAAATTCATTACTGACAATCCTCCGGCTTTTTCCATATGTCCGGCAAAGTTCGGTGAACCGATCGCATCCATTGCAGATGATATAACAGGTATTTTGAAAGTATGGCTATTTATGGAGAATTCTGTATTTGTTTGATCAGGGTTAATCGTGATTTCGCCAGGCGCTATAGCCACTTCATCGAATCCATATGCTCGGCTGAGTTCCTTAATTTGCGGAACAGACATTGATTACCCCTCCAATCATTGTTATTTCTTTCAATAATAAAATAGATATAATCAAGGATATTCCCACGTGAGAAGGATGGTCAACAGCAAATTTGTAAAAAATAGATCATTGCTAGTTGAATGTCAGATAAAAGGGCCAACCAACGATACATCTTATAGAGATAGTAATGCATACTAAGTAATCATGTTAAAACTTGAAACACAGGTAAAAAAATTAGGACTAAAGTCAGGCTTCGATTTAGTCGGAATCACGTCTGCGGAGAAGTTTGTGCGCGATGAAAAAGTTAGTATTGCTCGAGTTAGGTCTGGATTGATGGATGGATTGCCTTGGTATACAGAGGATCGAGTTAAAAAAGCTAATGATCCAGCCATGCTACTTGAGGATGCCCGATCTGTAATTTCGTTGGCGGTTTCGTACAACACTAAAGATAATAAGAATAAAAATAAAATAACGGGAAAAATTGCAAGATATGCCTGGGGAGAAGATTATCATGCTGTAATCAAGGAGAGATTACGCTTTTTTGTGGCTGAATTAAAATTATTGGTTGGAGAAGATGTCAAAACGCGAATTTTTGTGGACGATGGTCCGATGAATGATCGTGCTGCAGCAGAAAGAGCAGGAGTGGGCTGGTTTGGTAAGAACACAAATATATTGACTCAAAACTACGGTTCATGGGTATTTTTATCTCAAGTTATTACGGATATTGAGTTGGTTCCTGATTTACCATTAGATAAAACGTGTGGGACCTGTGTGATTTGTATAGAAGACTGCCCAACTGGCGCAATTGTAGCTCCATATGTAATTGATAATACAAAATGCATATCATTTCTGACAATTGAACTTAGAGGGCCAATCCCGAGAAAACTTAGACATTTAATGGGAGACTGGATATTCGGATGCGATATATGTCAAGACGTATGTCCGGTTAACCGCAAAGCAGTGATTTCTTTAGATCCTAAATTTACTAGGCTGCATGATTTTTCTGCTTTAGATTTATTACCGTTGTTAGATTTGACCGAAATGGAATTCAATAAGATATTTAAAGGTAGCGCTATTAAAAGGGCCAAGATATCTGGTTTTCAGAGAAATGTATGCGTTGCTTTGGGTAACATTGGTGATCCCATTGCTGTTCCTGTATTAAGTAAAGTCATTCAATCAGATTATCCTGATTTAGTTCGCTCCCATGCTGCATGGGCTCTTGGTCGTATCGGGGGCAACAGCGCTTTGGAAATGTTAAACAGCCAGGCAAATTTGGAGCAAAACAAAGATGTATTAGAGGAAATCCGAGAAGCAATAGGTTCAGCAGTATCCTAAAAAATAGTAAGTGAGTATATGTTAAATATTGATAACAGGATATCCCCATTAAAAGAGACATGGGTCGCAATTGATACAGAAACCACCGGACTTTCTGAAGATAAAGATTCAATTATAGAAGTAGGGTGCGTAAAATTTGTTGGCGACAGACATGTGGAAACATATAAGTCACTCGTGAATCCTTTGTCTATATTGAGTGATTTCACAATAAATTTTACTGGAATAACTCAAAATGATGTTAATAGCGCACCTGTGTTTGAGGACATAATAGAAGACCTGAGGGAATTTATTGGAGATGCACCCGTAGTAGGACATAATATTCAGTTTGATCTGAGTTTTTTAAATAAAAGTGGCCTCAAAATCGACAATCCTGTTGCTGACACCTGGGATATGGCTTACGTTCTATTACCTAGTATCACTTCTTACTCACTTTCAAATATTGCGATGGATTTGGGTATAGCACATGATAAAGCGCATCGAGCCCTCGAGGATGCAGCTGTAACAGCCCATGTTTTTAATTATTTATTGAAGTTTGCTGACAAATTGGAAGACGATATTTTATTTGAATTAAGTAGAACTGCTACTCAAGGTGGTTCCAGATTGAATTATGTTTTATCGGGTCTTATTGCAAACAGAAACAGGTCTGAAATTAAATCTCAACAAGTAATTGGATTTGATGTGGAGAAAATTCGTTCAAGACTAACTAAAGAGTCTTCAATAAAAAAGGTCGAACAAATCACTCCGGTAGATCTGAAGTTAATTGAGTCTGCTTTGTCAGCGAAAGGCAGTTTGTCGCACTCAATGTTGAGATTTGAAGAAAGACCTGAGCAAATGACGATGGCAAAAACAATAGCTGAGACCATAAACTCAGGGATTGGAGATAACCAAACCCGATTAATTGTTGAAGCTGGAACGGGAGTAGGCAAGTCCTTGGCTTACCTTCTACCATCTGTTATTTATGCATTAAAAAACAATAAAAGAGTTGTTGTATCGACCAACACTATTAACTTACAAGAACAATTATTAACAAAAGATATGCCATTAGTAATTGAAGCTTTAAAAAATGTAGATTCGATAGACGTTGAAAAGCTGAGGTTTACTCAGTTAAAAGGGAGGGACAATTATCTTTGTCTAAATAAACTTTTACGTATGAGATTAACTGATAAACCAACTTGGATAGAAGGACGTTTAATATCTAAGGTTCTGGTTTGGGTGCGAGATACACTAACTGGAGACAAATCTGAATTAAATTTGGGATCTCGTGGAGCTTCAGCCGTGTGGGGAAGACTATCTGCGCAAGGAAGTGCACTTTGTAAAGGAATAAGCGGGGCATGTTTTCTAAGAAGCGCTAGGGATAAAGCCTCCTCGTCACACATCGTGATTACAAATCATTCTTTACTAATGGCCGATATAGCGTCTGATGGTTCCATATTGCCGGATTATGACATTTTAATAATTGATGAAGCTCATCATCTTGAGGATTCTGCTACTAGACAACTTGGTTTTGAATTAAATGTAAACAGCATAAACGACCACTTGACACAGATAATGGCTGAAACTGGAGCATTAAATACAGGATTAAAACTCTTCAAGGAAAATAAACTTAGTTTGAGTCGAATACAATCCCTAGGGAAAATATTGACAGATATTTCAGAGTTTATTCCCAAAACTCGTGAATATACCGCCAGCTTACTTGCTAGTATCGAAAAGGTTGGCAGTGAAGCTCAGAATAGCACCTCATATAACACCAATATTATTCCTGACATTAGAATTACTTCAGGTATTAGATCTCAGCCAGCATGGTCAGAGATTGAAATAGATTGGCAGAAGATTGACCTAGCATTAATTAAAGTAGATGAATTACTTAATCATGCCCTTATTGCTTTAGAGGGAACCAATCATGAAGCATGTGACAGGGTTATGGATGAGGTAATCGACCTGATCCAATCGAATCAACAATTAAGAGGCCATCTTGAAGAATTCGTTATTCATCCTTCTAAAGATGGAGTTTATTGGGTATCAAATGTCTCTTTAAATCGTAGTTTTAAAGATAGAAACATATCAATACAATCAGCTCCCTTATATGTTGGTGATGTTTTGTCTGAGTCAGTTTATTCAAAAACGTCTACAGTAATTATGACCAGTGCAACATTGGCAACTGGAAACAACTTTGAATATGTAACAGAAAGGACTGGGTTTCAAGATTCAACGGAATTACTGCTTGGTTCCCCATTTGATTATGCTACCAATTCAGTATTATGTGTTCCAGAGGATATGCCTGAACCAAATCTACCTAATTATCAAGACGCCATAAATAATGTTATAACTAACTCTGTAGTTGCTTCTCAAGGAAAAGCGATGGCTTTATTTACCTCGTACAGTTCATTAAATAAAACCTACAAGGATATTAAAGACACACTGAAATCGCATGACATACAGGTTTTGGCACAAGGTATAGATGGGAATCCAAATAAAATTGTGAGTCTTTTTCAGAATAACCCAAGATCATTGTTACTCGGCACGTCTAGTTTCTGGGAAGGTGTAGATCTTCCAGGGGAATCGTTACAGCTCCTTCTATTGACGCGCTTACCATTTAATGTTCCAACTGATCCAATTTTTGCAGCGAGGTCAGATTGGTTTCAGGAACCATTCAAAGAATACGCGGTTCCTCAAGCAGTAATCAGGTTAAGGCAGGGATTTGGCAGATTGATAAGGACAGAAACAGATCGGGGTGTGGCTGCAGTATTAGACAAAAGGATTCTCTCAAAAGGTTATGGCAAAGTATTCTTGGAATCTATGCCACCAGCCCATGTTGTTAAGACTACAACTTTAGAGATGCCTAAGCTGATCGAACAATTTTTGAGTTAACAAGATTTTGTTAATTAGAATTGAGTCTGCCTTTAATCTGGAATCAACATTGGATAGTGGTCAGGCATTTCGATGGAAAAATCGAGGTGACTATTTTGAAGGCGTGGTAGACCAATCTATTATTCTCCTAAAACAAGTTGCCGACGGACTGGAATTTGAATCTTTTCCTAAAGCTGAAAAAGAGATTGAGTCTAAGCTGAAGTATTATCTGTCTTTGCATGATGATTTGGAAATTATATTGAAATCAATTGCTGTAGATCAAAACATCCAATCGTATATTGATCAATACAAAGGTATGAGAATCTTGAAACAAGATCCTTGGGAATGTCTAATTTCATTCATATGCTCCTCTAATTCTAATGTGTCGAGGGTCAAGCAAAATGTTGAAGATATGTCTGCAGCTTACGGAGAAAAGATTGAAGCTTTTGGAAGCATAAGACACACTTTTCCCTCCCCGCAACAATTGGAAAATGCCAGTATCCCTATTCTTAGACAGCTTAAGCTCGGTTATAGAGCAGAGTATATCTATGAAGCTGTAAAATTGGTCTCACAACATGTAATCAACCCATGGTCATTATTAGAAGAACCTTATGAAGAAGCCCTAATGACCCTAACTAAGATACCTGGTATTGGGGATAAAGTCGCGAATTGCATAATGTTGTTTTCTATGGGTAAGGATGACGCTTTTCCTGTCGATGTTTGGATTGATCGAATTATTAAAGAACTTTATCCTGAAGAACTAGATGATTATATTCAAAGAAAATATTCAAATCAGTTGGCAAATAAAAAGAGAACTAAAAATAGGCTCAAAACACCTTCGGTGAATAGAATGATTATAAAAGATTGGGCTAGGGAATATTTTGGGGATTATGCTGGATGGGCTAATCATTACATGTTTCACGAGAGACGTAAAAGATTACTGCGCAGTTAAAGCTCCATCTATAGATAGACACGAACCGGTGACATATGATGATGCATCAGACCATAAAAATGTAACTAATCCAGCAATACTTTCTGGAGTTCCTAATTGTTTGATTGGGTGAAAATCTCGTGCTTTTTTCCACGCTTCAGAATTTTTACCATATGTTTGATTGAACATAGGAGTTTCCACACCGCCAGGACAAACGGCATTTATGCGGATTCCTTTATCGGCGTAGTCTAAAGCAGCGCTTTTTGTCAGTCCGTTCAAACCATGTTTATTAGCAGTGTAAGTAGTAAAACCTTTTGTGCCAATTAACCCATTTGCAGAGGACATATTGACAATGCTTCCGCCACCTTTAGATAACATATGTTGAATTTCATGCTTCATGCATAAAAATGGCGCAGTTAAATTTACTGACATCATATGATTCCAAATATCAGAATCGATTTCGTGTATAGGTAATTGTGGTCCGCCTGTGGCTGAGTTATTACAAGCCAAATCAACTTCGCCGTATTTTTCTATCGTTTTTTCAAACAAACTGTCAATTTGTTTCGGATCTGACATGTCTGCCTTTATGAAAAACGCCTCTCCGCCCTTACTTAAAATGTAATCAACTGTTTCTTTGCCAGTTTTTTCGTCTCGCGCTCCTATTACAATTTTTGCTCCTTCACTGGCCGCTCTAATTGAAATTGCTTTTCCAATTCCAGAGTTGCCACCAGTTATCAACGCTACTTTATTTTTTAATAATTCTGTCACTGTTTTCTCTTGTGTTTTAATTTTAGATAAATTGTTACATTAATTAGCTTTTCATCATCGAGCGAGCATTCCTGCATCTACTGGCATAGTAGCCCCGTGTACGAAAGAAGCATCCTTTGTACATAGCCATACAACCATCTCCGCAACTTCTTCCGCTGTGCCATATCTTTTCATCGGCACGGTTGACTTCCATTCTTCATATAATTCTGGATGATCATCCCAAAATGGTTGGTTGATTTGTGTATCAATGATGCCTGGAGCTACAGAATTAATTCGAATTCCTTTGGCACCATATTCAAGTGCAGCGCTCTGTGTAAAGCCAACAACTGCGTGTTTACTTGCCACATATATAGATAAACCAGCACCTCCAACCAGACCTGCTTGTGAAGCGGTATTTACGATACAGCCGCCTTGTTGCTCCAACATTATTGGAATTTCATATTTCATACATAACCAGACACCTTTAGAGTTTATGTTCATAACTTTGTCATAATCCTCTTCTGTGCATTGATCTATTGGTTTATCAAACAATCCAATGCCGGCGTTATTAAATGCAAAATCTAATTGATTATGGGACTTGATGATCTGCTCCATTAGTGCTTTTACCTCTGATCCGTCTGACACGTCAGCACGAATAAAATGAGCCGAACCGCCATTTCCTATAATCTTGGATACTGTTTTATTTCCGGAGATTTCATTGACATCAGAACAGATTACTTTTGCTCCTTTTGCCGCAAACTTTATTGCACTTGCACTGCCAATACCGTTTGCTGCGCCGGTTACTAATGCGACTTTTCCAGAAAATTCTTTATCTTCCAAATTTTTACCTTTCCATCCATCTTTATCTGCTAATGAGCTATTTATCCCTTTCCAGTAAATAACTCTGATCTGATCTGGTCAACTAATATTGACTCTTCGGGAAATTCCCCTGTTTCTAGCTTTGAATACATCAATTTATCGCCAACAGAAACTTCGAAAGCTCCACCGTCAGCTGGAATTAACGAAATTCCACTTATATCCCATGAACATAAGTTCATTAGTTGCTTGGACAGGCTAACTGCCTGTGGAACATAATCTCAGGGTACACAGTATTTAATACTAATTAGTGGTCTTGATTTTATATCGCCTAACATAAATTTCTCCTGAAGCTTGTATCTCGAATACTTATTTAATATCAAATTTCTGTAAGTTTAAAATCACACCAGTATACTTACAAGAGAGCTTTAACAAGTTTCGTGAATCTTTCCATCTTATATAGAGTTTCATCTATATCTGTTCCTTTGTAGTCCAGTGTTAAATAACTGACTCCAATTTCTGCAAGGTTATATATGTCTTCTGCAACTTGCGAGGGTTCGCCAGTCAACAATTTCCTATTTCCATTTTCATCAAATATTGGATCCGTATCCGAATACCACATTTCAGCGCTTAGAGCGATACCTATTTTATTAATATCTCGATCAGCCTCATCTAACTTACAGTTCAATTTTTCAATGCCATTTTTTAGACGGTCTATCGTGTCTAGTGGATATTGTGGATTGTTTCCAAAAGGGTACCAAACATCTCCATAATTTGCGGCTCTCCTAATCGCAGCCGGACTCTCTCCGCCAATCCAAATGGGAGGATAAGGCTTTTGGATAGGTTTGGGTGCAAAGTATATGTCTGAAAAAGAGACATATTCGCCTTTGAATGTAGGGTTTGGACTGGTCCATAGTTCTCTGAAAGCATCGATATATTCGTTAGTTACAGAGCCACGTTTTTTAAAAGTATCTAGCCCGAGCGCCTCGAATTCTTCTTCCATCCATCCAGCACCACAACCCACAATTAACCGGCCGTTAGAAAGGACGTCGATTGTGGCCAATATCTTCGCTGTCAGAACTGGCTGGCGATATGGCAATATACATACCGAGCTTAAGAGGTTAATTTTATTTGTATTAGCGGCTAAATAAGACAGCGTCGTAAGTTGTTCGAAATGTAATCCAAGATCATCTTCACCTTGGTTTTCTTTACTCGACCATTCTCCCAGGAAAGCTCCCGAGTCACTGTATGGGTAGCTTGATTGAATTGATCTTGGGATAACTAGATGGTCACCTATATGTAAATAATCAAAACCTATTTGTTCCCCGTGTCTCGCTACTCGGGCTAAACTGTCGGGACCCGCAAAAACACCAGATGTAGGGACTTCGAAACCGAATTTCAATTCATCACCTGCGAAATTATTTCTGTGTAAAATGCATCCATTCGTTCTTTAGATTCTCCTGTTGATGAAGAAAGCAGATCAAACCCAAGTACATCAATTAAAAGATAATCAACGCCTACCTCTTTAAGCTGGTCAATGTCAGATGCTATTTGATTAAAGCTGCCGGTCAAAATAGTTCTGTCACCATCCTGAGTTATATGAGCTTTTGTTTCATCGTACCAGCTAGCGGCATATGCTAGTGATATGCTTTCAGGATCTCTGCCAGATTCATCAGCATTTTGTTTAACTTTCTCAAAGTAACTGTAAAGCTTTTCTGGTTTTTGTAATCTGTATTTTGGATTATTACCTATTGGATACCAAACATCAGCATACCTGCCAGCTCTCCGTAAGGCAGCAGGACTTTCTCCACCGGTCCATATTGGCGGGTGTGGTTTTTGCGTTGGTTTTGGTTCGAAAGATATATTGTCAAAAGAGACATGATGACCTTGAAAGTCTGGATTATTCGATGTCCACATTTCCTTAAATGCTGAAATGTACTCATCGGTAACACGACCTCTTAATTCGTATGTATTTAACCCCAGTGCTTTGAACTCCTCTTCCATCCATCCTGCGCCAAGACCTACTAGTAATCTGCCTTTTGAAAGCACGTCAATGGTCGCTAATACTTTGCCTGCATGTATAGCTGATCTATACGGTGTCACCATAACACTTGTTAAAAGTTGTGCTTTAGATGTTGCTCCAGCAATGAAGGCAAGGGTTGTTAATTGTTCTAAGCAGTCTCCAACAAATTCGCCTCCGGGAAATTCACCGGAGTCTGTATATGGGTAAGTTGATGATATATTCCGGGGCACAACTACATGATCTGACACAGCCATAAAATCAAACCCTAAAGATTCACCTTGACTGGCAAGGTTGATAAGCCCTTCTCTGGTTGAGAGAGGACCTCTGTTAGGGAGTACAAAACCAAATTTCATGCTATTAAATCAATCCAACAATAATGCCAGATTAAGATACTGTCAACGCCTTGACACTTAAGAACACTAGTGCTAAATTTATACAGAACATACGTGCGCAAACCGCATGTCAGTTTTAATCAGCTTCGCAAAATAACTTTAATTTGATACTAAATTCAAATCAAATAAGGAATAAAAAATGGTTAAGAAGTTATCGGAAAGACAAGAGCATATTCTGACTTATATAAAGGATTTTTTGGATGAACATTCATATCCTCCTACCGTAAGGGATATACAGACCGGATGTAATATCAGTTCTACATCCGTTGTCGACTACAATCTTCGCATTTTACAAAGAGACGGATATTTAAAGCGTGAAACCGAAGTTTCGCGTGGAATAGAGCTTTTGGGTTCAAATAAACCTAAAATACAAGATTTTGTTTCAGTACCTATCCTGAGCAATATAGCGGCTGGTGACCCCCTTCCTGTTACTACACAAGACAATTGGAATCATGAAAATACAGAAACGTTAGACTTACCAACTTTTTTGGTTGATGGAAAGGATGATGTTTTTGGGGTGCGAGTTAAAGGACAGTCTATGATCGACGCCTTTATAACGGATGGTGATTTGGTTTTATTAGAGCCAACAACAAATGCCGTGAATGGTGAGATGGTAGCAGCATGGATTCAAGATAATCAAGAAGTAACTCTTAAACATTTCTACTTAGAAAATGGCACGGTTAGATTACAGCCTGCTAACCCTATGATGGACCCTATTTATGTTCCTGCTGATAAAGTTTCAGTTCAGGGCCGTGTTGTCGGAGTGATACGTTCAGTCAATTAATACGGATTGTTATTTGTCATAAAGGCTTTATAACATATTAGCGCTTTTGGTGGCACGATTCCGTAAAGATCTTCCTAATTTAGCTAACCAGATTCCTGCTTCGAACAATATAATTATGGGTATTGCAACCAAGGTTTGGTTGATGGGATCAAAGGTAGGAGTTATAAGTGCTCCCAACACAAATGCAATAATGATTGCATATTTTCTTTTACGGGATAGCCATTCTGGACTCACTACTCCTAATCTTGACAAAAAAAACAATACTACGGGAGTTTCGAACACAACTCCCATCCAAAACAATAGAGATAACATTAAGTTCACATATGTACCTATGCGGGGCATTGGGGTTACTATTTCACTGCCGAAATTCAGCAAAAAGCTAACTGCCGGAGGAAATATAATTCTGTACCCAAATCCCGCACCGATAATGAAAACGATTAAACTTACAGGTATAAGTATGTAAAGATAGCGGCGTTCATTGGGCTTTAACCCTGGTGCTAAGAATAGAGCGACTTGGAACAGAACAAACGGTAAAGAGGCAGCAACACCTACAGTTAAGGATGCTTTCATGGCTATTCCAATAAATTCTGTTAAATCAAGGTATACCGGTTTTCCTTGTGGAACATTTGCGAATCCTTGTGCAGGCTCCATTAACAAGGTGAGTATTTGAGCATGAAAGACAAATGCTAAAGCTGTTGTTAAAAATATAAATCCAGCTGACCACATAAGTCTTTTACGTAGTTCTAGTAAGTGTTGGCCCATGTTCATTTCGTTATGATTAGCCAAGTGACTTATCCTTATTATTTTCATCACTAGATTTTGACGCACCTAATAATGAACTAGGATTCTCAGAATTATCATCAGTTGCCGATTCATCTGAATCCACTAATGATCTTAGAGACTTTATTGGTTTTTCATCATCTTCAGTAATAGAATTTTGAAGGTCAGAACCCATTCTACGGGCGTCACGAACAAACCTTCCAATCTCCTTTCCCATTCCAATCATTTTGGTGGGGCCTAAAATTAGAAATGCGATTATAAAAACAGTTAGTATTTCAAGGGAGCCCATCCCGAGAAAATTCATTTGTCCTCCAGACCGTCTGTATCAGCTCAAACTAGTTGGTTTAGCAATCAATGCAAGAAAGCAGTTTAATGCTTTTACCATAACCTGGGCATATTTTATCAATTAGTTGTCTCAAAGCACATATTGGTAGCCCAACCACATTTAAATAACATCCGTCTATGTTGTTAGCAGGTTGGAAGTTTTGATCTTGTATAGCATAACCCCCAGCCTTGTCAAAACTACTACCAGTTTTAATATATCGATTCATTTCATAATTACTGTAATTTCTAAATTTAACCCGGGTAAGTTTGTTAATAGATAATGGGTTATCCATCAATACTGAGTATATTGTTAAGGATGTAGATACTATATGCTCTTGGCCTTTCAGTTTATTTAACATATCTAATGCATCAATCTTTGAGGATGGTTTAAGTAATATAGTTCCATCTATCGAAACAGCAGTATCTGCAGTTACGAAAAATCTATTAGGATAATCGTTAATAGACATCGCCTTAACTTTTTCTAAAGCTATCCTTGATGTGTAATTTTGTACGAATTCATTTTTATTTGGCTTATCTTCTTCATAACTAGAGGGTTTTACGGTAAAAGAATGTTCCCAAGAACGTCCAATTATTTCGAGTCTCCTTGGAGATTTAGAAGCTAAAACTAAAATGGGTGCGGGTGGTTTTGCGTAATCATTCATAGCACATACTTTGTAAATTAGACATTTAAATATGCGGCTCAAGTGTGACAACACACTCTATGTGGTGAGTCTGAGGAAACATGTCTATTGGCTGTACATCTATCACTAAATAGCCACCCTTAACTAGATATGATAAATCACGAGCTAGAGTAGTTGTGTCGCATGATACGTAAATGACGCGTTTTGGTCGTTTTATGATAATTGATTTTAAAACTTCTATATGACATCCATTTCTTGGAGGATCTAAAATCACTGCATCTGGCTTAAATGAGAGGTTTAATATAGCCTCCTCTGTTTTCGATTCAATATACTCAATATTACTTAATCCAGCTAAATTAATTTTTGCATCTTTAATAGCTGCTCCCGATTCTTCGATGGCGATCACTTTAGATGATTCATCTGATAATACGGCAGAGAAAGTACCTACTCCAGCATAAGCATCTACAACTTTACTTGTGCCATTCAGCTTGCATTTTTCTTTGACAATTTTTCCTAAAGTTTCAGCCTGTAGTGTATTCACTTGGAAAAATGATGGTGAAGCTACTCTGAAATGACGTCCAAGTAATGATTCGCGATAATGTGTCTGTCCTGTCATTATTTGTACCTGTGAACTTTTTATTGCAGGCTGGATTAGCCATTCATTTGTATTGATACCATGCCTGATGCTTAATTGGCTTGTCTCAGCGACTTTACCTTGCAGTAGGCTGAGAAATCTATTTATTCCTGGGGTCATTAGCATACAGTCTTGAATACTTACAAATCGACGTGTAATACGGTTAACAAATCCTAATACCCCCTCTTTTCTAACTGTAAATCTTGCATGATTTCTATAGTTAAATATGTTAGGGCTTGCCAAAGTTGGGTGAATATTTAACTCTGAAAGTTCTTTATATTTTTGAAATTGATTTTTTACTTGGTTGGCTTTAATAATCAATTGGTATGAATAATCAATATGCTGCCACTGACAGCCGCTGCATGGTCCAAAATAAGGGCAAGGCGCCTGGATTCTATGTTCTGAACTTACTATTACATCTAGAACCACTCCAAATATGACTTCTTTGCGTCTTTTTTTATATCGATGGATTCCTATTATTACTTCCTCATTTGGGATGCCTCCGAAAACATTTATTTCGCTATTTTCATATATCGCATTTGTGTCCCCAAGTTCATTAAACTCACCCAACTTGAGACGCACTGTTTCTATGTTTTCAAATGTATCGAGCAAAATTTATATCCACACTATTAAAGAAAGGTCAATCACATTACTTTACATATAAATACAGCATCGGACTACAAAGATAGTGATATGTTTTGATAATATGAGTCATATGGTAGAAATAAAACAAAAGAGGGCACCTAGGCGTTTACCTTCATGGCTGAAGGTTAAAGCTCCTGGGAGCGCAAAATATCTTGAGCTTAAACAGTTATTGAAGGAAGGAGCTCTTAATACAGTATGTGAAGAGGCACATTGTCCAAATATAGGTGAGTGCTGGACTCTCGGAACAGCTACTTTTATGATATTAGGTGACACCTGCACTCGAGCATGTTCGTATTGCGCCGTAAATACTGGTAAACCTAAAGCACCAGACCTGTTTGAACCAGCGCGTCTTGCTCAAACGGTCGAGCGAATGAAATTAGAATATGCTGTTATAACCTCTGTAGATAGAGACGATTTGAAAGATGGAGGAGCCTCCTTTTTTGCTTCATGCATAGGTCTAATAAATAAACGGGTTCCAGATTGCAAGGTAGAGGTTTTAATACCAGATTTCAATGGCGATGAAAGTGCGCTAAGAACTGTTATGAATTCTAAGCCTAGCACATTAAACCACAATATAGAGACTGTTCGAAGAATTTTTCCTAAAGTAAGGCCAAAGGGGGATTATGATATGTCTCTCAAGTTGCTTGAGAATGCAAAAACTATGCAACCTCATATTCCCACGAAATCTGGAATGATGGTAGGTTTAGGTGAAACCTACAGTGAAATTAGTCAAACGATGAGTGATTTAAGAGAGGCGGACTGTGATTTATTAACTGTCGGACAGTACTTAAGGCCTTCACAAAAGCATTGGCCGGTAGTCAAATGGTATACAAATACTGATTTTAAGAAAATAAAAGAAGAAGGATTATCCCTCGGATTTAAACACGTTGCAGCAGGACCTTTAGTTCGCAGTTCATATCATGCAAATGAGCAGCATGAGGCAGCAATATAATTTGTTTTAGTTTAGTGTGTGTGGCAACATCCAGCCGAAAACACCTGCGAATATCAATATAATTGGTAACGCTTTTACGAGCAGAGTGTTATTCATATATGCAATGATTAATATCGTTGAGGCAGGCACGATAAGAGTCACTAAAGTAAAAACTAAGTTAGGGCTGCCAAGTCCATTTGCAGGATTTATTTTATCTAATAACATAAATGCTGCTCCATGAATTACCCCCACAATAGACCAAATAATATAAATAAGGCCAATCATTATAAGAACAAAAAGTGTCGGGCTTTGCCGGGTATTGACATATTTTATTAATCGAGACTCAGCAGTTATATATTTAGTGAATATTAATGCGCCTCCGGAAACAAACACTGAAGCCATTAATAAACCTAAAAGTGCACCCGCAATTATCGCTTCAATCATTAATGCTTATTTCCATTCAATTGCCTTAGTTGGCTTTACTACGTACGATTTAAATCCTGTTTTTTTACTGAGTAACAAAGAAAGGGCAGTAGCTATTTCTCGGGATTTAACAAGAGTGAATAATGATGGGCCAGCCCCACATATATGAATTTCTTCAGTCCAAATCTCTGAAAATACTTCGCGAGTTGATTTTAATTCGGGAAATAGGTTGCTTGAAATCGGATCAAAAACATTGAACAGTAATTCAGAAGGAATATCACCTCTATTTCTTATTCTCGATTCAAGTTTTCGAGTCAAAGCCCCTTTTGTGTAATGACTAGGGGTCACTTTACTAAACATAACCCTAGTCTTGTTATTAATTGGCATATCAGGTGATAGGATCACAGCATATTTTATGTTTGCCTGTGGTAGTGTTCGTATAATCTCTCCTTTACCTTGAACCATTGCAGTGCCATTATGCAAGAAAAATGTTATGTCAGACCCGAAAGAGCTTGCGATAGGCCTTAATTGATCAATGTTCAATTCTAATCCCCATAATTTATTTAATCCAATCAAAGTAGTCGCTGCGTCACTACTACCACCTCCGAGCCCAGCTGCAATTGGTATATTCTTTTTTAGAGTAATTTTTGCCCCTGTCGATATTTTGTACTGATTCCTCAAAGCATTAGCGACCAAATATGCTAGATTGGACTCCTTTTTGATTAACATGTTCGAGCAAAATATCTCTAATTCAGAGGATTCTTCTATTTTGATTTCATCGCATAGATTTACCGAGACAATAATTGATGTTAAGTCATGAAAATAATCAGGCCTTTTACCCAAAATCTCTAATGTCAGATTTATCTTGGCAGGAGCTAGTAAGTTTAATTGACTCAAAACTTAACTCCCATCTCATAAAAAATCATATATAGCTTTTTCCAGTCTGCTATTGATAAAACTTGAGGTCTAGATTTGGAATCGATTCCGGCTGTCCCCAAAGCGCTCTCAATTTTAACTTTAGATAAGTCCGTTGCATTTCCAAAGCAATTATGTATTTGTTTCCTGGGCGCGGAAAAGCCGGCCCTAACCATCGCTAAAAAGTCGGATTCTGGATATTGGTCTGTTGAAAGTTCATTATGCGGCTTCAAAGATATCACTGTTGAATTTACTTTTGGTTTCGGACTAAATACTGTGGGGCCTACCGTGAAAAGTTTTTGTATTAAACACTTTGTTTGGAATTCAACTGAAAGATAACCCATTTTACCGGGCTGGGCAGTAATCAGATCAGCCACCTCTTTTTGTAACATTGCAACAATTACATTGGGCTTGTGATTCCAAGTTATGTAACGCCGGATAATGGGCGAAGCGACGTTATAGGGTAGGTTGCCTATCAACTTATAATTAGTGTCTGGTTTGATTAATTGATTGATATTGAAGTTTAATGCATCATCATTCACTACCGTTACATGAGGCTTGGAGTTAAATTTTGAATGCAATCTTTCTGAGAGAATATCATCCATTTCTATGCAAATAAGGGATTTAACTTTATCGGCAATAATTTTGGTTAAAACTCCCTTGCCTGGCCCTATTTCTACTACGGTATCATTATGGGAAGGATACATGGCATCAACAATGCGATGAGCTACGCCTATATCTACTAAAAAATTTTGCCCAAGGGATTTCTTCGCTTTCATTATTCACTTTATTCAGGCTACAAGCTGTATCCGGATCAGTTACGAATTTCGGTGGCTGCGCACCCACAGTCGACCTCTTCGATTGCACTTAAATTAATAGATCGACTCAAGTCAGGCGATCCCACGGCACCCGAAATGACTTACTTACCGCTGCTTCCTTCCGGACCTGACGGGGTTAGGTAAGCTTTCGTCGCGTAGGACCCAACTTTCAACATCGAACCAAAAAAACATTGGTGAATCAAATTGACCTTCATAGGGAATTCAGTCTCGCTGTAGCGGATTGCGAGTATAGGGCACCGCTAGCTCCCCACCTAGCACAGCCAATTTAATCTTAAGGGTCAGCGATCTGTTTATGCAACCTTTTGACAAACCAATTAATTTAATTAAGGGGATTAAAATTTAGGTATTATATATCTTGATATAATTTTCATCGGTCGATTTTTAATATAGAAAGGAAGGCCTCTTGTGGTATTTCTACACGCCCGACTCTCTTCATTCTTTTCTTGCCTTCAGCTTGTTTCTCCAACAACTTTCTTTTTCTTGTAACGTCGCCTCCATAGCACTTAGCTAAAACATTTTTACGTAAGGCTCGTACTGTTTCTCTTGCCAAGATCTTGTTGCCTATAGCTGCTTGAATTGGAACTTCAAATAGCTGTCTAGGTATGAGGTCTTTTAATTTTGCTGTTAAATCCCGGCCCTGTTGGTATGCATTTGTTTTATGAGAAACAAATGATAAAGCATCTACGGTCTCGCCATTAACAAGTATTTCTAATTTAACTAGCTTTCCAGGCCTATACTCTGACATAGAATAATCCATTGAAGCATATCCTTGTGTGCGAGATTTTAGCTGGTCTGCGAAGTCGATCAAAACTTCGGAAAGGGGAACCTTATATTCGAACATTACTCGATGTCCTTGTGCCACACCCGGATCAAAATCGTCTCCAGAAGATTGAATGTATTCCATTCTTTCAAGTTCGCCCCTACGCCCGTTCACAAGTTCCATAATAGTGCCTATATAACTATCTGGCGCCAATATATTTAAATTTAACCAAGGTTCTTTTATTTCAGTTATTGTTTGAGGCGCAGGCATCTCGGAAGGATTATCAATTTCTATGGACGATCCGTCTGTAAGTGTGATTTGATATGCTACCCCTGGCGCAGTTGCTAGCAGGGTTAAGTTATATTCTCTTTCTAATCTTTCCTGTATGATTTCCATGTGGAGTAACCCTAGAAACCCACATCTAAAACCTGGACCTAGGGCTGTAGACTGTTCAGGTTGATATGTTAAAGCAGCATCGTTTATTGCCAATTTCTCTAATGCATCCCGCAGATCAGAGTAATTTTCACCATCAGCAGGATATAATCCCGCAAAAACCATTGGTTTTGTTGCGTGGTACGTTTCCCACGGTGATACAGATCCGTTAACAAGTGTTGTAATAGTGTCGCCTACAGGTGCATCTCCGACTTGTTTGAAACCCGTGGCTATATAGCCAACCTCACCTGTATATAAATATTCTGTTGGAGATTCTTTAGGACTAAATGCTCCAACTTCTAGTGATTCTCCATTAGTTCCTTTTGCCATTAATTTTAATTTGGAACGAGAAGGTATGGATCCATCAAATACTCTGACATATGCAATAACACCTTTATATGGATCATATTTCGAATCAAAAATAAGTGCTCTGAGAGGCCCTGCTGCGTCTCCTGTAGGCGGTGGTATTCTCTGAACTATCGCGTTCAATAATTCAGTAACTCCATCTCCAGTTTTACCCGAAACGTAGATCACTTCTGATTTATCGAAACCAAAACTTTGACATACTTCTGATGCAACACGCTCTGGTTCTGCTGCGTCAAGATCAATTTTATTTATCACAGGTATGATTTTTAAATCGCGCTCTAAGGCTAAATACACATTGGCTAGAGTTTGTGCTTGAATGCCCTGTGTGGCATCAATAACCAGAAGCGCTCCTTCGCAGGCAGCGAGAGACCGAGAAACTTCATACGTGAAATCAACGTGCCCAGGAGTGTCTATCAGGTTTAGTTGGAATATTGATTTGTCAGTTGATTGATGTGACAGTCGTACCGCCTGTGCCTTTATGGTAATTCCTCTTTCTCGCTCTAGGTCCATGGTATCTAGATGTTGTTCTAATAGGTCTCGTGACTTGATGGCACCTGTTTCTGAGATTAATCTATCTGCAAGCGTTGACTTGCCGTGATCAATGTGAGCTATGATACAGAAATTGCGAATATTGGAAATGTTTGTCGATGTCATTATTCTAATAACTAAATTCTTTTTTAATTAAGTTGTTGAACTGAAGTTAATAGAGAGCTTATTATTGGTACAATTAATTTAAACTGGGGAAGGAGGGACTCGAACCCACACGCCTTACGGCACATGATCCTAAATCATGCTCGTCTACCAATTCCGACACTTCCCCAAATTAATACTAATGTGATTATATCTTTGAGAGTCGAGCTAAGCATAATAAAAAAAGACTGTTTTAAAATATCTAAATCCATTTTTCAGGAAAATATTGTTAAATGATTCCTATGTTACTTATGGGCTTATGCCAAGGTTTGTTCGAATGGCTGCCAGTGTCCTCAGAGGGAATGATAGCAACTATATATGCATTTGTGTCCCAAAAAAGTTACCAGGAGTCAATACAGTTTGCATTATGGTTGCACTTGGGAACAGCGCCTTCTGCCGCTATTATTTTCAGGAAGCCCTTGTGGCGTCTAGCTTCAGAATTAACTAAGTCACACCGTCAATATTCGCCTAAATTAAGATTTCTTATTATATCCACATTAATAAGCGCACCTATTGGTTTTGGTATATACATCGGAGTCGATGAGTTAACACAATTGGCGGGAAGTTTATTTATGGTTTTTGTCGGAGTGGCTATGCTGGTCACAGGTTTAGTTCAATTGAGATATAGAGTGCTCTATAATCGATCTACATCTGACTTAAATTTTATTGATGGTATCTTCGCAGGAATTGCTCAGGGGATTTCTGTGATTCCAGGATTTAGTCGATCTGGCATGACTATATCTGTGTTGACATTACGTGGCTTAGATCGAGGAGAGGTATTAGCTCTTAGTTATATTATGGGTATGCCTGTGAGTTTAGGCGCTGCTTTATGGATAGGAATCACCCAGGGATTTAATTGGTCTCTTGGAGCCTTATTATCTGCTTTAATCGCTTTTGTAATAGGGTTATTAACTATTAAGTTGTTAATTTCTGTATCTACTAAGATAAATTTAGGATTATTCATAATTGTTATGGGGTTATTTATAATTGCTGGTGGCATATTTACCAATTTCTAGTTGTAAGTATGATATTTTTTATGACAGTATTAAATAATCAACCGATATGAGCGATACAATAAACAAAACAGGGACGAGGTTAATTTGCATTTCATGTGGCGCAGAGTTCGTTGTTACTCGAGCAGGAAATGGTGAATTGACTTGTTGTGAGACTCCACTAGATGTGAAGGAAAAATAATGGCTACTCAGCTTGGAAAGAGATACAGGTCAATTGAAACAGGGGCTACATTATTATGTGTAAAGCCTGGAAAAGGTGATCTGAAATGCAATGGTAACAAGATGGTAGTCCAAGAGCCTAAACGGTTACCATCATCTGATTAATTGACCTCGATAATTACTGGTGATCTTTGCATTTCAGTAGTAGGAATAGGTCCATCTTTGGACAGAAAAACATCTATTTCAGATCTAACTCCAAATTCAGGAAGGTATATTCCTGGTTCAATAGAGAAACAAATTCCTGGTATGATGTTTCTCGTGTCATATGTTTCGTAAGAATCGAGGTTAACTGCATTGGAGTGTATTTCTTTGCCAATACTGTGTCCTAGGCGGTGTTTAAAATATTCTCCATAACCGGCATTGTATATATATTCTCGTGCAACTTTATCCGCCTCATAACCTTTAACAAGCCTTTCTTCTCTGTGAGCGGTTGTAAGATAATCTAGAGTACAATCTCTAGCTCCAATAACAAGATCAAATATCAGCTGATTCTTTGGTGGAACTTCACTACCTATATACCCAGTCCAAGTAATGTCAGCTGCCATGCTGCCTTCTTCAGATAAATTGGACCATAAATCTATCAATACCCAGTCATTTATTTTTATTACAGCACAATCGTTCTTGTCAGGCTCATAATGAGGGTCAGATGAATGTGAATTGGTTGCTACTACAGGCCCGTCTGTGATGATCATGTTTTCTTCAATGAATCTAGACCTGATGAATTCTGCCACCTGAAACTCAGTTACTTTATTACTTAAATTATCCCCGATATAACTAAACGCTTCATGAACAATTTTGGTAAGTAAACGAGCGGCTTTTTTATGAGATTCCAGTTCTGTACTTTCCCATACTTGAGTAGAATATTGAAATAAATCTGCTGATGAAACAACTTCGACGCCCGCTTGCCTGACCAATTCTACTGTGCCTGCGTCCACCCTAGACACTCTAGGAAGTTCGCAATTCGGTGAATATTCCATCGCAACAGTTTTCGCAGTCTGTAATGTTTCATTTAAAATATCTATCATCTCAACACGACTCGACCACGATAATTTTGTAATATTATTTTGAGTAAATCTTTCAACGTCGACAGTGCTTGAAAGTATTAGTGGTTCACCATTGACTGGTATCCAAAACCAGTATGGACGTGTCATGTTTTGCACATGGCCAATAGTGTCTTCCATTACGGGGTTGGAATAACGATAATCGTATATTAACCATCCATCAATGTGGTTTGCGGACATAAATTCCTTGGATTTTAAAACGGTGTTTTCTATAGATTGAGTCAAATGGTGAACTCCTTTTAATATAAGTTTTTCCAGCGTTGTCTATAAGCTATATTGTATTCATTTGGAGTATTTAAATCTAAGCTAATTTCATCAGAATCGATTGGAATTCTTTTTACGTTTTTTTCATTTCTCATTATTACATCTCTTATTCCTTTTTTTTCTTCTGTAATTGATAACAGCTCTGACTTTAGATCTGATGAGAATATAATTGGATGTCCACCCTTGCCACGATAAGTTGGTGAAGTGATCTGTGGTTGATTCCAGCTATGAGAGTCGATTACTTTGTTAATTAACGATGTTGATCTGGGTTGATCTATCGCTAGCAGCAAAATAGCTTCTGAATCATGATTAACGAGCTTCATGCCGGTCTTAATCGACCCTGATTTACCTTTTTTATAATCATTGTTTACTACGCAATCGACCTTGTCGTCTGATATGTAGCTAATAATCTTATCGGCCTCATGACCCAAGACAACAATTATTTGATTAACACTGGAAGCAGATAACTGAGATACTTGATATTCAATTAAAGTGACATCTCTCTTCAAAACACTATCAGGCCATTTTAATAATGGCTTAGGTGTCCCCATTCTTGATGATTCGCCTGCACTTGTTAATATTGCTGAAATCATTGGTAAATATAAATTCAATAATCTAGAGGTAAAATATAGTGAGACTGATCAAGGTTAACTGATAGTTTTGACTTGTTTGGTAAATATTTTTTCAACTAGTTTTTTATCGAGCTTCATATTTTCTCCACTACCGCCTAGTTTAAACATCAATATTTCAGCCACTATGCTGATGGCTATTTCGTCTGGAGTTCTAGCATTTATTTCAAGACCGATCGGAGCTCTTAATTCCATTATTCTTTCTTTTGGAAGCCCCATTTTGAACAAGTCTTCATATATAAGAATAATTTTTCGTTTGGACCCAAGTAGGCCTACATAACTAGCTGATGTTTTGGCTGCTGCACCAAGAGCATCACTGTCATATCTATGACCTCTGGTTGCTACAACAATAAAAGAGTTTTTAGTTATATTGATTTGTCGTAGCGCTTCCTCAGGATGCATTGCGATAGTTTGTTTTGCTTCAGGAAATCTTTCGCTGTTAGCAAATTCCGATCTATCGTCCGTTACATAAACGTGAAATCCTAGTTTTTCAGCTAGTGAAGAGATTGCCTTTGACACATGACCCCCTCCAACTAGAATCAATTTTGGAGGGCTAGTGTACCCTTCAATGAAATATTCAGTGCCATTTTCCGTAACCACATATTCATTAGCTCCATGAATCATTAGCTGCTTACTTCTATTTATTGCATCATTATTGATAGCATCTGTACCAAGACTACCGGTAGTGGACCCATCTTCTCTAATAAATAACTTCCTACCAGTTTGAATGCCAGAACCTAGTGGCAATAGATTTTCTCCTGGATTACTAATTAATGTGGCAAGAGCAACTGAAGACTTCCCTGAATACGCATCATCTATTTCTTTTGCAAAACCTAATACTTCAGTTGGTTCGTATATTGGATCGATCATAAAATACATGCTTCCTCCGCAGACAAGCCCTTCTTCTGCAGCGAGATCTTCGTTTAATTGATACTCACGGAATTGACTAGGTCCAAAACTTTTTAATAGTTCTTGTGCTGCATACCAGATATCACCTTCAACACATCCCCCGCCAAGAGTGCCAACGCCGCTTCCATCCTCTCTCACTAAGAGCTTGGCTCCAGGTTTTTGTGGAGTAGAACCTTTGGTTTTTACAACTGTAGCTAATACAGCCTTTTGCCCTTTACTTAATAATTTTTTGGTTTCTTTAAATACTTCTTTCATCGATTTGATTGCATTCTTTGGTACTATTTTGCCTTATTAAATAATCTATAACAATTAACTGTGAATGAGATGTTCCAGTTTTTTGTTACCTCTACAAGGACCTAGAACCGCTATATTAAGATTTGTAAATTCTAGTACACTTTTGGAAATCCTATTGATGTCCTTTTTTGTTACAGAGTTTAGCCTAGATATTGCTGTTTCAGGGTCCATTATCTCATTTAATAACATTTCTTGGATACCAAACCAGTTTGCAACTGATCTGCTATCTTCCATTCTTAGCATTAAACGTCCAGCAGACATTTTCTTAGCTTTATCTAATTCGCTTGGCTCAATACCGGACTTTATGTCCTCCAATTGTTCTAATATTATCTTTGCAGCCTCGTACACTTTTCTTGGCTCAACTCCTGCCCTAACGGTGAATGCTCCGCAATCTTGGAAATGAACCAAAGATGAATGAACGTCATATGCAAGTCCGCGATTTTCTCTAAGTTCTATAAATAACCTGCTGCTCATACCTTCACCAATAGCGACATTTAACAAACCTAATGCATCTCTATCATCATGAAAAATAGATATTGTAGGCAACGCGAGTGAAAGATAAGCCTGTTCTGTGCGTCTGTATTTTAACTTAGATTTAGCAATATATTGATTATTTGAATACGGAATAAAATCAGGTGGATCAAAGCCATGCCAATCAGATGTTAATTTGTCGACTTGTTGCAAAATCTCATCGTGAATTATGTTTCCTGCGACACTGATGACGGTATTTCTAGGGCTGTAATATTTGTTTATATGTTCCCTTAATATATCAGGAGTAATATTACATACTGTTTCTTTTGAGCCTCCAATATCTCTGCTTAAAGGATGACTAGGCCACAACATTCCATCAATTAATGTTTCAATTTGATATTCTGGGTGATCATGGGTCATTGCTAGTTCGTCAAGAATCACATCACGCTCTTTTTTAACCTCATTCGCATCAATTAATGAATTTCTTATCATGTCCAGTAACAAATCTAATGATTCAGCTACATAATTGGCAGGAACTTTACACCAGTAATTTGTAAATTCCTGTTCTGTTTCTGCATTAATTACTCCACCAATACCTTCAATTGCTCCACTTATTGATTTAGGGTCTGGTCGTGTATTGGTGCCCTTGAAAACAATGTGTTCAAGAAAATGTGAAACTCCTGCATGCTCATCTGTTTCATGCCGTGAACCAACTCCGATTAATAGACTAATTGAAGCAGATTGAACTCCTGTCATTTCAGTTGTGATTAAACGCAAGCCGTTATCCAACAGCGTAATTTGGAAATTTTGATTGCTAAATTTATTCAAGTCATGCTCGCTCATAGTAAAATTCTAACATTTGGATAGCTTAAGGTTGGTCACATAAATTTCGATTACTATAAACAATCTGAAATTCATATATAAAATTGTAATTATGAAAAGTAAACTGGGAAAACTTAAAACACGTATCTTTAGTAAAAGCGATGAGCATGAAGCGCCTCCTGGTCAATTTGTGACTGATAAATTTCCAGTATTGACATTTGGTACTGCTCCGAACATTGTTCTTGATCAGTGGAATATAACATTATTTGGTTCGGTTAAAGAGAATGTTCATTTGAACTGGAACGAGATAATGCATCTTAAACGTATCTGTATCCAGGCTGAATTCCATTGTGTTACACAATGGAGCAAGCTGTTAAATAAATGGGAAGGAGTAGGCTTTAGTTCACTTATGGACCTTGTTGAAATACGTAAAGAAGTTCAATATGTAATGATTCATTGTTATGGTGGATATAGCACTAACCTTCCATTAGATGTGCTTCTTGATGACGATGTGATTCTTGCATATCGTCATGATGGATCTGATCTTTCACTAGATCACGGTGGACCATTAAGGTTAGTAGTTCCAAAAAGATACGGTTGGAAAAGCGCCAAGTGGATTAACGGGATAGAATTTATGGAAGAAAATCAGCCTGGCTTTTGGGAATCCAGGGGCTATCACATGGAAGGCGATCCGTGGAAAGAGCAGCGATTTAAATAAATTCTATCCTGCGCTTATGCAGCAGCAGTTTTGTTTGGAGATCCTTGGCGCCTTATAGCTCTTTTTGATCTGTCAGACAGGTATACCATATGGCCGCACTGAAGGCACTCTAGATAAGAGCCGTACGTATCTGAATTTTTATTGATGTCCCCTTTACATCTGGGGCACCCTTTTATCCTTAGCATGATTAACTTCTTTCAGTAGTATCGTTGATTACGATCTAATTGTTTCATTATCAACTCCATTCATTATCCTGTGAAGTAATATATTATAATGATTAGTATTTGTTTTTATGATATAAATTGTGATTGACCTTATTAAGGCATTGTAGTTGTGGCTGGTTTGATAATAGTTAATGAGATATTCATTGTTTGTGATTACTATACCAACATAAATATTGCTTTAAGGTATTGATACGCACCGTATCAAGTAATATAATATAAGTTGTCAGTTTTAGACGTTTCATTCACTTAAATACAACGACGATAAGAAAATATAGTTAGTATTACCTATTCATATAGTTGTAACTATTGTTTCTTAAATTAAGTAAAGCCAATGAATAGAAGAATTGAATATACAGCCAGAGAAGATGGTGTTTACATAATCAGTGTTGCAGCACGATTATTAGAGATGCATCCTCAGACTTTGCGTAAGTATGAGCGAGTAGGATTGATAAGTCCTTTTCGGACAGGCGGAATGCTCCGACTCTACTCTGAAGAAGATATGGCTCGCTTGCGCTTGATAAAGTATCTAGTTAATGATCTTGGATTAAACCTAGCTGGAGTTGAGTTAGTGCTTGGGCTTTTTAATCGCTTGCTTAAGTTAAGGATATATTCGGAATCTTTGGAAGGCCAAAATCTGCAACGCGCATTGGAATTAAGTTTGGTTGAAATGTTTGAAATATTGGGCATGACATACAGTGAACTGTAATTTTTTAATTTAGGTGGGACATGATAGGGGAAACAGAAAAAAATAGTGATGATCAAGCTGAGGAAGCTAAAGATGCCGGAATTGAAGAGCCAATTGACAGCTCAATGAACGAAATCGATATTGCTATTAAGGAAGCAGAAAAATACAAAGATTTAGCCCATCGAACTGCTGCAGAACTCGAAAATCTGAAAAAAAGATCATTGCAAGAAAGAGAGGAAATCCGGAAGTATGGTCAAAGTCAATTAATCATTCAACTATTAGGAGTGTTAGATGATTTTAATCGTGCAATGGACATCATTCCTGATGAAGCAGTGGTAACTGGATGGAAAGATGGATTGGATTTGGTGAAACGCGGCATGGATAATCTTTTGGCCGCACAAGGATTGAGCCAGATAGATGCGCTTGGTAAGCCGTTCGAACCTGCAGAACATGAAGCAGTTTCTTTTGAACCTGTTGAAGGGCAAGCTGCAGGTCGTGTTCTTTCGGTTGTTAGGGAAGGATATAAATTGAATGGCCGAGTTTTGAGAGCAGCGCAAGTTACTGTGTCCAAAGCCACTTAAAAGCTTGGACCATTCATATAAACAACAGTTAATTTAAATATAATATTGAACATAAATACGGGGGGAAAATGTCTAAAATATTAGGAATTGATTTAGGAACAACTAATTCATGTATGGCGGTGATAGAGGCTGGAGAACCGAAAGTTCTAGAGAATTCTGAAGGAGGCCGCACGACGCCATCGGTTGTTGCAATAAATCCTAAATCAGAAGAAAGATACGTAGGCTTAACAGCACGCAGGCAGGCTGTTACGAATCCGGAGAACACAGTTTTTTCGGTTAAAAGATTTATGGGTATGAGTGCTAATGACAAAGCAATAAAAAATGACATTGACCTTGTGCCATACAAAGTTGAAGCTGGATCTAATGGAGCTGCGGTAGTTAATATGGCTGGTAAATCATATGCGCCACCAGAAATTGCAGCAATGACTTTACAGAAAATGAAAACTGATGCTGAAGCAAAAATTGGGGAAAAAATAACTCAAGCTGTTATAACAGTCCCGGCATACTTTGATGACAGCCAAAGAAACGCTACCAAAGATGCAGGACGAATAGCTGGATTAGAAGTTTTAAGAATAATAAACGAACCGACAGCAGCAGCAGTCGCCTACGGTTTTGATGAAACTAAAGATGGCACAATAGCCGTTTATGATTTAGGCGGCGGTACTTTTGATATAACGATTTTACAAATGGCGGATGGGGTAGTTGAAGTAAAAGCAACGAATGGTGACACACATCTTGGTGGAGATGATTTTGACCAGCGAATAATTGAGTGGATTGCAGACGAATTTAAAAAATCAGATGGCATTGACTTGAGAGAAGACAGGATGGCTCTTCAACGCCTGCGAGAGTCGGCTGAGCGTGCAAAAATTGAGCTTTCTACTTTGAGTCAGACAGAAATAAATCTACCATTTGTAACAGCAGATTCTTCAGGGCCAAAGCACTTGGTTATGACTTTAACTAAAGCTAGTCTTGAGAACCTTGTAGGCGATTTGGTCCAGAAAACAATGGAACCATGCCAAAAAGCTATATCGGATTCAGGGATAACTGCGACAGATATTGATGAAGTGATATTAGTTGGCGGAATGACACGCATGCCTGCTGTTCAGGATGCCGTATTAAGTTTATTTAAAAAGGAACCACACCAAGGTGTAAACCCAGATGAAGTAGTCGCTGTTGGAGCGGCTCTACAAGCTGGCGTTTTGCAAGGAGAAGTACAAGATCTGCTTTTGCTGGATGTCACACCTTTAACTTTAGGAATAGAGACAATGGGTGGTGTAACAACAGCATTGATACCAAGGAATACCACAATACCTACGGCAAAAAGTGAAATATTCACTACTGCAGCAGATGGGCAGACGAGCGTGGAAGTACACGTTCTTCAGGGAGAGAGACCTATGGCTTCTGAGAATAAAACCATAGGTCGGTTTATGCTGGATGGTATTCTATCTGCACCTCGTGGCACACCTCAAGTGGAGGTGACGTTTGATTTGGATGCTAATGGCATATTAAATGTTTCTGCTAAAGATAAGGGAACAGGTAAAGAGCAGAAAATCACGATAACTGCTAGTTCTGGTCTAGATGAATCAGAGATTGAACAGATGGTAAAAGAAGCTGAGGAGCATGCCGAAGAAGATGAGCAAAGAAGGAAAAACGTAGAATTGCGTAATGAGGCTGAAAACACGGCTTATTCTGCAGAAAAGATGATTAAAGATAATCCTGAAATTATTACCGACGAACAAAAATCTCAAGTAGAGGATGCAGTTAAAGCAGTGAGAGAAGCAATCAAGAATGAAGATTCAGGACAAATTAATGTTTCCTTAACCGAATTGCAGGCTATCATTCAGGAGGTAGGACAAGCAGTTTATGCTAGTCAAGCTCCTCAAGATACAGCTGCGCCAGATTCAAGCAATCAGCCTTCAGATGATGTTGATTCAGATGATAAATCGAAAAAGGACACTATTGAAGGAGACTTTAAGGAAGTTTAGCTCCTAGATCAATTCAGTAAAAAATTAATACTGTTTTGTGTTCAATACCCATCTGGTTAGTGGACTAGGAGAAGGTGTTGTCTGTACATTTATTACATATGGTTTCTTGGAAGAATAAGCTCTCTTTAATGCAGGAGCTAGTTCAGATAATTCTTGAACAAATTCCCCGTGAGCTCCCAATGCTTGTGCAACCATGTCATATCGAGTGTTGGGTAGCAACTCTGTGGAAATAGATTGCCCAAAAAATTGTTTTTGTTGGTGATAATCAATACCCCAAACTGAATCATTACCTATCAATATGACTGCAGGAATGTTGTGTCGGACAGCTGTGTCAATTTCCATTCCATTAAAACCGAAAGAGCCGTCCCCTGCGAAAATCAATACCTTTGACTTTGGTAAAGCAACCTGCGCGCCTATTCCAAATGGTACAGCCCAACCTAGCATTCCCATAACGCCGTTAGTGAACCACCGATCTTTTTTCAGTGCTGGCCAATAAGCGGCACCATAGAATCCAAAATCAGCTCCCTCAAATACAAGACACGTATCATTTGGAGCTAAGGTTTTTGCAGTTCTATGAACTTCCATTGCATGAATTCCATTTTCGTTTCCGACCATTGAATCGAGGTCTTTTTTTTGTTTCAATTGAGTATCTGCTAATTCATTTATCAAACTGCTTGGTCGCCATTTGATAGTTTTGGCTACTTCAGTTAATTGGAAAACTACCTCTTTAACATTGCCGCAAATACCGATATCGATTCTACGGGTCCGTCCAATAATTTCTGGTTCGGGATCAACTTGAATGATTTTTGCATTACTACTTATGCAAGGAGGTTCGCCGAAGTTAAAAGTGAAATCCAGTTTTTTCCCTAGTAATAAAATGGCGTCAGATTTGGATATCAATTTAGCTGTATCAACAACTCTTATATCTGATATGCCAAACCCATAGGGGTGCTCGTCCGAAATCACTCCTCTGGCGGCTTGTTCATTTAAAATCGGAATGTGAGTTGTTTCTGCAAACTCATCTAGATCCCCTTGGTCTAGAGACCAAGCACCATTGCCCGCTATCACAATAGGATCGGAAGCAGAGTTTAGTATTTCAATTGCATCTGCTATTTTTTTAGTAGATGATTGTCCTAAGTCTTCACTTTTAAATTGTGGAGGTTCGTATTGCCAGACAGATGAAATGTCTATTTTCGCTGTTTGAACATCGACAGGAATAGTTAAATGAACAGGTCCTCGTCTTCCAGTCATTGCTGATTTATATGAACGCCAAAAGAATTCAGGTATACGTCTGATATCCCGAATTAACCATGCATCTTTTGTAACTGGCTTGGCCATTCCTATTTGGTCAATCTCTTGTGCCGCCCATTGACCTAGACGATCTTGGTTAGCACAGCCACTTATATTTATTACTGGTGATTCTAATTGATGTGCAAAAGCTAGTCCTGGAATAGCATTCGCATGTCCGGGAGTGGTGAACATTGAAACGCCTGGCTTATGCTTGATTCTGCCCCAAGCATTTGCCATATCGACAGCTCCCTGCTCATGTCGAGTATCAATGAATCGGATACCTGAGTTGTGCATAGTATCCATTAATGGCAGAGTATGGTCACCTGCGACAGCAAAAACAGTATCAATACCTAAGGTGGATAGACATTTTGTAATTAGCTGTGAACCTGAAACTTTAGTCACTTGATAACTTCCATTAATTTTTTATTCATCAATTGCACCTAATGAAATCTGCTATACGCTCTGCCAACGCTATAGTAGTTAAGTTAGTGTTAGCCCTAATAAGCCTTGGCATGATAGATGCATCGCAAACCCTGAGAGAGCTGATTCCATGTACTCTGCCTTGACTATCGACTACTGAATTGATACTAGAGTTGCCCATCCTACAGGTTCCTGAAACATGATGTCCAGTTTGAACTTTCTTAAAGATCCACTCATCGATCATTGAATCAGTCTTAATTTCTTCATCACTTGGGTCAATCCGATACTCGATGAACTTTTCAAATTCAGGACTTGAGCCAAGTGATGCACATAGTCGAACGGCCTCACGAAGGCGTTCGAGATCATCTTTAGAATTAAGCATATTGTAGTCTAATAAGGGAATATCTTCGGGTTTATTTGACTTAAGGGTTACTTTTCCATAGTTATTCGCTTTTTGCAGAATAATGCCGATAAAAGCCCCTATTAACCTGTCTGATGTGTTTACTAATCCAGCTTGGGCTTTCTTATGTGGAAGGACCGCATATGATCCCATTGTGATCATTACATCTTTACGATCTGTCGACTTTGAGGCAGTATAACTTAATGCCATTTGTAAGAGCGGGTTTGAGGAATTTAATTTGTAGGATGGTTTAGTTTTATAAATAGTTAATAAAGCTGGGTGATCTTGTAGGTTTTGTCCAACTTGTTGCAAATCGATGATTGGTTTTATACCGTAATTTTTTAGATGTTTTTTAGGTCCTATACCAGAAAGCATTAAAATTTGAGGTGATGCTATAGCTCCTGCGGACAAAATAATTTCTTTGCCGCGAACCTCTAATATTTGATTGTTTTGTTGTACCTCAACCCCTACTGCATTTCTGGAATCGAACAGTATTTTTCTGGCCAATGTATCGGGCATTATGTAGAGATTATCTCGAGATCTAACAGGATTTAAATAGCCAATCATTGTACTTATTCTAGTACGACCACAAAGATTTAATGGTATTGGTCCAATCCCGCTAGTGTTTGGATTATTGTGATCAGGACACGGGTCAAATCCATGTCTTACACAAGCTTTATAAAAAGCTTTTTGGATTGGATCACATTCATCGAGCCCAAACCTGCTTACAGATATCGGACCTTTATTTCCATGATATTTATCTTCAAAATCATTATCCTTTTCTAGTTTTTTAAAATATGGCAACAGGTTTTCATAAGACCAATCATCACCACAGGATGCTTTCCATATATCATAGTCTTCTGGTATTCCTCTCAAAAACATTAAGGCATTAATTGCACTGGAGCCGCCTACTAACTTACCTCTTGGTATGTGCAGGTATGATTGATCAGTGAGCCTAGCTTCATAGCCCCATAAGTCATGGCTTGCTGCTACAGCACCTTCGTCGGTGCCAAAGCCGAATTTGATGCCGTCGGGGATATGGCATTCATCTGGATAATCTCTACCAGCTTCTATAAGTAGAACAGAGGTGTCTCTATTCTCTGAAAGTCTGTTTGCTAGGACGCATCCTGCAGCTCCGGCACCAACTATAATTTTGTCATAGGCTTTCATTAGCGAATTCCAAATGTGGGAAAAATCAATTTGTGGATTTCGCGAACGCTATTTTCAGCATAGGATTTAGTAGAAGCTTCGTAATCAGAATCTATATTGGGAATTTGAATATCATACAGATTGTCTACTCCATACTTATCAAAATAATCCACCGGTATTTTATTTGATATTGTTTGTTCAGACATAACTGAAAATGCGATAGACCAGCATCTGGCTACAGCCATCGCATCATATCCTCCTCCACCCATTGCTAACCAAGGATAAGGTAATTTGGCAAATTCTTTAAGTATCGACTCAAAACCTTGTGCGGTTTGGTTTAGATGAGTAATAGGGTCATTAAAGTGACTATCTATTCCAAGCTGTGTTACTAAAATATCTGGATTATATTTATTAATTAACTGTAAAACAGTTTGTTTGAATGCCCATACAATTATCTCAGCAGAGCTGTAGGGATGAAGGGGTAAATTAACTGAATACCCCTTACCTTTGCCAGTTCCAAGCTCCTCGACCCAGCCTGTTCCCGGAAATAGGTATTGACCCGATTCGTGTATCGATATAGTTAGCACTGCGTCTGTGTCATAGAATGCAAGTTGAACTCCATCACCATGATGACAATCTATATCAATATAAGCTACCTTAAGACCTTTTTGCAGAAATTGGTTTATGGCAATAACAGGATCATTAAAAACGCAGAATCCATAAGCATAATTTGGCATGGCATGGTGCAATCCGCCAGAGATATTAAAAGCCCGATTCACTTTTCCTGATTCAATCATTTTAGCTGCAACTATTGATCCACCGGTCGACAATCGTGATGCATCAAAAATTTTTTTATATACCGGATTATCGCCAGGTCCTAAATTAAAGTTACTAGCATTCTGGGACCAGTTTCCATCATTGAAAACTTCAATAGCATTAATGTAATCATGTGAATGGAAGGTTAACAAATCTTCTTTTGAAGCAGGAGTAGGATCTGAGATTATTACGTTTGGATTCTCAAATAGTTTGTATGACTGCAGTAGTTCATATGTCTGTTTCAGTCGAATCGGCTTCATCGGATGAGTATCCGATAAAACATGAGTTGATAACTCGTCAGAATATATAAATGCTGATTTCTTCAGACTTAAACCTTATACTTTTATTCCTGTGATACGTATGGCCGAATGCGCTTTATATGTTTTATTTATATTTAGTAGCAGCGCAGTTAAATCTTCAGTGTATCTTGAATTAATTAGCCCTCCTCCATCAATAACTCGGACTCCATTTAAAAGCTTCGCAAGATCCATTGTTATTGATTTGCATTCATCGTTATCTGAAAACACGATCACATCTGAGTCGATTAATGCGTCTGGATCCAATAAGTCACGAGCGCTAATGTTATGAAATCCTGAAGCGACAGCCGATTCGCCAAGAATTTCAGATGCTTCGAGAGCTGCCGAACCAGCAGGAACTTCTTCTGCCATAGCAATTCCTTTTTCAAATTTTAAAGGAGCTACAACACTAATCACATTCTTATTTTTCAGAACTGCTTTAAGTTCTTCTAGTGTCGATTTCTGTGCTTGATATGGAACAGCGATAAAAACGGGGTCACATTTTTCTGCAACTTCTTTATTTAAGCCAAATGATATGCATCCATCAGGGATTTTTGATTTTATCTTGGAAACAGCCAGTTCAGCATTTTCTATGTTTCTAGAGCCGATGACTACTTTTATGCCATTAAGAGCAAATCTCAAGCCTAAGCCTAAACCTTCAGGACCTGTGCCTCCTATAAATCCAACTAATTGTTCAGAAGTCATGTTTTGATTTTGAAAATAAAATGGTTAATTATAGATACCCTTTTTATTGTATTATTCACGCGTAGGCTGACTGGCCCATATAGTATGGTAGTTTTCTCCTACAATTACTCTAGACAACTCGGCATTTTGAAGGCGATTAAGATCGATTAATGCTTTGTCAGTTGCCTGTTGAGCATTTTTATGACCAGCCTCTGATAACATTTTTGTTAGTTGTTGCCATATTCCCTCTGTTACTAAGCTATTAACATTTCGAGGCCATGGGAAAATAGCTAAATTTGGTCTTCTCGGAAAACCAGGCCTTGCTCTTCTTATAGACCTTATTCTTTCTTGAGGGGAGGAAACCATTTGCATTATTTGAATCATTGGTCCGCTTAGTTCCAATGACCGTAAATCTATTACAAGCGACTTTCTGAATATGGGGAAAAATATAGATAGTACTTCTGCTTCACTCAGTTCAGCTAAAATTTCATTTACATCTAATTCAAAATCGCCATCTATCAATTTAGATATTCTCCAAAATTATAATATACATTAACTTTTAAATAATTCATATCTTACGGATACATTCTTATATTTACTCAACTTAAATCAATTTAGTTTTCATTAACTAATTCTCTTGCAGCCGCTGTAAAAGCGGGGAGAACAATATTCCAGTCTCCTACAACACCATATTTAGAGTCTTTGAAAATATTGGCATTTTTATCTGAGTTTATTGAAACTATATTTCTTGATCCAGAACATCCAGCCATATGTTGGCTGGCTCCAGAAATACCAAAGGATAAATATACGTTTGGGGTTACTGTTTTCCCTGTCAAACCTATTTGGAAGTTATGGTCGATCCAGCCTGCATCGCATGCAGCCCTAGAGGCTCCTACTGCGCCACCTAAAACACGGGCTAATTCTCTTAGTTTTTCAAAAGGTTCAGGACCGCCAAGACCTCTACCTCCTGCGACTACAATTTCAGCCTTGCTTAAATCTGGGCCTTCTGGTGCTTCTGTTACTGTTTTTAAGATTTTGACTCGAAGATCTTTTGCTTTTATTTCGGGTTCAAGTTCAATTACAGGCACAATTTTATTAGAAACCTTTTCTGATATTTGCCCCACCCCTGCTCTCACAGTTGCAACTTTAGGTGTGTCTGCTGGTATGGATATCTGGGCTAGGGCATTACCACCGTAAACCGGCCTAACGCACGATAAGTTGTTGCCCTGAATTTTAATGTCAATACAATCATGAGCGTAGGCAGCTTTATTTCTAAATGCCAGTCTTGGTGCAATATTTAATGACCAAGCTGATTTGGTTATTAATATTAAGTCTACGTTTTTATCTTTGCAGAACCATTCTAGAGATGAGATCACTATGTCGTCTGGCAGAGTGGTTCCGTGAACAGAATCAATTTTTAAGGCGTATATTTGATCGCAGTTTAGATTTGTGAACTTTTCAGATAGATTAGCATTGTCAGGCTGAAAAATTACTATAGATGTTTCATCACCTAATGAATTGGCTAAGCTCAATATTTGCTGGGTAGTCTCATCTACATTATGATGCCCTTGTTCAATGATTACAGCTGTATGGCTCAATTTAAATTAATCCATCCTCTCTTAATTTCATAGCTAGTAATCTTCCCGATTCTTCATCATCAACACCTTGTATAAATTCACAATCTTGTTCTCTCTCAGGAATAGAAAGCTTCGTTTCGGTAAAGGAGTTTTTATCTTGATCCAAATTAACATCTAAATCGTTATATGAGAATATTTGTGGATCCTTTTTGCTAGCGCTCATTATTCCCCGTAGAGTCGGGTAACGAGGTTCGCCTAATTCATTGCTCACAGTAACTAGAGCTGGAAGGCTAGATTCCAATATCTGGTACCCGTCTGGAATAACACGTTCAACCTTTATAGTGTTTGCTTCTAAAGTAATTCCTTGGGCCAGAGTAAGACAATTATAATCAAGCAGCTCGGCAAGAATTAGTGGTACTTGACTGTTGTCCCAATCGGACGCTTGTCTTCCACATATTATGAGATCTGGTAATCCAATTTGTTTTATAGATTCATATAGTGCCCGTGCTGTGCTAATTGGGTCCAGATTTTCAAATTCGGGACCTTGCACTAAAACAAGGTTATCTGCACCCATTGAGATAGGTTTTTTCATAACATCCATAACAAAGTTGTTTCCAATAGACACAACCGTTATTTCAGCGTTGTTTGCATCCTTTATTCTCAGTGCGGCTTCGACAGCGTTTTCATCGAAACCGTTTAAAACAGGAGGGTTTCCTAGTCTGGATTCTATTAAGACAGATTCTTCATTAATAACAAAACCTGAAACCGGGGTTTCAGGATCTAAAACTTGTTTTGCACACACTATGATATTCACAATTAGCCTAATTCGACTTTAGCATTTATAAATATCCGATGTCAAACGTGAATATCAGGTAATTATCACTTCATTTTTTCAAGCTTGGATTTGCAAAACTTTACCAAAACTTTTTAGAACAATTGTCTTATTGATTAATTAAAATCAAATAAGATTTATGTTTCATTAACGCCGGTGGCATCGTGTAAAAGTGAGAACCAGGCATTTTTTTGTCTATCAACTTAGAAAACAAAATTACCAACATTATGAACAAAAACCGAACAAAACTTAAGAAATAGCATTGACAAAATCTTAAACTTTGTTTAATTAGTGTCTGAAAAAGCTCTAAAAAATGTAAAAAGCAAATATTAGAGATATTGATGTTATGCAATTTATTGCGAGCCAATATCAAGATCATTAGATAAAAAAACAAGAACAAGAGAGAGGTTACGATGGTTATTCAAGTAACACCTAATAGAATAAAAACTTCTTACGCACCTGAAGTGCCGGCGGTTGCCAAACCAAAGGTGGTTGCGAGCCCTGTTCAAGTTCCCAGGCCTCGACATGGAGACTCAGGAAAGCTTGAATGCCCAAGGTGCCAGAATAGTTTGATGCAGTCTTATAATGAACCCCAATGTGTTAAATGCGGCTATGTGGATTATGGATATGTTCCCAACAAAAATGGGAGTAGGCCAACAAATTTAATTACAACAGGTACTAGATATGTAATACGGTACACCGGTGAGTATGACAATTTAAAAGAAACTTTATTATATGTTCAGGTTGTTAGGCTTAGAAACCGAGCCGTATACGAGGTCACTTGTCCATTTTGTGAGTCAGTTATGGAACAATCGTCGCTTTCTGGTAAGCGAAGAGAGATTAGAGAAGAAAGGTACAAGTGCGCTCAAGGACATAGAGTGTCATTATTGCCAAATCCGAAAGGTGCTTTAGGCTGGAAATAGACTTAATTTATATGAATTGAAAAAAACCCGGAATTTAATATTCCGGGTTTTTTGTGGTATGACCGATTTAAGATGTATTATCTATATGTCCAACAAATAGTTGTTGTAAATACACAAGGAAAATTACTAAATACATGTCAACAATATACGATAGTTTTGGAGTCAGGCCAATTATTAATGTGTCTGGCGCGTCAACTCGTGTCGGTGGATCGTTAATGCCAGAAGAAGTTATAGAGTCTATGGGCAAAGCTGCAACAGAATCCGTTGCGATGGCTGAATTACAGGGAGCGGCTAGTCGTTACATATCAGAGGTAACGGGAGCTGAAGCAGGGTATGTAACATCTGGCGCATCAGCCGGGCTAACTTTGGGTACTGCTGCAATTTTAGCTGGGTTTGACCTCGGGAAAATAGAGAGCCTTCCTCGAACAAGCGGCATGAAAAACGAGCTTATTATTTCCAGAGAGCATCGTAACGGGTATGATCATGCTGCCCGACTTGCAGGGGCAGTGCTTGTGGAAGTAGGAATGAATGAAATAACCGCTAATGCTGGAGTTAGAAGGACTGAAGCATGGGAGTATCAAGCGGCTATCAATGAATCGACAGCAGGGATTTATTATTCTCAGGGTCCGGACAGTCATCCTTTGTTGAATGAGGTAATTAAGGTTGCAAAAGATAACGGATTGCCAATTATTGTAGATGCCGCAGGAGAATTGCCTCCAAAGGAAAACTTAAGAAGGTTTATTGATATGGGAGCTGATCTTGTGGCTTTTTCAGGAGGTAAGGCATTGCGCGGTCCTCAGTCGACAGGGATATTGTGTGGAAGCAAAGATCTTATAGGCTCTGTTGCGCTACAAAATCTTGATATGGACGAATTTTTCGAAATTTGGACCCCTCCTAATGATTTAATTCCCAAAGACATTCTTCCTGGAATACCGCGACATGGTATTGGTAGGGGTTTTAAGGTGTCTAAAGAAAATGTGATTGGATTGTTGACTGCCTTAAAACTATTTGTAGAAGACGCTTATTTATCTACTTATACTGAACAAAGAAAATTTTTGGAATTTATATCGTCATCCATAGCAGATGAAACCATCAACAAGAAAATACATGATCCGGTTGAAGGATCGCCTATTCTTACTATTGAATTAGATCTGGATGTTCATAAAAAGTCAGCATTTGACATATCAAACGAACTTAAAAATGGTAGTCCTGGGATTTTTGTACAGGAAGTCGGCCTAGAAAAAGGTATTATTACTATACATCCATTGAATCTAAACGAAGAAAGAACCAAATTAGTAGCTGCTAATATTTCAAAGGTAATTCACTAACCCTACGTGGCCTCATGAACTGAAAACAGTTCATTTCATCTCCATAAATAAAAATTTTAATCGAAAGTTTAAACGGCCCTCTAAAATTTATTGGTAAATTAATTCTGAAAGATGTGATATTTATCTACGGGGCTGACTATTTCTTGGCTATCAGTATCTACACCAGCTTTCAAAGCTGCAAGTTTTTTTGAATGTTGTTAGAAATCTCATTTCTTTTCCCTTTCTATTCTCAACAATTCTTTAAATCATACTATTCCCAAATATTACCATTTCATTACAGGCGATTGTTTTTGAACCGCAAAGTTATAGCCATGAACATGGCTCTCCATGCAATTATTGCCAAGCCTTGAACTGCAATTGAAACAATAACAAAATTCATCTCTAATGGCCTGTCGGTTAATATAAATCTAGTAATGATTGCGATAAATCCACACAGAATCCATGTTAAAGGGATTCTCCATATCGTTTGTTTAACACTATAAAAAGTAGACATTTTATAAGAACCAAGCCATGGAGATATAACAAACCAGCATATTAAAAAGGGCAGTGCAGTTCGTATGAATGATTGCCTTATAGTAACTCCATGTTCAACTTCGCCTAATATTACAAATAATGTAAAAACACAGATTTCGCCTAGTGCCATTATGGTTATTAAAGGTAACTTCAATTTAATTTCAGAATCAAGATTAATATGGATGTCCATAAGGAATTTCTTTGTCTCATGCTGGAAATAAAAAACCTCTGATAACAACATATTGTGCTAAGCAATATATATAAAGAAGTGTGATGACTAATCAATGACTTCAACTACCAGAGGCTATATTCCATCTTATCTAATAAGAGACTGTTTTTCAGCCCTTGATAGCTTCTTTATAGCTACTTCTCTTTGTAAGGCTTCACTTCGATTTGATGCTTTCTCTTTGTACACTAATTTACAAGGTAAATGTGAGCGAGTGTATTTAGCTCCACCTGTAATCTCACCATTGTGTTGTTTGAGACGTTTTTCTAAGTTATTTGTAATACCGCAATAGAGGCTATCGTCTTTACATTCAAGTAAATAAACCCACCAATTATTTTCAGGTAGAGTTTTAACCAAGACTATGTTTTCCTAGCTGCTAATGAGTGACAGCACCCTTAGATGCACTTCCTACCAACTTAGCGTATTTTCCTAATACTCCCCTTGTATAATTAGGTTCAATAGGACTCCAATTATTCTTCCTCTTCATCAACTCTGCCTGAGTCACATCAACGGATAAGTCTCTCGATTCAACATCTAGGTTGATGATATCTCCATTTTTTACTAGGGCAATTGGACCACCCACCATTGCTTCAGGCGCAACGTGTCCTATCATCGGCCCTCTTGTTGCACCAGAAAAGCGACCATCAGTTAATAGTAGTGTAGATTCACCTAACCCTGCACCCATTATCGCTCCTGTAAGCGCTAGCATCTCTTGCATTCCTGGTCCACCTTTAGGTCCTTCGTAACGCACTACTACTACATCTCCATCGGTGATGTGACCTTTTGTTACAGCTTCAAAAGCTGCTCTTTCAGAGTCAAATACTTTTGCAGGACCTCTATGAGTACGGTTTTTTGTACCTGAAACCTTTAAAACAGCCCCTTCAGGAGCTAGGTTACCCTTTAAAATTACAAGTCCACCAGTAGGGCTACGCGGATCACTTATTGGATATATCACTTTACTATCCGGAGAAGTTTTAAATTCAGACAGGTTCTCAGCCATAGTTTTGCCTGTGCAAGTCAGAACATCTCCATGTAGCAGGTTACCTTTAAGCAATTCGTTCATCAATGCAGGAACTCCGCCTGATTTATCCATGTCAGGCATAACATATCTGCCGCCTGGTCTCAGATCTGTGAGATAAGGTGTTTTACGGCTAAGCCTATCAAAGTCATCTATCTCTAAATCAACATTAGCTTCATTTGCGATTGCAAGCAGGTGTAAAACAGCGTTGGTAGATCCTCCCATAGCAAGAACTACAGTAATTGCATTTTCGAAGGCTTCTTTGGTCATAATATCTCTGGGCTTTATATCATTTTCTAGTAATTGATATAGAACGGGACCTGCTTTTTCAGCAAACTCTAGATTTCTTGAATCTACAGCTGGAATCGAAGCTGTACCTGGTAGACACATTCCTAGGGCTTCTATAGCCGATGCCATTGTGTTTGCAGTAAACATACCTGAGCAGGCACCCTCTCCGGGGCAAGCAACTCGTTCCATAGCGATTAATTCATCTAAACTTAAATCACCTTGAGAATATGATCCTACCGCTTCAAACATATCTTGCACATTTATATCTTTGCCTTTGTAATTTCCAGCTAATATAGCACCACCATAAACGAATATCGATGGAACATTAAGTCTGGCCATAGACATTAGCGCTCCTGGCATATTTTTGTCGCATGCTGCCACAACCAATAAGCCATCCATACTTTCACCAAAAACAACCGTTTCGATCGAATCGGCTATAACCTCTCGGCTTACTAAAGAAGCTTTCATTCCTTCAGTTCCCATGGATATGCCATCACTAATAGTAATTGTTCCAAACCCAAAAGGTACAAGATTTGTGTTTCTTACTCCGGTCTTGGCGGCCTTTGCAATACGGTCTAAATGTATATTACATGGAGTAACATCACTAGCTAGGTTCGCGATTGCAACAAACGGTTTTTTAAAATCCTCATCTTCCAAGCCAGAAGCGCGCAGCATAGCCCTGGCAGCAGCTCTATCAGGGCCGTCAACTTGCACAGAACTATGTTTTCTGAGGTTTAATTTAGACATTAGAAATTCTCCGTTTTTGAAAGTGCGTTAATTAATTTAGTATAGGATTTATCAGGCTAGGAGCAATTATAACCTTTAGCTATTTCGTGTTAAACGGCAATTTTAATTTTTTTGATATTTTAATGCCTAGAATTTCAAAAAAGAAAAAAACTAATCCTCCAAAAACTATTACACTAAGAAATGTTACAGATCGATCTAAAATTGCTACAGACGCAGCATCATTTTTAGGTAATGACAAGGCTAATAAACCGGTAACACCGGCCTCTACAGCACCAATACCTCCTGGTGTGGGAACAGTACTTAAAATTGCGTGTCCTACAGCGACAACCAATATCATCGGTAATGAAAGTTCGAGCCCTAGAGCTTTAATGATAAAGAAAAGTCGACCTGCTTCTAATAACCACCCTAAACTACTTAACAAAATCAATAGCGGCATTTGTTTTATATTTAAGCTATCCAGTGTACCTTTATGGAACATACCATAAATAGCAAATAACGGTTTTGGTAAAAGCATTGCTAGTTTCATACCGAACAAACGCATCAATATTAGAAAAATACTTAATAAACCGGCCATTATAGCCGCTGCATATATCAGGTAATTTGAAGCCTTATCCCCAATATTGGTGATAGATAGTATCGCGACTATTAGTATGCCAAGTATTGTAGCCATATCCAAAACTCGTTCTGTTAATAGTGTGCCGAGGCTCCATGAAAAGGTGCTATTGAAACGACGAGAGAAACTCCACGCGCGGTATGCATCACCTAGCCTCAGCCAGGCTATACCATTAATGAACCAACCAATTAAAATAAATTTAGCAAATTCTAAAGTTGTCGGCAGATTAGTTTTTAATTGGTTTGATGGGATCGTTTTCGATGCGTTTTTCGCTAATATCTTCCAGCGAAACCCTCTTACAATAAAACTTGTATAGTAAAGACATACCCCTATTACGTAATCAATTGGTCTCATTTTACTGATGTTTTCAAACATCTGTCCCCAATCAAGGTCTAGGCCAATTGATACAGAAACTATTAATACAGAGGTTATCGCGATGAAGATAATGGTTGGTAAAGATAAAATCCGTGATCTCATCTGTTTTATTAGATCGTTTCGAGTGCTAAGTTCTTCCGGCATTCCTGAAAACAGATTTCTGAAAAATTTATTGAAATATTGACAGTTAAATTTCATATTATTTATTCCGCAAAGGCTGTTTTTTAGGCACGCCATCAGGTCTTGGGAATTTTAAAGGGGTTTCTACTAACTTAGTTATTTTCACAAAAGTAGTTTTTAGTGCGGGTAGGTCTAGTTTATGATTTATTGGAAACAGTTCAGTTTTGCCTCCACCCATTTTGTTTATAGCAGAGGATGATTTGGAGGCTTCAATAAAAGCATTTGGTCCTTTATGGAGAACACAAATTCCATTAATTTTACAAAATGGTAAAGTTAATTCTGATAATGTTGCTAATTCTGCCACTCCACGAGCGACAACAAGATCGAAAGATTCTCTATACATTCTACTGTGAGCAGCTGTTTCTGCTCTATTTTTGATGATATTCAAGTTTTCTAGTTCAAGTTCATTTTTAATATGTTCCAAGAATTGTACTTTTTTATTCGTTGCTTCTAACAGTGTTATATTGCAGTTAGGGAAAGCTATTTTTAAAACTAAACCAGGAAAGCCTGCTCCACTCCCAACGTCGATTATTCTAAAAGAAGGATCATCATATATAGGCTCTACTATATGTATCGAGATGGAATCAATAAAATGCTTAATTAAGATCTCGTTGGGCTCATCTATCGCTGTCAGATTTATGTTTTTGTTCCATTCGATTAACATTTCCCTGTAGCGATAAAGCTGGTCTATTTGAGCAAAACTTAAATTTATCCCAATAAGCTTTAGATGTTTAGTTAAATTATTCATATTGGTATCAACAATAAATTAATATATCAGGAACATATGATTTTTAGGTTGAGTTGTGAGTTAATGAAAATTGTATTTCATTTGTAAAAAGAACTTTTTGTAAGAGCAAAGTTGATCATGAAATCAAAAAGCGTAAAAAAATTATTGAGTATTGCTGGCTCAGATTCCGGTGCAGGTGCAGGAATTCAGGCAGACTTAAAAACGTTTGCAGCACTTGGTGCATATGGCACTTCTGTCATTACAGCTGTCACAGCTCAAAATACACTTGGAGTTAGCGATGTACATCCTATTCCTCCATCTCATGTTTCAAGCCAGATAGAGGCGGTTCTGAGCGATATTGGAACCGATGGAATAAAAACAGGCATGTTGGCTAACCAAGAGATCATTAATGCTGTTGTTGAAACTTTGAGTAACTATGATGTTCCAAAATTAGTTGTTGATCCTGTAATGATCTCAACGACAGGAGCGAGGTTGATTGCAGAGGATGCCGTAGAAAGCCTGCGCTCTAATTTATTGCCTATAGCAGATGTGATCACACCAAATGTTTCCGAAGCTGAGGCTTTAATTGGCAAAAGAATAGAAACAATGGAAGATTTAAGAGAGTCCGCTCGATTAATCCTGGAATTAGGCCCGAGAGCGGTAGTTATTACTGGAGGTTTCGAGACTGGCCCTGCAACTGATTTAGTATATGATGGGGTTGAATATAAAGCATTCACCTCAGCTAGAATAAATACTAGTAGTACTCATGGTACTGGTTGTACGTTTGCATCAGCCTTAACTGTGCTGTTGTCAGAAGGAATTAATTTATTTGAATCAGTTAGCCAAGCAAAACGTTTTGTGCAGTCATCGATGAGGAATGCCTATGTTATTGGTGATGGCAAAGGGCCTATTGATCATTTTCATAATTTAATTGACTACAATAATCGCACTTAAATATGCGTTGATTAACCTGAAAGGTAGATCTATAATTCCCATTTTATAATTGAGCACATATATAATAAATAACTGCTTATATTACGTAATAAACTTCGGAGAAAATAATGGACAAGTCTAATAAAACCCAAATCAATCTTGCTAAAAGAAAGTTTTTAAAGCAAATACCAATTCTCGTAGTCGGTGGTATTGCGGCTTCTACATTTGGACAAAATATATTTAATTCGTTGTTTAATAAAAAAGAACCGGAACTTGCTTTAAATGACGAGTTTTTTATGGCAAGAGATCATAAGAAATATGGGTCGTGTGGCTGTGCAAACTGTATGTACGAAAAAAATGTAGTGATTTAATAATTTTTTCAGGAGATAAATGTTATGCAGATGGTAACTAAATCAGGAAGTTGGGTAGTTGAATCCAAGCCATGGGTATGGCTGTCGAAACCTGGACCATCATTGTTGGAAGCGTTGTATCCTTCGGCGACTTATCTGCACAAGCTATTTGCATCTATTGCTATAGTGGGTATTTTAATTGGCTTAGCTAGGGCTAGCTTTTATTTGCCAGATAATCCTGTGCCCATAACCCTACAAGGCTTCGGTGTTTTAATGGCAGGTGGGGTTTTAGGATGGCGTTGGGGGCTTGTTTCGATATTGATTTATTACTTTTTAGGCATGAGCGGAGTTCCTGTTTTTAAAGATGGAAGTGGTGGATGGGCCTATACGAGTGCTGGGGTTACAGGTGGTTATTTAATAGGATTTATTGCATCCACATGGCTCGTTGGATACCTTTCTCAAAGAGGCTGGAACCGTAGATCTTTATGGACCATGGTTTTAGGTATGTTGGTAGTGTATGTCCCAGGTCTGTTGTGGCTCCATTTTGGTAATTATGGCTGGCCCGCGGATGGTGAATTATTTTCTTCCGGAATGTATCCATATATTCCTGGAGACCTAGTTAAGGCAATGCTTGCCGCTACAGTTGTAGGTTTAGGCTGGAGAATAGTAGATAAAAGAAATAACAGCTAACTAGGAACTTCCATACGGAGAAGCTTTAAATTATCGTCCATGTCATTCCATGGAATCATGGCGTCTATCCAACTTCCTAATCGATTTAAATAAACATTCAACCAGTGCAGAAGAGTTATTAAATCTTCTTTGTAGTCAATTTCATTAATGGCTGATAAAGATTCTTCAATTAAAGATGTAGTTTCAGGGAAACCCCATTTCGCCAACCTTTGTTGTGTTCTTTTCAAATAACCTGAAGCGACTTTTTTAGCTGAACTCAAATCCAACTCGCTTACTAAGCTACTTGCAACATGTAGGTTTTCTGTTCCCCAAAAAAGATCAAAGTTAGAATATATAACGCAAGGAAAATTACCCATTGGTGGTCGGTGATGGGTGCGCATAAAAGTCACATCATCTGGTTCGGTTTCCCAAATTTGATTGATGGACTTAATGACTTTTTTTGTCATTGGGTTTGTAATTTTAATATTGGGAGCTGATCCAGAATTACCACTAGACGGCATGGTTATTGTTAGTGGCATTGAGCCGGCAGTCAGGATTTTTTTACCTGCGACGATAGATTTGTCTAAGTCTTCAGGCAATACCTTGGCAAATAGATTTATATATCCAAATGGCATTATTTCGCCATAAAACAGACAAAGAGTTTGGCTTCTTGGATAGTATCCGATATCTCCTGGTTCAACAGAAGGCACTTCATTTTCTCCTGGAGGCACATAGAAAGAAAGCATTCCAATTGTTTCATCACCAGCAAATTTTGCATTTACAGCAAATGTGTTTGTTGGCATAGTCTCTTCAAATGCTTTACAGGTTATTGGTGCATCATCAGTTAGTAAACGAGCGCGTATTTTTTCACCGCCCATTTCCATTTCAAATATTTTATCCATTTAAGATAAACCTCTTATTTTAAAAATTATATTAATGACTTTTATTAATTTGCCATTAGTCAATAGATTTTATTATTGCCAACTAATGGCACCCCAGTCATGGCTGAGGCATCTATAGTTAATGCTCGTAAATCCTCTGGTTCTAAATTATGAATATTGCTTTTTCCGCATGCTCTAGATATTAGTTGAACTTCTAGCGTCAAAGCGTTGAGATAATTTGCTACTCTTTCAGAAGCCTCATCTAAATCAAGCCTGGATTCCAGCTTAGGATCTTGAGTTGTGATTCCGACCGGGCACATCCCAGTATGACAATGATGACATGCACCTGGGCGAGTGCCTAATCTCTCATAATCTTCCACGTAAATGGACTTATTGCAATTTAAAGCTATTAGAGCAGCTGTACCTATTGCTACCCCTTTTGCTCCTAAAGCGAGAGCTTTGGCTATATCTGCTCCACTGGTTATTCCACCAGATATTATCAAATCCACATCGTCTTCTAAGCCAAGTTCATGAAGTGCACGAACTGCTTCAGCTGTAGCAGGCATTGTTGGTACTCCTGTGTGATCTAGCTGTAGTTCTGGAGACGCCCCTGTGCCTGCTTCCATACCATCTATAACAATCGCGTCAGCACCAACTTTAGCAGCCAACTTAACATCGTCCGTAACACGACCAGCACCTAATTTTATAAATATAGGAACTTTACCTTCGGTTACTTCACGAAGTTCTTCTATTTTGATCATCAAATCATCTGATCCCATCCAGTCTGGATGTCTGACAGGACTTCTTTGATCAATTCCTGCTGGCAGTTCTCTTTGTTCAGCTATTGTTTCCGAAACTTTTAACCCCATTAGCAAACCACCAGTTCCAGGTTTTGCCCCCTGTCCGATTACAATTTCAAGCGCATTCGCTTGTTTTAAATGGTCAGGATTAAATCCATATCGACTTGGCAATACCTGATACATTAACAAATCTGATGCTGCTCGTTCTTCAAGCAGCATTCCACCATCTCCAGTAACAGTCATTGTCCCAATGGTGCTAGCGGCTTTGCCAAGGGCTACTTTGGCTGTTTTTGACAGCGCACCGTAACTCATTCCCGTGATATAAACTGGCGTATCGAGTTGTAACGGCTCACTTGCGTTTCTTGCTCCAATTGTTGTTTTAGTACTACAACTTTCTCTATACCCTTCCAATGGCACCCTACTTAATCCAGATGTAACAAAGGTAAGGTCATCAAATGTAGGTAATTTTCGAAGAGTACCGAAGCCCCGTAAACGATATCGCCCTAATTCACTTTTCGCTTGTATATCCTCGATGATTTCTGGTGCATAGAAAAAACTTTCTCTAATTAATGGACGAATATTTTCTGAATTTGATTTACTCATAGAGCGACCCTCCATAATTTGAAGTCACTCTTATCAAAATTATAAAGTTTCTTTCCTGATACAATTTTTTTAAAATTGGGGGTTTGCGGTATTCCTTTAATTTTGTATTTTGAGAGAAGATCATCAATTGTTAATTTGTCATCTTCAGTACTATCAGTAATGACTGCGTCATTTCCGAGGTCATCTGTAGAACCTAGGACAAATAATTTACCTTCATATATTGAATCCGCAAATGCGGCTCCAGTATCTCCACACACCACCATTAAACCTCTTTGCATCACAAACCCAGACATATAATCTACGTTTTTCCCAATCACAATAGTTCCTGCTTTTTGAGATATGCCTGTTCTGGGCCCAGAGTTACCATGGACAATTAAGGTTCCGCCTCTCATGGCTGCTCCTGCAGCAGCACTTGAGTTTCCATGAACGATCACTGTTCCTGACTGCATGTCTGATGCAACTGACCATCCAGCGTTACCATTAATTTCAATATTACATTGCTTTAACATTCCACCGCAGTAGTAACCCACACTACCTTGAAATACAACTCTTCCGGGTTGATCTAACCCTACACCAAGATTATGGCGCGAATTTGGGTTTTCAACAATTGATTCACCATCTTTATCTAAACCTTGTCTAATTGCTTGGTTTATTTCTTTTATGGAAAGTCCGTTACAGTCTATCGAAGCCAAGTTTGCACCGCCTTAGCAGTAGGTTCATATAAATCTGTATCATCTGAAATCATAGAGTGTAATGCAACTTCTTCAGATGCCATTGCAACGAATGATTTATTTTCTGCCACTATTAATGGCTTAGTTGAAAATCGATCCTTAGCAAACCCAATACCATCTGAAGTCGAAATTAAATATGTGAAAGTCCCATCTAGTTTTTCGATTGATTGACTTAGTGATTCTTCTAGGCTAAGCCCATTCAATAATTGATCGGCAATAAAAACAGCGATAACTTCCGAATCATTTGTTGTAGAAAATTCGTACCCTCTACGCTGGAGAGATCGACGAAGTTTGTTATGGTTGGTTAATTGTCCATTATGCACTACAGCTATATCTGGGAATGGCCTAGCCCAGAACGGATGTGAATAACATATATCTACACGGCTTTCAGTTGCTAATCGCGTATGAGTAAGGCCATGAGAACCTTGAAAATCTGTAACTTTATAATCTTCTAATTCAACTGCTGGACCAATATCCTTTATGATCTCCATAGAATTACCGATACTGAACAACTCAGTTCCAGAGTCCTCTATTGCCGAAGTTATTTTTGCCATTAACTCAATGTCATTATTGTGTTCAATTTCTTTTAATTCGACTCTTAATATATTACCTGTATACTCAATGTTATTAATTGCAACTAATTTTTCTAGCCTGGATGTAATTTCAGATATTGCCAAATCGATTTCCGCTTGTTCGTTAAATCTGTTTGATTCAAGATGAATTCGTAAAACTAGATGTCCGTCCGGTAATTCTCCATAAAGAGCCATACCAGTCCCATCTAATCCTCTGCTTCCTAATACGGACGCCATTGAGGTAAGCCGACGTCCTAAAGGAATATTAGATTCACCGTTTTTATAGAAAAAACCGGCTATGCCACACATTTTTCACTCCGTTTATATTGCTAGTTTGAAGTCTATGTCCGAGTATATGTTCAGTCAATAGCCAGGTCTTATTTAATTTATATATTAAAGCTGAATTCACTTATAAGGGTTTAGTTGTTAAATAAGATGTAATAATTTCAAGGGTATTTTGCTGAGCAATATGTGTAGGGATTTTTAGTAAATGTGGAAATTTAAATTCTCAAATAACACTTTCATTTCATTGTCAGCTCCGGATTTTAGGTTCGTTTGGATCGCTAGTATGGGAACAAGTGGTGGCTATTTTTTCCAACAGGTTTTTATTGGATGGGTCGTATATGACATAACAGAATCCGCTTTTATAACTGCCATGGCTTTAGCTTTGGATACATTACCAAATTTAATTGGAGCACCTATTGGAGGAGTTTTAGTTGATCGTTTAGATAAAAGAAAAATTTTAATTTTCGGCCCCATTTACCAGTTAATGCTTAATATCGGATTTGGTATTGGTGTGTATTTAGACAAAATTGAGGTATGGCATATTCTTGCTTTCGTAGTTTTAATGGGTTGCTCATGGATTTTAATTGAGCCAGCAAGAACAGCTATAACAGCAGATATTCTTGCGCCGGAAAGGTTAATTAATGGTATGGCTTTAATTCAGTTAGCATTTAGTATAACTAGGTTGGCTGGACCTGTGCTTGGCGGAATCATAATAGAAATATTTGGTACACCAACAGCAATTTTTACCGCATCTGGCTCTCAGCTTATGGCAGTATTTATGGCTATCCGAATTACAAGTACGACTTCGTTGCAAGAATCTTTGACATTGAGATCTGCTTTGACAGGATTTACCGATTCACTGCGCATGGTGATGAAAACTCCAATCATTCAAGGTTTAATACTATTATCATTTTTAGGTCCAATGATACTAATACCATTCACAAGCGGTCTTTTCCCAGTTTATATAAAGAAAGTGTTTGATCTTGGGGCTACAGAGTTAGGATTAATGTTGGCTTTAATTGGAGTGGGTTCAATAATAGGTACAATTACCCTTGCATCGTTAGGTGACTTAAAACGTCCAGGGATAGTGGTAGCAGTGTCAATATTGCTTGGTGTTGTGTCATTAGTCATATTGGCCCAGTCAAACGGCATTGTTATGGCATCTCTTGGATGCTTGCTGATAGGGATATGTTTTACCGGTTTTCAAACCATGATCGGAGCCATGCTGCAGCAAGCTGTAACACCAGCCTTTAGAGGCCGTGTAGCAGGTTTGTTCATGGCTAGTTGGGGTACAGTAACTCTAGGTAGTTTAGTTGCTGGAGCATTTGCAGAGTATCAGGGAGCCCCTATGTCTACGATGGTTGGAGCGGCAGCTATGTTTATTTATGGAGCTGTCGTAATAATATTGTATCGAACTATTTTACAAACCAAAAAAACCCAAACTAGTATATCTCCAGGTACTCTTGTTTTTCCCAATCGGTGATGTGAGAGCGAAATCGCGCAACCTCATTCCAGCGCATAGTTGTATAAGCTTTTATAAATTCCTCACCGAGTAGACCAGCGAAAGCCTTATCTTTTTCTAATTCACCTAAAGATTCTTCAACAGTTGTAGGCAATGTTTTGTAATTAGGGTTTTCTTCAGCGGGCCCACTGTTTGCTTTTGGTGTTTTAGCCTCTGTGCCCTTTTCAAGTCCCAGTAAACCTGTTGCCAGCACTGCGGCTATTGCCAGATATGGATTCGAAAGCCCGGTACCCAGGCGATTTTCTAAATGAGTGTTGTCATCTCTAGAGTTTTTAGCGCGCACAGCAGCTGACCGATCTTGTGGTCCCCAGCTAACGTTTGAAGGAGCAAAGGTATGCGGTTTAAAACGGGTATAACAATTTATTGTAGGTGCTAGTAAAGCCATGCTTGCCGGGCTATGGTCCATCATTCCTTGTATAAATTTACGGGCAGTAGATGACAATCCATCTGAGTCATCATTGTCTAAAAATATATTTTCACCAGTCTTTTTATCTATAAGGCCTATATGTACGTGGCACCCCGAAGCAGCGGTATCACTAAATGGTTTAGTCATAAAAGTCGCATTTTGACCCATCTGGTGCGCAATTGTTTTAACGCCATTTTTGAAAGTAAATGCTTGGTCTGCAGCTTTTATTCCAAGAGAAGGGGCGAAGTTAATTTCAAATTGAGAAGGAGCATATTCGCTATTAGCTGTAATTAAATCAATTCCGGCTTTGGGCATCTCATCCATTATCTGGTCAATTAAAGGAATGTATCTATTTCTTAAGGTGTTGAAAATATGAAGCCCTCCGAAATATGGTTCAGAGGTGTCAGGAGATAACACGTAGAATTCATATTCAAGGCCCAACTTAACATCAAATCCCAAATCTTCAGCCTTATTTATAAGTTGACGCAAAACCCATCTTGGAGCAGCCTTCTGAGGTGTGCCATCTTCCCAATAGCCTTCACATATAAGTCGGCCAGTTCTGTCAAGCCAAGGAACAATTATTGCTGTATCTAAGTCTGGCTTAAGATATTGGTCGGCGTAATTGACCTCTTCGTTGTACAAAGTGTTGCCTACTACTGAGGAAGCCGAATCGAGGACTACGGTACCTCCATACATATTTAAACCTTTAGTTGCATATGATTCTACATGTGAAATTGGTACTAGTTTGGACCTGCTAACTCCATGCATATCAGGTAATTCAAATTGAACATGAGCAACATTATCGGCTTTCCAGGCCCTTACAAGATCAGTAATTGTTTTGGTACTTTTTGCCATCAAAAATCTCCTTTGATTCGCTCATTGTGCATTTTATTCAAAAACTAAAGCTTTTGCAGGGTTTTTGACAAGAATCTTGTGGATTTGACCCTGGCTAATGCCCCAGTTTTTCATTCTTGGAACTATATTGTTTAAAATATGATCATAGCCTTGGCCGCCATTTTTTGACAAATGCCACTTTCTGCATACGTCTTGAGCAATAACGATCTGATCTTCGAATCCATTTTCAATCAAGAATTTTATCTTATCTAGCCTGCCTATATCATTTGGCATATTTATTGCCTCATCCATAAACATACCAGTATTTTCCCACCCAAAAATATCAAACTCTAAATAACATCCTGTTTTTGCTAATTCAATAAAATGTGATTCTGATTGAATAGCGGTGTCTAAATGACCCAATATACAGTTGCTAGGATCTGCGCCGCCGCTTATTAAATGATTAAGTATTCCTAAAGGAGCTTCATCTCCGAGGCCGGAATGTATCGTGATAGGCGCGCCGGTTTCCTTTTGAGCGTTTCCTGAAGCACGTAAAACCTTGATCTCATTTTGCGTCAGTGGCCAGAAGTTACCTACTTCACCGATTATTCCTGACCGTATGTTGGTATCGTTAACCCCTATAGTGATGTCGCGGACAATTTCATCGGTGATTTGTGACTGAGTCTTATCATCCATGTTTGGTGGGTGGGAATTAGTAACGTAATATGATGAACCCATGATCACGTTTAATTTTGAGGCTCTAGATATTCTGGCTAATGCTAAAGGATCTCTCCCAATCCCAACACTTGTGGTATCAACTAGAGAATTACCTCCAGAATTTTTGTACGCAGACACTTCTTTAATTGCTTCTGATTCGCTATACATTCTAGCTCCATCAAGGTGGTGAATATATAAATCATGTGATTTAGATGTTAGTTCCGGTGTGAACGCAATGTTTTTAAATGATCTATTGCTAGCGTAATCCGATTCCTTGTAATAGCAGGTCGTATCAATGAGCAAATGTTCATGCATTAACGTTATACCTAAGTTTTCAGGATGAATAGGGCCTAGAACAGTTTGGATTTGACCGGAAACTTCTGATTTCGCCAAGTTTTTGATTCCTCCAAAATTATTTGGTTTATTCAACCACAGTATCTAATTATTAAGTAAGATTGTGGACTTGCAAAGTTTAAGCATTTAACTGATAAGTAATAGAGGCTCGTAATTGCCTAAACCACGATTTAATTAGAAAGTCTGATGAAACTATAAACAATGATTTCAGCATCATTTTATATACCCACAATCTAGAAACTTTAGTTACCGATTTTGATTTCGGCCAATTGTTGTTCATAGCCAGGGAGTTTAAAGTCCCCAGGCCAAGTATTAGAGGCCATAATACAGCCAATCTTAATCTTAGTTTGTTTGAGGGAATAGATAAAAAGTATTGCTGCGCTGATTCGTACAAATCAAGAGTTTTATGTATTTGATTGGTTAGCAGCTGTCTAATCTCATCTTCCTTATGATGATTTAATAGGTCATTTGCAGTTAAATTGAGTTTATTTAATTGCTCATCGGGTATATAGCACTTTCCTAGATCTATATCTGATGGAAAATCACGCAAAATGTTAGTCATTTGCAGAGCCTTACCAAATTCGACTCCCAAAGCCGACATTAAATCCAAGTCAATTTTATAAATACTTGATTCAGTTGCTAAGGTTATCTGGGTCCAAAACGACCCTACGCAGCCCGCTACCAAGTATATATATGTATCTAATTCATCGTCATTTTTGAGACTTGCCAATCTAGATGTCTTTAGTCGTTTCCCAAAATAATTCAGATCCATTTCCATACCCTCGATCAAAGTTAAAACCACGTGCTTAACTTGAATATAATGTTCAGCGTTTAAGGAATGGATGCATCTTAGGATGGATGGAATTTCATTAATAAGCTGATTGTCTAAATTTGATAAATCGTGTTTTATGTTGTTTTTAGTGAAATCCGATAAGTTCACATCTATCTCATCAATGTTTAAGGCATGTTTCAGAGTATTTATAGATTTAATTTTTACTGATGAAGAAATATTTGGGGTGTCGGTAATGGTGTCAGCTGCTCTAGCAAGCAGATAAGCAAGGCTTACAGGAGTGCGAACATCAGCTGGCAATATCCTAAGTGACAAATAGAACGCCCTGGATGTTGATTTTAATAAGTGGTCTAGTTTGATTTGTCCGGTTAACATGTTTTCAAATGTGCTGCCCGGCCAGGATTCGAACCTGGGTCAAAGGCTCCAAAGGCCTTTGTGCTACCACTACACCACCGGGCATTGGAAAGATTCTACGAATCCATGTCTTTACTCAGTTTTTCTGAAGAATTTGGCTCAGATGATTGTAATCTTTTTAAAAATTGATAAGCGTTGGGAGCCCAACCCACTCCGAATATTGTTTCGTTGAAAAGTTTAGGATCATTTTTATTCCAGAGAATTCTTTTCACATCTTTTAGACTTGGAATTCTCCAGTCGTAAGGAACCCCTAAAAAACGTCCATGACGTTTTTTCGTGGCAACCGAATAAGCTAAGGTCGCCATTGTAAACAGAATTATTCCAGTTCGAATCTTATTTCTATATGACATAGTAGCCACCTCCTCCTATGTCGTAGACTCAAAACCTTAATTTAACTTATCAGATGGTAATCATAAACCCATCATCGTTCTATTACTATAGTCTAATATTGATATTGCATTCAATAAATGGTCCAGATTGGATGATATAGGATTCGTAATTTGATTCAAAATTGATTTATACTGGCTACCAGAGAGGGTAGATATGGGTAAAAATATTGATTTTGATGTGGTGGTTGTTGGGGCAGGCAACGCGGCTTTGTGTGCGGCATTATCAGCCTCAGAAGCCGGTGCAACAGTAATTGTTCTAGAGAAATCACCGAAACATTCCCAAGGAGGGAATTGTCCTTATACGGGTGCTGGTTTTAGATTTACCCACAGCGGCATTAAAGATCTGAAGTCTCTGTTGCCTGAAAACACGGCTACCGGTGAATTTCAAATGGCTCCATATACCGATCAGGATTTCAGAGATCATTTTATGGAAGCAACACATGGAGACACAGACAAAGAGCTTGTTGAGGTAGTCATATCAAAATCACGCGAAACTATTAACTGGATGCATTCAAATGGAGTACGCTGGGAATTGCCCGTAAATATTAATCTTGAAAATGTGCCTTCCATCATTCCCAATCAAGTTGGATTATCAGCATACGAATCTGGACCTGGGTTAGTTAAGATGTTAACGAAAGCCGTTGAATCCAAATCAATTTCCATTCTATACGAAACTAAAATGGTTTCAATTCATAAAGGAGGACGTGGTCAAATTGAATCTATTCAAGTTCAAGATCGAGATGGAATAAACAATATACGTTGTAAGGCGGTTGTTTTAGCTTGTGGAGGATTTGAGGCAAATCCTGAAATGCGAATAAAGTATTTGGGAACAAAATGGGAAACCGCGAAGGTGAGAGGATCCAAATATAATACTGGAGATGGCCATAGAGTAGCGTTAAATATTGGTGCTGCTACTTATGGTCAATGGACTGGTTGCCACGGTACCCCAATCGATTTAAATGCTCCTAGAACTGGTGATTTAGCACTCACAGATGCGATGCCTCGGAGGTCATATAATCTAGGTATTATGGTTAATTTGGATGGAAACAGGTTTACTGATGAGGGAGTAGGGTTTGCGGAACAGACTTTTGTTCAAATTGGATCAGAAATATTGTCACAGAAACGTAATATGGCTTTTCAAATATTTGATCAGCGGGCAGTAAAACATCTTGAAGACCGATATGGAGGTTCTAGATGTAAAAACGCTAAGTCTATATGGGAATTAGCATCCTTAGTAGGAATCAACCCCGCTGTTTTAAAGGCTACAGTCGATAAATTTAATGAAGAAGCAGAAGATGCTGATTACCACCCTGGAACTCTAGATGGTAGATCGACGTTAAGCGTCTATCCTGCAAAAAGTAATTGGGCAATTAAAATAGACAAACCTCCCTTTATCGCATATCCAGTGACAGGAAGCATAACTTACACATATGGGGGACTTAAAATAGACAAAAATGCACGAGTCTTAGATCTGGAAGACAATGCGATTCCTGGATTATATGCCGCTGGAGAAATAGTCGGCGGGATTTTCTACCATAATAGCTTAAGAGCTGCGGGTTTGATGCATGGTTCGGTGTTTGGTAAGTTAGCAGGTCAACATGCAGGTAGATTGTGAATAAATAAAATTTAAAGAGCCTGACTTAGTTTTTAATGCCAGGCTCTTTCATATAGGGGAACTAATTACTTTTATATTAATCCTGATTCTCTAACCGATCCAAGAGCTTTCTCATATGCCGAAACTGTATCTTCAATATCCTGATCGGAATGATCTTGTCCAATAATTAGTCTTGTGCCGTTGCTCATGGGATCTATACCTTCATTGATTAGAGCAAGGTGTAATTGTGAATTTCTATGGCCATCATTTATTTTGGACCATTCTGAGTCTGTTAACTCGAAAGTAGCACCATCATCCTCAACGTCAAAATCGACTCCTAATCTGACAAACAATAGCGGGCCATGCCCTGTGACTTGTCCTGGGATTTCCATTTTCCCTAGTAATTCATTTAATCCTGCTTTAAGCTTTCCGCCTGCAGCCTCAGTTTTTGCGTTTACGTCGGTATCTCTGACGAGCTCTAAGGCCGCTGCACCAGCGGCTGCCGAAATTGGATTTGCATTGAACGTGCCCGGGTGGCCTACACGTTCATTATGGTTATAATTAGCATCATCTTTAAATTCAATCAAATTAATGATATCGGCTTTGCCTGCTACGGCACCTCCGGGTAGTCCTCCACCTAGAATCTTAGCTAAGGTTGTTATATCGGGTGTCACATCAAATTTTCGAGAAGCACCACCTTTAGATAGCCTAAATCCGGTTACAACTTCATCCATATGAAATAAAGTACCCGTTCTTTCTGTTAACTCTCTAAGCTCGTGAAGAAAGCTGGGTGGAATCGGATGGAGACCCATATGGGAACCTGTAGGTTCTATCATTACTGAAGCTACATCATTAGTTTCTTTGATAGCTTTCTCAACTAGCCCTATATCATTTGGTGGTAAAACGATCATTGTATCGAGGGTTTCTTTCGGAATACCGCCCAGACCAGAACCTCCAGCTGTGGCATAGTCACTCCAACCATGGAAATGGTCATCGAATTTGATAACCTTTGTTTTGCCCGTATATGCACGCGCTAACCTCATTGCCATCATCACCGCTTCAGTTCCAGAGCTTTGAAAACGAACCTTTTCTGCGCACGGGACTAGTTCGTTTACTAATTGGCCCCACTTAATTTCTTTGTCTGTGGAGCAACCCATCTGAGTTCCTTCAGCCATAGCATCTTGAACCGCCTTAACTATAGTTGGGTGGGAGTGACCTAATATCATCGCACCGTGACCAGTTTTATAATCGATTATTTTATTTCCCTCAGCATCCCATTTATGCGCTCCTTTTGCATGAGTTACATACATAGGAAAGGGAGCAAGCCTTCTTGCATCATGAGTTACTCCGTTTGGAAAAAGGTTTTTGGAGGTTTGGTAGCGCGATAATGATTCTGGGTGTTCGTCAATATATCGTTGCTCAATTTTTGTGTTAGACATGCAATCCTCTCAACTCGTATTTTTTCGTTATATTCGGGTCCATAAGTATTGATACTTTTGTTAGCATGCTTTCATGTAACGCAGACCTTATAAGACACATGATATAAGCCACACGAATAACTATGCAACTGTGATAAGTAAATAACCCTGATAGGTAGTTCAAATAAAATATGAATTTGCTGATCGTATTGGACATTCGAAGTTAGTCTTGATCATTAGAAAGGGTATCAGTAAATACACGTTGTTAATTTGTCATAGTATGTCAGTAATTAATTTCCTTAAAAGTACAGCCAAGGATTACTTAAAAGCATCTTGACACTCATCAGCAAAGCGTGATACTTTTCACTAATCCCATTTTGACGGATACGTGCGGCTATGGACTGGTTCGCTAGGTATCTTCAATAAGACTTTTTTTGAAAGGCGTGCTGTGGATCCGGAACCTTTATTAAACGCTCAATGGAGTGAGTTGGGAGACCTTCTCACGAACATTTGGATAGTAGTGATCTTTATTGTATTTTTTGCCTTTAACATGTTGATTGCAAATAATTGGTTGCCGTCGCTTACTTCAACAAAGCATTTACCGCCTGCCTTAGCAAAATTACGCCCTGGGTTTTATCTTGTCTCAATCGCGTCTTTTGGTTGTGCAATGTACTTTCTGTCGCGAGTGGTCGATCACGCAGGAGTTCTAAGAGACTTTTGGCCAAATTATTGGATATAAACAACGGAATAAATTAAGTGCTACCAGGCGATTTTCCATCAATCATACCAACTAAACCTAATCGTAAAGATATGGTTCGACTCGGCGTTTTAGGAATTACCGGCCTAGCTGGTTTGGCGTTGGTTGTTATTATATTGTTATTCGTTATATCTGCTTGGTTGGGTAGGCCTTTAAGCATGTTTGGATATGACGAAGGCCCTGACCAGCCGATAGTATTTCCTCATACTACACACGTGCAAGAGTTAGGGTTGGATTGTACTTTCTGCCACCGAAATGTCACAAAAGGTGCTTCAGCTACTGTGCCTTCTGTTGGACTTTGTATGACTTGCCACACAGTAGTTGGCGATGAATCGGCAGAAATTGAAAAATTAAGAGATTATCATGCTCAGAGTGAGCCTATAGACTGGGTCAGAGTTCATCGCTTGCCAGATCATGTTAGATTTAATCACCAGGCTCACATTCAATATTTTTCTGAGAAAAATAACATTTTACCTTCAGCAGTGTGTGCTACTTGTCACGGAGATGTTGGGAATATGAAAAAGGTGAGGCAGGTAGAACCGTTAAAAATGGGGAATTGTGTAGATTGTCATAGAGACAATAATGCTCCAACAGACTGTACAACATGTCACTATTAATCTATGGGAACCATTAGGGTAATTTGAGGTAAATAAAAAAAATTAATGAAATTAACTAGAAGACAATTCATTACAGGTGTAGGTGGGGGTGCTTTAGGTGCAGTACTGGCGGCTGCATGTGGAGTTCCTGAAGACGAATTATTGATGCAATCAAAAGTCGGAATGCCTGAGGATGTTGTAACAGGCTTAGATAATTGGTATGCCACTATAGGTAATTCTTATTCGACCGGTGAAGGGTTGGTTGTTAGGGTGATGGAAGGAAGGGCAAAAAAGATAGAAGGTAATGTGGATTACCCGATTAACCGTGGTAAGCATAGTGCTAGAAGTGAAGCTCTGCTCCAAGATTTATATAATCCTGATCGCATCAAGGCGCCCATGGCTCGAGTTGGCCAACGTGGTGAAGATAATTGGGAGGAAATAGGGTGGAGTGATGCAATGTCTCGGGTTGCTCATCAGCTTGAACAGATTAAAGATGCAAGAAAAAACAGAGAAGTTGTGATGGTTACTAATCCATCAGTTTCTCACGCAGCCTTAGTTGCCGAGAGATTTATATCTGCTTATAGAGGCACTAAAATTGGATATGAAACTTTAGAAAACACGAATCTGAGGCATGTTGTCAAAGATCTTTTTGATCAAGATAGGTTGCCTGACATAGATATTGAAAACAGTGATTATGTGCTCTCATTCGGCGCAGACTTTTTGAATACCTGGATATCACCAGTTCGCTATATGCGAGGATACGGTGAATTCAGGCAGGGAGGACATCACAGAGGTAAGCTTGTGCATATAGACTCTCGTTTTTCTATGACTGGAGCTAATGCTGATGAACTAATTTATGTTGAGCCAGGCAGAGAAGGGTTGTTGGCTCTTAGTATTGCACAGGTAATTATCGATGAAGGACTGGGAGATTCTAATGCTGCGAAAGAGCTGACCGGAGATGGTCAAATAGATGTTGGTCAATGGGCGCCTGACAAAGTGGCTGAAATTGTAGGGGTGGAAGCAGACACAATTAAACATGTCGCCAGAGAATTTGCTTCCAAAGATCACCCTGTAGCTTTCGGGGGTGGTCTCGCTGGAGCCCATACAAATGGTAAGTCCAACCTGACTGCTATATATTCCCTTAATTACTTAGTTGGTTCTTTAAATAGTTCGGGAGGTTTAATCTTTAATCCGGCCCCGCCAACTTCTGACCTGCAGGAAGTAGAAGATAACTTAAAGATCGGGTCAATGTCAGACTGGCGTGACCTTGTGCGTGACATGGAAGACGGAAAAGTACAGGCTTTGCTTATCGATGGTGTAGACCCAGTGTATGGTCTGCCTGAAGCAATCGGATTTAAAGAAGCAACTTACAACGTTCCATTGATATTTTCATTTGCTAATACGATTAATGAAACTTCTGCAATGGCAGATCTGATATTGCCTTGTAATACGGTTCTAGAAGATTGGGGAACTAGCGTTCCTATGGCTGGGCCAGGATACCAGGTAGTAGGTTTTCAGCAACCGGTAGTCAGGCCATTTTTTGAAGACCGAGGAGAAGAACTAGGTACAAAAAGCACCTCGGATGCTCTTATGGGTATCGCAGCTAATTTGGAAATCGATCTTGGTTTAGAGGGTTCGACGTTTAAAGAAGTAGTTGAGAGCGGTGCAAAACAACTATTCGAATTGGGCAGGGGCTCCGTAAAGGCTGGAGACTTTCGGGCTTTTTGGACAGGTATCCTGCAGCGAGGTGGTTGGTGGGATACCACTTCGATAGTCTCATCTATAAAACCTTCCGTAAAACAATTACCTGAAAAGATTTCTGATCCGGAATTTACAGGTCCGGATGGAGTCAAAACATTCAATTTAATCCCATTTTCCTCATCGTCTCTGGGAGAAGGTGAAAATGCACACTTGCCATGGATGCAGTCAATGCCTGATCCAGTAACTTCAGCAACTTGGCAAACGTGGATAGAAATCAATATTAAAACTGCTGAAGAATTGGATATAACGGAGGGAGATGTAATAAGGGTTTTGTCAGCACAAGGTACCGACAAATCTTCAACTGAAGGGATAAACGTTTTAGCATACCCTCATCCAGCCATACCTCCTGGTGTGGTTTCTATTCCAATTGGTCAAGGGCATACACATGGTGGTCGATATTCAAAAGGTAGAGGTGCTAATGTTATGTCGATTTTAGGCTCAAAACTTGACGAGCAAACAGGTTCATTGGCTTGGGCTGCAACAAAGGTAAAGTTGGAAAAGGTCGATGAATGGAAAAGATTACCTAAGTTTGAAAATTCTAAGCCTGATCTTGCTAGAGATAGCGAACATAGAATAATAAAAATCACCCCGATTAAAGAGAAGCATTAATAAAAAAATGACACTAATAAAAAAGGAAAATAGTTATGGACGGTAAAAAATGGGGCATGGTGGTTGATCTTGATAAATGTACAGGTTGTCAGTCTTGTGTTGTTGCCTGCCAGTCTGAAAATAACATTCCAATTAATGATGAGCCTTTGTTTAATCAACGCAGGGCTATTGAATGGATTAGGGTTGAGAGATATTGGGAAGGCGAATTTCCTAATATAAAAGCAAGATTTATACCGGTTTTTTGCCAACAGTGTGATGATGCTCCATGTGAGCCTGTATGTCCAGTTTATGCCACATATCACAATAGTGAAGGTTTAAATGTTCAGGTTTATAACAGGTGCGTGGGGACGCGATTTTGCGCGAATAACTGCCCTTATCAAGTTAGATTTTTTAATTTTTGGGAGCCGGAGTGGCCTGAGTCATTTCATAATCAATTGAACCCGGATGTTACTGTGCGTAGCAGAGGAATTATGGAGAAATGCACCTTTTGTGTTCAGAGAATAAGACGTACATCTAGAGATGCTAAAAAGAATGGAACTTCCGTTGAAGATGGAGATAGGGCTTTGAATCCAGCATGCGTCAATGCTTGCCCAACAGGCACGTTGGTTTTTGGGGATTTAAACGACTCTGAAAGTAATGTGGCCAAATTAACTGAGTCTGAATTACATGGTGATCATGGTCGAGGTTATCATTTGATGGAAGACTATGGCACAAACCCAAGTGTCATATACCTAAAAAAAGTAGATGAAGACGCTGAATTAGAGGAAGCACACCACTAGGTTTAATATGAGTGATCACCACAATAATCAACCCTTAGGCTTTTATGCAGACAATCCTGAATGGACTACTCCGGAGAGTATAAACGAAGAATTAGTAGCAAGGCATGAGGCAAAAAGCAAATACTTTAAACCCATTCTTTTAGCTTTAGGTGTGGGCGTTATACTAGGCGTAATAGGCTTAATCCTTCGTTTAGTTGATGGTGTGTCTGACACATCAAAATGGGGATACACTGCTGCAGTATTGGCATTTTTGTTAACTACTGCTTCAGCAGCACCCATGGTGGCTATTGCACCGCGAATAGCTAAAGGGCATTGGCGGCGTATTATTTCTAGGCCAGCTGAAATGTGGTCTGCAGCGGGATTAATCAGTCTCTTATTGTTTATCCCAATGTTATGGGTGCTACCTAGTTTAGAGGATGGTAGAAGATCGTTATGGTTTTATCACCCTGGTGAGGTTTTTGCATATTCACCTCATTTGTGGATGACTCTCTCGCTAGTGGGACTTGTGATATTGGGATTTGCACTACTTTGGATTTCTGCTCTTCCTGACTTTGCACTTTTGAGAGATCGGGCAGAAGCCGGTAGTAAGGAAAGAAAGAGATATACGTGGCTTGCAAGAAATTGGACAGGCGCTACAGGGGATTGGATTTGGCAAAAACATCGATTAGGCATTGTGGGTGCACTTTACTTTTTAATGTTGATAACCGTACATTTCCTTTTTTCAGTCGACTTTTTAATGACATTAGTTCCTGCCTGGATAGATGCCTTATATCCTGCAACTCACGCGGTTCATGCTTTGCAAGCTGGAGCTGCAACGATGATCATTACTATGTTTATTTTGAGAAGGTTTTGTGGATATAAAGAGATAGGACATGATCAATTTTGGGGACTGGGCAAATTAATGTTTGCCTTGTCACTAATGTGGTTTTGGTTCTGGATGTCAAGTTTTATGGTGTACTGGTATGGTAAAAGGCCTAATGAACAACAAGTTTTAGAACTGTTTGTGAAGGGTCCTTACTTACCTTTATTTTATGCAAACTTCATATTGGTTTTTGTTGTGCCTTTGTTTACTATGATTTGGAATTTTCTAAGAAGGAGCATATGGGGGCCAACTCTTATTTCAGTTTCAGTATTAATAGGTATATTTTTCGATAGGATTCGCGTGTATGTAGCTGCTTATTCGGTCAGTGATCAAAGTGCAGAATTTCATGGTATAAAAACCATACCACCTACTGTATACCCAGACGTTGCCGATGTTTTCATTGTGATTGGTGCAATTACTGCTCCGATACTTGTATACATGTTAATCTCGCGTGTTGTTCCGATTATTAATATTTGGGAACAAAAAGAACTTTTGCTTTATAAACTTCATAAAAAATATCATAGGGCCACAGTAATGGTTCTAGGCAAACCGGAATAATAGGAAATGCAAGAATACTCATACGCTTCAGATAAAGAAATAAATAAAAGTCTTCTCAAAGATGTGCTGGGAATGCCTAAGTGGTGGCTGGCAGCGTTTGGATCTTTGTTATTGGTTTGGCTTACAGGTATGGGTGCATACGGCTGGGAGCTTAATCAAGGTATGGGTGTGACTGGAGTTAATCGGCCAGTATATTGGGGTTTTTACATAACAAACTTTGTTTTTTGGATTGGGATTAGCCATGCAGGTATTATGGTGTCTGCCATACTGAGGCTAACACAAGCCGAATGGAGAAGGCCAGTAACTAGAGCTGCAGAAGTCTTAACGCTATTTTCATTGATTGCTGCTCTTACAAATATCGCATTTCATGTTGGTAGACCTTGGCGTTTGTATTGGATAGGTCCATATGATTTTTCAAGAGGCATATGGCCAAATATAAGATCTCCATTTGTGTGGGATCCTAGTGCTGTAGGAACATATCTTATTGGTAGTACTTTATTTGTTTTTATTGCTCTAATTCCAGATTTAGCTGCCGCGAGGGATAGAGCTACAGGCTTTCCTCGTAAAATTTATGCTGTATTAAGTTTAGGGTTTAGGGGTACTCCGAGACAGTGGAAACTTCAAGCGGTAGCCGGTATTCTTCTGTCAGCTTTGGTTTTACCTGTGTTCGTTTCTGTTCACAGTATAGTGTCATGGGACTTCGCAGTTTCCATTGGTGTAGAGGGCTGGCATTCAACGATTTTCGCGCCATATTTTATTATAGGAGCGATTCATTCCGGAGTTTCTGCGGTGGCAATGTTAATGGCGCTAATGGTTTGGTTATGGAAATGGGATAAATACATCACTCCGGACCATTTTGATTCAATCGGCCGATTGCTGATCATTGTGGCAACAACATGGTTCTTTTTCTTTGCACTTGAATGGATATTCGCTTTATACACAATGGAGTCAGCTGAGATTGCGTTGAGGGAATGGCAAATATTTAAGAACCCTATGGGGCCTCTGTTTCTTGTGTTTATGATCACATCATACTTTATACCTGTACCGGCATGGTTGTTTAAAAAGGTTAGAAGAAGTCCAATGGGCATGTTTATAACAACGATTTTAGTTAATGTTGGTATGTGGTTGGAGCGCTTCTTGATCATAGTGCCAAGTCTGCAGCGCAGGTCACCTTTAGAGTTTGATTGGGGAAGTTACGCACCAAGTATTGTTGAGATATTACTTGTCACGTCCACTTTCGCATTTGTAGGTATGGGAGTTTTGTTGTTTGCAAAGGTATTCCCGTTAGTTCCTATTTTTGACATGAAAGAAGGGGTGCGTTTGAGGGATGAAATTCAGGTTGGACGTAGAAGTGTGCCTGCAACAATACGAGAATAGTAGTGAAAAATTTATTTGAATATAAAAATATAAATAAGATGCTATATAAAGAAAACTTTTTAGAAATACAGATAAACGAGTCAAGGGGAATATTATGATATCGAGCCGAAGTGTTATAGCTCTTTTCAAAGACGTCGACTCTGCTGCGGACGCACTTGATGCTGTTCGAGCTGGAGGCTTTGAAAGCGATGAATATGAAATTTTAACTGGAACGCCATACCCTGAAGGTGCTTTTGGAGAGGATGAACCAAAACATGGCTTATATAGATATCCTTTGGTTGGCGCAGCCTGTGGATTCATTATGGGCCTGATAATAACAGCAGGTACTCAGCTTGCATATCCATTGGTTACTGGAGGCAAGCCTATATTATCTGTGCCTCCAATGTCTGTCATTATGTATGAAGGCACAATGTTGGGATCAATAATTTTTACTGTTATTGGAGTTATTATTGAATCTCGGCTTCCTCGTGTTTTCATGGGAGCATACGATACTAGGGTAACTGAAGGCTACATCGGTATTACTGTGACTACATCAGAGGAAAAGATATCTAAAGCAGAGGAAATACTTAAAAAAACGAAGCCGGAAGATTTAAAAAGAGGATGGGAACAGAAAGACTTCGATTAATTTAAAGTTTTAATGCGTGAATATGAATTTTATAAAATATAAAACCCAACACAAAGTAGCAACGTTATTTTTGGTTATAATGTTAGCTGGTTTTGGTCTTCTGGTGATGGGGTGTTACAACAATAACACCGGAGAAACAGGCATATTAGGAATTGCAGATCTTAAATTCCCAGCTTTTCCAGAAACTGGCAGTCATGCTGTAGTAGTGTTTTCTGAAATGCACTACTCTCCGGCATATGATGACCAGGAAGGGCCAACGATTGGACCCCCAAGTGATTCAGTGCCGGTTACTGGACGTGAAATTAAATATACAGCGGACGAATATACATTGTTAAGAATGTCCGATAAAAGTACAAACAGCTATGACCAAGAGAAGGCAGCAGATCTTTACCGAGTTAATTGTACTGTTTGTCATGGAGAATCTTTACAAGGTGATGGAGCGGCTGCAAAATACCTTACCCGTGGAGCGGCTCCAGCAAATCTGTTAGGAGGTTCTTCAGTAGATGCTACTGAAGGTGAAATATTCGCCTGGATATCCTATGGTAGCCGTACTGGATTCGCTTTAGAGATGGCAGGTCAGCCTAATCCCACAGTCATGCCAACATTTAACAAATTATTGACCGAAGACGAACGCTGGCATTTAGTTAAATATATTATGGCAAAGCAAAATCGATAGGCTTAAATAATAAACTCAAATAAAATATAGTCGTAACTTATTAGAATCATTCATCATTTAACATTCGTTTTGGCTTTGTTACTCTCCATACGAATGCAGGAGGCATGTTAGTTAAGGTTACCCCGCAATACTTTTTTTCAGCTGAGTAATTATCTATCACATTTTTTGGTATCGAGCATATAGGTATATAGGATACCTGCACGAATGAACCTCTAGGTTTGAGTATACTAAAACTATCGTTGCATATGCCTCTGCGGACCGCAGCACCCATGGCATTTAGCGGTAAACCTGATACTATCTCATCAAATTGATTAATACCCAATTCAGAGGATATTTGTGATATCTGTCTTACGTCTCCACAAACGATTGTGGCTTTTGGGAAGAAGCCTTTTAGAAGATTAACGAACTCTTGAGACTGCTCCACCAAAACTAGATTATTCTCGTTAATTCCTTTTCGGAGTAGTGCTTTGGTGAAAGAACCTGTACCGGGGCCCAATTCAAGTATTGGTCCTATGGTATCTGCATCGATATGTTTAACCATAAGAGACCCAAGCGATGCGCTGCTTGGGAACAAAGCCCCTAGTGCGAGTGGATGTTTTATGTATTCTTGAATCCAGATTTTATAGGTCATCGAGTGATACTAACATATCCATTCACCTCATATATGACCAAAAAAAAGATGATGAAGCTTTACTGATTACAACTTTTTTTTACGCCGATAGGAGTAACCCATATTCGTTTAGAAATTTCATAACTAATAACAACATCATTTTGATTTGATTTCAAAGTTATGACCCCCCGATATGGTGAAGCATCTTTAATTACCGCCACGCGCTCCGGCATTATTGAATTTTCAACAAAATATTTTAGTAATTCAGGATCATCTTCTGGGATTCGATCGATATGGACAGTATTTCCTGTTTTAACTTTGTCCAGCGGAACCGTCAGCCTATCTCTTACAAATCCGCTACCTGGGATTGGATGACCAAATGGGCATGTAGTAGGGTTTCCTAAACGTTCAGAAATTTTTGTTGCCAATTCATCTGATATTGCATGTTCAAGCCGATGAGCTTCTTCATGTGCCTTATGTGGTTCGAGGCCTAGCAGATCTACTACCATTCGTTTTGCGAGCCTCTGTCGTCGTACAAGCTTTTCGGCAATTTCTCTCCCTCTGTCCGTTAGCGAGATATCTTTGTCTGGCAGCATTTCTACAAGATGTTCTCTAATTAGGCGCCTAATCATTCCTCCGATTGAAGGTAATGTGGTTCCTAGTTCCTCTTTTTCAGGCAAACGTTTTAATTGTTCCGCCAACTGCGTATTTGTAACTTTTATACCTAGTTCATCAAGTTGAAAGATGGAAACTAGATAATTTTCAGCAGCCATTGAGAGGCGACTGGACTGTGTTGTATTTGTCGGTTTTGAAATTGCCATCTATTAAGCCTGGACGATAAATGATCATTTGATTTTATACGAACTTACCAATTTTTTTTATTTTTATCTGTATAAAAGATAAATGAATATCATTAATAAAGCTAAATAATCCATCTTTAGCTACTCTTTAGAAAATTAGGAAAACATTGCTTCTGTCGCTGTTGACATTAGCAATCTTAGAGAAGTAAGATTTATGTTTGCCGCCTGTTTGGGTGGAGGTGTTGAATTGTGCAAATTTAACATCCAAATGAAAGGCTTAGCACTCTTGGTAATATCCCATGAAGAATACCGATAAGCTTTCCATTTGATTTGAAGGTAAAAATAGTAAGGATTAAATATAAAATATGCCGACAGTAAATCAGTTGGTTAGAAAAGGGCGAAAGTCTAAAATTAAAAAGGAGACAGCTCCAGCATTAAGAGTTACATATAACTCTCTTAGAAACAGGACTGACAAAGGTGCTGGATCACCTCAAAAAAGAGGCGTGTGTGTTCAAGTAAGGACAATGACTCCGAAAAAGCCTAATTCAGCTTTAAGAAAAGTTGCACGAGTAAGGTTAACCAACGGCATGGAAGTAACAGCATACATTCCTGGAGAAGGGCATAACCTGCAAGAGCACTCAGTTGTTTTGTTACGTGGAGGCAGGGTCAAAGATTTACCAGGGGTTAGGTATCACATTATAAGAGGAGCCTTAGATACATCTGGAGTTGATGACCGTAAAAGAGGTAGAAGTAAATATGGAAGTAAGCTTAATCCGCAAGTGGCTGCAGCCGCAGCGGAATAGTAAATATAGTCATGGCTAGAAGACACAGGGCAGAAAAACGAGAAGTAGATGCGGACCCAAAATATGGGAGTATCGACGTTGCAAAATTTATTAACCGAGTGATGATTGGTGGGAAAAAAACTGTAGCCCGTAAAGTAGTTTATTCCGCGATTGATATAGTTGAAGAAAGGGCTAAGCGCCCTGGGATAGAGGTGTTTGATCAGGCTATTAGAAATACCGTTCCATTGCTAGAGGTCAAGTCTCGTAGGGTGGGTGGATCTACTTACCAAGTGCCTAATGAAGTTAGGCCTGAGAGGCGTACGACATTAGCAATGAGGTGGATTATAGCTGCAGCAAGAGCTAGGTCTGGGCGTCCAATGGCTGAGAGGCTATCCCAGGAGTTGCTGGAAGCATCAAGAGGAGAAGGTACAGCAGTTAAGCGTAAGGAAGATTTACACAGGATGGCAGAAGCAAATAAAGCATTTGCCCATTATCGCTGGTAGAAATATAGAAATATCAAACGGCATTTAATTAGGTAATTATTTTATGAGTTCTACAAACAAACTAAACAAAACCCGCAATATTGGCTTCATAGCTCATATTGATGCTGGGAAAACCACAGTCACCGAAAGAGTTCTCTATTTTGCAGGTCGAATTCATAAAATTGGTGGCGTGGACCAGGGTACAACCGCTATGGACTGGATGGAACAAGAAAAAGAACGAGGAATTACCATAACAGCTGCAGCAACAAACTGTAGTTGGAACGGGTATAACATCAATGTTATTGATACTCCTGGGCACGTTGACTTTACAGCAGAGGTTGAAAGAAGTTTAAGGGTTCTAGACGGGGGCGTGGTTGTTTTAGATGCTGTAGCCGGTGTGCAGTCTCAGAGTGAAACAGTATGGAGGCAGGCCGATAAATATCAAGTGCCTCGAATATGCTTTATCAACAAAATGGACAAAGTAGGATCAGACCTAGACCGCGTAATGCAAAGCATAGTTCGCCGGTTACGGGCTAATCCGGTCGCGATACAACTTCCTTGGGGTACAGAAGCAGCCTTTAAAGGGGTTATAGACCTAATAGAGCGAAAGGCATATTCATATCCGGAGGAAGGAGAGCAAATTCCTACAGAGCATCCTGTGCCAGATGATATGAAAGATGAAGTGGAAAAATATAGGGCTACGTTGGTAGAAAAAATTTCAGAGCTAGATGATGAGTTAATGCTTAAATACCTTGAGGATGCGGAGATCACTAATCAAGAAATAAAGACAGCGTTACGCAAGGCCACGATAAAAAATAAAATTGTACCGGTATTAGTAGGTACGGCTCTAAAGACTAAAGCGATACAGCCATTAATTGATGCAATCAATGAATATCTGCCATCACCATTAGATGTTCCTGCAATTATTGGCAAGGAAACTAAGACAGGTAATGAAGTAGAAAGAAAACCGTCTGCTGATGAGGCGTTCTCAGCTTTGGCATTTAAAGCTGTCACCGATCCGTTTATAGGTCGGTTAATATACTTCAGGTCTTATTCCGGAACAGTTAAATCTGGCGCAATGGTAATTAATTCTTCAACCGGCAAGAAAGAACGCATTGGCCGTATAGTCAAAATGCATGCGAATACTAAAGCTGATGTTGACGTGGTAGAAGCAGGAGATATAGCGGCGGCTGTCGGGCTAAAGGGCACTTCTACAGGTGACACCTTATGTGATGATTCAGCTCCTGTTCTGTTGGAGTCAATTAGTTTTCCAGAGCCAGTTGTTTCTGTTGCTATCGAACCTAAAACAAGAAGCGATCAAGACAAGATGTCAGAGGCATTAATAAAACTTTCAGATGAAGACCCAACCTTACGAGTTTCGTATGATGAAGAAATAGGACAAACAGTGTTGTCCGGTATGGGCGAGTTACATTTGGATATTATCGTAGATAGAATGCTTCGTGAATTTAATGTTGAGGGTAATGTTGGTCAACCTAAGGTTGCATACCGAGAAGCTATTAGGGTTCCATCTAAAGCTGAAGGGAAATTTGTTAGACAGAGTGGTGGGCACGGTCAATATGGACATGTGAAGATTGAAGTTGAGCCGCTTGATTCTGACAAGCCCTTTGAATTTGAAGATAAGATAAAAGGCGGAAACGTTCCTAAGCAGTATATACCTGCAGTCCGTAAAGGGCTTCAGCAGGCTCTCGGAGTTGGTCCTGTAGCGGGATATCCTGTTGTTGGAGTAAAGGCAATATTGGTGGACGGATCTTATCACGACGTTGACTCGTCAGAAGTGGCATTTACAGTCGCAGGATCAATGGCTATGAAGGAGGCTCTTAATCGGGCTAAAGGATATCTGCTTGAGCCGGTTATGAATCTCGAGGTCACTTCTCCGGGGGATTTTTTGGGAGAAGTTGTTGGAGATTTGGGTCGCCGCCGTGCGCAGGTTAAAAACATTGACGCTATTGACGACACTCAACTTATTTTCGCATCGATACCTTTAGCGGAAACTTTTGGTTATGCAAATACTTTAAGGTCGCTTACGCAAGGACGTGCTAGTTTTTCTCTAGAATTTTCTGCTTTTGAAGAAGCACCAAAATCAGTAGTCGAAATGCAGCAGGCAATATAAATCATGGTAACGAAACAGAAAATAAGAATTGTTCTAAAAGCTTTTGATCACAAAATCTTAGATTTGTCTGCTGGTCAAATCGTCGAGGCAGCAGAGAGGACAGGTGCCCAAGTTGCAGGTCCTGTACCTTTGCCGACTTCGATTAAAAGGTTTTGCGTGATTCGTTCTCCACATGTTTTTAAGAAGTCTAGAGAGCATTTTGAATTACGGACTCATAACCGCTTAATCGACATATTAGAGCCAACAAATAAAACGATAGACACATTGACGAACTTGAATGTTCCCGCCGGTGTCGATATCTCGATAAAGTTGTAGATCGATATGAGTAATCAAATGACTATACAGGCTATTTTAGGTCGTAAATTAGGAACTACAGGAATGGTGCGTCAGACCGGCGACATTGATTGTGTGACAGCTATAGTTGCAGGTCCATGCACAATTACCCAGCTTAAAACTCATGATAATGACGGATATTGTGCTGTTCAGATCGGTTTTGAAGAGGCGAAAAACTCCAATAAACCAATGTCTGGTCACCTTTCTGCAAGCGGGAATAAATTTAAACACCTAGCTGAAGTACGGCTCCCTAATAGCGATTCAATTGACCCAGAATATGAGAACCAATTGAATATCGGACAAGTCATAGATGTGAATAGTTTCAGCGTAGGCGATCGCATTGATGTAACTGGATATTCTAAGGGTAGAGGTTTTTCAGGAGGCATAAAAAGGCACGGATTTCATGGTGGGCCAAAAACACACGGACAATCTGATAGACATAGGGCGCCTGGCTCAATAGGGGCTGGCAGCACTCCTGGCAAGGTCATTAAAGGAATGAAGATGGCCGGCCATTATGGAGACGAAAAAGTGACTGTGCAAAACTTGGAAGTGGTTCAAACTGACAGTAATCGTAATCTTATATTTGTAAAAGGAGCGATTCCTGGCGCAAGAAACTCAATAATATATTTGCGTAGAAGTATCAAAGATCCGAAAAATCAAGGATTGATAATTGAACTACAAGAGCCAGTTGTAGAAGATGAAATGATAGAAGAAACACCAGTTGCTGAGGCTGTGGAAACACCAGTTGCTGAGGCTGTAGAAACACCAGCTGCTGAGGCTGAAGAAGAGCCAGCTGCTGAGGCTGAAGAAACACCAGCTGCTGAGGCTGAGGAA
>CENY01172000.1_pt1 | contig 155150 bp, 143 predicted proteins | sample 356181 | NCBI WGS metagenome assembly CENY01 (sample SAMEA2619840, study PRJEB7988) | marine metagenome | isolation source: saline water (ENVO:00002010), including
ATTCAGCCATCTCCATCATGTCGTCCATATCCATGGATTCAGCCATCCCCATCATGTCGTCCATATCCATTTCTTCAAGTTTAATACCCATTGACTCCGCTATAGCTGCCATTTCTTCTATACTCAATCCCATAGACAAACCAAACTCACACATCGACTGCTGCTCTAAATCTGGTATATCGGTACAGCTATCGATTTCTGCTAAAACTGACTCATCGTTAGGTTCAGTTGGCACAGATGTTGAGACTTGAGTGGGTAAGGGAGTTGGGACTTGGGTGGGTTCCGGAGCTGGAACTTCTTCGGTACCCGATTCGATAACCCTTACATCGTCTGAAACACTAGTCTGTTCTTCAGACGATGTGCCAGAACAAGCAAACATTAACAAAATCAACAATATAATGCCCACAGAGTATGTAGATTTCAAACAGCTGGATTTTATTGATCTGATATTCATAACGGTTTGTATTAATTACATCCTTTCATTTTTGACAAATTATTTACAGAAAACATAATTGAATTAGTTCCTTCATACACTTGGGCGGCAAAATATATAATAACCTCTTCAGAGTCATCTGGTTTAGACTTAGCAGACACATGCCATACTCCTGCCTCAACCACTTCTTCAACCCAATCGACTTGGTTGCCTAACAAACTATTTAAACATCTTTCATTAATACCAAATCGATCACCAATATTTATCAACCATGTTTGAACCACTGCGATGGATTCTCCTTTGGAAAATTGGTCAGTTTGAGTAGAAATTATTTCTGAATCTTTCTTTCCTTGCCCAAAACCCCAATTGTAATCACATGCAGCAATCAAAAATGGAATTATTAGAACAACTAAAACATATGCTAAGTATTTTTTCACTGATATATCCATAATTTGTCGCACACTGCCAACTATAATTCCCCAATTTTAACAGTTCATAATTATAAATCCACGAACTAGTCATACCATAAAAATGCCTAACTTTTTACACACTATTGTTAGTGAGTGTTAGCAGCTTTATCTTTCAAAGAAAACCGTTCTCTGCTATATTCGATAATAACAGTATTTTAAACTTAGTTTTATAAATGGATAACTTACTTGCTTGAATTATCTTCTCAAATTTCCTCAGTTTTGCTATTAGGATTTCTTTTAGGATTAAAGCATGCTACAGATGCTGATCACGTTGTGGCAGTAACAGCAATACTAAGCGGCCGTAACAGCTTATGGAAAAGTATTTGGGTAGGTATATCTTGGGGTTTAGGTCATTCAATCCCTCTAATTTGTTTAGGTTTAATTATCCTTTTCATTAAAGGAAGCTTCATTGAGTATTATCAGAATGTGGCGCCTTATTTTGAGATTGCTGTAGGAGTGATGCTTATAATCTTGGGAGTTGAGGTTTTTCGCAATATATCGCGAGGCAACCTACATATGCATATTAATGATAACCCGCCACATATACATATTCACTCTACTCATAATCATGAGTCAAATTCCACACCAGCCAAAAAACACGGCAAATATAATCATGGCGTTCTACATGGAATATTACCTATGATTCGCCCAAAATCATTTGTAGTAGGCTTGGTGCATAGCCTTGCAGGGAGTGCTGCAGTATTAATTCTGCTTATACCAACCATTAATTCAAATTTAATGGGCATTGGCTACCTGATGTTATTCGGAATAGGTACGATAGTTTCTATGTCTGTCGTAACGCTAATACTGAGCTTCCCCCTAAAAGCTGCATTCAGATTTCCGATGGCTCAAAAAGCCATATTGTCAATAGCTGGCCTGGCTAATCTAGCCCTTGGTTCATTATTGATTTTTGAAGTGGTAACTGGGTACGAAATCATTCGAATTTAGAAAACCTTTATAGGTTTAATAAAATCTACCATCACAATATACCGAGCTAACCTTTCAATCTCTTACGGCGTTATAAATTACGTAGTTCGATAAAAAAGTTCTGAATTAAGCCAGTTATCTCGAAACACATAGGACGCCTCCACCTAAATAGATAGCTGGCTTTTTCTTTGTCAAAAGAATCTACTGCGTTAAATCCAATAATTTGATGACACCTTTCATTGCAGGGTGGATACGACAAAAGTATGGATATTGTCCCGATTGAATATTAAAAAATTCAACATTGAACACCTCACCAAACTCAAGTCTTCCACTATCCCATAATTTGCCAACATTATCGTCACCCCATATACCCGATGTGACAGAATGCGTATCAAGATCAAGATTCTTCCATTGAATGACATCGCCTACATCAATGCTAATATCCTGAAATTCATAGTTCTTTATGTTTATTAAATGCACTGTGCTTTTTGTAGTTTGACTAGGCGTATTAGTAGGTTCAGGCATAACAATGTCAGACAAATTTAAGTCTAGAGTTAAGTCAGGAATTACCTTGTCAAAATACTCAATTCGGTTCGGAATTGTATCCTCTATAAGTTTTAATATATGAGGTTCCAATCTTGAAGCTTTATATCGAAGAGCAAAATACATTGGAAAAGACTCGGCTACATCTTCTCTATAAGGAAAATCTTTCGCATAATCAGATATGAATTGTCCATCGGCTTGCGCTGCTTTCAACCATTCTGGATTCGAGAGGTGATCATTATCTAATGACGTATGTGCCGCCTCATGTAAAATTATTTCTTCCAGCAAGCCAAGGCCATCTAACCATATCCCTTGATCATGATGAATGAGGATATTATTGTTACCTCCTCCAAAAAGCTCATTTCCTTTATGAATCCATACCGTCTTTAAATCTTTTCTAAGAAATGTAGGCAACTGACCAATAACCTTAAGGTATTTCAAGGCTACCTCTTCTGCAATCATGACATCTTTAAACTCAGGGTTAACTTGAACCTCAACAGTCGATCCATCTACAAAACTTGCTTTAAATAAATGAGGAGTAACGGTTATCCATCCTTGCACTTCGTCCAATTTTCCCTGACGCCGATCATACATTTCTCTTTCAGCGTCTTCAATTTTTTCCAAGTCATAAAAAGCAGTTGGGTCTGTTGGAACTAGGATTTCAGAGCTAACATATGCAGTGCCACTAAAAGGAGTTAATTTTCCTTCGGTTGTTCCAACGGTAATTTCTTTGAGTTGCTCTAGTAATTTCGTTATGTTTGGGGTTGGTGTAGGACTAGGTTTAGACTTTATCTCTTCAGATCGGTTATCAATATTTGTTGATTTTGAGGATGTAATCGCAGATTTAACATCACATGGGCAAACCTCATTAGAGGTGTCATCTTTTTCCAATATTAAGGGTTCTACCGTACTCGGAATATCATCAATAACAGGTACTAGAGTGGGTATTCGAGTTGGTGTTTCATTTTTCTCAAAAATCTGAGTGTCCTGTAAATCGTCTTTGTCGCCTAAATTAGATTCACAGGAATAATTCATAATCAATAGAATAGACGCCATAGATCCTATTAGTATTATTCGAAGATTTATTTTCATATAATTTGTAACATCCGTACTAAACAATTAAGCGTTTAAGTAATTTTGAAAGATCTAAACATTAATAACTTTCACATACTATTGTATAAGCCACAGATACCCCATAACACAGGTAACATAATTAGGTTATGTGCTAATAATGGAGCTCAGCTACATATTGTGGAACCTATGGGATTCAAATTAGATAACGCGCATCTTAAGCGAGCTTCACTAGACTACACAGATCTAACTTCGACAACATTACATGATTCGATTCATTCATACATAGAAGAGTTTCCAGAGCGACGAATATTCGCGGCCACCAGCGCAACTAGCAATATATATACTAATCCAAAGTATACTTGGAACGATTCTTTTTTGTTTGGACCTGAGGATAAAGGTCTACCAGATAAGGTGTTAAATATTTTTCCGGAAGAGCAACATATCGGAATACCTATGTTTCCAAACAACAGAAGTCTTAATCTTTCTAACGCTGTAGCTATAACAAGTTATGAAGCTTGGAGGCAACTAGGCTTTAGTAAAAAATAATACCTACTGTGCAGTAACGCCACCATCGATCACTAACTCACTGCCAGTAATATATGAGGACTCTTCAGATGCCAAAAATAAAATCGCATTTGCGATTTCATCTGCTTGTGCTAATCGACCCATAGGTATCCTGGCTACTCTCGGATCTGGAGATCCATCAGCAGTAATTCGTTCGATTGCAGCACGAGCTAATGGAGTGTCAGTATACCCAGGATGAACTGAATTGACTCTAATGTTATCTTTTGCAAGCTGGATTGCAGCTACTTTCGCAAAGGTACGAGAGGAGCCTTTAGCAGCTGAATAAGCGGTACCGCCCGAAGCCCCTATCATTGCATCCATAGATGAAAGAATTACTATTGAACCACCTTGATTCTTACGCATAATTGGAACAACATACTTTGTACCCAAAAATATTCCTTTACTATGCACATCGAATTGTCTGTCCCATTCATCTTCTGTGGTGTTTTCGACTGAAGCTGTATGTGAATTGCCAGCAGAATGAACGAGTATATCGATTTTTCCGAATTTTGCATTCGTGGCTTTCACTAATTCAGCCCATTGGCTTTCCACAGATACATCTAGTTCCATAAATATAGCTGCTTCAGCTTTTGTTGATAAAGATTGGAGTTGTTCAGTCGTTTGAATACCACGAGTTGTGTCTATGTCTGCTACTACGACTGATGCCCCTTCTTCTATAAACAACCTCGCAGATGCCCCACCAATGCCCATCACGTTGCTATCTATCCCATTAGCTGATCCGGTAATTATTGCTACTTTATTTTTTAGTCTCTGACTCATGCTATTTGCCTGTTTTTAGGTTTGCTCCGTCTTGCTAGAAAATATGATACTACTGTAATTAAAACACCCAAAGCAATTACGCAGAATCCTATCAAAAATGTTGTGGTCATTCCTTCCAGAAATGAATTATAGATTCCAGCAATTGTGCCTTCTCGAACCGCATCAAGGGAAGCTGGATATCCTTGACTAGCCATAACGCTAGTTACGATTGCAGTACCCACTGCGATACTAGTTAACGTGGATGAATTTCTAACCATATTAATGAATCCCGTAACAACCCCTTGATCTTTTTGATTGATGATTCCATAAATAGCATTCTGTGCTGGCATGAATATAAAACCAATACCAAAACCCATCATAAAACAATATATGAATGCAAGCCAAATCGAACTATCAGTCGATAATATTGATAAAAGTAGCATTGAAATTGCACTTATTGTTAATCCGAAAGGTAAAAATATTTTCCAGCCGTTAGGGTAACGATCTGATAGCACTCCGATAGTTGGACCTGTGACCAAAAATCCTAGCGGAAGTCCTGCAATTACTAAGCCTGAAATAAAGGCTTCATAACCTTTCAGATCTTGGATATAAAACGGCAGTAAGAAAAAAATACATGAGTTGCCAAGAACTACCAAGAACATCCCAATCTGTCCAGTTAAAAACGTTCCATTCAAAAATAGATGGAGTGGCAGTAAAGGAAATTCAAATTTTGACTCCCAAATTATAAAAGATACTAATAATAAGCCTGTAATTATAAATCCACCAATGCTGAAATATGAGCCCCACCCAAAATCGTTTGCCTTAGAAAGAGTCAAGAGGAGCAGTAATAGTGAACCGGTAGAAAGCATCACACCTACCCAATCAAATTTATCCTTTATTTCACCAACAAATGTAGAATCCTGATCAAATATATTTAATAAAAACCAGGCCAAAACAATCGAAATGAAGGCCAAAGGCACAGATAAAAACATGAATGCTCTCCAGCTTAATAGCGTGACAATTCCGCCTCCAATTACTGGTCCAAAAATTGCCGATAATGCCATCAAAAAGCCAAATGCCCCTAACGCTTTACCTCTATCATTTGTGAATTTACTGATAATTATTGGTATTGTTGTTGCCTGTATCATTGCTGCAGCAACCCCTTGAAGAACTTTAAAAATTATCAGAGACAACAAAGAAGGAGCAAATCCAGAGAGTAAAGCACCAGCCATAAAAATTAACAGTCCATAGAAATACAGTCTTTTGTAGCCAATTCTATCTGCAAGTCTACCTGCAGGCATCAATAGAGCCCCTGTACTGAGCAAATACCCTAAAGCAATCCACTGCGATTCTGGGATAGTGGCATTAAAATTTTCGGTAATTACAGGAATTGCCTGATGGATACCAAACTCATCCATAAGCGTTAACAATATTCCGGGCATTGCCGCTGCAAAAAATATCCACCTATTATTAAAAATAGCTATTTTATGCATATCAATTCGTTTAATTTATTAATAAATATAACGACACCAGCTAAGAAACTTTTAAAATCTGTTCTATTTCACGATGCCTATCTATTAACTTTCGGTAAACTGATAAACGAAGGGTAATTCGAATCATGAAATATCGTTTGTTCCGCAATAATTACCTCAGAATCATCAAATCCTTTGCCTGTATTTAGATTTCTGTCAAAAGCAGGAAAATTGCTCGATGATATCTGTACACGTATTCGATGTCCTGCAGAAAATGACATCGCAGTAAAACCAAGATCTATCTCAAAACATTCTACTTGATTGCGATTTACAAAACACTCTGTTTCCAACGACTTATTGAACCTGGCACGTAAAATACCATCACATACATTAGTTGATTTACCATTCTCATCAACATCAAGCAATTTTGCGGTCCAATCGGTATCAGCCACAGAAGTTTTAGCCCAAAGTCTCATAGTGACTTTTCCTGCTATTTCAAAATCCTCATCTAAAACTTCGGAAGTATAAACAAGTACATCTTGACGATTTTCAATCACACTTTGATCCTGGACGCCCACTTCAAAAACCCCTGGTATACCATATCCATATGCTCCCCCCAAAGACGGTACAGGATTCTGAGGGTCATACATAAATTGATCCGATGATTCTGTACTATTTGAAGGTATAGTAGTTAGCTTTCCATCCCCGTTTATGGAATTAGCGCCTTCCTCACTAGTTATAAAGTAACTAACGCTTATCACATCTTCAGGCGGCCATGTTTCTTCAGCTTGCCATTTATTTTTACCCATAACAAATACGTATGCCGTTGGCTGTTTATCTATACCGTTGTCCTCTCCTTTTAGCCATCTGTCAAACCAATCCAGCTGCATCCCATGCAAGTCAATATAAGCTCCACTTGCAGTTCTACCGTAAAACTGTTGACCCGCTTGAGGAGGAGGCAAAGGAGCATGTAACCAAGGACCTACTATTAGGTGCTGCTGTCTTCTAGCTAACTCTGATCCGCCTTTTTGTTGCATTCCTTGATAACAATTAATCGACCCTCTAATAAAAATGTCGTGCCACCCAGCGATATTTAAGACAGGAATATTTACATTATGAAATTTTTCTTTGGGAGCAAATGATTTCCAATAATCATCGTAAGTTGGATGGTCTAACCAGTCATAATAAAAACCGCATAAGTCATTTTCTGAATTGTTTGTGCTAAAAGCTGACATTTCTTTCAAAGGCAAGGATTCGGACATTTGCATAGGATCTAATAGCCAATTCTGCATCTCTTCAAGCTCTCTCGTTCTGTCAGGTCTTTTTGTATAACGTCTACCAATATCGTTTTCTGCAAACCCAACAAGCCATTGGGTTATCCACCACAACTGAAATGTACCTCCCAGATATGTCCATCCATCATAATAATCGTCTGACGTAACGCCAGGAACTATAGCTTTTAAAGATGGGGGTCCCTCGCTTGCAGCCAGCCATTGGGTGGCTCCATGATATGAAATTCCAAACATTCCGACATTTCCATCAGACCAGGACTGTGAACCACACCACTCAACAGTGTCATACCCATCCTGCGCCTCGTTTATGTAAGGATAAAACTCTCCTTCCGACATATGTCTACCTCTAACATCTTGGACAACTACAGCATATCCTCTACCAACTGCTCGTATTGGATCCAAATACATGCTTCGGTAAGCAGGAGTATGCTTGCCGTAAGGCAAACGCATTAATAAAACTGGACTATTAGACCGACCTTCTGGTCGATAAATGTCTGCATATAATTTTGTCCCATCTCGCATCGGTATAGGCACATTAATTTCAACTTTACATTTATCCATATTTCGAAAATCTTTATGATTGGAAGTTGGTATCATTGTAAGAACGTCCTTTTTTAATTATGCTGAAACAATCTTGTGTTATATCTTGAGTCATTTTACAAACGAAAATAATTTAATTACAAAATTTATTAACTCCTGGCATATTACATCCAGGTTAGAAAATTTGTATTTAAAGCTCCGATAACATGTTAGCAGCATTAAAATTTCGAGAGTACAGAATCTTCTGGTTAGGTAATGCCACCTCAAATATAGGTATATACATGTTGTTTGCTGGCCGTCTTTGGTTAATGCATGAATTGACAGAGTCAAAAATAATGCTAGGAATCCTAACATTTGCAAGTGCTGTGCCCATATTAATGTTTTCTATGTGGGGAGGAGTAGTGGCAGATCGAGTAAATAGAGTGCGCTTAGTAACAATTACTCGTGCCTTATTTGCTTGTACCGCAATTTTAACAGGACTACTGATTGCATTCGACTTAATACTCCCATGGCACTTAATATTAATTTCACTTATAAATGGCATCTTGCTTTCATTTGACATACCTTCAAGGCAAGCAATGGTGCCAAATCTTCTTCCTAGAGAACATCTGGTTAATGCATATGCACTTCAGTCAATGCTAGGAACTGGATCAGCTATCATAGGACCAACATTTTTACCGCTTATTATTAAAATATGGGGAATGTCTGGAGTTTTTATTTTTATTGGTGTTGCGTACGCTTTTACCACTTTAATGTTTAGTCAATTAAACAAGCAGAAAATATACCAAACAGTTAAGAATCAAAAACCATGGACAGATCTATTAGAAGGTTTAGCTTATATCCGCATTAATGGAGTGATGATCTCATTAATCTCTATCGGGATAATCACCGGAATATTCGCTGCACCATATATGACTTTGCTGCCCGATTATGTTGCTAAGGTTCTATCGGGGAACGTAGAAAGTTACGGATATCTATTACTCAGCAGTGGTATTGGAGGCATGTTTGGTGCAATAGCGATGGCACAATTCGGTAGATTACGTCAGTCTTCTTCTGTCCCTATGTTAACTGGTTTTGGGTTAAGAATTAGTCTAAATTATGTGCAAATTGTTACAGGTTTAGGCTTAGGTATAAGTTTAATATTTTTCTCAATAACAAACTCTTTCCATATCTCAATTATTATCATTGCTGTAGTCGGAGCATTTAGTGTCACGTTCCAAACCATAAACAATACTTTTCTACAAACTATAATTGAAGATAAGTATCGAGGTAGAGTGTCAAGTATCCATCAATTAGGCTGGGGGGCATCAGCTTTTGGAGGACTTCTTCTAGGAATTCTAGCCCAAAGTTTTGGAACTCAGTTTGCATTAGCCTTGTGTGCTACCATTGCGACAGTAAGTATTTTCGCTTTGTGCCTATATATAAAGCGTTTTCCTTATGCAAATACAGATACGAATAAATAGTATGTAAGGCCGCGTATGGGGAAAAATCCAAAATATCATACGTATCGCAATTGGATTTCATATGTAGCTGTGTTCAGTTTAATTGCACCAATTTATTTTATGGGTATCTCAACATACGCATCCATAATTACTCCAGATTATAGTGTAATGTCACAAGCTTATAGCGTTTTAGCTAGACACCAAATGCCGAATGCAGTTTTAATGACATCTGGCTTCCTGGGATACGCCTTAATGATACAAACTTTAGGTCCTTTACTTTTCGTAAATACTTACAACAAAAGTTTTGGTGTGTTAATTTGGGTGCTGGTTTTTCTTTATGGGATTTCAGGAATATTTGCATCGATCTATAAAGATGCAAGCACACAAGAAACTATCTGGAATTTGTCTGAAGGATCACTGCATGACCTCGCCTCTAGAATCGGTTTTTTTTCCATCTTGATCGCAATTATCATTTCAATTGCTAAATTAAATAAAACCATTAATAGTAGTACTTGGCGGGTTTTCTCAATCTTAATTGTGATATTAACAATATTTTTTGCAATATCATTTGGTATTGATGGTGCTCGATTGTTTCCAAATCATGTCGGATTAATGCAACGAGGGTTTTTCTTAACGATCATGCTATGGATATTTGTTACGACTGCTATTTGTATTTTTATCAACTTTAAAGAAAATAAAAAGTGAATTTATTTAGAATCAACTAGCTCAATAATTTTTTCCAAGGAAGGAACTTTTCCAGTTCTTTTCAATATCTCTTTACCTTCTGCGTTAACGAGCACGAACCCAGGAACTATTCCTACATTAAATCTGGATTTCAGCTGCTTTCCTAATTCATTAGCAATATTTAGGCGAATAACTTGGACCTCATCCTTAAGTTTTTTTTCTAACCTGTCAACTTCAGGTTTAGCCGCTAGGCACCCAACTCAGTAATCAGAGTAAAATTCTATGAATAAGGGTCGACGCGACTCCAGGACAACATTAAAATCTTCTATGGTTAAAACAGTGGCTTCGTCTCGCCGCACACTTATAAACACAACTGACAAAATTAAAATACCAACTAACACTGCTGATATTGCTAATGCAGGATTGAATACGCGCCAAATAAAAATCCCAATAAGCGCTAAACCTGCGATACTGACAATAATAAAAGAATATTGATTAATTAAAATAGGCATTACACTAATTATCTAACAGATGAGATTTTGCAGAACAGTGCCTCCTGTTACTGATATTATTGCACTTTTATTCTTACTTTAGCTTTAATTTTTCATTTACCTTTAAGTTCACTAGGTTGATTGGCATTTGACCTAAAAAGACTCTAGCTATTTCTTCTCCAAATCTTCGAGGTCTCCTAGCCATAGAAGCATCTGAAAAGTGGCCTACATGCGCTGAGAGAACAACATTTTTCATTTTTAATAAAGGATTAGTTGGTTTTGGAGGTTCTATCTCCAAGGCGTCCAAGCCAGCGCCAGCAATCGCGCCTGACTTAAGTGCTTTAATTAATGCCCCTTCATCTACAATAGCTCCTCTAGCAGTATTAATTAAATAAGCTGTTGGTTTCATAAGCTTAAACATTGATTCGTCTATCATATGATGGGTTTCTTCATTAAGAGGACAATTAATAGAAACGTAATCGGATTCAGTAATTAGATCCACTAAAGAAACTTTTTTAATATTTAATTGTTTCCATACTTTTTCAGATAGATACGGGTCATATCCAATTATATTTAAATCAAGAGCAGCAGCCCTCTTTGCAAACGCTGAACCAATATTACCTAACCCAATAATTCCCATAGTCTCTCCATAAAGAGGACCAACATTACCGGGAATTTTATCGTTCCATTCACCCGTACGTATAACTGAATCACCTATTATCAACTTGCGGTTACATGCTAAAAGCAAAGTTAAGGCCTGATTCGCAACTTCTTGAGTCCACATATCTGGAACATTAATCACAGCAACACCAAATTCAGTGGCTGCTTCAATGTCTACCACATCGAAGCCCACACCGGTTCTTAATACGGCCTTACAATTTTTCAAATTTGAAAAAATATTTCGAGTAATGGGAGTGTAAACAGAGATTAATGCATCTGCATCTTTAATCTTTGATATTAACTCGGTTTCGTCGTCCAGATGATCAAGTAAGAACAATTCGGCTGAAGCTTTATTCAATGCCGACTCCGTCTTAGACATATCTAAACCTTCATATTGTCCTATGTAATATACTTTTAGCCTTTTATTTTCCATTTAAGATCCTTAATTACATCTTATTTAATAATTTTGTATAGAATTGTGAAATGCATAACGATTTTTGCAAATATTGTACATCTTCAATTTTTTAAAATGTTAAGAACCATAAAAAAATATTCTTTATATGTTTTAGGATTTGTGTTTCTAGCATTAGGCATCGCCGGATACATTTTACCTGGCTTGCCAGGAACCATATTTCTAATCCTTGCAGCAACTTGTTTCGTTAGATCAAATAAAAAAATGTACAACTGGATTACAAGCCATAAAATATTTGGCAAAGTGGTCAAAGACTATTTAGATACAGGAGAAATGCCTTTGAAGGCAAAGATCTTCTCTATCGCATCGATTTGGATATTCACAACAATCTCACTGGTGTGGTCTCCTTATGGCATGATCTTCATAATTGCAGTGATCGCAATAGCAACTTCCGGAACCCTATTTATTCTTACTAGACCAACGAAACAAATAAAACCTCAAATAACTACCCCTGAGGCAGCTGTTGAAGAGGAAGAGGGGCATACTAATTAGGCTTAAATTTCGCGAACAGTTTTCCGTTTTTCATAGTTAAAACCGTGAAAATTGGAGCGGGAGACGGGATTCGAACCCGCGACAACTTGCTTGGGAAGCAAGTACTCTACCACTGAGCTACTCCCGCTTTTAATTATCATAGCTTTAACGTCTTTTTAAATTTGTGACATTTTTACATGCTTTAAACTTTGTTTAAACCCTACGCCGTACTTTATACTTATGAAACACCTAGATTAGTCTTGGACCGTTATAGGCTTCTATTTAGATGCAGTTATTAACTTTTCTAGGTGTATTTAATTAGTTCAAATGAGAGGTTTTTATTCATGAGCGACTGGGGAGAAATATATAGATCAATCGGAGCGCAACCTGTAATTAATGCTATTGGGAGCGTAACTATGTTAGGAGGATCGACTTCTGTGCCAGAAGTAAAGGACGCAATGGATAAAGCTGACTCCAGCTATGTTCCGATGATGGAATTAGAGGAAAAAGCTGGAGAACAAATTGCAAGATTAACTAATGTACCAGCAGCATATGTAACTTCCGGAGCAGGTTCAGCTCTCACATTGGCTACTGCAGCGTTTATGGCCGGAGATAATGATGACTTCATAGAGCAACTCCCTAATACTGACGGCATGAAAAACGAAATACTTATTCAAAGGAAACAACATTATTGGTATGACAGGTGTTTAGAGTTAGCAGGTGCAACACTTGTTACATTTGGTTCTGAAAGTGAAACTACAAAACAAGATTTTGAAAACGCGATAACTGATAAAACCTGCGCAGTTCATTACTATGCTGATGAACAACGAATAGATCCAATGGCTCTTTCTTTAGAAGATACGATTGATGTAGCAAAAAAACACAACTTATATGTATTAGTAGATGCTGCAGGACAAATATACCCAACGGAAAATATTGGTAAGTACGTTAGGATGGGGGCTGACATTCAATGCGTGGCAGCTAAATATCTTGGTGCACCACATTCTGTAGGTTTTGCCCTGGGAACTCAAGAAGCCATTGATAAATTAGCCTTACAATCATTTGTCGGGTATGAAGGTAGAAGAATTAGAGGACTTGGCAGGCCACAAAAGGTAGACAGAAGTGAAATAGTCGGGTGTGTTGTCGCTTTAGAAAGATGGATGGGATTAAATCACGAAGAACGTCTCACACAAGCAGAAACAATGACACAAACTATCATCAATAAAATTAAACATATATCTACAATAGATGTAGCAATGATAGATAACATCCTTGGAGTGCAGCCATTCGGGTTAACGATTACGCCTAACTCCACAGCAGATTTTACAGTCGATGACATAATCGAAAGGTTAAAAGCAGGTGATCCTCCTATTTGGACACGAAAAGCATTCTTCGCGAAAGAAGGTGAGGATTATATGGAAATACATATGTTTGGCTTAAAGCCAGGCGAGGAAAAAATTGTCGGTGATCGAATCGTTGAAGTACTGTAGAACTACGGTACTAAGTTAATTTTCGTTTTATAATATTAACTCACTATTTTTTGATATAAATGTCAAGTAATAAATTTTGGGCCAGTAGCTCAGTCGGTTAGAGCGCAGTCCTGATAAGACTGAGGTCCGTGGTTCGAGTCCACGCTGGCCCACCAACCATTTTGAACTCAGATTCAACTTTGATCAGCGATTTGTTTCAACGTCACTAGATAATTGTTCCCATTCTCTCTCTAACTCTTCAGATTGCTTTTTAAGAGCTTCATGCTTAAGGCCTAATTTAGCTAATTGCTCCGGATTTTCTATTTCTTTGGGATCAGTAAAAAATCTCTCTAGATTATTCATCTCAGAATTGATATTTTCCAGCTCTAATTCAATCGTTCTTATTCTTTGATTTAATTTACGTATTTTATTCACAGAATAACCCCGAGTACTTCTTTCCCGGATATGTTTACCCTTAGTCAGTTGACTTGGATTAGATGCTTTATGTTGAATTGAATCATGCTCGGAAAACATTTTGCTGATATTGGATAAGTAACTTGAGTAATCACCTGGATACATAACAAGTCGTCCGTCTTCTACCCTTACGATTTTGTTTGCGACTTGATGCATAAAAGTTCGATCATGAGTAATAAAACATAAAGTGCCTTGGTAGTCATTCAATGCATCAATTAAGATTTCTCGTGATTCAATATCAAGGTGGTTTGTGGGTTCATCCATAAAAAGTAAATTGCTAGATTGAAGCAATAACTTAGCTAAAGCTACTCGAGCTTTTTCTCCTCCGGATAAAACTGATATCGTTTTATTTATATCATCACCTGAGAACAGAAATCCTCCTAGGATATTTCTTACGACCGCTCGTGAACCCCCTCCAGCAACTTCTTCTAATTCTTGTATTATCGTTTTTCTAGGATTTAAAAGCTCAAGCAAATGTTGAGAGTAATAACCGGTTGTTACATTATGTCCTAATTTCCTTACCCCACTGTCGAAATCTAAAACCCCTGCTAGTATTTTCAAAATAGTCGATTTACCAGCCCCATTAACTCCTAATAACGCGACTTTATCTCCCCTTTCTAAAGACAAATCTACTCCTTTATAAACAACGTTCTTGCCGTATGATTTATTTAAATTTTCCAACTGTATTACTTCGGTTCCACTTCTCAACGGTTCAGGGAAAGAGTATCTCACTCGCTTGGTGGCTCTCGGTATATCTATCTTTTCAATTTTATCTATGGACTTTAACCTGCTTTGAACTTGCCTCGCCTTTGTCGCTTTTGACCTAAAACGCTCTACAAACTTCATCTGTTTCTTTATTTGTTTTTCAGTTCTAGCGGCGGTCGCTTGTTTGGTTTTGAAAACCTGCTCTCTTGATATTAGGTATTCATCATAATTGCCCTTTTGTATGACTATCTCCTCCTCTTCGATAGCTAATATTGATGTGGCTACAGAATTCAAAAATGCCCTGTCATGAGAAGTTACAAGAACAGCACCTTTAAAATTCATTAAGTATTCTTCAAACCATAAATTTGCTTCTAAATCCAAATGATTTGTCGGCTCGTCCAGAAGCAATAAATCAGGTTGATGAAAAAGCATCTTGCCCAAATAAGCTCTCATAATCCAGCCACCACTGAATTCTCCCATGAGTTTGCCAAAATCAACTTGATTAAAACCTAACCCAGATAAAATTGTCTTTGCTTTATGCTCAGAGTTGTCATGAGAATAAATTTCTAAATGATCATTAATTTTTGCCATACGAGTTAACATAGTTGACTGTGTCTGTTTATTGATTCGATTAGATAATAAGTCATGAATATCTCTTAGCTCTTTCCGAAGTGTTAAGACTTCCTCCGGTTCTTCGCATACCTCCCGTAATAAAGGCCTGTTATCAAGCTTGTATTGTTCCTGTTTTAAATACGCGACCTTGCAATTTCTTTTTAATACTACTTTTCCACGATCGGCATTAGTCTCCCCAGCTAATATATCCATTAGCGTTGATTTACCAGAACCATTAGCTCCTACCAGGGCGATACGATCACCAGCAGACACATTTAATGAAAGGTCTGAAAATAAAATTTCATTCCCATATGCTTTCGTAAGGTTATTTGCATATAACATAACTACACTTTATTTAATCATGTATCGTTTTCTTAACCTAGATATGCTAGTTGTATAATTCATATCATGAAATCTATTTCAGGATGGTTAGTTACTTACTTGTCATGAATCCATTGGAATCCAATTTACCTGAATTATTGGAATTTGCTGAAAGTCTTGCGGACGCAGCGGAAGTTCCGATTCTTTCCTATTTCCGTTCCCAGTTGAACATCGAATATAAATCCGATTTGAGTCCGGTAACGGTCGCGGATCAGGATGCAGAATATGCCATGCGTGAAATAATTCAGACTCGGTTCCCGAATCATGGCATCATTGGTGAAGAGTACGGAAATCTTAACTCAAGCAGTCCATGGAACTGGGTTCTGGATCCGATTGATGGAACTGGAGCATTTATCACAGGTAACCCTCTGTTTGGAACTTTAATCGGGCTGATGCACCAAGAAGAACCGATAATAGGAGTTATAAACGCTCCCTTAACCGGTGAACGCTGGTCAGCAGCCAAAGGTTTTGAGTGCAGATATCAATACAGGAAGAACCCAAAAACTGTCTGTAAAACTTCCAAGAAAACGGATCTTTCAAAAACATTTTTATACAGTACCCATCCCTCGATGTTCGATGAATCACAAACTTCACGCTTGTGTCAGATCCAAACCAAGGTTAAAAATCACAGGTTTGGAGGAGACTGCTATCTTTATGGCATGCTCGCATCAGGCTGGATCGATTTGGTCATCGAAGCTAACATGAAGCTTTTTGATGTAATGGCCTTGATTCCAGTTATTCAATGTTCTGGTGGTGAGATCTCTGACTGGGATGGTAATCAAATAAGATCTGGATGGGATGGAACAGTTTTGGCGTCCTCTTCTCAAAAGCTTCATCAAGAGGCGCTGAAAATGCTACAGGCAAAATAATAAACATGGAGAATACTGTTAGGTCGACATTTGTAATCAGCGGAATGACCTGCCAAGGATGTGCAAACACAATACAAGAAGGATTAAACTCTGATCCAGATATCAATTCGGCTCAAGTCATATTAGAAACTAATCAATTAACTATTACCTCAAATCAAAAAATGAGCGTACAGCAGGTGGATTCTCTACTTTCAAACTTAGGCAACTATAGTGTTGAAAAAAATAAACCAAATCTATTATCTAAAATAATCAGCTATTTAGACTCAAGAAAACCAATACTGCTGGCATTATTAGTGGTGACGGTTTCATCTTTGTCCCTGCAAACTGCATATGGCACATTTGATTGGAATAATTGGTTTACAACTTATATGGGAATATTTTTTATAGTATTTTCTTTTTTAAAATTACTAAGCGTAAAAGGGTTTAGTGTAACTTTTTCAAAATATGATATTTTTGCAAAAAAAATACCCATGTTTGCAGTATCCTATCCATTTATAGAATTGTTATTGGGAGTAGCATTCTTAACTCAAACTCTATTAATTGCAGCAAATATACTTACTTTGATCTTTATGGTTTCACAATCCATTGGAGTTGTAAAAGTTCTGCAAAGCAAACAAGAAATACAATGTGCATGTTTAGGGTCTTCAATTAATCTTCCAATTTCATATCTAACTCTTCTCGAAAATATAATTATGATTCTGATGGCTGGGTACATGAGTTACCAGCTGATAAACTGATTAACTGTCATTCCAACTTTTTTTCAATATTTGTTCTTGAGATATTATTGAAAACACAAAACTTTCTGGGCGAATCATGACTAAAACAATTGATTGGATTTTCAACTCTACAAAAACTATAGCGATTGTTGGCCTATCTGACAATCCGAACCGACCAAGCAATCAAATAGGATCATACTTGCTAAATTATGGTTATGAAATAATACCGGTCAACCCAAATATAGATTCTGTTTTTGGAATCAAAAGCTATGCCGATTTACTTCACATTCCTGTACAAATTGACCTCGTCAATATATTTCGCAGATCCAAATTCATTCAACCTATAGTTGAAGCTGCGATAAAAATTGGTGTTAAGAGTATATGGATGCAAGATGGTGTTGAAGATGTATATGCATCAAAACTGGCAATCAATGCTGGTATCATGGTGGTCATGGATGACTGTGTATATAGGCAACATAAAGTTTGGCTCAGGCAAAACAACTAACATGAAAGTTAATCAAATAGGTGAATTTAAGTTAATTGAAATTTTAGCTAAAACACTATCCGATAACTACAAACATACAAACCCAGAGACAGTCGTTAATGAGGTTGTTAGTTTAGGTGATGATGCAGCAGCCTGGAATATTACTGCGGGTCCGCAAGTATTAACTACAGATACATTGGTAGACAATGTGCACTTTGATTTAAACCTTATTAGTGCGGTGAATATCGGATGGAAATCTATTGTTGCTTCACAAAGCGATATAGCCGCTATGGGATTAAAGCCTTTATTCGCCACAGTATCTTTGGGATTAACCGGAAATGAAGACGTCAATTTGCTAAAAGATATTTATATTGGCATGGCTGATGCTACTTCGCGGTTTGGAGGTAAGGTTGTAGGTGGAGATACAGTAAGATCTAACACGTTTTTCATCTCTATATCCATGATAGGCCATGATGTATTTAGTGAATCTCATACCGCTCCTCTTCAAAGATCTATGGCAAAAGATGGAGATTTGATAGCTGTCACCGGATATCTAGGATCATCTTCCGGAGGATTGCAAATTTTACAAAATAAAACTATCGACCAATCTAAATATCGAAACATAATTGAATCTCATACTAGACCGCAACCGCAAGTCGATGTCGGCTCTTGGATCGCCCGGAATGGCATAAAGTGCGCTACAGATATAAGTGATGGGCTGATAGCAGATTTGGAACATATATGTAAGGCTAGTAACGTAGGCATGAAAATAATAATTGATTCAATCCCAGTAAGTTCAGAATTAAAAAACATTTTCCCTAATGATTGGCGATTGCTTTCAATGACAGGCGGAGAGGATTATCAACTTGTTTTTACCGGAGATAAAGAATTGATATATAAAGCCATTAAAACGTTAACAACTCCCATTACTGTAATTGGCGAAGTTAATAATGATTATCCTAAAATAAGCGTTTTCAACAAAAATGGTGGGGAAATAAATTATACATACTCTGGTTTTGATCATTTCGAAAACAAAAAAATGGAGATTAGCTAAATTGGAAAAGATAGAAGTGCATATCACATCAGATGGAGATTCCAGGCCAAGCGAGATTATTTCTGACTTACGCACAGTAACTGAAGCGTTATTTCATCCAATGCAAATGTGTGGTTTTCTTGACGAATCAGATAGCATGCATTTGTGCCCTCAAATTGAACGAAGGCAAACTTGCCCTCACGTATCGGATGATAAAACTTTTAACCACGAATCATACCGGAAAACACTAGAACGCGAGAGGAAAGCATCGTTAAGGGTGTATTACTCTCACGCAAACCTCAGCTTATATTTGACTTAGGGTTCATATAAAATTTTTAAACGAAAGGATTAGTTATGGCTAGAGTCCCATATGTAAAACGTGAAGATTTAGCAGATCATCATAAACCTATATTTGATCAGGTGGCTAAAACGAGAGGTTCTGTCCAAAATGTATTTGGGGCATTAATGAATAGCCCTGAGGGTGCAGAGGTAGTTACTTCAGTCGGTGAGTATATAAGGTACAAATCTAATCTTGACCCAGCAATAAGAGAAACAGCTATCTTAACAACTGCCAAAGAGTTAAATAACAGTTATGAATGGGCTCAACATGAACCAGTTGCTCGGGATGTGGGAGTAAGAGATGAAGTCATAGATGCAATACTATCGGGCAAGGGTCCAATGGGTCTGCCACCTAAGGAAGGTATTTTTATACAAGCTGCAAGGGAAATCGTACAAGATGCAACTTTAAATAAAAACACCTTTGATGCTCTCGAACATTTATTAGGTGCTGAAATGACAATTGATTTATTAATAACTGTCGGATACTACTCGATGGTAGCCCGACTTATTTCAGCACTCGATGTAGATTTCGATGACTGGCTAGATTTAAACAAGAATTTTAACGATAATTAGAGTCAAACGCACTAAATATTTAAAAACAGGAATGTAGACTATATTATACTTGTACATGTATAATGCGGTATATGGTTGACATGCCGGATATGCAGGTTTACCTTTGTGTTATAAAGCAAAAAACGAATAGGTAATTAATATCGTTTTAATGAAAATTAAACATTGAAATAGAAAATTCCAGTACTATTGCAGTAAGTGAATCACCAGACAGAGATAAGGAAATGAAATTTGAATAACCAAGACCAAATAAATAATGCCTCAGATGCAGTTATAGTGGCGGAAAACGTAACTAAAACTTATGATACTGGTCGCATCAAAGTCACCGCACTAAACGATGTAACCCTCACCGTTGATCGCGGCGAAATGGTAGCAGTAATGGGGCCCAGTGGTTGTGGTAAAACAACACTTCTAAACTGCCTGTCAGGGTTAGATGAAATATCTAGCGGCACAGTCAAAATAAACAATACAGAACTCTCTACTATGTCAGATAAAGTCAAAACCAAGTATCGAGCCCAAAGAATGGGATACATTTTCCAGGCTTTCAATCTACTACCTGTTCTTACTGCACGTGAGAACGTTGAGATGCCTTTACTTGTTTCAGGCACGTCGGCTAAAGATGCAAAGGAGTCAGCGGAAAATGCATTGGATTTAGTTGGCCTTACAGATTGGATGGAACACTATCCTGCTGAGCTGTCAGGAGGTCAGATTCAAAGGGTAACTATAGCCAGGTCTTTAGTTAATACCCCTGAGATTGTCTGGGCAGATGAACCGACAGGAAACCTGGACAGTGAAAACGCAAAAGACGTAATGAAATTAATGATAAAACTTAACTCCGAGAACAACCAGACATTTGTAATTGTCACCCACTCTGATGAAGTAGCAGCTTTAACGAACAGAACGATATTTATGAGAGATGGTGTAATCGAAAGTGATAGCAAGTAGGAAAAAGAAGAGTAAGAGGATTTAATTGGATACTATATTTGGAGCACCAGTAACTAGCATCGCTCTGACATTATTTATTATTTTTGCGATTATAGTTATTTTCCTTGCATACATCATAGCCAGAAATTCAATTCTGGTAAGGATGGCATTCAGAAACGTTATTCGAAGACCAGCAAGAGCAGGGTTAATAATCTCTGGTCTAATGCTAGCAACTGCGATAATTTCCATTGCTTTTACAACTGGTGATTCAGTTACTTACAGTATTAAAAATGAGGCCACTTCAGCTCTTCGAGAGCTCGACATGTTTATTACTATCGATGAGGAATCTGAACTGTGGGCAAATCAGCCTTTACCAGAATATTTTGATGAGAAACTATATCAAGAGATTAAAGCTGAGTTTGAAGCAGACCCTGACGTCGAGTCAACATTAGCAGATCTATCTAAAACTGTAGCTGTTATCAACGCAACTCGCAGACAATTCGAAATAAATGCAACAATGATAGGAGTAGATGAACAGAATTCCACTAAGTTTGAAGCATTATACGACGAGCTAAACCAACCGTTAGAGATTAGCGATCTTGGGCCAAATGAAATTTTCATAGACATCGAAGGAGCTGAGGCTTTAGAGGCTGAAGTTGGAGATGAAATACAAATTGCTCTAGGCCCAAACCAGCTAACACCTTTTATTTTAAAGGGTATTTCAGAAGGTTACTATTTCAAGGGCCGAGGTAGCTCTATAGCAATAATGATGCCGTTAAAACGAGCTCAAGACCTATTAGGAGAAGAGGGCTTCCTGTCAGGAGTTCTTATAACGAACAACGGAGACCCATATGAGGGAGTCAAATACTCCGACGGTATTGAAGAAAGGCTAGGAGATTCCGAAGTTCTGAAATCGAATGGTCTAAAGATCGTACCAATAAAAGCTGACTTAGTTGAGTTAGCAAATAGTATTGGCAGCCTATTTGTAACTTTCTTCACTACATTCGGATTGTTTTCTATAGGTGTTGGTTTGTTACTTATATTTTTGATATTTTCCATGCTTGCTGCAGAGCGAAAAAGTGAGATGGGAATGGCTCGCGCAGTGGGAATGCAACGACAACAGCTCATTAGGCTCTTTATGTTAGAAGGCGCTATATACGGTCTTGGATCAGCAATAATTGGCGTTTTAGCCGGTATTGGTATCGGCCTTCTATTAATAGTAGCTGCATCAAATATATTTTCGGGGAGTTCAGACGATTTTAACCTTAGCGGAAACGTCTCATCTATTAGCGTACTAACCTCATTTCTTCTCGGCGCGGTAATAACTTTCGCAACCGTATTTTTCGCTTCCTGGAAAATTAGCAAACTTAATATAGTAAGAGCAATAAGAGATATCCCAGACCCACAAGGAACAGGGCGCACAAAAAGCAACCTCATCTGGTCTCTGATTTTAACCATTGGCGGAATTTTATTAGTTATTTCTAGTTTCAGCAGCAACCAATTTCCTGCTTTCATTTTCGGCCTAGCTATAATTCCAATAGGCTTATCTTTGTTTTTCAGGTGGCTTGGATTGTCGCAAAATATTGTGCTTACAGGCGCTGGCGTAGTACTTGTAGTTATTTTCGTTCTTCCTGCATCGATATGGGATTCATTAAATGAAAATTGGACTGATAATTTTGCAAGCTTCTTTATTACGGGTACATTTTTGGTAACAGGTGCCGTATTAATATTTATGAACAATAACAAACCAGTATTGGCATTTTTCGTCAACACGCTTGGCAGAATTAAATCTATAGCACCTATAGTCAAATCAGCTGTTTCATACCCTCTTCGTTATGGATTTAGAACCGGCCTATCGGTTGCGATGTTCTCTGTGGTTATATTTGCCGTACTTGTTAACTCAATGGTGGTTGAGGGTTTCAACAGCCTTCTAGATGATCGAGAAAGGTTTGCCGGTGGATATGACACTATTGGATACGTTTTAAGCGATTTAAACCCAATTAAAAATATCGAGGAGAAAATCGATAGCACCGAAGAACTTTCTTTTATTACAGATGTCAGTACTTTCAGAACCGTTAGTGACACAGAAGGTTTGGTAGTAGATTCGAACCAAACCGACTTTATAACTACAAACATCACTGGCGTAGATAATGGTTTCATGGAATCTAATAAATTTCGAATAAGTTTAGCAACGGAAAAATATATTACTGAAAATGGATTTGATTCAAAAGCTGTGTGGGAAGATTTGAAAAACAACCCTGGACTTGCAGTCGTAGATTCAGGAATGATACCAACAAAAAATAGTTTTGCTTTTGATTCTGAAAACGACAACCTAACTCTAGATGTCGAAGAATTATTTATTGAAAATGATTTTATGAACGAAGTCAAAGTGACTATCAGGGATTTAGAAAGTGGCAGCGAATATGAAGTAACAGTTATAGGAGTACTCGATCAATTCACGGATAATGGCCCGATATTACCAAGCGGCATATTTACAAGCCAAAAATTTCTATTTGATAGAACTGGAATAAATTCAGATGCGACAAGATATTTGTTCAGAGTTGAAGAAAACTACCCCGATCCGTCTGTAGCAATAGAGTCAGGATTATTTGAACATGCCATTCAAACTCTTGATTTAGAAGAAACATTGATAGAACTACAAAGCCAGCAAAGATCTTTCTTTGATTTATTAACTGGCTTCATGCTGCTTGGTCTAGTTGTCGGAATAGTATCATTAGGCGTTATCAGTGCTAGAGCTGTAGTAGAAAGAAGGCATGCAATAGGTGTAATGCGCGCAATCGGTTTTTCAAAACGCAATGTATTACTGACGTTTATTGGAGAATCTTCTTTTATAGGTATAATGGGCATATTGATCGGAATAATTTTGGGAATAGTTACGGGAATCAATGTAATGGCTGACATAAGAGACTCGGCAGACCCAGACATAAAGACAATCATCCCTTGGGTAAAGTTTGCTTTGATTGGTATTGGAGCTTACTTAATGTCATTAATAACAACGTTAATTCCAGCATTACAAGCTTCAGAAGTGGCTCCAGCTGAGGCATTAAGGTATGAATGATTTCGAAAGAGATTCAAAAACTATCCTGGTAGTTGAAGACGATCCAAATATACAAGAGGCTCTTAGGTATAGTCTAGAAAAAGAGGGTTATCGACTTGTACTAGCAAAGGATGGAGATATAGCTTTAACATTAGCCCAAGAACAAGATCCTGATCTGGTTTTGCTCGATATAATGCTTCCAGGAATAGATGGACTCTCAGTATGCAAAAGTTTAAGGGTAGACAATAATGTTCCAATAATAATGCTAACAGCCAAAACGGAAGAAATAGACAAGGTGTTAGGTCTTGAGCTTGGAGCAGATGATTACATTACTAAACCGTTTAGCATGCGTGAATTAATAGCAAGAATAAAAGTTCAGTTACGTCATTCGAATTCGAAAAACGGTAATTTAAAATTGAACAAAACGAAGTTTTTAAATTCAGGAAACTTGACGGTAGACACTTATAGCCACACAGCTAAATTAAACGGATCTGAAATTAATTTACGCCCTCGAGAATTCAATTTACTTTCCTTTTTTATGCATAACAAAGGAAAGGCTTTAACTAGACTCCAAATCCTTGAGGCTTTATGGGGGCATGATTATATTGGAGATACTCGTACAGTAGATGTACATATCCGTTGGCTTAGACAAAAACTCGAGTCCAATCCAGAAAAACCTATTAGGATAGTGACTGTTAGAGGAATAGGATATCGGTTTGACGGGTGAAAATACCTAAATCTATAAAATTACAGTGGATGGTGTCATATGCCATTTTGATCACAATCATTTTGGTTGGCCTTTCTGCATACATAATAAACGCTAAAGATGCACATATAATTTTAGCCACAATTATTTCCGGGATCATAATCATTGTTTCATCATTAATAATTGGTGTAATGATTCGAAACAAAACCACAGCAATTATTAACGATTTTTCTAATAGTGCACGCTCGATAGCTAGCGGAAATTTTGACTATCAGTTTCCAAACCAAGGAGATGAAGATAGAAAAAGTTTTGCGAGTTCATTTAACGTAATGACTAAAACTATGAGAGATAATCTAAGAGAATTAGAAAGTGAGCGATCCACTCTGTCTGCGGTGCTAGAAACAATGAATGATGGAGTTATAGTCGCAGACTCTGAGGCAAAAATAACATTAATAAATCCAGCCGCAAGAGAATTACTTGGAATTGGGCCAGGTGAACACAGTAAATTAGCCAAAACGACTACCCATGAATCACTAGGGCATATTTGGGATCATGAACTACGAACAATGATTATAAATGCCATTCATTATCCCAAAACTCTGACTCAAGACATCTTGCTGCAGCCTGACAGAACCGTTGTAAATGCTATAGCCACACCTATAAATCATCTAGGAACCGAGGGCGTTTTAGTAACTTTAAGAAATATTACTGAATATCGAAATATTGAAAATACTCGCCGTGAATTTGTGAGCAATGTTAGCCACGAACTCCGTAGCCCCCTGGCATCAGTAAAAGCTTTAGTCGAAACTCTGGTTGGTGGCGCAATCGATGACTCATCAGTAGCTGAAGATTATCTATCAAGAATAAATACAGATATAGACCATATGAATCAACTCGTAAGTGAACTCTTGGAATTATCTACGTTGGAGAGTGGTCGAGCTCACTTGGATATTAAAACGATAAATATAAACGACTCTATTTTTAATGTAGTAAGAAGTCTAGAGCATAAAGCCAAAGAAAAAAATATAACTGTGTCTTACCCAAATCCTTCTGTAAATTTACAAGTTTTGGCAGATAAAAGGAAAATGATTCAGGTAATTATAAACCTATTAGATAACGCCATTAGGTTCACCTCGCAGAACGGTTCAATATTTATTTCAACGTCTCAAGTTGCAGATTTGGTTGAGATTACGGTTGAAGATAATGGACCAGGAATACCGTTAGAAGATCAAAAACATGTTTTTGAAAGGTTTTATAAAGTAGATCCTTCGAGAACAGGCACAGGTACAGGTCTAGGACTAGCAATAGCTAAGCACATTGTGATGGCGCACGACGGATCTTTATCGCTGCAAAGCGAGCCGGGTCTGGGGTCTAAATTCTCTTTCAAACTACGCAAAAATTGAATAAGAATTTAACACTTTGTTAACAAAAATTTAATTCACTATTAAACGACTACATAGAAAGTACATATAGTCTCTAGCCATAGTCAGATGAAACAAATCATTGTCAATTAATTTTTACGAATTTAAAACATACAAGTGGATGTCTTAACAAAACTTCGTTCATCTGAACTAGTTAAATTAGTTGAATAAAAATAAAAACATCGGCCTTAGACCAGAACTTTATAAACGCAGCTCTAGATCCTATATTGAAGGAAGGGCTATCAAATGGATCTTGCTGGCATGCGCTCTAGTTTCTATTGCTACAACTATTGGTATAGTTGTTAGCTTGATCATTCAAGGATGGAACTTCTTTATGGAAGTTTCAATTTGGGAATTCCTTACAGGTACCCGATGGTCTCCAATATTAAAACCAAGAGCTCACGGAGTTTTACCACTTGTCGGTGGAACGATGTTAGTTTCAGTTATCGCTATACTTTTTGCTGCTCCAGTCGGACTTGGAGCCGCGATTTATCTGTCTGAATATGCAGCCGATCGTGTGCGACGCATAGTTAAGCCAATTTTAGAAGTACTAGCAGGAGTACCTACAATCGTATATGGGTACTTCGCGCTAACATTTGTCACTCCATATCTTCAAAAGATCATTCCTAATATGATTGTTTTTAATGCTCTTAGCGCAGGTTTAGTCATGGGAATCATGATCATACCCATGGTCTCTTCTTTGAGCGAAGATGCGATGATGTCTGTTCCCAGATCTCTACGTAACGGAGCGTATGCACTTGGAGCAACAAAATTCGAAGTTGCACTCCGTGTAGTAGTTCCCGCAGCCTTATCAGGAATAATCGCTTCTTTCATCTTAGCTATCTCAAGAGCAATCGGTGAAACTATGTTAGTAACAATCGCGGCTGGAGCAACTCCTAGATTAACAGCAAATCCTATAGAGAGCATCCAAACCATGACCGCATATATCGTGCAACTTAGCCTCGGAGAGGCGCCATTTGGATCTTTAGAATACAACACAATATTTGCAGTTGGACTTTTACTATTTTGTATTACTTTGATAATGAATTTAATTGGCAGTTTGGTAGTGAAGAAATGGCGACAAAAATATGAATAAGATAACAATTAAACAATCCCAATTTAATTCAAACTTGGAAAGGCGGAAAAGATTTGGCCAAATCATATATTTCCTGTTGCTATCATGTGTTTTGATTGGAATTGCCGGCCTACTAGTCCTATTAATTAGAATCCTATTTGATGGTGTAGACTGGTTAAACTGGCACTTCATCACTAATTTCCCTTCCAGACATCCAGAATTAGCGGGAATGAAATCAGCGATTTTTGGAACAATTTGGACTATAGCATTAACAGGAGTGTTCACCGTGCCAATTGGAATAGGTGCAGCAGTATATTTAGAAGAATACTCTCCTAAAAATTGGTTCACTCAAATTATCGAAATAAATATATCTAATTTGGCTGGAGTTCCGTCTATTGTGTATGGTCTTCTTGGACTTGCGCTATTTGTACAATGGATGTCAATCGGACGAGCAGTTTTAGCTGGCGCTTTAACTCTAACCCTATTAGTACTACCAATCGTTATACTAGCCTCTAGAGAAGCAATTAAAGCTGTGCCAGATTCCTATCGTCAAGCTTCATATGCTCTAGGGGCAACCAAATGGGAAACTCAAAAAAGCGTCGTACTACCATCAGCGATGCCAAGCATTTTAACCGGAGTGATTTTAGCATTATCGAGAGCAATAGGTGAGGCAGCTCCTATTATTGCTATCAGCGCCTTAGTTTACCTAACATTCATTCCAACCAACCCATTATCTAGATTTACTGTAATGCCAATTCAAATTTTCAACTGGGTATCTCGACCTCAAGATGAATTTCGAGGTCTGGCAGCGGCAGGCATAATCATTTTATTACTTATACTGCTTGGAATGAACTCAATAGCAATATATTTAAGGAATCGATACCAAAAACAATCGGAAGAATAAAAATGAAAAATGAAATAACAAATAAGGATCTGAATGAATCTAAAGACGACACCATTATAAGTGCTCGAGATTTAAACGTGTATTATGGTAATTTTAGAGCAGTAAAAGACGTTAACTTGAGCGTTAAAAAAAACAAGGTGTTATCTTTGATAGGTCCATCAGGATGTGGTAAAAGCACTTTATTAAGATGCTTCAACCGAATGAACGATCTTGTATTATCCGCCTCAGTAAAAGGATCAATTCTTTATAACGGAATTGACCTATATTCTTCAGAAGTTGACGCCACGGAAATACGCTCATCAATTGGCATGGTGTTCCAGAAACCAAATCCTTTTCCGAAATCAATATATGATAACGTCGCTTTTGGACTTAAAATAAATGGATATCAAGGAGACATAGACGATGCTGTAGAAAAATCACTAAGACAAGCTGCGCTATGGGACGAGGTTAAAGACAGATTAAAAGATAGTGGCCTAACTTTATCTGGTGGTCAACAGCAACGATTATGTATAGCTCGAGCTCTTGCAATTGAACCTGACATTGTCCTTATGGATGAACCATGTTCTGCACTAGATCCAATTGCCACCTTAGCCATAGAAGAGCTAATTAGCGAATTGATTTCAAAATATACAATAATTATCGTCACTCATAACATGCAGCAAGCAGCAAGAGTATCTGATGAAACAGCTTTCCTTATGGTCGGAGATGATCGTGCTGGATACCTAGTAGAAACCGGAGATACACAACAAATTTTTACTAACCCAACTGAAGAGCGAACAGAAGCTTACATAACAGGTCGATTTAGTTAATTCACCTTATCCAAAGGACAATATAATGGCTAGGACAGATTTTGATAGAGAACTTAACAGTTTGATGGAAGAGCTTTTATCTTTAGGTAGTATGGTTCAAAAATCAGTACTTTTATCTCTAGATGCATTGAAAACCCGTGACCTTAAACTCTCAAAACAAGTGATTGCAGATGATGACACAATTGACTCTAAAGCTGTTGAAATAGAAGAGACTTGTATTGATCTAATGGCAACTCAACAACCCCTCGCAGGAGATCTTCGAACAATAGTGACTCTTTTACTAGTTTCTAGTGAGTTAGAAAGAATGGGAGATTATGCAGAAGGTATAGCTAAGATCAGTTCAAGAATTGGAGAAGAGGCGCTACTCAAACCATTAATCGATATACCAAGAATTGGTGACTTAGCTAGCAATATGCTCAGATTAAGCCTAGAAACTCTTGTCGCAAGGGATATTGAAGGCGCAAAGCAAGTTATATTGATGGATGACGATGTAGATGCTTTATATAATCAAATATATCGCGAATTAATACTTATGATGATAGAAAATCCTAAAAATATTCAGCGAGCAACCTATCTTCTTTGGGTGGCGCATGATCTTGAGAGAATAGCAGACCGAGCCACAAATATATCTGAAAGAACAATATTTATGGTAACGGGAGAAAAATGGGATATTTCTGACCGCTATTGAGCCCCGCATATTCTCTGAAAAATATAACTGTAATAATATCTAAAACTGCCAATGGAAGTTTATGTCTTCAGAATTCTCCATAGAAATCTAACATATCGAACCGGCACTATAATCAGTTTGTCAAACAAAAATCGAATTACCAGATCTTTCAATGAATATTTCGATCTTTTTGAACTACATTTGACACAAGTGCAAGTCGGAGGATGTCCCTCATAATACCAATTTCCGCGCCCCATAAATGCATATCCTTATTAAGATTAAGCCATTGCATCGATTTTAATAAAAACAACGAAACATGTTAAGAATAAACGCGCCCCCGGTGCGATTCGAACGCACGACACCAGGTTTAGGAAACCTGTGCTCTATCCTCTGAGCTACGGGGGCTATGAACGATTTCTTTTATTTGATTATGTTAATAGTTTGTTCAAAGGAGTCGCGAAGCTGGGATATAAGATTCCTTAATTTTGATCCTGCAAAATCCACGTCTAAATTGTCATAAAACGGTTCGAGAAAATCAGCAACACCTTCAGTGAGTGCATCTAGAACAAGTGGTTGAACAGAAATATTGGTTGAGTGCACTGTTAACTTAAAATGGCTTTGATCTACATTGGTTATGTCTAGACTCACTATTCCAGATTCGGATGTAAAATCATATGAAGTCAAACCTCCAAGACGACCACCGATACTCATATGAGCAAAACCCAGTAATGACATGTAATTATAGAAAGCCTCTTGAAACATAGTTTTGCCCGCTTGAGTGACAATAACTTCATATGTATCTTGCATCTATATCTCCTTTACTAAAACTTAGGTGTCTTTAGTCATATCATTTTAATTCGGTGGCTATATGGTTTTATTCTTAAATGACCTAGCCAAAATTAATGGAGCAACTAATGTAGTAATTATTGTCATAATAATACATACACTGAACAAGTCTTGTCCTATCAATCCTTGGCCAAATGCTACTCCACCCATTATTAGTGCCACCTCTCCTCTTGGCATCATGCCAACCCCAATTCTCCAAGATTCCGCCCTGCTAAATTTAAACATTAAGGAAGGCAGTCCAGATCCAGCTATTTTGCCAACAGCGGCTAATGCGCTGACAACGAGGCCAAACACCCATACATCCCCAAGCTGTGTAACATCAACCATCATTCCCATCACTACAAAAAATACAGGCACTAAAGCATTGTAGACACCTCTTAACGGATCTTCTAGACGATGAGCAAGAGGGGTGCCAGACAAAGCTAAGCCTATTGAGAAGGCACCTATAATCATTGCCAACCCAAAACTTTCAGCTAATGCAGCAGCTAAGAAGGCTAACGCCAAAGACAATGCCAATGCTGCACCTGAAACCTTAAACCGGTCAAGGAATTTAGAAATATATTTAGATAAAAACAATCCTAACCCTGTGAGAACCAACCAAAAGCCTATGGTTTTTGAAGCCACTATGGCGACTGATGATGCGGAAAAACCTCCGGTTAAGTGTATTCCTAAAACAACTGTCAAAACAAGGATGCCTAAAATATCATCGACCACCGCAGCAGCCAGTGTCGTTATACCTTCTGGAGTATCTAAAACTCGCATATCACCAAGTACTCTCACAGATATGCCAATTGAAGTAGCAGTTAAAATTGTCCCTATAAACAACGCTCTTGGATCACTAATGCCATCAGCAAACCCAAATATAACTGTTATTGCTACACCTAATACAAACGGAATAATTACTCCACCAATTGCTACGACTAATGCAGGTTTTGCATATTTGACAAACTGCCTCAGATCTGTCTCTAACCCAGCACCAAATAACAAAACGACTGAGCCAATCTGCGCAACTGACCACATACTCTCAGACACAGGCACGCTGTGGGAACTCGAATGATGATCCAATGGAAACATTGGGCCGTAATTCCAAATATCTATTGCGCCCAGCGCAAAAGGGCCAATTAATATGCCTGCGGCAAGTTCACCCAAAACGGATGGGATTTTTAAGAAGCGTTCGCATATCTCACCTCCAATTTTGGCTGCTGCCAAAATAATGGCAAGTTGGAACATTAACCTTATAATTTCATCATGCAATTTTTATATGAATTCCCCATTAATATGTGTCAAAAACGCAAAATAATTATACATGAGTAGGACTAAATCCATCGATAAAAAGTTCTCTATTTAATTTATATAAATAAGCGTTTATTATCGAATTTACCTTTATCAAACTCAACCATATACTTCATATACTTTAATGAAATAAACTTAAGAGACATTAAAAACTCGATTGTATCTGAATCAACAGACCCTAAAGGACTTGACATCCAGCGAGGCGGATTACTAAGATGGGGCTGCCAGTACTTAAAAAGTACTAATTTAAAGATAATGTTACGCCTTCAATGAAGGCGTAGTTAATTGGGATAAGGCTGCTGCATGTGATTTAATAGGCAGCTTTATGTATAATAGTTAAATCAAATTTTTCGATCCGGGGGGTCAAATGAAAAAGCTCATTAGAGGTAAGGGCGCTACCCTAGCCCTGATAGTTTCCAGTCTAGCAATAATAGCCTTAGTGGCTTGTACCGGTCCTGCCGGACCTCAAGGTCCTGCCGGCGCACCTGGTCCACAGGGAACCGCAGGTATAGATGGTAGTGACGGCGCTACAGGTAGCCAAGGTATGCAAGGCGTACAAGGTAAACAAGGAGCCAGAGGTGCATCCGGACCTCCAGGATCTCCAGGATCAGATGGCCCAGCTGGCCCAGCTGGCCCGGCTGGAGAAGATGGACGAGATGGACGGGATGCTGTTAACGGTGTTGCCAGTGTAGTAGCTACACAAGCAACTAGCGGAACGGCTACTGTTTATGGTTCAGGATTTAAACTCGGTGAAGCAATAACACTAGAGGCGGATGGTGTTGTGCTTGGTAGTCAATTTGCTAACGTAGATGGATCATTTCAAGCAGACATCGATGTAAGTGCATTGGCTGATGGCCTTTACACACTTTGGGCAAATGGTTCAAAGAAGACCACAGCAACTGCGCCATTGCTAGTAGGTAGTAAATAACTAAACCTTAAAACTAGTTAAATTATAAGAAAAGGCCTCTGAATCACAATATTCAGAGGCCTTTTCTTATTTATATTGAAAACTTAACCCAAACTCCCCTTCCAATAATATCCCTTAAAGCCACACAATTTATAAGGTGAGGTGAATTAACATGAAATTAAAGCTAAATTCTAAAATCAATAATTTGTGCAAGTTGGGTTTAGTTTTATTAACGTGCATTTCATTATTGACAATCATTTCATGCACTGGCCCTGCTGGTCCATCAGGAGTTGATGGGCCAATCGGACCTCAAGGGAAGCAAGGAGAACAAGGAGAGACAGGACCTACAGGACCTCCAGGCAGTAGAGGTTTACCTGGACTTCCTGGACCGCCTGGTGAACAGGGAGTTTCTGGCAGTGAGGAGTCGCAAGTAAGAGCCTCAATTTTAATCCAAACTGAAATAAGACCAAATTTAACAACTCTGAATGACAGTTTAGTGATTTTTGGCTCAGGGTTTAAACCTAATGAAAATGTAGTCATTTCTCTTCAAATCGATGATTCTCTGCAACTGGTGCTATCAGACACCGTAACCAGCTTAGCAGGGGCTTTTAAAGTTTTTATCGAAAACATCGACGCTGACCCGAGAGTGTTATCTAGAATTAAGCTTGATGAAGTCTACACTGTTAGTGCAAATGGATCTGGCGGCAGTATCGCAAACGCACCTTTATCGATAGAGTCAAACATACAACCGATAATTGTTGTAACTGAGAAAGATGATAATAAAGACGAAATCTACAGCAACTTGAAAAATGACCTAAAAGCTTCCTTAGTCGCAACAGTAGCAATCAATGGAACTAGAAATACATTTTGGGGTTCTGGATTTAAATCAGATGAACGAGTGACTCTCGGAATAGTTGGCGGGCCGGAATTACTAGTGGCCCGTAATGCAGATGCTAATGGCTCAATATTATTAGAACCGATTATTGATTTGTCTGCTGGTGTGTACACGGCTATTGCCATTGGAGACCAGGGATCCGTTGCAACTTGGCCTTTAGTTGTCGTAGCAGAAAAATAGCTTTTTTAACTTGAGACTCGATTTACGCGCAGCCGTTTCAATCGACGTCCAGATGTTGATATAACGTGTATAGTGATACCATTATATTCGACAATATCTCCTTTATTTGGCATTCTGCCCAAGAGATCTAAAACTAAGCCACCCAATGTATCAAAACCTTCACCTTCGACAATTATTCCTGTTAATTCCTCCAACTGATCAATACTGACCCGAGCGTCGATTAATAGATCAAGATGATCATCCTTATTGGTATAATCAGATAAATTAACTATCTCTGGCTCATCTATATCAAATTCATCTTCTATTTCCCCAACAATTTCTTCTAATAAATCTTCAATTGTTACCACTCCTGACACCCCTCCATATTCATCTACCACAATTGCCAACTGAACTCTTTTATTTTGAAATTCTCTAAGCAACCCTTCCAATGTTTTAGATTCAGGTATCAACAGAGGAGCCCTCAGCAAACTATCTAATTTGACAGACTCACTACCTTGAGCTTTTAAAGCACCAATTAGGTCCATTGAATATGCAACTCCCGATATTTGGTCCAACTCATCTGTAAAAACTGGAATCTTACTATGACCTGATTCCAACATTATGTCAGCGAGTTCAACTATAGGAGTATTGATTTCCACAGCAGTCACGTCGACTCTTGGAACCATTATCTCCCGAACAACAGTTTTATCTTGCCTAACTACCGCTTGAATCATTTTAACCTCTCTCTCATCTAAAGATTCTCCTTCAAGTTCAAAAAATGAATCAATTTCGGAAGGCGATATGTTATCCAGATTTTGCGATTTAGAAAATACTTTCAACATACCAATTAAGCTATGAGAAATAACATCAATTGGAACAGACACAAAAGAAATTAAACTAACAAGCTTGATCAGAATAGAATTGAATTTACCAATTCTATTGAAAACCAACGGAGCAATCCTTATAGATATAGACCTTAATATAAGTATCACAATGAAATTTAAGATCGATGCAATAAGCAACCAAACCCATACTTGATCAGTACTGTCAAAAACAATCCATGATGCTGTAATGTAGGAACAAGCAATTGAACCAAAAGCTAGTATACGTAAACCTTCCAAAGCTAAATTAATTTTCTCATCAGAAGATTTCAAGGCTCCATCACCTGTATTAGATGAAGTTTTGTTACTGATTGCATTACTCTTTCGAACAGTTAGAAGCCCATATTGAACGTATGTAAAATATGAATATAGTAAAAGCGAAACTGCTAATAAAATACTAAACACAGTATTGACCGCTATAATTTAAGTTTCTCAACCTTCCTACATCAAAACCAGTGGAAGGCGTATTAATATATGACACTTTTGTGCCTTATTCCTCCTTAATTCTCTTTGTTATACGAGCCGGTACACCCATGACGCTAACACCATCTGGCACATCAGTGGTAATTACGCTTCCTGCCCCAGTTTTTGCTGCAATTCCAATTTTTACTGGGGCAATCATCATAGTACTCGAGCCAATAAATGCTGAATCTCCGATTTCAGTATGATTCTTTCTAGAACCATCGAAATTACAAGTGATACTGCCTGCACCTATATTCACATTTTTCCCGATCGCTGCGTCTCCAATATAACTATGGTGCAATATGCGAGTATTTTCAGAAACTCGACTATTTTTGATTTCAACAAAGTTTCCGACTCTTACATTGCTGGCTAGCAATGTATTCGCCCTAATATTACTAAATGGCCCGACTGATACCCCGTTGTCAACATTTGAATCAGATAAATATGATGATTCAATTTTACATTCATTTCCTATAACAACGTTTTTAATCACCGTATTTGGGCCAATTTCAGATCTGGCAGCAATCTTACTTTTACCCAATATATGTGTGTTTGGATTTATAATAGTACCCGATCCTATAACGACATCTGAGTCGATATAGACCGATTTAGGATCAGATATTGTAACTCCATTCAACATAAAGGTTCGATTGATTTCCTCTCGCATACAGCCTTCTGCAACTGACAACTGAACTTGATTATTAATGCCTAACACTTCATACTCATTATCAGCTTTAACTGCTGCTATAGGCTTATTATCAACTGAGCCATATTCTACTAAAGATGTTAAGTAAACCTCTCCAGATTTTGATTTAGGGACTTTAGGCAATACATCCCACAACCAACTTGTATCAAATATATATATACCTGCATTAATTTCACTTATAGCCAACTCTTCAACTGATGCATCATCGTGTTCAACAACTTTTGATATTGAACGATCACTTTTACGAATGATTCTTCCTAATCCATTTGGATCTTCAACATCTGCGGTTATTAATGTTAAACAAGCATCCGTTTCTTTATGTGTAGAAATAAGTAAACTTATTAGTTCAGCCGACACTAAAGGCACGTCAGCAGACATTACAACCACATTTTTATGACCTGTTAATAATTGTCGAGCACTCAATAGAGCATCGGCGGTACCAACTGGCTCATCTTGCACGGCATATGCCACTGAATTTCCAACAATATCCTTTATTTGGTCATTTTCTTTTGGCACTACAACTATTATGTCATTGCCCGAAACAGTTTCAGCCACATCCAAAACATATGAAATCATAGGCTTTCCACAGACAGGATGTAAAACTTTTGGCAAACTTGACTGCATGCGAGTGCCTTTACCTGCAGCTAAGACCACAACAGGCTCATTCATGACTCGTATACCTTATTTTTTGAATTACATAGATACAAAGTAAAACATCTTCAGCGCGTAATCCGCTTAAGTTTACTTTTAAAGAGAAATTAATGTGATTAGACACATTCATCGGTAGAATGCTAGCAACGGGTTTGCCGGCATGTCAAGATCACCTCGTATAAAAAGCTGGACAACATACTTTAATCACCATTATTCTGTAAGATAGTTTACTTACAAATTACAGTAATTAAAACATACTTAAAACCAGTGATATGAGGAAAATGTCTAAATATAAAATATACACCCAAAAACCTAATAAAGTTACTTTCGATATGGCTGACGGAAAATTCGATCTTGAGATGGAATCACTGAGTGCACTTGACGCCGAAATAATAGAGGTTGACGCTGAGTCAGAAGATGAATTTATAGATGCCGTGCGTGACGCAGATGCCATAATAGCTAGAGGCAGAAAAATCACAAGGACAATAATTGAAAACCTAAAATCATGTAAAGTCATTTCAATGGGAGGTGTAGGTACAGACACCATTGACGTTCATGCCGCTACTGAGCACAACATACCTGTTACAAACGTACCTGATACATTCATCGAAGAAGTTGCTGATCATGCAATGATGTTGATACTTGCTACATTTCGTAGACTTTTGGTACAAGACAGAATGTCAAGGGATGGAAGATGGGAGGAAGGCCGTCCTGCCCTATCTACATTGCCTAGACTGTACGGCCTAACTCTAGGCTTTATTTCATTCGGTCATGTTGCACGCTTAACGTCTCAAAGAGCTGCCCCGTTTGGTGTGCGAATGTTGGCTTATGATCCTTATATTGAAGAGCTTAAAATGTCAGAATATGGAGTTGAGCCTGTCAGCTTAAATGATTTATTAAAACGGTCGGATATAGTATCTATGCATGCACCGTCGACGACAGAAGCGCGACATATGATGTCTACAGAACAATTCAAGCTAATGAAAAATGATGCTTTGTTTATTAATACAGGTCGCGGCACAACTGTAGATGAACAAGCCTTGATAAAAGCCCTGCAAAACAACTGGATAGCTGGCGCAGGATTAGATGTTTTAGAAACAGAACCTCCGAGCCCTGACAACCCTTTACTAAAAATGGATAATGTGATCATTACTCCTCATGTTGCTTCAGCTTCTCTTAGGATGGGTCCTGAAACCCGTCGAAGAGTCGGGCAAGAGTTGACCTTAGTTTTGTCTGGTAAATGGCCAAGAACTTGTGTAAATCCCCATGTCCTTCCTAATACCAAGCTAATCAGATGGCAGCCATTCTCAATGGAGCGTGGACCAGGAGCCGGTTAAAACAAATTAGATTAGGAGCTCACAATATGTTGCCATTAAACGGTATCAGAATCCTTGATTTAACTCAGGTGCAAGCTGGCCCATCATGCACTCAGTTATTAGCCTGGCTAGGAGCAGATGTCATCAAAATTGAAGAGCCAGGAAAAGGAGATAGGACTCGTTGGGAAATGGCTGAAAACGAGAATGTTGATAGCTTTTACTTCCTCGTTTTTAATGCCAACAAAAAAAGCTTGACCCTAAACTTAAAAAGCGGAGAAGGAATCTCTATATTTAAAAACTTACTCGAAATATCAGATGTAGTTATCGAAAATTACGCACCAGGTCGCATGGAAGAATTTGGACTCAGCAAAAACTATATCAATAAAAAATTCCCTCATGTTGTTTATGCTTCGATAAAGGGATTTGGGAATAGTGGATCAAATTCAAATTTAAAGAGCTATGAACATGTCGCTCAAGCTGCTGGCGGAGCTATGAGTACTAACGGTTTCGATGAAGGTCCGCCATTATTTACATCAACGGGGATTGGTGATTCCGGATCAGGTTTGCATTGTGCTATAGGCATCCTTGCAGCATTAAGGCAAAGAGATCTTTCTGGTGAAGCTCCATCCGTTGATATATCTATGCAAGATGCAGTGCTAAACCTATTAAGGGTACGCTTTGTAGAGACTTTTAATAATGGACAGGCAGTTAAAAGAACCGGAAATAGTGTTTGGAATAGTCCAAAATGTGTTTTTCCATGTAAACCCAATGGCCCTAATGACTACATAACTATGGTAATTACTGGTGATGCATGGGAAAGCCTCCTAGCACTTTCAGGCAATTCTCATTTAATTGGTGATAAAAATTATGAATCTGAGGATATTCGCAAAAATCATGCTGATGAAATATATGAAATTATTGCTGCCTGGACAAACACACTATCAAAAGACGAAATCATGAATATACTAGGCGATTTAGGAATCCCCTGTAGCCCTGTAAAAGACACATTGGAGCTGTTAAATGATGAACACCTAGCAGAACGTCAAATGATTGTTGAAATGAATGATGCTGAACGCGGACAATATAAGGCTATCGGTTGCCCGATTAAAGTTGGCGACTCTCATATAGATATCACTCCTCCACCTATATTAGGTCAAAATACTGAAGAGATTCTAAAAGAATTACTGGGCTTAGAACACAACCAAGTAAAGTCTCTAAAAGAGAATGGAGTTGTATAGAAATATAAAATAATAGCGTACCTATAATATAGATGATTTAAACTTGTTTGTGACTTAAAAATGATAGTAAGATGCTATATGGTTTGTTACTGTAGATTTATTGAAATAGATCAGCTAGTGCATGTAAGTAATTCTACGTATACAATTAACAGTAAATTTGTATTAAAAATAAACATCACTTATTGCAGCCATCCAAGGATATCAAATTAAATTGAATACTTAGAGGCTGTGCGTTATTGGGAGAAATATGGGAAACATTAATGTTGCAATAATAGGAGTCGGTAACTGCGCATCATCCCTGGTACAAGGGATTAGTAAATATGCAGAGTCCGATTCCAAATCAGAGGTACCCGGGCTTATGCATCCTGTTCTAGGAGAATATGGTATAGGGGATATAAAAATCGTAGCTGCTTTCGACGTGGACAAAAACAAAGTAGGGTTAGACGTATCAGAAGCCATATTTGCAGAACCAAACAACACAATCAAATTTGCCGACGTGCCAAACTTAGGAGTAAAAGTTCAGCGTGGAATGACACACGATGGAATTGGTAAATATTTATCTGAGGTTGTAGAAAAATCTGATGGACAAACAGATGATGTGGCAAACATATTACGAGAGAAAGAAGTAGATGTTGTAATAAATTATCTCCCGGTAGGATCTGAAGAAGCTACCAAGTGGTATGTAGAACAAGTGCTTCAAGCAAAATGTGCATTTATAAATTGTGTGCCAGTTTTTATAGCAAGTGGCGCAGGCGATTATTGGCAAGAAAGGTTCAGAGAAGCAGGCGTACCCATAATTGGTGATGACATAAAATCTCAAGTCGGCGCAACAATAGTACATCGAGTGTTAACCAGACTTATGATGGATCGTGGGGTTAAATTAAATGATTCATATCAGCTTAATTTTGGTGGAAACACAGACTTCTTAAATATGCTTGAAAGAGACCGATTAGTAACGAAAAAAATATCCAAAACACAATCAGTGACTTCTCAGCTTGATTATGAAATGAAAAAAGAAGACATCCATATCGGCCCTAGTGATCATGTGCCATGGTTAAAGGATCGTAAATGGTGTTACATAAGAATGGAAGGTACTGGATTCGGTGACGCGCCACTCAATATGGAATTAAAGCTAGAGGTGTGGGATAGTCCAAATTCGGCCGGGGTAGTTATTGATGCAATACGATGTGCCAAAATCGGATTAGATAGAGGTGAATCGGGGCCAATCCCTGGACCGTCAGCATATTTTATGAAATCCCCCCCAGATCAATATACAGATTCAGAAGCCAGAACAATGGTGGAGAATTTTATATCTGGAACTGAATAACTCGCGTTCTAAGCCAATAGAATAAACGAAAGAAGTCGAATTGAATCGGCATATATTGTCAACTACAACAAAAAGTCCGATAAAAATCGGATTAGTTTCAGCATATGATCATTCAGCTCATGGTGGGGTAAAAGACCACGTTCAGAATCTAGCATCTGAACTTCGTTCCCGTGACTACCCTGTGAAAATAATCGCTCCATGTTCTAAAACTGATTTAATAGATGACTCAGATTTCATCCCCTTTGACAGACCTATCATTATTCCCAGCGGTGGTAATTGGGCAAGAGTATCGGTATCACTTTGGAATAGACGGCGAATTCAAGCAATGCTGAACAATGAAAATTTTGATGTCTTGCATTTTCATGAACCCTTCGCCGGCTCACTTACGGTCAATACCCTAGCCCTTTCAAATTCAGTTAATGTAGGTACATTTCATACATTTGGCGGGCACAAAGTGTATAGTATGGGGCTTAGCTGGATAGGTAACCCTTACTTTAAAAGGCTACATGGAAAAATTGCTGTATCTAAACCCGCCAAGGATTTCATATCTCAACACTACCCCGGCAAATATGACATAATTCCAAACGGAGTCAACGTCGAATTTTATTCAAATGCCGTACCATTGGATCAATTTAATGATGGATACATAAATCTATTGTGGGTGGGAGCTCTGGCTAAGCGAAAGGGGCTAAAATATTTATTAGAAGCATATGGAACTTTAAAATGGGATTATCCAAAATTAAGGTTAATAGTTGTGGGTCCAGGCGAACCTGATGGTGATTGTTACAGGATAATGAGCGAAAGGAACCTGCAGGACATCATTTTTGTTGGTAGTGTGTTGGATGAAACTAAAGCGTCATTTTATAAAACTGCAGATATTTATTGTAGTCCAGCTACAGGAAATGAAAGTTTCGGTATCGTACTAATTGAAGCCATGGCTGCAGGCACGCCATTAGTAGCAACAAATATAGAAGGGTATTCTAGCGTAATAACCAATGAGAAAAATGGATTGTTAGTCCCGCCCAAAAACCCTGAAGCTATAGCAAAAGCAATAGCTAGAATCATCGAAGATAAAAAACTAACAAAAAAGTTGATAGCTACTGGCAAAAATGATGTTAAGCAATATAAATGGACGACTGTTGCTGACCAGGTACTTAAAGTTTATGAAAATCAATTAAAATTAAATGTGACCAAAACTGGTAAAGTTAAAACTACTTCTCAGCCAATGATATGGTCAATATAACGCCTTTATATTTTAATGCTTTATAAAATAAGAAACACTACTGCAAAATATTTTGAGATCCCAATAGCAAAATTCCTAATTAAATTAGGAATTACGCCAAATCTGGTGACAATCATAGGACTAGCCTTGGCAATTGTAACAGCTTACCTGATTGCCGATCAGTCAATAACAAACCATTTTTTGCTTGCATCGATTGTTATGATTTTATCTGGAGTAATGGATTTATTTGACGGGTCGATTGCGAGATTAACTAATAATGTAACCAAATTTGGGGCTTTTATAGATTCATTATCTGACCGAATTGCTGAGATAGCTATATTTTTAGGTATTTCTATATATTTCGCAAGCAACGGAAACACCCTTGGATCATCATTAACATTATTAGCATTAGGTGGATCTTTAAGCGTTAGCTATATAAGAGCAAGGGCTGAAGCTTTAAGTATAGAATGCAAAGCAGGACTAATGGCTAGGCCAGAGAGAATTATATGCCTTTTTATAGGATTGTTTGTAACAAACTGGTGGGTACATATGCTAGAAATAGTCATCTGGATATTGGCAATCGCAAGCATTATTACGACCGGACAAAGATTTCTAATAGTCGTCAAGAATTTTAACAATAATAATTAAATCGATTACTATAGATAAACATGATCTTCTCTTACATTAAACACATTTCATCGGTATTTATTTTAATGGTGTTTTCCACAATCATGTTCGTATTGCCAACCGCTACCATCAATGCGTCTAGCCCACCTATTGAGGTGATAGAATTTTCAGCTACTAGTGAGTTCCCTAATGGAATCCGATTCAAAGTTAAAGCAACGTCAACAAGCAACATTGAATCTATCGCTGTTAGATTCAAGATCGGGTTAATATCTACCGGAGTTTATGAATACCTTTCTTATGAACCTGCTGACACGGTTGAAGCTGAACTATTTTATAGTACCAATACTCTAGCTGGATATATACCTCCAGAAACAATCATCAGATATACGTTTGAAATCCAAGATTCTAATCAAAATGTATACAGCACAGAACCTCAAGATCTCATTTATGAAGATGCTCGCTTTAACTGGGATCGTGTATCACAAGATGAAGTCACTGTAGCATTCCATGGCCCAATTCAATCAAGAGCAGAAACTATATTACAAGTAATTATTGACACATTAAAAAATATGGGGCCTGTTCTTGGTGCTGAGACTGACGAACCTATTAGAGTCACTTTATATAACAATCAAAAAGAAATGCTCGATGCACTACCGATTGGTAGCGCAGCAGTTGGGAGAGAATTAATAACAGAAGGAATGGCATTTAATGAAGAGGGGAGTTTAGTTGTTCTAGTTGGAGGATCTATGGCTAATGGAACAGCTTCCCATGAAGTAACTCACATTTTGAATCATCGTGCAGGACATAGCATATTCCGTAGAATTCCGTCATGGCTACATGAAGGATTAGCAGAGTATGGAAACATTGAACCAGGATACTCATATAGTTACGCTTTAGAGTTTGCAATAGCCTCAGACAGGTTGCTACCTCATCTTTTCATGCAAACCCTTCCAGGTGATCCTGAAGACATCATAATTTTCTACGGACAATCGAGAAGCATCGTAGAATACATGATTTTCCTTGAGGGAAATGAAGGTATGCGCCAACTATTGAAACTACACCAGAATGGTACAAATATGGACGAAGCATTAACGTTTGTATATGGAATGGACCGGCTTGAACTAACTAACGCATGGAGAAAAGAATTAGGAGCGAATCCATACGTTCCACCAAATATAGCCGAATCTAAACCTACAGCAGTTAGCTACCCAACAGTTGAAGCATTCACATTAACTCCAAAAGCCGGTGGAATGACTGTATCAGACTCAATTGACAGCAACAATGCAAACGATATACATTCCACTTCCGGATCATGCAACTCTAAATCTAATACTGGGGCTGACCTTGGAGTAGTTTCAATGTTCATATTTATTGGTGTACTAGGATCACGCAGTTTCAAACGAAGACCCTGAATTTAACGAGTTTTTGGATTTAGTGCATCACTTAATGCATCACCTAATAGGTTCCATGCGACCACCATTATAAAAGCCGCTATTCCGGGAACCAGTAATTCCCAAGGTGTATCGCGCAGAGTACCAATATTCCCTGCACCCAAAAGCATCGTTCCAAGGCTTGGTCTTGGAGGTTGTATGCCTAAACCAAGCCAGCTAAGCACAATTTCTGTTCCCGTTAATGCCCCCATTCCCATACTGACTGTTACTACAATCACACTAATACAATTAGGTAGCAAATGAAAAAACAAAATACGCTTTGTAGATGCGCCAATGGCTCTAGCGGCCTGTATATAATCGGCCTCCCTAAGGGCTAATATTTGCCCCCTTACTAATCGGGCCATACCAACCCAACCGAAGGCGACAAGAGCAAAAGATACTACGAAGTAGTCCACGATACCGGTCCTTACTAAACCATCTATGGCAGTACTATCTTCTACCCATCGTGCTAATTCTAAAATTCTAGGCCTCAAAGTGGCCGCTAGGATTATCACTAATAAAATATCTGGAAATGACGCAAAAATCTCACCTATACGCATTATCACACCATCTGTTTTACCACCCATATAGCCTGCTAATAGACCTAAGGTTACTCCTATTACTAACCCTCCAGTTAACATCGCTACAACAGTGAGTATCAAAGTGTTCTGAACTCCCCATAATGTTCTAGTTAACACATCTCTTCCAGTCCTGTCTGTACCTGCCCAGTGATCAGAATTTGGCGATTGTAATATAGATGAATAATCTTGGTCCGTATAGCCATATGGGCTTACACATTCAGCAAATATGCCACATGTGTACAAAACTAGAAGAGCTAATATACACACTATAGCGAGTTTTTTACGGACTAAACGTTGTATGAACCTTGGCAACTGCCGATCATTAATTTTTAAATTACCCAATAGGAATTCAAACTTCAATCTAATTCAACCTTATTCTAGGATCTATAAATGCATAAGATATGTCAGCAATCAAATTTGCAATTACAAATGCTATTGAACCGATTAAAGTAATAGCCATAATTACGGGATAATCACGATCAAAAATTGCGTCAACCGCAAACCTTCCTATTCCGGGAATTCCAAGAATAGTTTCAGTAATAAATGCACCTCCTATTAGGCCTGCGCAAGAAAAAGCCAAAATAGTAACTATTGGTATCATCGCATTCTGAAAAACGTGAACGGAATTGACTTTCCATTCAGAAAGACCCTTAGCTCGTGCGGTACGAATAAAATCCTGACCCAGCACATCGAGCGTGCTAGCACGCATAATCCTTGTCATACCTGCTATCCCGGGCACTCCCATTACAATTGCTGGAATCACTAATCGTGAATCGAAGAATCCACCCCACCCAGAACAAGGAAACCAACTTAATTTGAGGCATCCCACCCATAACAAAGCCGGTGCAATTACCATTACAGGAATAGACATAATAAAAAGGCTCAAAGCTACAGACGTCGGATCAATCCAACTACCTTGACGGGTAGCTATAAAAAATCCAAGTGGCAAACCAATTCCAACACTAATTATCAAAGCTGCAAAGCCAAGCTGAGCAGACACCCACATCTTTGGGAGTATTAAATCTCTTACTGGCCTGCCCCTGAACCTCAGGCTCTCGCCGAAATCTCCTTTAAAAAACCCCCACATGTAGTCACCGTATTGGACCACGAACGACCTATTTAACCCCAGTTCATCCCTTAACCGTTCAGCAGTACTCTCGTCATAACGGTTCCCTAACATCACAACAACTGGATCGCCTGGCCCAAACCTACCTAACGCAAAAGTGACTAAAGACACGAATAGCAAAAGTATTGGGATCCAAACTAATCTCCGAACGATATAGATCCACATTTCAAGTACCCGCTAGATAATTAGTTTTATTAATAATTGTCTTCCAGTTGCAATATGATTACTTTTCTATTTTAACCTGACTTAGTTTAGGTACAGTCATAGGAGTTAATCTGTAACCTTTTACATAAGGTTTAATTAAAACATGTCGTTCCCCTTCAAACCATAAAGGAACCCACGCAGCATCAGTAACAATTAATTGCTCAGCATTTTGATAAAGCTTAATCCTGTCAATTGGATCTGGATTAATCCGGGCATTTTCTAAGATCAAGTCAACCTGTCCGTTGGAATACTGACCGTGGTTAAGCTTGCTATCAGAATGGAACAATATGTCCAGAAAATCCTGTGGGTCTGGATAATCTGCTTCCCATCCAAGACCCGCAAATGCTTGGAATTTATTTTTGTTCAAGTCCTCTAGATATGTAGCCCATTCTACCTGCTGTATTTCAACTTCCACACCGAGAACCTGTCGCCACATTTCTAAAATTACTTCCATATCAAGCCCAACGCTCCCGCCTCTTCCTGGAACTGTAACAACAATTCTAGGGCGAGTATCTCCATCTGAATACTTTGATTCTGATAACAGCTGTTTAGCTAATTCTGAATCGTACCTAAGGCCCTCTAATTGCTCATTATATCCAGGAAATCCTGGTGGCAAGATCCCATAAGCAGGTGTTACAAGATTAGACAAAACTTCTTCAGCAATTAACTTTTTATCAATTGCATGATTTAATGCCTGCCTGAATTTTAAATCATCAAAAGGCGCCATCTGAGTATTAAAACCAATATATGAAATAGAAAAATCTGGTGGCGCTATGACTAATTCACGGTTCAATGGCTCATTCGGGTCAAGAACTCTTTCTAAATCAAAGAGTCCTACTCCAGTTATATCTATTTCGTTATTCTCATACATTGCCATGGACTGGCCTCCGGCAAGATTCATAACGATTAAACTTACCCCACCATCGTTTTCATTGGAGTTATCAAACCTCTCTAAAACTATACGTTCACCAATTTTATATTCTTTGAGTTTAAACGGTCCCGTACCGTTAATTTCATCCGTCCAAGTCTGACCACCAGATTCCACATTTTCTCTATCAACAACAAATGCGGTAGGGTAGGTCAATTTAGCCAGAAAATATGCCTTTGGAGCATCAATAGTGATCTGTAAAGTTAGATCATCGATTACTTTAATTCCTGATATCTCTGAAGTTCTGCCTTCAATCACATCCATTACCCCAACTATATCGTTAAGATAGGTTTCTGCTACAGGAGATACTGTTTGTGGGTTAGCAGCTCTCTCTAAAGACCACTTAAAATCAGTCGCCGTAACTTGCTTACCATTGTGAAAAGTGGCATTCTCTCTGATTTTAAATGTATAAGTTGTGCCATCACTACTAATCTCCCAACTTTCTGCCAAATCTGGTTCGAGTCTAAGATCAGTGTTCAAGGTTACTAAACCACTAAAAACTTCAGCCACAATGCCCATAGATGTTGTATCGGATACTAGAGCCGGATCAAGAGTAGGTGGATCAGACCATATACGCCTAAACACACCTTCCGCGGCTGGTTCTACAACAGGGTTTTCTGGTATCGCATCAGTGAGCCTTATCTCTTGGTCACCGACATCTGAAATTTCTTCAGTTGCCGAACCACCTCCACAACCGATTATTAATGCGATAGATAAAAATATTATAGATACACCAAACTTCTTCATGTTAGCTCCAATGTTTTATGTTTATTTTTCCCTTCAATGATTACAACGCATGAACTGTCAATAAAGTTACGCATATTAAATCAATTATCTAACGGTTGACGTGAGGTAAGCTCTAATAAATTGATCTATATCCCCGTCTAACACACCGTCAGCATTTGCAGTTTCTTCTCCTGTTCTATGGTCTTTTACTAATTTGTAGGGATGCAATACATAGCTTCTAATCTGATTACCCCATTCGGCAGAAACATGCTTGCCTTTAATTGCAGAAATGTGTTTTTCACGCTCTATTCGTTGTAAGTCTGCTAAGCGTGACGCCAATATACGCATGGCAATTACTTTATTTTGGTGTTGGGATCGTTCATTTTGACATGAAACTTTTATACCAGTAGGAATATGAGTTATACGAACAGCAGTAGAATTCTTTTGTACACTCTGACCACCTGCTCCTCCTGCCTTAAAAACTTCGATTTGCAAATCATCTGTTTCCACTTCAATATCAACTCCCTCTTCAACCTCTGGAACTACCTCAACCAAAGCGAAAGAGGTATGCCTGGCATGATCGGAATCATAAGGAGAAAGGCGGACTAGCCTATGAACACCCTTTTCAGCTTTCAAATATCCGTATGCATTGTCTCCATTTATTTGTAATGTGGCACTTTTTATGCCAGCTTCATCTCCTGGAGATGATTCGAGTATCTCAATCGTGTTTCCGACAGAATTAGACCATCTCGAATACATTCGCATAAGCATTTCAGCCCAATCTTGTGAATCAACACCACCTGCGCCTGCATGTAATGTCAATATTGCATTTCGATTATCGTATTCACCTGATAGAAATAGACCCAACTCAAGTCGCGCTAATTTTGTTCGTACTTGTTGTAAATCTTCTCTAATTGAATCTGACATTGAAGGATCTTCTTCAACTATACAGAGTTGAGTCAATTCAGCCAAATCATTTACATCACAAAATAAAGTATTCCAATCGTCAACCTGTTTTTTCAATTGCGACAAATTTCTCATACTATTTTGTGCAATTTTTGAATCAGTCCAAAATTCTGATGACGCCGCTTCTATTTCTAGCTCTTTTATCGTTATTTGTTTCGACTCGACGTCAAAGACGCACCATTAGATCAGATACTCGTTGTCGAATGAGTTTAATTTCATGGTATGTATCTTGCATATTGTTACGCCTCACATTTCAAAAATAATGAGTTAGTTTAAGCTGCTACTCCTTCATAATTATACCAACAACAAAAATGTTATCAGTGTTGTTTTAGCCTGTGTCACAATAGGTTGATGTCAGTACAACATATAGCTAAACTTCGATAAATGAATTTTTAAAAGCATTTTTAGGAGAAACAATATCATGTACTTATTTCTAGAGTTATGGAGTGCGAAAGAATCTTGGATATCTTTATCTGAAACAGAAAAATCAGAATTCTTTCAAAAAATAAGTGATGGAGTTAAAGATATTCTAGAGCCAGATTGCAAGGCTATAGGCTGGGCAATTAATGATCCGGAGACTGCAGAGAGACTTGATTATGAATATCTTGCTTTATGGCAAATGCCAGATAAAGAAACAGTAGAAATTTTTGAAAAAAGAATACAAGAATTAGGTTGGTTCGAACACTTTGAGCAACAGCACATGAGAGGTAAAGAGATAACACTAGATGACTGTTTCGCACATATGATGGCCCGCTAATTTTTTGTGAATCTTTTTTAATAAGATCAAAGGTTAATCATTATGAGAAATCAATGTGAACGCTTAATTAAATACTCATCATTGTATGTATTAATGGCTTTAACATTAATATTAATATTTTTGGGTTGTTCCAATAATAGTGACATCAAACTAGACGAAGAGATTGGCTCTATTGAAAAAGTTAGTATTGTTGATGAATTGGTTCATGATGAAATTAACGATAAAGGGCAAAGTTTTGACCTTGATGACTTGCCAGATACGGATATTAGTGATGACTTGCCGCGTACAGATATTAGTGAAACAGGTGAGGAAAAACAGACGGTAGACATTGTCGAAGTAGAAAATGAAGCCTCACCAACTCCAGAAATGGAAAAGGAAATTATCCGCGATATAGATCCCGAAATCGACCAAGAACTGCATGAAATGGATAAGATTCTTTTAAAGGCATTAAGTAGGTCAAGAGATATTTGTGATGACATTATAGATTTAGAACAAAGAGATATGTGCCGAATTGCTGCAGATAAAGGCATGGATATCGAAGATATCATAGATTTAATGGAGTCAATGGGTAGCATCAACTGTGAAATCTTAGAAGACGAACAGTTAAGAATAGCTTGCGAAGCAGCTGTGGAAATGAAATTAATAGATGCCAGCGATGATGGACCTGAAAATGAAATTGTCGAAGAACAACTTGGCAGCCTTACTACATCTACTGAAATCAAAATCATTAACTATACTGATTACTCTATTAATGATTTAGAAAACTGGATTTATCTAGCGGAATCAAAAATGAAAAGCAGGAGGGCAAGAATTCTCTTCTTTATCTATCCCGTAGGAGAAATGAAAAGACCAGAGAAACCTGTCAGATCGGATTATGCTGATCAAGTATTCATGGAACATGAAGTACTGTTAACTCAAAATGATATCGAGATTATTCTAGACCAAGTGGAAGATTGGTTCGCAGGTGATCCTTGCCTTGATAGTAGAGACATTAGACGCAATCTTAGTGATTACAGAAGTTGGCTTGAAAATGGAGCAGATGCCTCCACAATGCATGGCGTATGTGAGAAAACCCGGATTGTTGCAATGGGGGTAACTGAAAATATGCGACTTTATGAGCCGCTAGAAAATTTTCAAAACTTTTTAATTCACGAGTTATATCATGCATTCCAGCAAGACTTAGAAATGGAAGGTAAATGTCGAGATATGAGAGAGAGGGATCGGAGGCACTCGAATACCAGATGGCTTATGGAAGGCGCGGCCCATTACTTTGCCACATGGTTGGTCGCTGAAATTCATGACAAAACAAATTATCTTAGTCAAATTCTAGATATCGCTTATCATTCTTTTGAACGCAATGGAGAACAGATTTATGATGCAGAACCAGACAAATGGGGAGCTGCTGCTTTAAGTCTAATGGTAAAGCAAAATCTAATAACAGAGGATTCAATACTAGACGGAAGCCTGTTCCACAATTGTGATCGCGAATTAGTTTTTAATAAAAATCACCCAGAAATCCAAAAGATTAAAGATTCATGGAATCTTATAGAAAAAGTTGGCGACGCTTATGTATTTAAAGCTGAAGCGCTGGACTAATCTTTGTAATCAATTATATTCCGGTGGGCGAGCCAATATGACCCATTGATGGATCTGGAAGAATTAGATGTCTATGGGGCTGTATTGGGAGAATTATAGATGAAGGCATGATTTGGTTATGGTAAATAGTCTGTTCCGCACATATGTATGATTTATCTATACCTATCTTACCCCCAGTATTGTTATTAACATCAAATCGAGGCCAATTACTAGAAGAAATATCAATTCGTATCCTGTGACCGGTTTTAAATATATTCGATGTCGGAAAAAGATCAAATTCAATAAGGTATGGTGTTCCCGGCTCCATCAACTCTTCCTTTTCCCATCCATTTCTGAATCTCATCCTCATAATGGAATCAGTAATATTGATCGCCAAACCTTCAACATATTCATCTGTGGAAGGAAATAAATCTATCAGCTTTACCGTGAAATCAGTATCTTTAGCTGAAGATGCTATCCACAACTTAACATTAATAGGTCCAGTTACCTCTGTGTCTATTTCTAATTCTTCTGTCTGAAAAGTCAAAACGTCGTCCCTAGAATTTAACGGTAATTTATTACTGCTACCAATAAACCGATCAGGGTCACCCCTTTGGTCAAATGCGCCTGGACATAGCCATGGAGCAGCAGCTGATAGTGAACCCCCTATGGTAGGAACTGGATTTTTAGGATCGAAAGTGTAAGTGCTGTAACTCTCGTTATCTAAATCAAGTATTTCAGAAGTGAGTCTGCCGTTTCGATCTAAATAAAACTCTTTGTATTCTGTAGACTTTAAAGGCCACTCTGAGGAAGTTCTCCAATAACCCCCTCTTCTCAGTCGACCTTCGTAATCAATATTTCCATCTCCAGTACCCATAGTAAAAAATTTAACTTCAGACCATGAAGACGCCTCAGTATCCATATCCTTTAAATAATGATCAAACCAACTAAGTTTCAAGTCGTTGTAATTTATATGTGATTCCATACCGAAATCAGAATCTCCAGCATATGTAACCTCATATTCTCCATGTGTCCATGGACCCATTAAAAGTCTTTGATCAGAAACCTTAGTGGCAGAGAAATCTAGGAAGTTTTGTATCGTGTTCCTCGGATAAGTATCGTACCAACCACCCAAATATAAAGATGGTACGTCCGCATGCTCTTCGATATATTCGTTTATTGCATATCCTCGTTGTTTCCAATAATCGTCGTACTTTACGTTGGTTAATATATCCACTGCCCACTGTTCATAATTCGGCAACTCTCTCAAAATCGTTGAGCCTTTGCGAACAGGAAAAGTATTAATTATTTCCCTGAGTCCATGAGGCCAAATTTTCTGAAGATGTTTTTTTATAGCTGGGTTAGATTCAGCTTCTTTACTATTTGCAGCCATCCGAAAAGCGTATATGTGAAAACGTTGCTCAAGAGCTCCGTTTTGCCTCATAGATGAGTGAAAGTAATTGGAAGCACCTACAGCTACTATCATCGTTGACAGATGAGGCGGATTTAAGGTTGCAAGAGCAGACTGATCACTACCTGCATATGAATCACCCATAGTTCCGACTTTGCCATCAGACCAGCTCTGCGTTCCCAACCACTCAACTGTATCGAATCCATCATTTGCCTCTTTAGCAAATGGATACCATATGCCTCCAGATTGGAATCTACCTCTGACGTCCTGTATAGCGCATATATAACCGCGTCGAGCAAAAAATTTAGCCTTGTACACGTTAGCTGGAGAAGATTTATCATAGGGAGTACGTTCGAGAATCACCGGAAACTTACCGATTACCTTAGTTTCATTTGAAGCTGGAAAATATATGTCTGTAGCCAACTTAATTCCATCACGGGCAGTAACCATAACATTTTGGTCACAGATTGAGTCATACGATTGTAATGATCCCTGATATTGATTCTTACTCATTTGTCTCCCTTATTTAAAGGCTTTAAAACCTGAAACGATATTGAATTGTCTCTAATAACCTGCCAGTCGTAAAACATCGGTATCAGTTTGCTCTGACTCCACATCTCCATCTGATCATAATAATGCTTGCTGCCTGGGTGACCAGAGGCACCAAACGGAACAATCCAATGACACTTCTCCCAGTTAGACAAGTCAAAAACATATCGTGCTACTGAAGTAGACATTATATTAAATGGTGTGGCTGGTCCAAAAAATCCAGCGTGCGGTGTGTCGCCATCTCCACTTAAACCTATAGAAGGAGGATTAAATAAATCAGATATATCAGGAAAAGTATCTGATAATGTGTGAGTCGGATCAGTTTTGTGAACATTTCCCCATTTCCAACACTGCATATCTTCCCCAATCCACTCAGTTAACCATTGAATCCCATCGACAAGAGATTCTTTAATTAATGAGCTCCACTCTAAACCATCAGGTAACAACTCGATGTTATTGTCCTTAGCGTGAGCTACAAACAAAGCCTCTAGCTGCCTCATCAAACCAGGTATGCCAGTGCCAGTGCCTGCGGCATTCACAGCACTTTCTGCGATATCACCCAAATTATGTTCTACAAGTTTTTTGTTTAATTTGATCCTCATAGCTGAATATATCGTAGGTTCAATGTACTCCTTATCCATAGATCCATCCCAATCAATCAACAAATTTTTAACTTCTTCGAATTTTTTACTTGGAGAGTCTATGTTTTTAAGCAAACTGCAGTAAACTTCAGCAGGAATCGATCGACATGCTGCATGTATATCAGTCATATCCTGTAGTTCAGCATTCTTTAGATCTTTAACTAAATCATGAATTACCTGAGCCCTGTATCCAGGCGCATAGTCCAAAGAAAGTAGATGAGGATAGTTCTCATCTACAATCTTTTGATTAGCTGTAACAATAAAGCCTTCTTTAGGGTTAACAATTCTAGGAAGATCTTCGTGTTTTAAATAACCATCCCACTCCCCTTCACTCCTCCAGCCAGGCACAGGTAACCAAACATTTTGCTCAGGCCTAATCGGTATTTTGCCCCGATTTAAGTAACGAATTGATCCTTGGACATCCGCAAAAACAAAGTTATTACAAGGATCCACCCAATCCTTCATACAAGCATCCATCTGATCTACATTTTCTACTGATAACATAGACCTAATTGACTCTGCATTTTTATTGTCAGGTTCAAGAGCGGTATATTTAATTGCTATTGCTTTGCCGTCAGCTGGTTTACCTGAAATAATTGGTCCATGTATTGTAGATACTAGTTCAATCGATCGATCATGCGACTCACGAACTTTTATCGTGTCAGGAATGATTTGAGCAGTGAGCCATTTACCTTCGTATTCATATTGGCTCGTATCATTTAGATTGAATTTCTCAATATAGAGGTCTTGATAGTCTGACATAGCATGAGTTACACACCAAGCCACATTGCGATTATGCCCAAAATGTGGAAATCCAGGACTTCCTGGAAAAGACATCCCTATAACGTCAAATTCATCACATGCAAGATGATTCTGATAATACACATTTGGCACATCAAGGCCTCTATGAGGATCCCCACCAATCAAAGGTAATCCACTTTTCGTTCTAGTACCGTCTAAAGCCCAACTATTTGATCCTGAATCCGGTTCTGTTAAACCTGAAATATGTTCACTCATTTGTTTAAATATACTTTTCCCTTTTGCATATGGTCCTGAATATATTTGCCCCGGTGGAACAACCAACAAATGGCTTGGTTGATAACCTTTGTACAATTGAGAGGTTTTTTCTGAGCCAATTTCGTTAACTAAACGCGCCCTAGTTAACTTTGGTTCAAAGCCGCCCATCATGACATGTCTTATTTTGTAAACAGCCAGGCAGTCCCATGGGGCCCATTCTTGAGGCTCAGAATCAATTAATTCATATTCGATAGGTAAGTTTCTTGCAGATTGAATAAATGCATTAACACCTGATGCATAGGCATCAAGCATCTCAACTGTCATTTGATCTAGTTCTGAGTAATCACGAATAACAGATGAATATATCTGCAATGGTCTCACAAACAAATCATTGGCCAACCCAGGCTCACCAGCATATTCTGACCATCTACCATATGCACGCATACGGTCATAATCCATATGCCATAGACGGTCTTGAGCTGTCACGAATCCTTGGCCAAAAAAAACATCTTTAACATCCCTGGCACTTACATGAGGGATGCCATATTTATCTCTGGCAATTTCAACATTTGATGTCAAACCCTCCAAATTGAAATCGGAATCTGTTTCAGGTAATCCTATTTGCAATCTATGTTTTGAGAATTTCATTTTAAATCCGTTATTTAAAGGTTAATGAATGAGCTGGGTTATCATATATTATTTTCTTCACTTGTTGCATTGATATTCCATGAAGCCTCATCCTTGGAACAATAGAATTTAAGATGTGGCCATAATTTTTGCCACCAAAACGTTTATATCTCCACTGGTCACACACATCGTGTGCTATTAAAATTTGGTCTTCATAACCGTTATCAATTAGAAACTGAACCATCTCAATACGTTGGTAATCACTAGGTATATCGCTCGCCATATGACTGCCGCCAAACTCAGTGTCTTCAATGCCAAAAGTATCTAATTCCAAAAACACGCCAGTATTACCTAACTCCGGCAAAATTGAATAATCGACAATTCTTGCATCTAGATGACCAATTATTATGTTGTTACTGTAAGCACCATTTGTAAGTAAAAATTCAACTATCTCAATCGGAGCATGAGGACTATGACCAGGATGAATCAAAATAGGAGCACCTGTAGATTTTTGTGCTTCAACAGCAGCATATAAAACCTTTTTGATGTTTTTAGTTAAAGGGTATTCACACCCAATTTCTCCTATTATTCCACTCTTTACTCCAGTACCATCTACTCCAGCAATCAAGTCATTTACAATCTCATTCTTAATATCTTCTTGTGTTACACAATCCATGTTTACAGCATAGCTTGAAGGTAGATAATAACCCGACCCCATGATTATATTAAGACCAGTAGCTCTTGCAATTTTAGCCAGGCCAATTGGGTCTCTTCCTATGCCAATCGATGTTGCATCTACAACTGCACCACCGCCCTCTAGTTTCCAATCCATAACCTCTTCAATCGCATTTGATATATCTGACAAGTTCATAGATTCAGAATGATGAAGCCATTTACCAGGCATTTTGCCAATATTGTTAAAAGAAAGCTTTTCACTAGCTAATAGACGCTGTGACGCTTCATCTGGAGTTTGAAAGTAGCAATCCAAGCTAGTTAACAGGTGTTCATGAGTTAATGTTGCACCCAAATTCTTGGGCAGTATCGGGCCTAATACAGTGTTAATCTTTCCTTTAAATTCTTTTTTGTTCATTTAATAATTTCAATTCTTCCAAGAATAAATCATGAGTTTATTTTGGTTAATAAAAAGCGTCAATTAACGACAACTACAGTTCTGACTTTACACCAATACTTGGTTAAAACGCAGTATTATGGAAAAATATGTGGACTTGTTATGAAAATCAATTTACTCACGGTAGCTAAAAACTCTATAAAACTATTTGATTCCTTTGTTTTTATTTTCGGATTGGTTTCAACTGGATTCGCAGCTACGTCTATATTCTTTTGGTTTTCATCATTTGCAAACAATCAAGAGTCATCAACTGGTTCAGCATTTCCTTACGTTTTACCAATTATTACTCTTTTGGTAACCGGATTTGCAATAAAACTTTCAAGAAATAATAAGTCAAATGATCATACATATAATTTGGCTGCTATACTTGCACTCATTTCCACATCAGGATTTTTGGTCATATCAGGGCTCGTACCGGAATTCCAACACAATAAAACAGGCACAGATTGGGATATTTTTAAATGGGTGATTCTCGTCGGGCTTTATGCAGGTCTAATAACTTTTTGGTTATCGATATCATTAATCATGTTCAAACTATCATATATAAATAAAATGATTACCAATAGAAAGTCGAATAAATCTATGATTGGTAATATTGATCCTGAAAATGAATCGAGGTAAGGTCCTAACACATGACACTAATTGATCACTTTAAAATTGACTTTAGACCACTGCTTTTAGCTACATCCGTCATTATGACTTTAACGATAATATCCTGCGGGTCTGAAGATACATCAGAATCACAGAAAATTTCAAATGAATCAGATGCTATCGTAAAAACAGGAACTGACACAAAGTCTGTATCTTTTGAAATAGGGCAAGAATTGGAATCTAAGCGTGATCGTTTTGCACTATTAGTTTTAAGCAATGGGAAGTTAATTGCCGCAGGCGGAAAAGAAGTAGGTATGCAAGCACAAAGCGGTAATTTCAATCGTACTGTTGAGATGTTTGATCCAATTAAAAATCAGTGGACATTCACCGGCGAAATGAAAGAGGAGCGCATGTCACCCGTTCTCTTTGAGCTACCAGATGGTAACGTTATGGTTATAGGCGGATTAAGTGGAGCCAGAGATCCATTAATCTCAACTGAAATATTGGATTCAAATACTGGAACTTTTAGCATGGGTCCAGAAATGATCAGATCTCATAATGAAATGGGTGCCGTTGCTTTAAATGACGGTCGATTCATGGTTATCGGTGGTTCATCTTATGACGAGACTATTGGATTCCAAGTTGCATTGAGCAAAGAAACTGAAATATTTGACCCTGAGTCTGGAACATGGACAGAAGCTGCTCCAATGTCAGAAAAGAGAGCTAATCACTCTGCGTTGGTTCTTAAAGACGGGAAAGTTCTAGTAATTGGTGGTGGGAAAACGGACGGTCCATATTTAAAGTCTATCGAGATATATGATCCAAGCACTGATACATGGAAATTTGGTGCAGAAATGACGAAGGGTCGCGTGGCTCATACAGCGACCATGTTATTGGATGGTCGGGTATTAGTAGTTGGTGGGAAAGGCAAGCTAACGTTAGCTGAGATATACGACCCAGAGACAGACACATGGACGCTTGCCGGAGAAACAAACAAGTCTAGAGGAGACCATGCTGCGTTACTTTTAGCAGATGGTTCCGTATTAGTTACCGGTGGGATTGGATATCTGGCAGAGGCAGAGATATTTGATATCAATACATTGACATGGAGAGTTGCAGGGTCTTTAAATACCGGTCGTATCCGACCAGCCATGACTCGACTTACCGACGGCAGGGTCCTTATAATGGCTGGAGTAGGCAAAGATGGAATGCTAGCCTCAGTGGAAATGTATCAGGACTAATTTGAACCTATTTTTGATTAAACTTAATTCACTACCCTAAGCCTAGGAATATCGAAGCAACCCGATAATCATTAATACAAGAGCTATAGCAGTTATCAAATACTGAGACCTTTTTGTCGTAGTCTTATTAAACTTTGGACGGTCCATCAATTCTATTGCTCTCACTATAAAAACGCCTGATAGAACGACCCAAAAAATTCCAAAAATCAACTTATCCATCCAATTGGTATATATAAAACCAACAAATATCAATAAGGCAATTAAAACAACGTTAAATAATTGATCGCGTTTCAATAGTTCCACTTTCAAGACTACTAAAATTACTCATACATAAAATATCAGCTAAAGCAATTATAACTCTGATTTAAAAACGTTTTAGTCAAACAGGATCCGATAGCTCTAAGCATTTTACAAAAACAGTGAACTTTTTTTTATAATGCATAGTATGATTATCTCGTACATATTGCTGCTCAATTTATGCACCATTTATGCAGGATAAACATGTTATTTATAAAACAAGTTCAAGATTTATTTTCACAAAACTATTCTTTAATACGACTCTTTAATTCAATTCATATAATATTATTTCGCGTAACAAATGGCATGCTACTAGGTTCACTTGCTGGACTGCCCAGTTTACTTCTAACGACAAAAGGAAGACGTACCGGAAAACTCAGAACGTCCGCCTTAATATATCTCGAATGGGAAAAAAAATATTTAATCGTTGCTTCATTTGGGGGCAATCCGAAGCCTCCTGCCTGGTTACTCAACATAAAAGAAGATGAAAAAGTAACAGTTCATATACCAGGAATGATATTAAATGCAACGGCTACAGTTGCAGATCGTAAAATACGTGATGAAGTTTGGCCAAAACTTTTAAATTTTTACCCTAGCTTTGGCAAATATGAAGAACTCTCAGGCAGAACGATACCAGTTGTAATTCTCGAACCCTTAAATCAAAAACCCAGAATATGATCCCAGCTATTATTTAACGTTGCAATCGCCTAAAGAAAATAGGAACCAATATCATACTCATTACAATTATCGAGGCATCAACGCTCTGATTACCGGTTGAGGAACACGACCCACTAGTAACTTGATTAACTTCCGAATCAGATACTACTGTTGAGCTCGCTTCATGATCTTCAGTTTGAGAATTTGTATTAGCATCAATAGTATATTCCTGTCCTATTTCAAGAGTATCCACATCTAATAGTTCCTCGGATTCAATATTTTGATTTATCCCTTTTTCAACACCAGTATCAGTATCCATAGAAACTGATTTTTCGCCTGAGTCTGTGTTGGCGCCAGATGAAACTTTTATTTTGCGACCGGAATCCTTAATTGTTTCTTCAGTAGAATCTGGTTCTGTTTTAGATGATTCAACTTCATTTTTTTCAGCATCCTGTAATCCAGTGGAATCTGTTGAATTAAGACTACCGTTTTCCAGGAGTTTATCCTCAAATTTAACTGGAGTCTCAACTTTAACAGGCTCACCTGAAACCTCAACATATACTTCTTCAACCAATTCAATAATCTCTGTCTCTACATCACTGTCTGTAATTAAACTATCAATAACTTGAATTTCTTCTTTGAAGGAGTCAGTTTCATCAGTTTTATTATCGCCCACAGAAATAGTCTCATCGATATTAATCTCTATGTCTGGCTCCTGTGCAAAAGCAACACCAGCGGAAAAAAGCGTCACAAAGCCGAACATAACAAATGAAACTAAAAATCTAATCATTACTTAATCGAAAGAAATGTTCATATTGACCGAAACCTTTTGGCCAGCCAAAACAGTTATGGGATCTAATCGCTTATATGTGAGGTACTTTTTATATTTGAAATCCTCAATTGGACTTGAGACATAATATTCAAAATATGTTGAAAAATATCCTATATTTGCATCTTGATTAAAGCTGCATGAGACTGAAAGCATAATTGTAGTTGATCCAGCAGGTGCAGTGGAAGTGGTATCATCACAATCGGCACCAGTATCCTCATTAGAGGTAAAAACGGTTTCAATACCAGATGCTGCAAGCTCGTTAACAGAATAAACAAGTAGCTCATCTAGATTTTCTGTGCTCCATGGTTGGTGTGGAACTCCATCTTTCTCAAATCCATATCCATGCAATTCCCATTTCGTGACTCCATGAGTTTCAGGCCATGATGCCCGTAAAAAATCTATTAAAATAGGCTTTGCTTCTGTCGTCAATTGATTCTGAAAGACATGAGTTTCTGCCAAAACGCCATTTACGTCATATATTTCCACTTGCCAGTTACCATGAACCTGTATTCCTTCCGAAGGACTCTGTCGAGCCAAAGATATTTGCCGTTCAACATCATTTTCCGGCTCGTTTACCGATAAAACTACCATGATTACGGAGAGTCCTACAAAACCAGCCATAATAACTGAAAGCAAGACTAGCATTGATCGCCGCATTACATTACCTCCTTAGCAGGTAAACCTATAGCTATGATCGAATTATCCAACTATTTGTTAATTTATAATCGGTCTTTTTGTACTATTTAAAGTGATTTTTTATCGACAGCGTTAATGTTGATTTTATTTCAGAATCTTGTGGGTCTATATTTTGCCAAGCATTCCACCTCTATATTTCCAGTAATCTCCATTGATGCCAGCTCACCTACTAGTGGGGCTAGTGTGACTCCACTATGCATTAACAAAACATAGATATTTGGTGTTTTAGGAGTGAATCCTATGATAGGAAGTTCATCGATTGGCATTGGACGAAAGCCTACCGGCACTATAACGGGGGCTACATTTTTTAACCCTTTTATATATCTAGCTGCTTCTTCAATTAAGCTGTTTGCATGTTCCGGAGAGTCATCTGTCGTTTCATGTTCTTGACTACCTGTCCCAATCATGACTACGCCTTCTGCATCCTGCCTGACATGTATTTGTTCGATTTGACCTGCTCCATTGAGAACCTGCAGCACTGATAATGACCGTAATATTGGAGGGATTGAATTGGTCTTAACAACTACTCCTGGGCTAACGCGTTGAGGCAATCTTACACCGTAGGATTCACACAATTCACTTGAATTTATGCCTGCTGCAACTACAGCTACATCAAATTTGTGCTCATGCCCACCACTTAGAACTGAAACCCCAGAGCCATCTTCGCTAATTGCATCTACTGGACTATGCAACATTACATCTCCACCATTTTCGACAATTCTGTTCAAGCAAGCTTGAATAACTTTGTCAGGCATTACATGCCCCTCTGACCAAGTGTACACAGCAGAGTGAAACCCGGGTATTTCTAGTGATGGCTCCAGCTCAAGCAATTCTTGTTGTGTTATAAGCCTAGAGGGATATCCCCATTTTTGTAATCGATTAACATCTTGGCAAAGCTTGTCTCCGCTTTTTGAGTCTATAGCAAAAGTAACATTACCTCCCCATTTCAACCCAATATCTTGATTTAACGACCTTTCAAAACGACCCCACCTCTCCATGGAATCATGATTAAGGTCATGGTACGATCGAGGAAATTTATTGAAAGCATTAATCCATGCAAATGAATGTCCACTTGCTCCAGATGCCGGCTCGTCTTTTTCAAAAACCGTCACTCTCGATCCCAACTGAGAAAGGTAAAATGCTGTGGAAGCTCCAATTATACCCCCACCAATTACTGCTACATTCACAGACGACTTCAACTATTTTTTCTCCTAATTAGAAACGATCCACCATATTTAACATAGAAATATTTTCCGACTCACTATCAATATGCTAAATTTAACATAACCTGCTAAATCATAGCTTTAGAATCAATTCTTAATTAGTAAACAAAAAGGGCAAATTATGGAATTGTCAAATATGCCAAAAAATGTGGACACTTTAGTAATTGGTGGTGGAACTGCTGGTTCAATAATTGCCGGTCGTCTTGCTAGTAAAGAAAATCAACATGTTGTTCTATTAGAGGCTGGACCTGATTTCGGTCCATCAAATAATAAGACTTGGCCAGCTGATCTGCTTAATGGAACGGTCATTGGAGAAACACATGACTGGGGATACAAAAGTTCAAGCAAGAATGGTGAACCTAATCATAACCTTGAACGGGCTAAAGTGATCGGAGGATGTTCTTCGCATAATGGCTGTATTGCCATATGGGGAAGTTATGTTGATTATGACACGTGGGAATCTTATGGAAACCAAGGTTGGTCCGCTAAGGAAGTACTACCATATTTCAATAAAGCAAATAAAACTCTAGGTGTTAGAGATTTTAAAAAGTCGGAAGTTACACCTTTTCACAGCGCGTGTGTAACCTCGATAGAAAAAATCGGCATACCCAGCGCTAATAATTTAAATGACTTGTACGAAGACTATGGAGTGGGTATATCTCCAGTCAATAATTTGCATGGGCAAAGGTTTAACGCAGCATTCGGTTACCTGGATCCGGTAAGAGGAAATGGTTATTTATCAATTGTTGGAGATGCCTTAGTCGATAAAATAAATTTACGTGGAAATAGAGCATGCTCAGTAGACGCAATTATTAATAAAAAGCGCATCAATATTACTGCTGACCGAATAATTATTTCTGGGGGTGCTTATGAGTCTCCATGTATTCTCATGCGTTCTGGAATTGGAAGCTCATCGAATTTGTCTCACTTAGGAATTAAACCTCAAATCAACCTGAATGGTGTGGGCGAAAACCTACATGACCACCCATCTATAAATATAAAATTTCAGGGAACTGATCTATTATCAAGTTTGATGAGAGAGTTTAGACAAAATGGAAATGTCGTTTATAGCGAGCAGACCATAGCTAAAACCCAAAGTAAGAATTGCAAAGAGGGCTTTGATTTACACTTATACCCAGTCACTGGGATTACGGAGAACAGTAACGGCAAATGGGATTGTGCAATTTATGCTGCCAATATGGCGCCTATATCACGCGGCCATTTAGCTCTTAACAGTGCTGATCCAATTGAACGTCCAATAATCGATCAAGGATATTTAAACGACTCCGAAGATAAGGATATTGGAATTTTAATGGAAGGGTTAGAACTTATCAGAGAAATATCACATCAAAAGGTTATTTCCGAATTAATAGGTGACGAACTATTTGAAACAAGCAAGATAGTCTCCCGTGACGATATCCGTAAATCGGCATTGCATTATTATCACCCTGTAGGAACATGCAAGATGGGTCCTGAATCCGATTCAAATGCAGTAGTAGACAACATGGGTAAAATTCACGGAGTGGATAATCTATATGTGATTGATGCATCTATAATGCCTAACGTGCCAAGAGGGAACACAAATATGCCGGTGGCCATGGTAGCGGAGCGACTAGTGAGCAAGCTAACTTAACAGCTAATATAACCAATAATATAAGTTCAGTAATAATACGGGATTTTGATTAACATAGATTATTTATGGTCGGGGTGGCCGGACTTGAACCGGCGACCCCCTGCACCCCATGCAGGTGCGCTACCAAGCTGCGCCACACCCCGAGTTATATGAACTTAAATTAATATCATTTAAAAGTTTAATATTCAAATACATCAGAAACCAGTGATCGTTTCAATTTGTGTATCGATTACCATAAACCCATCAGATAAAAAATCAATGAAATCCAATACGTCATTAGTTAATTTAATATTATTGGATGCACTATTAGACACATAACTTATACCTAAAACACTAGTTTTAAAATCGTCGTTAAATCCGACTTCTGAAATACTTACATTATGCTTCGATTTGACTTTTCTTATCAAAGAACGAATTATATTTCTTTTAGCTTTGAGACTATGTGTATCTTCCAGAGACAAACTTAATTTGGCAACGGTTACCTGCATGTTTAACTCCCTTTTCAAGCCATATTATTAGAGTAAATGTGGCCAGTTAGATATATAATTTTATACATGGAAGACCTACAAGATTGGATACGCGCCATTGAACAAACTTGGATCGTGCGTTATCCAAAACAAAATTTAGCTACATTTGGCATAACTAATATCGCTTATTATGTAGTCACTGAACCTATTTACAGAGAAATTGATCAAGGTGGTAAAGAAGGAGTTGTACGCAAAGGGCGAGTATTAGCAGAAAAGCCAACTATCATAACTCCTACCTATGCTTTAAATTTAGAAGGTTTTAGACCAGAGGCTTACGAATATCTCAGGCAGATTTCCTTGAATTTAGGACCACAACATCCAGGTATTCTATATAAATACAAAAATGAACCTGAGAATTTTGAGATAGTACAAGGAGAGCCATCTGAAATCGCTCACAATATCGCCAATGATCTAGAAAAAAAAGAACAGGATTTATCAGTAGTGATGGTTGGAGTAGATGAATGGTGGGATGTAGCTTTACTCAAATTTATATATGAGTTTACGTCGAATTCTGCTGCAACGAATTTCCAAGAGTTTTCTTCAAGGGGTTTGTTAAAACCTCAAAACAGTTTCGATGGAGCCCCAAAAGTGGTTATAGATCGAATTGAAAAACTATTTAATACAGCATCGTCAATGGAAGATAGAGACAATCTAAAATCAGAGTTAGATAGATGGGGTCTTTTCAAACACTATGAATCCAGGTTCCTTTCATTATACCGTCAAAGTTAAAGAAAAAAGAGCCGTTATAAACCTTGGAACCGAACAAGCAAACTGCCAACAAAAAAGTTTGTTTTCCTAATTACTGATTTTTGTCTTTTTGATTATTCTAGTTGGCCAGTACGCTTAATAGTAAAGTGTTAGCTGAATACAAAGCATACTGAATCTAAAGTATGCTGAGATAGGTCAATTATAAATGAGGCTTTCCTACAAATTATTCAAATTGATTTTCATGATGGCTATTTTGGCAGGAATATTGCTAATCACTGATGTCAACAGACTTAATACCCCAGAAGAAATCAGCAAACAATACCTTTTCAGCATATTAGATTGGGAATTAAGGAGATTGCCGGCTAAGTGGTCTTACAAAATCAAATCAATAATCGCAAAAGATCATCAAACTAAATCTACTCAATTAGAAAATATATATTCATATTTTGACCCTAAAAGAGATGATCTGAATAAATCATCTCTTTTAGATGTAGAGGCTAGCTTCGAAAGAGTGATTAGTGATGCTATCAAACTAGAAGGAATTACATATTTTAATAAAATAATTTTTCCTCCTGTGTCAATTAGCCTTGACTCCGCTCCTTATGTATTGATTACGTCACCGAGAAATAAAATCGTACGGGGAGACGAAGCTTTATTAAAATCTAACCTATCTGTGCAACAAGCAATTGATATTGAAAATCGACTTTTGAAACAAGAAAACTTATCAGCGCTAGTAATTCCTATAGGAGGTATAGCTACTTATCCAGTTATCGTCGCAAACTCAAATGATCTGCTTTGGAGTCTGGAAACCTCAGCTCACGAGTGGCTGCATACTTTTCTATTTTTCAGGCCTTTAGGATTCAATATGTTTAAAAGTACAGAAATGCATATTTTAAACGAAACCGTGGCAAGTTTAGCAGGTAAAGAAATAGGGCTGACTGCATTTAATTTGCTGTCTTCAAATAATGATAAACAAATAGATTTATGCAAAGTTATAAACCTACAAAAACACGAACCCAGCAGTTTATTTAATTTCCGAAATGAAATGAAGGAAACTCGTATTAATACTGAACAATTGCTTTCAGAGGGCAAAATAGATGAAGCTGAAACTTATATGAAACATCGAACGTTAGAATTTAATGCCAATGGGTATCAAATCCGAAAATTGAATCAAGCATATTTTGCTTTTTATGGAACTTATGCAGACAGCCCGGGATCAATAAGCATAATAGGGCCAGAGGTTGAAGAGTATCGTAGTTACTTCAATAGTCTAAAAGATTTTATAATCGATATATCTAAAATCAGCAGCTACCAAGGTTTCAAAGACTCTCTAGAAAAAATCAAATTACAACATTTGCCGCCAAAAGGAACAAATAAGAATTCAACTGTGATACCATTTATTTGTCAGTAAATTTTACTAATATCACCTTATTAAATAAATTCTATAATACGAACTTAATTGATATCGATTGTTTTAAAAAATGAACCCTAATAGCCAACGCGAACCAGAAATTAACTTAGACGATATCGCAAAACGATTGCGATCTATTTTTGGTAGTTCTGGCGGGCCTTCAAAAAATAGCCTGCCTGGAATTATAATTTTTGTAATATTCGGCATATCTGCTCTGATTTGGCTAGGAACTGGATTCTACACTGTGCAGCCAGGAGAGCAAGCAGCTATAAGAACCTTTGGCACTTATAGAACGGCAACTGATAGTGGTGGTTTTGTTGGGGGTATCGATCCTGGACTTCATTGGTACTACCCTGCCCCTATTGGAACTTTAAATGTAGTTGCTGTAGATGAAATTAGAAGATTAGAGCTTGGTTTTAGGGGAGAGACTCCAATTCCAGTCGAATCTTTAATGATAAGTGGTGACACAAATATCGTAGACGTTCAGTTATTAATTCAATACAACATTAAAGACGTAGAAGCATTTCTATTCAAATCTGTAAACCCTGACACCGTAATTCTAAAGGGTGCTGTTGAAACGGCAGTAAGACAGGTGGTTGGACAACGTAACATAGATGATGTCTTGACCACTGAAAAAGAATCAGTTCAGGCAGAAACAAAATTGCTGCTTCAAGATTTGCTTGACCTTTACGATACAGGCATAAATATAACTGAAGTAAAACTCCAGAATGTACGACCTCCCTCACAGGTTCAAGACGCATTTGATGACGTAGTCAGAGCAAGAGAGGATAAAGAAAGAACCATTAACTTAGCACAGGCATATGAGGCTGACATTATACCTAGAGCTTTGGGAGAGGCCCAGCGCGTGCTACAGCTTGCAGAGGCTTATAAACAGGAGAAAATTGCTAGCGCAACAGGTCAATCCGATAGGTTTCTGTCAGTTCTGGCTGAATACAATAAAGCAAAAGATGTAACCAGACAAAGATTGTATCTCGAGACAATGGAAGCCATTTTACCTGGTGTTACAAAGTACATTATCGACGGAGAAGTGGGAGGGAATTTACTACAATTCCTCCCTCTAACGAACAATAATGAAAATGCAACACTTGATTCGTTGGAGCAATTGACGGAATAATCATGAGTATTAATAGAGCATCAATTATATTTGTAATCCTAGTTATTTTAGTAGGCATATTAGGCCCACAAAGTTTCTTTGTCGTCGATGAAACACAACTAGCAATTGTCACTAGATTTGGAAGTGTAAAACAAACGATCGTTAGCCCTGGAATTAGAGCTAAAACTCCATTTGTTGACTCGGTTACATATTTTGAAAAGCGTAATGTGCTTTTCGATGCTAACCCGGATGCCTTATTAACTGCTGACAAAAAGCGATTAGTGATTGATGCATACGCAATAGCAAAGATTTCTAACCCTTTGCTTTTCAGAGAAACCCTTCAAAATTCTCAAAGATCTCTTTCAAGAGTAAATGACCTTGTGGCTTCTGAATTACGTAAAAAAATCGCTGATGATGACCAGGTGGATATTATTCGAGATAAACGAGAAGGAATAATGGCAGAAGTTAAATATGATGTTTTACCTAAATTAAATGAATTCGGTATGAAAACTGTTGATATACGTATAAAAAGAGCTGACTTTCCTAACGAAATAGCAACCGCAGTATATGCAAGAATGCAAGCTGAACGTAAACGTATAGCTGATGCGGAAAGAGCAGCCGGAGCGCAAAGAGATCTTGAAATAAGATCCAATGTCGATAAACAGGCTCAAATAATAACTGCGGAGGCTGAACGAGACGCTAATGTTCTGAGAGGTGAAGGTGAGGCTGAAGCAATACGAATCTTCGCTGAAGCTTTAGAACAGGATCCTGAATTTTATAGATTCCAAAGAAGCTTAGAAACATACCAACAAGTATTTAACGAAAATACGACAGTTATTTTACCGTCAGACTCTGAATTATTCTCCTTTTTAGAATCCCCAAAACCTACCGCTAACGAATAGGGTTAAACAAAAGTCGCCCATACAAAAATTTTTATATTAACCTGACCATTAATATCTTTTAGTTATTCCTGAAGAATTTTGAACGATTATTAGAATAAAATGATAACCTTCGCGTTAACACGAGTTATTATGGTGAAAATTTCAATTGGAAAAACGAATCACTGCAGTTTTTATAGACCCAGACTTAGTTATTCTTGATAATCTCATCGAGGAAAATTGGTTATGTGAAATCACTGACTCAGCTCTAAATCATCTGGAAGTGGCGAAAAATGAATCTATAGAGATTGCCATAACAAATGATCAAACGATGAGAGACCTAAACCTGAGACATTTGGGTATAGATAGTACAACAGACGTGTTATCCTTTTCGAATATAAATCCAATAAAAAGAAGTTCGTATTCAGATCAGCAAAATGACATCCCACCCAAGGTTATTGGAGAAGTAGTAATTAGTATTGAGCAAGCAGGGCGACAAGCTGCAGCAAAAAGCATATCCTTTAAAGAGGAGGTTGCTTTTCTTTTAGCTCATGGCATTCTGCACCTTTTAGGATATGATCATGAAGCTGATGATGACAGAATTCAAATGGAAAACTTACACAGGAAAACACTATATTCCATGTTGGGCAAAGCAAGTATGCAAATTAACGTTGATTATTTAGCATGACTGAAGTTCTATACCGAAAATGGCGACCAAAGCAATTTGCCGATATTGTCGGACAGCCGCATGTCGTTCAAACTTTAAGTCGAGCCGTACAAAGTGAAAGACTAGCTCATGCATATTTATTTTGCGGGCCAAGAGGAACTGGTAAGACAAGCACCGCTCGTATACTAGCCAAGTCTATTAATTGCGAAACGAAGGACTCATGTGACGCAAACAATTCTTGTAGAATCTGCAATTCAATTGATAATGGATTTGCATTAGATTTAATTGAAATAGATGCGGCAAGCAACAGAGGGATAGATGATATACGAGATCTTAGAGAAAAAGCTCGTTATGCACCTAACGAAGCAAGCCATAAGATTTACATTATTGACGAAGCTCACATGTTAACTGATCAAGCATTCAATGCACTTCTTAAAACGTTAGAAGAACCTCCTGACAATGTGATATTCATACTTGCCACAACAGAATCGCATAAGATTCCTCCTACTATTCTTTCTAGGTGCCAGCGATACGATTTTGCAAGAATTACTGCTGAAGTGATTTTTGATAGATTGGCCAAAATATGTAAGACGGAACAATTCGATGTTGAACCTGACGCATTGTCACTAATATCTAACCTATCTAATGGCGCCTTAAGAGATGCTATCAATATATTAGAACAATCAGTTGTTTCAGACGATCCACCCATATCCGAAACTAATGTAAGAAAACTTATGGATATAGGTGATGAAATGATCAGCGTGGAATTAACTAAATTTCTCCTGGAAAAAAACATTGCTAAAGCTTTAGAAACTGTAAATACGGCTGCTAATTCCGGAACTGATTTAAGATATATTCATATGGGCTTAATTAAATACCTTCGAGCAGTCCTCTTGGTTAAGTCAAATATAAACATTAAGTCAAGTTACAGCGAAGAAATGTATAAAGTCATAGAATCTATATCACAAAACTCTGAACTTGATTCAATCTTAAATTGCTTGAAAACATTAACCAATTCTGATCTGAAGCCAGATTCATCCAACCCCCTTAGTCTGGAGTTAGCAATTGTGGAATCCGGGACTGATGTAAGTTCTAACAAGAACAAACTAGACGAAGATAATTTATTAGAGAATACTGATAATGTTTCTATTCAACTAGAGCAGAGAGCGGAAGAGGAAAAAGATAAAAAAAACGTACAGAAATTGTTCAGATCTAAAGCTGCTGCCAAGCCAGCCTATACAAAATCTGATGAAATCGAATCACATGAAACAAAAAACAATAATTTATCAAACAAAAGTCAAAGTAATGAAAAACTTGAAAATGGATGGCAGGCAATATTGGATTCGCTCAGATATACCAAAGGTCAGAAATTTAACCTAAAGGCATTATTGGTTACCTGTACTAGTAGAAAACTTGTAAATGATTCTATAATTCTAGGATTTTCACACCCTTCGCATCGAGAGCGAATGGAACATGAGTTAACAATACCCGAAAGCCGTAAGTTATTGAGTGATTCTTTCGAGAAAATTATGAGCAAGCGATATGAATTGATTCTGGAAAAAGAGAATGTTTATACTGAAAAAGATAAAATGAGTGATGAGTTAGGTAGTCCACTAATCCGAGCGGCCCAGTCAATGGGAGCTCAGATTATCGAACAAAGCACCAAAAGGGATTTAGATAATTGAATAAAAAGTTTTTACAACAAGCACAACAACTACAAAAGCAAATGATGACAGTACAAGCTGAGCTTGAGGCAGCAAAAGTTGAAGGATCTTCTGGCGGAGGGGCAGTAAGGGCGACTGTCACAGGCAAGATGCGTTTGGATTCTATAACTATAGATCCAGAAGTTATTTCTGAAGATGTTGAATTGTTAGAAGACCTAGTCACAGCGGCTATTAACGAAGCTTTAGATAAAGCTCAAGAAATGGCTTCCTCAAAGATGGGTGCAGTAACAGGCGGTCTCAATATTCCAGGTATTACTTAATAACTGTGAGCTCAAACACTATAAATAATGGCCCTATTGAACGTTTAGTTACAGAATTACATAAGCTACCAGGCATAGGCCCTAAAACCGCTCAAAGGCTAGCTTATTATCTAGTGAGAGTGTCCAAAGACGATGCTTCAAAGCTGGCGGATTCAATCAATGCGGTTAAGGAAAAAATAGATTTTTGCTCTGCTTGTTTCGATATAACAGAAAATGATCCATGCCCAATATGTTCCAATCCTAATAGAGATAAAACCCGCATCTGCGTAGTTGAAGAACCTCTGGATGTACGTGCACTTGAAAAAACCAGATCGTATACCGGTACTTATCATGTACTACATGGCGTCATATCTCCAATGAACGATATTGGGCCAGATGATTTGCGAATTGATGATTTGCTCAGAAGAATGAAGTTGCTTGAGGTAGAAGAAATAATAATAGCCACTAACCCTAACGTCGAAGGTGAAGCGACCGCTCTATACATCCAAAGACTTTTAGAACCTTTTGAAGTTAAAATTACTAGACCCGCTAGAGGCTTACCAGTTGGTGGAGATTTAGAATATGCGGATGAAATAACTTTATCAAGGGCAATGGAAGGCAGACAACCATTTTAGTAAGTTCAATTCATAGGCTGACAAATGGCCAAACCACGCGTTTATACAACTACAGCTTTTGTACTTAAATACCGTAACTACGGTGAATCAGATCGTTTTATAACCTTTTTATCCAGAGAACTCGGGCAAGTCCAAGGGTTCGCAAAGGGTGTTCGACGTTCGACTAGTAAACTTACCGGTCATTTGGAGCTTTTCCACAATGTCAGAGTTTCTTTTGCTGTAGGTAAAAACATAGATGTAATAACCGAAGTTGAGATAGTAAAAACAGCCGACAAAATAAATGATAGTCTCAGTATTTTATCCTGTGCACTAAACATTACTGAATTAGCTATCAACCTTTCAGCAGAAGGTCCAGGTAATGAAGCTATTTATGATTTACTGTACCAGGCATTAAACGCACTAAATGGAAGTGATGAAGATAATGCAGAAAAACTCTTGGCTTATTATCAGCTAAACTTGCTATTCATTTCTGGCCTGGCTCCTGAATATAAAGAATGTGTCGAATGTAGGTGCAAACTATCAAAACAAGATCATGTCTACAATGCTACTGCTGGCGGAATTATTTGTCCGAACTGTACAAACAAACAGATTGGCTCTTTAACAAATTTATCAGTTAATTCAATAAAGGTTCTTAGATATATAGAAAGCACCGATATAAAAAGTGTAGAACTATTTCCAATACCCAAGCCAATCATATCTGATGTGAATAAAATTCTTAACCTTCACATCAATCATCATATTGATAGAAAAATTAGATCAAGCACATTTTTTAAAGTCACTGATTAATAATCAGTCTCCTACATTGAACTCCGACTTATCATCCATTGATAAATGCGTTCCGGAAATATTTTTGAACCCAATATTCCAGCTCTAGCCTCAAAACCAATTGGATATCGCAATCGTGGTCTTTCAGACTCGATAATACGCTCAATTAACTTAGCAATTTTTATTGGGTCATGTATTAGTTTTTGCCATTTTTTATGCTTGCGCCGATAACGATTTATAAAATATTTATAGGGCAATGCTTCCGATTCAGCATCACTTCCATGCACCATATTAGTTTGAAAATTAGTATTAAAAAGACCTGGCTGAATTGAAGAAACAGTTACTCCAAATGGCCATAATTCCATTCTCAAAGCTTCAGTTTGGGCCTCTAAAGCAAACTTAGAGGAAGCATAGGCTCCATTGAATGGTGTCGACACCCATCCAGCTACTGAGCTAATATTAATTATTCTCCCATAACCCTTTTCACGCATATTGGGAATCAAAAGTTTAGATAATCTAAATGGAGCAAATACGTTAGTTTTAAACTGATTTTCCATTTCAGAAACTGAAATACTTTCTAAAGGACCCCATAAACCATAACCAGCATTGTTAACCAAAACATTGATAGAGTACCGTTCTATTAGAGGTGGTAAAACTTCTTCTATGCAGCCTGCCTCTCCATTTTCCTTATTTATATCTAGTTCAACAGGAAAAAAACATTTTCCTTTTTTATTAGCTTCTTCAGCCAACGAATCCAATCGACCTAAATTCCTGCTGGAACCAATAACTTTATACCCCTGCTCGCACAAATATAACGATGCTGTTTTGCCAATGCCGGATGATGCTCCAGTAATGAAAACTGTTTTTGTAAAATTGTAAGACATCAGAACACATACCTTATTAAACTGGTAGACATGAGACCTTTAACAGTCGAATATATTATAAAGAATTAAATGATTATTGCAGTTATTGGCTCAGCAGAAGCAAATGAAGAACTCGTAAAACTTGCAACCAAAGTTGGATACGAATTGGCTCGAAATGGAGTTATGATTGTATGTGGAGGACTGGGTGGAGTAATGACAGCGGTTTGTAAAGGAGCAAAAGAGGCAGGCGGATTAACTATTGGTATACTTCCAGGTAATGACCCGAAATCTGCCAATGAATTTGTGGATATACCGATATGTACAGGTATGAGTTATGCAAGAAATGTAATAGTAGTTAAAACTGGGTTATCAGTAATAGCAGTAGGCGGAGCTTACGGAACATTGTCCGAAATAGGTCATGCACTGGGAGAGGATATTCCAGTAATTGGGTTAAAAACATGGGATTTTACGCAGGAAAACCTGGATAATAAGTTGTTCACTAATGCTCAATCACCATCCGAAGCAGTTAATTTAGCCATGCAAGCAGCCGTAAAAAGAGATAAGTTAAATAAGTCTATAAAGTAACAATATAATTTTGAATAAACTTACAATCAAAAATTTAACTGCTCGAGAAATCCTAGACTCAAGAGGAAATCCGACAGTAGAAGCTGATGTTTACCTCTCAAACGGTTCTTTGGGCAGAGCATCAATACCATCAGGTGCTAGTACAGGCTCACGTGAAGCTCATGAACTCAGAGACGGTAATGAAAATCGATATGGCGGTTATGGTGTTTTAAAAGCTGTGCAAAACATTAAATCAGAAATAAAACAACAACTGATTGGTAAGGCATTCAAGGATCAAAGAGACCTAGATGAAACTATGATCGATCTGGATGGCACAGCAGATAAAAGAAGATTGGGTGCAAACTCAATACTTCCAGTGTCTATCGCTTATGCAAGAGCATATGCAAATAGTATGGATCAAAGTTTATATGCTTACATTGGAGACCAGTACAGCGGCACAAAAGCTACTGAAGACTACATCATTCCCGTACCCATGTTTAATATTATTAATGGTGGTAAACATGCATATGAATCTACTGATTTCCAAGAATTTATGGTAATTCCTAGTGGTTTCAATACTTACGAAGAGTCGCTCAGAGCTGGTGCAGAAATTTATCATAATTTAAAACGAATCCTTCAACACAGAGGTAAAACTACAATTGTTGGAGATGAAGGCGGATTTGCGCCTAGTCTTAAAAATAACCGTCAGGCTCTCGAATGGATTCTCAATGCAATAGAAGAAGCTGGTTACGAGCCAGGGAAGCATTGCCATATTGCAATCGATGTTGCAGCAACCGAGCTGCAAACATCTAACCCGTCTGCAATTAATGATTTTCATTATGACCTAACTAGCATAGATACAATTCTAGATTCAGAGAAACTAATCGAGGTATATGATGATTGGGTAGGAAAATACCCCTTAATTAGCATCGAAGACGGTATGTCTGAAACAGACTGGAATGGCTGGCAGAACATGACATCTAAACTAGGAGATAAAGTGCAAATTGTTGGCGATGATCTGTATGCTACTAATACATCTATTATCAAAAATGGAATTGTTTCAAATGCTAGTAATGCCGTATTAATTAAACCAAACCAAATTGGCACGCTTACTGAAACACTGGATGCTATATCAACAACTAGAGATGCTGGATGGAGTGCTATTATTAGCCATAGATCTGCTGAGACAGAAGATACTATGATTGCTGATCTAGCAATTGGAACTGGAACCAGGCAGATAAAAGCTGGAGCTCCTGCCAGAAGCGAGCGTACAGCAAAGTACAATCGATTATTGAATATCGAAGCTGAGCTTTCTGAAAAAGTATCTTTTGCAGGAAATTCGGCTTACCAACGCTTTTTCGAAAAGTAAACGCGCCAGGCATGAATTATGGTAAAGTCAAAAATAACTTTTAGAAAATATGGAGAATAGTACAAGCGAATGCCCACAAAAATAGGAATAAATGGTTTTGGACGAATAGGAAGACAGGTATTAAGAGCTATAAGAGAGCGCCATCCCGACACTCTCGAGGTGGTGGCAATTAATGATCTAACCGATACAAAAACAAATGCGCATATGTTTAAATATGACACTAACTATGGAGTATCCCCGGAAACCGTAGATTTTACTGAAAATTCCATAATTGTAGGTGACTATCCAATTTCAGTTCTAGCGGAACGGGATCCTAGTAATTTACCTTGGGGAAAACTTGGGGTTGATATAGTTATAGAATCAACAGGGTTTTTCACTAGTGGAGATAAGGCTTCCGGGCATCTGCAAGGCGGAGCCAAAAAAGTAATAATCTCAGCTCCAGCTAAGGGCGAAGATATTACTATGGTTATGGGTGTAAACGAAGATCAATACGATCCTAGTAAACATAACGTTCTATCAAATGCTTCTTGTACGACCAATTGTATTGCTCCTATGGCTAAAGTGCTTGACGATGAATTTGGCATAAGTCATGGTTTAATGAGTACAATACATTCTTATACAAATGATCAGAAAGTTTTAGATCAAGTTGCTTCGGACTTGCGAAGAGCACGTGCTGCTGCAATGAATATCATACCTACATCAACCGGTGCTGCTAAAGCTGTAGGTCTAGTATTGCCACACCTTAACGGTAAAATACATGGAATGGCATACAGAGTACCAACATCCACAGTATCAGTAACCGATTTCACAGTTGTTTTAAATAAATCTGTTTCTGTTGATGACATTAATAACGCATATAAAAAATCAGCTGAGTCAAATCTCAAAGGGATTTTGGAATATACCGATGAACCGTTAGTCAGCAGTGACTTTAAACAAAATACCCACAGTACAATAATCGATGGCCCATCAACAATGTCAATGGATGGAAGCCTAGTTAAAGTAGTGGGATGGTATGATAATGAGTGGGGATACAGTTGTAGAACATCAGACTTGGCAAACTATATTTCTAAACTTGGTTTTTAATATAAAACAATAAACATCAACCTAAAATTGCTTATAAATAATAACAATGTTTATAATAGCCTGCTAAGTACGTTAAATTTAGTTATAGGCTGTTATTAAAATGTGTTTAGTAAGAGGAGAACAATATGGCAACTGAAACAAAATCAAAAAAGCAAGATGCGACAGAAACCGCGACATGGAGGGTTAAATCTGGCCTAGCGCAAATGCTTAAAGGTGGAGTCATTATGGATGTAGTGACGCCTGATCAAGCAAAAATTGCTGAAGATGCAGGTGCTTGCGCAGTAATGGCCTTGGAAAGAGTTCCTTCGGACATTAGGACTGCTGGAGGAGTGGCTCGTATGTCAGATCCAACCATGATCAAAGGAATAATTGATGCCGTAACTATTCCTGTGATGGCAAAAGCCAGGATAGGTCATTTTGTAGAAGCCCAAACCTTAGAAGCATTAGGTGTTGACTATATTGATGAATCCGAAGTATTAACGCCTGCAGATGAAAACAACCATATCAACAAACATGATTTCAAGGTGCCTTTCGTCTGTGGCTGCCGTAACCTTGGTGAAGCATTGCGCAGAATTGGTGAAGGAGCTGCAATGATCAGGACAAAGGGTGAAGCTGGCACAGGTAACGTGGTTGAGGCCGTCAGGCATGCACGGTCAGTACTTGGGGAAATTAAAAGAATACAGCATATGGATACTACTGAATTAATGGCCACAGCCAGAGATTTACAAGCCCCATATGACCTAGTTGTTGAAATCCATGAAACCGGTAAATTACCAGTTGTAAATTTTGCAGCTGGAGGAATAGCAACTCCCTCAGACGCCGCACTTATGATGCAGATTGGTGTAGAAGGTGTGTTTGTTGGATCAGGTATATTTAAATCGAATAACCCACAACTAATGGCGAATGCTATAGTAAAAGCAACTACCCACTATGAGGACCCAGACATCATTGCCGAAGTTTCAACTGGATTAGGAGACGCCATGCGAGGACTGGATGTCAGAACTATGCCGGTTGAAGAGCAACTTGCCACTCGAGGATGGTAGCAAAATAAATAAGGCAACAAGATACTAATATGGTTCGTGTAGGAGTACTTGCTGTTCAAGGTGACTTTATAGAACACTCTCATGCCCTAAAAAGGGTGGGAGTAGAATCTGTTGAAGTACGGCTTCCCGAGCAACTGGATTCTGTTGATGGTTTAATAATTCCAGGCGGCGAAAGCACGACTATAGTTCAATTAATTGACATATATAAATTTCGTGATTCACTACGAGCTAAGTCAAGCGAAGGGTTCCCGATCTGGGGTACGTGTGCTGGCATGATAGTTATGGCATCTGAATTGACGGATAAAAGGCCTGATCCACTAAAGCTAATGGATATAGTAGTAACTCGTAATGCTTTTGGAAGACAAGTAGATAGCTTTGAGGCGGATATAGATGTAAGCGGCATTAATGATGGTCCTTTCAGAGCAGTATTTATAAGGGCTCCAATAGTTACAAAAGTGGGCAAAAAAGTAAAAATATTAGCTGAGCTAGATAATGGAAATGCTGTAGCAGTTCAGCAGAATAATCTTTTAGCAACCGCTTTTCACCCTGAACTAACCAATGACTCTAGAATGCATTTACTATTCGCAAAAATGATTGAGGATTCAACATAGATAATAGCAATGCCGAAAATTTTCCAACTTACCGACTTGCTGCAGTATCTAATATCTTACAATCAAGTTGGGATTAATTTTGCTTCTATACCAACAATACGTGATGGTTCTAATATATCACTAATATCACTATTATTTGATTCTATTCATAACATCATAGGAGCGACGAAACCCAGATCATTCGTCAACACTCAAAACCTATCGCTAATAACAGCTTACCCAATAGTTACCAACAGAAATTGGTTAATAAATCGACTATCATTTTCGAATAACCCTGTAGAATTTCTCCCTTCTCTTATAGCCTTTATGGCTAAAGATTTGTCAAAAATCGGAGCCAATAGAATTATTTTAAGAATAAACAAGAATGCCAATTTAGGTGAGCCGTTACAAAAGTCAGGATTTAAGTTTTCACATACAGAATTCTTGTTCGAGGGTAAGCCAAAAATCTTAGGTCAGAGTGACCTGGAAGTTAAAAAAAAGTCTGACTTTGATGACCTTGCTGTATATAGACTTTATAACCAAGTCACTCCATTAGAAGTTAGGTCTTTGTATTGCCCTACACTGCAGGACTGGCAGGATCTAAATAGGGAATACAAAAATATTGCACATGAATTTACGATAGCACAAAATTTTGATATCAAAGCTCACTTAAAAACTTATAGATCAAAACGAATTCAGATTGTTACTTTGCTGGCTGATCCAGAATACAACTATAATATTCTGAAACACTTTTTACAATTTGGTTTAAAAGTTTTAAATGAGATAGACAGGGTAAAAGTTTTTGTGCCATATTTTCAAGTTAATATTCATAAAGCCGTTTCAGAAATTGACCTATTTAAAAGTGCTGAATACGATATCTATGTTTTACCGATTACCGCGACTCAAAAATTAGCTACTGAGGAGACTTCCGTTGGATTTGCCACCTAATCAACATGAATCTTATGATTCTTCACATGACCATGAGATTGAGACTCTAACCGAGATATTACCAAGCAACATTAAAGATCCACTGCTTTCAATTGATGAGTTACATAATTTACTAGAAGTAGTCATCGACTTAGGTAGAGTTCCACAAGCCAGATTTACAACCGGGACAAATTCACTGGGAAACAGAGAGGTGACCGTCGAGGATATAAATTATATAACTCAACGAATCGGAGATTTTGGAGAGGACAACCGCGCAGGCATTGAAAGGACTCTACATAGAATCTCTGCGATTCGTAATAGGTCTAATAAAATAATTGGACTAACATTGAGAGTAGGCAGGGCAGTTTTTGGAACTATAAAAATTATTGAAGACTTAATATTAACGGGGAAAAGTACTTTGTTATTGGGTCGCCCTGGTATAGGTAAAACCACTATGCTTAGAGAGGTGGCAAGAGTACTTGCAGATACTGCTCATAAACGAGTCGTCATAGTAGATACTTCAAATGAAATCGCTGGTGACGGAGATATACCTCACTCGAGTATAGGCAATGCACGGCGAATGCAAGTTTCCACACCCTTAAATCAGCACTCTGTGATGATTGAAGCTGTAGAAAACCATATGCCTGAAGTAATTGTAATCGATGAAATAGGAACAGAGCTTGAAGCGAATGCAGCAAGAACTATCGCTGAAAGAGGCGTTCAATTGGTTGCAACAGCTCACGGAAACACTCTGGAAAACCTTATTAGAAACCCTACCCTTTCTGACCTAATCGGAGGTATTCATACAGTTACTTTAGGTGACGATGAAGCCAGACGAAGACGTACACAGAAAACTGTGCTTGAGAGACGCTCTCCTCCAACTTTTGATGTTTTAATTGAAATCCAGGGTAGAAACTTAGTGGCGGTCCATGAAAATGTGGCATATACCGTAGATAAAATTTTACGTGACTCACTATTTAAACCTGACATTAGAAGTATAGACGAATCAGGAAATATACTCATAAATAACGATTCAACCAGGTCAGTATCTGACGCACCGGAATTTAACTATGCTGATGTCACCACAGATGATCACTTTGACTCTGAAATCAATATTAGAACTACTAGAATCATGCCATATGGAGTTAATAAAGGAAGGTTACAGAAAGCTATCATTGCTTCTAACTTAAAAATAGATCTTGTAAATGACATAAATAGTGCAGACTTATTGTTAACAACTAAAAATTACTACCGAAGGAGAACGAAGGCATTGCGGGAAGCAGAAAATCGAGGTAGGCCTGTATATGTAGTGAGAAGAAATACCTCCCAGCAAATTGAGCAGTTTATTAAAGCTATTTCGCGACAAAATGACTTCAACAATCAAACTCCTGCAATTTCCACTGCACTACAAGAAGCCAAAAAGGCTGTACATGAAGTAAAAGACGGTAAAAAAGAAATCGAGCTTACACCACAAGGTGCGTACATCAGGCACCTACAACATGCAATTGCTGACAAATATGGCATATCATCTACTAGTACGGGGCGCGACCCAAAACGAAAGGTGATCATATATAAATAAATATGTTAAATAGTCTTATATTAATAAAGTTAATCAATAGTGGATTAAATTATGTCAATTCTTATAACGCTTGAAGGCGGCGATGGATCTGGCAAATCCACCCAAGCAAGGCTATTATCATTAGCTTTAATTGATAATGGTTACAAGGTCACTTTATTAAGAGAACCAGGTGGTACTAAGTTAGGAGAAAACTTAAGAGAAATATTAAACGACAGTCAAGGAAACCATACTGCTCTGACTGACATGTCTCAACTTTATTTATTTCTAGCTGCAAGAACTCAACTAGTTGCAGAGAGAATTGCTCCAGTACTATCAAAACCAAATAATGTCATAGTTTGTGATCGATACATAGATTCAACTGTCGCATACCAGGGTTACGGATTTGGTTTTGATATTGATTTCATTAAACAGGCTAATTACAACGCCATTGGAAATTTTATGCCAAATCTGACAATATTAATCGATTGTCCAATTGAAACCTCAATAGCACGTACATTGTCACGGACAGAAGATGTTAGTAGATTCGAGACAAAACCCAATGATTTTCATCAAAGGGTAAGATCAGGGTTCATTGAATTAGCAAATGAAAATCCTGATCGATGGAAGATAGTAGATGGTACATTAGATGAAAAAACATTGTCTCAGCATATATTCACTTTAGCTTTAGATGTAATAAACAAATTTGATATAAAGTAAAATGATAAATTTATCGAAAAGAGCAGAAGTTCTGATCAAAAGCAACTATCTTGCCAATCTAGTTACTTTAATGCCTGATGGTTCACCCCATGTCGCTCCTGTATGGTACAAGTATGATGGTCAAAATTACTTGATACTTTCTGAGCCAAAAACAATAAAGGTCAAAAACATATATAGTGACAATAGGACGGCAATTTTAATCTCCAAACCCGATCCACCATACTCTTACGTTATGCTTAAAGGCCATGCAAACACATCTAATTACGAATATGAAGATCTTTTAATGGAATTATCTATTAAATACTTAGGTGAAATAGCAGGGGAAAAATATGGTAATGAAATAAAAGAGACTAGTGATTTAATTTTAATTACATTTACTCCAAATAAAGTTGTTGAATTTTTTGATTCATAATCAGCAAATTTTATAAGTACCATTAATAATCGACTTTGGATTATCATAAACCATTGCTTTGGCCTTAAGTTCACCAACCAAACGAGCTGCAGCTTTGAATCCAATATGCAAATCGGGTGCTCGACGTCCGAATGGTCTGTGACAATCAGATCCAATAACATGAACAAGGCCTGTGGCAACTAGCATTTCTGTGAAAGACTTCACTTCTTGCCCAAATTGTCCGATTAAACTTCCAGACGTGATTTGAGCAATCATACCTTTATCTAAAAATGCCTCCAATTTAGCTGGGTTATTTTGTATCAGCTCGATTCTTTCTGGATGAGCTAACACAGGAACTATGCCATTTTTAATAAGCTGATACAGGGTATCGTCAACATAATTCGGATAACCAAAAAACGGGAGTTCAATTAATGCGAATTTCGTCGAATTAATTGTCAATGATTTACCTGTCGCAAACATATCTGGACTATCGGACGCCAAATGATTTTCCATGCCGATCTTTAAAGTGATATTTAAATTCAAATCTTTAACATCTTGCTTTAATAGTTGAAGTAAACTTTCAACATGCTTGACTGATGTTTTTTCATTTACATCTTTCATGTGAGGTGTGGCTATTAATGTTTTAACTCCGGTACGCGAAGCCTCTATAATCATCGCTAAACTTTCATTTCTGCTTCGAGGTCCATCATCAATTTGGGGTAATATATGGGCATGAATATCATACATAGTTAGTCACGAAAAGTTACACGTCTAAAAGATTCTCCATATTGGTACTCTTGATTTAATGCCGCTCTTTTCGCACTATCTTTAAGTCTTGCTCCGATGCTCTGCTTATCTGATAGTTGGCTTGAGTGCTGCTTAAGAGCCTCAATTTTAGTATCAATATATTGAGTTATGTTAACTGTCTCATTAGGATTCTCGGAGCCCCAGAATAAAACATCTGCAACTTTATGAGTCAAAATTCCTTCATTTTCATGATGAGGATAATACAATCGGTCTCTAGAATAAGGATATACTGCATCAAGCACTACCTGCCCTGCAATCCTATGATCTCTATGAATATAAAACTTCTGTCTTACAGGATCTGTAGATAACACCACTTCTGGGCGATATCTTCTTATATTCTTAACGATGCGTTCCCTGAATTCTTTTGTATCTTCTAATTCACCGTCTGGATAATCAAAATATATAACCTCCTGTAATCCCATTATTTCTGAGGCCGCCCGTTGTTCGATTGCACGAATATCAGATAACTTTTGAGAAGTCATATCAGGTTCAGCAGAACCTTTATCTCCATTGGTGCATACTAACAAAACCCCGTATGATCCTTCAGAAATCCATTTGGAAATCGTCCCGCCAGCGCCTAACTCAGCGTCATCCGGATGCGGAGTAATGACTATAAAACGTTTTGGAATATACATATATAACCGTCCATTCAAATATTAAAAACTATAATTGGATTCATAATAATGCCTTGAGATTTTAACAGGTGCATAAAAAGGTATTGTTAGTGATTTATGCCTCTGATACACTCCCTCCGCTTGTTATTTTAAGTAAAACTAATACTATTAATATTACATTTGTATGCAAAGCACCGCTGTAATCAGTAAATTCGCGTGGAATAAATTAGATGTATGGACAGAAATGCTCAACCATGGTTTGGCTTCTGATGATGATCTGTACATTAATCAAACAACCAAAGAATCGTTTTTAAAGCAACCTGACATTGACCCGGAAAATAATTGTTTTATAGCTGAAATTGAAGAAACTCCGGTTGGGTTATTACGTGTAACAAATGAAGCCACAATACGTCGTGCGGTAGCAAATTTATTTGTAAATCCTGAGTACAGGCGTTTTGGTATAGGAAGACAATTGCTCCAAACAGCGATTGATCGTGCGCGCGAATTGAATGCGCAGATTTTACATATTCAAGTGGAGGTTAATAATGATTCGGGCAGGTTTCTATTAGAGCAAGCTGGTTTCGCTGCAGTAAGAAGATACTGGAAGCTAACCAAAAAAAATGGTCAGGTTTACGAAGATACACCACCTTTAGGTTATCAACTTAGATTTTTCAATATGGGCAAAGACGAGGAACAGCTTACAGAATTGCAAAACAAGTCCTTTACGGGAAGCTGGGGGTTCAGTCCAAATTCAGTTAAACAAATATGGTCTAAAGTTAGGCTAACTGAATGGGAAAGTGATGGGATTCTCATACTGGAAAATTCAAACCATAAGATTATCGGCTACAATTGGACTCATCGACCTAAAAAGATTGATTCCATGAATGGATATATTGGAATGACAGGCATTGATCCAGAACTTAGGGGCTTAGGTCTAGGTCGTTACATTGTGCAATCTGGCATCAACTATCTTAGTTCACTAAAAATACCTAAAGTTAATCTAGAGGTAGACGCAAGCAACATGTCGGCTAGGGAACTTTATCTGTCATTAGGCTTTGAATTACTTGAAGAAACAGTATGGTACGAACTTAATCTAAATCATTAGAAATTAAACTATTTTGATATCCGAGCCGGATGCCAAGCTATATTGACCAGACAAAGAGAAATAAAACCTAGCTAACTTCTTAGCAGCATTCCCCCAACTGTAATCCATTGCATCGCGCCTTGCAGAAGCACCAATTGCGTCTTGTAGTATAGGATTAGACAAAATAACTTCAAGCTTTTCAGTAAATGATTCAGGACACCTAAATGGGACTAAATATCCAGTCTCCCCATTCTTTATTAACTGAGGCAAACCGCCGACTCTGGAAGCGACCACCGGTGTTCCCGACGCCATAGCCTCAAGCGCTACCAATCCAAAACTTTCATAATATGACGGGAATATAAGAGCATCAGCTGCTCTATAAAACTCAGCTAATAAAGACTGTCTAACTGATCCAACAAATTTAACTTGTTTGTATATTCCGAATGACCTAGCCAATTCCTTTAGCTCCGCCACAATGGTATCTGAGGTTGAATCCCCTCCAACCACTATCAAATCTACCACCTCATTTAACTCCAGCTTAGAAATAGCATTTATAGCTATATCAATACCTTTCAATGGCTCCACTCTACCTGCGTATAAAACCATTTTCCCTGAAGATAAACTCAATTTTTCCTTTGCCTTAGATCTGTTTCCAGGTTGAAAAACCTGCAAATTAACACCAGGTGTTATTACCTTGATTTTTGAATCATCAAAAGTTTTATCCGATTTAACGTAAAGTTGGTTAATGTCTAAAACCTCAGAATCAGTTGATACAACAATACCATCAGACCGCAAGACAGCATCAGTCTCGCTCTCAATTCGACGAATTGATTCCATCTCTTCAGCTTTTGCTCTCAATTTCAATTTAGCTAGAGTATGAAACGTAGAGACAAGAGGCACGGACCATGATTTAGACAATGTGATTCCCGGGTAATTGGATAGCCAATAATGTGAATGAACCAAATTATATTCAATCTTTTCGTGCTTTTGAAAACGCAAAACATTTTCCACGAATTCGGGCCCGGCACGATATAAATCTTCCTTTTTCTGATTGAATTCTCCAGCTTTTAGATGAATAACTCTGGCATTAATTCCTAACTGTATGACTTCTTCATCGTTCGGGTCATGAACTCGTGTATAAACGTCAATTTTTATCCCTAGTTTGCCTAGATGCTTTGCGGTTTCTTTTAGATAAACATTCATGCCTCCTGTGTCTTTTTCTCCTAAACGAGCGACAGGGCAACCATGCAGACTAAGAAATGCTACTCGATATCCCAATTACACACCTTGTTTCATAAAAATTTATTTCCTTGTGAGCTATATTATTATTTTTTTATAACAATATGATGAATTGGCGTATCTATACCGCCCAATTCATACTTATAGCGCTCGGATCCTTTTAGAAAATTAAAGCTTGATCTACCTAAATTAATTGCTTCCCGTATTGCATATGCTTTATTAATGAAGCCCGCACCAAGCTGTCTGTTCGAAGTATCGTATCCACTATTGTAAAGCATGAAATCATTTTGATAATCAAAAACCAAGCACCCTGCTATTCTTTGTGAATTAAATTCTAAAAACGACAAATTTACATGATTTCTCTCAGACCCATTTCGAATTAATAATCTAAAAAACTTCTCTACTTTGGAAGTCAAAAACAGTGATTTTGCATCACTGGTAAGACGCATCAATTGAAAAAAATGATTTACTTCTGCATCAGATGGGTTATTGAAAGATGTTTGTGCAACTTTTCCTATACTTTCAATCCGTCGAATTTTGCGCCGAAGTTCATGTCTATATTTTTTCTTCAGTGAAGAAACATATATGTCCCATGAATCTGGCAGCTCTAAACGAGGGCAAACAGCAACTTGATCAGTTTTTATAGAGTAACTTCGTTCATTAGCGATCTCAATCAATATATCTTTTTGTGAATCACCCGACACCGAAGACAAGTCCAATTGTTTCCAATCTTCATCTACTAAATAATCAAAAAAACTGTTTATTACTTCCCTCTCCATATCATTCTCAATAATTAGCTGCTGGTAATCAAATAATTCAGGATCGCCAGCAATCTTCATTCCCGATGCGCATTCCATTACAGGAATCATGCCAACCAAGTACTCGTTTTTACGAAACAAAAAAATAATAAGATTTATATTTGGTGCAAAGATCTGTTTCCAGGATGTCAAAAACCAATAAGAATAAAACATATTGGCACTGCCTATACGATTGAGTAAATCATCCCATTCCTTAACGTAAGAATCTTCAATGGGTTTTTCATTTAAAACTAATTTTTCAACATTAAGGTTTATAATTCACTCACCCTGTTTTTCGATAAGTTACGTATTATTTCAAAAATGCAGTTTAATTAAACGCATTTGAATATACATACTAGTTATTTATACCAGTTCGCAGGTTTATTATCCAACTTGAATACAGGTAATAATACACATAGAATTACAGTCGGATAATAAAGATTTATATGAGCTGACTTCTGCTCTGATTATTTATACTCCTTCATATAACATTTTCTATCTAACGTTAAACCGTCCAATTAATATTACTTACTTCCCAAAATGGAGCCTAAATTGAATATACTAAAGACATCTGATCCTGAAATTTACTCTGCAATCCAAATGGAGGAAAGACGGCAGAGCAGAAACATAAATCTTATAGCATCAGAAAATTATGCTAGTAAATCTGTCATGGAAGCACAAGCTTCCGTTATGACAAATAAATATGCCGAAGGATATCCTGGAAAACGATATTACGGAGGATGCGAACATATTGATGTAGCTGAAAAATTGGCTATAGATAGGGCAAAAGTATTGTTCGAAGCTGACCATGCAAACGTTCAGCCTCATTCAGGTGCACAGGCAAACATGGCTGTATATCACTCACTCCTACAACCAGGAGATACCGTGCTTGGGCTAAGGTTGGATCAAGGCGGTCATTTAACACACGGAAGCAGAGTGAATTTTTCAGGCAAGCACTATAATTTCGTATCTTATGGCGTGGATAAAGAAACTGAGTTAATTAACATTGACGAAGTATTGATGCTGGCTGAGGAACATAAACCAAAAATTATCGTTGCAGGAGCAACTGCATATCCTAGAATATTTGAATATAACAAGTTCCGAGAAGTTGCTGACGCTGTAAACTCAATATTAATGGTTGATATGGCTCACGTTTCAGGTTTAGTTGCAGCAAAAGTTCACCCTTCTCCAATACAGTACGCAGATGTAGTGACTTCGACCACTCACAAAACCCTTAGAGGTCCAAGAGGAGGTATGATTCTTTCTAAAGAAATTCACGCCAAAAATGTAGATAGAGGAGTATTTCCAAATGTACAAGGAGGACCTTTAGAGAACACAATAGCAGCTAAAGCTGTAGCTTTCGGAGAAGCAATGTCTCCAGACTTTATAGATTACTCGAAGCAAGTCGTTAAAAATGCAATCGCGCTCGCTGATGTTTTAACTAAGGGAGGATTAAGAATTGTTTCTGGAGGAACAGATACCCATATGGTACTGGTTGATTTAAGGCCTATTAATGTAACCGGTAAGGACGCAGAGGAAACTTTAGATAAAGTTTGTATTACAGCGAATCGCAATGCCATACCTTATGATACTCAGAAACCTAGAATAACTAGCGGCCTCAGACTTGGGACTCCTGCAATAACAACAAGAGGCTTTGCGGAAAAAGATGTTTGCGTGGTAGGCGAGCTGATTATTAAAGCGTTACAAAACAAGGACAATGAAGCTAAGCTTAAAGACATTAAAAACGATGTAATAAATCTAACATCGAAATTTCCTGTTCCAGGAATCGATCATTAGATTCAAAAACACCTAATTGTTTAACGCTCTAAGGGCAATATGTGCAGCTTTTTGTTCCGCATCTATTTTCTTTTTCCCTACACCAACCCCCATCACGTGTTCATCTATTATAACTTCGACAGTAAATGTTAATTTATGTGGTTCTCCAATAGAATCGACTGTTCTATATTCAGGCACAGGTCTTCCATGACTCTGCAGATATTCCTGTAGCTGTTTTTTACTATTTTTAACCTCTTCCACTAAATAAAGATACTTTGTATAAAGTCGTGTCACCATACTATTTACCGTTTCAAATCCACATTCAATAAACACGGCAGCAACAACTGCTTCAAATGCCGCAGCAAGAATTGAAGGGTTATCTCTCCCTGATTGAGCTATTAGGCCTTTTCCAAGAATTAGATATCTATCTAAGTTAATTTCTGATGCTATTTTCGCCAAGGTAGCACCGCTAACTAACTTGTCTGACTCAACTGTTAATTCACCTTCGTTCCATTCTTTATTTTGACTATAAAGATAGTTGGCTACGACCAAATCCAAAACCGCATCACCTAAAAACTCCATCCTCTGATTAGATACATATCGTTTAACACCCATTTCATTAGTAGCAGATGGATGAGTTAATGCAGTTCTTAATACATCAACATTTTTAAACTCGACTCCAAGTTTAATCTCTAAGTCTCGAAGGTTATTATTACTCTTTATCACTATGTTAAACCACGTTTTTTGGCCAAGGAGGTTGAGGACGTTTTATTTCTCCAATGTAATCTCGGCTACCAAACAAAGCCATGAAATCTTTGAAAGCTTGATAGGCATCAGACTCAGGTGGCATTAAGGTTTTTACAAATGCAGACTGTCCATTTTCGAAAACAAATGTCGGAGTGCCGAAAACGCCGTGTTTATCAAGTGCTTCATCATGATCTTTTCTAATCGCTGTAATCAAATTTGGATCTTTAAGATCCAATAAAAGCTTTTCTATATTAAGCCCGCTATTTGATGCAACTTCTATCAATTCATCGTACTTATCAAGGCGAATTCGCTTTCCTGAATGCCGCGATATATAAATATTTAAATTAAACTGATTGTATAATTCTTGACCCTGCCACAATGCTGCCTTACCAATTTTATGAGCGTACATTGATCTCCCTTGATCTTCAATTGGTGATTTCCAAAACAACTCTCGATCAACCCCCTCTTTATTGGCATCTAATACAAATGATTTCCACGTGATATCTAATTCCATTCCACCTTGTTTTACTTTATCCAGCCACACGGCTGCATTATAAGCAAACGGTCATATGTAATCATGGAAAATTTCAAGCTTTAGCATTTTAGACCTCTTTGAACTTTTAAAAAATTCTAGCACTTCAAAAAGTAATAATACATTAACACGTATAAACAATCGTATAATGTGGACAAATTTTATTTTGCATGAGAGGTAAATTGAAATGTCAAAACCTAAAGTCGCCTGGATAAGGTCTTCTGCCTTAGATTTTTGGTCTGATAGTGCCGAAATGTCTTTAACAACCGACAGCATTGACCTGGTTGATCACGATCTCGAAGTGCACATGGTCTCCAGCGAAGGTGAAATTATTGAAGCAGTACGGGATGCAGACCTAGTGTTAGATGAAATGGTTCCACTTGGAAAATCGGTTATTCAACATATGAATAAAGCTCAGGCAATTATTAGTTTAGGGCATGGTTTCAATCATATAGACGACCAAGCAGCTACTGATATGGGAATCATGTTGGCTAATTGTGCTGGATATTGCTCTGATGAAGTGGCCAATCATACGATTATGTTTTTGCTAGCATGCTCTAAACGACTTATACAGCTTGATAAATTAGTTAAAAATGGTGAGTGGACTAGCACGACAATAAAAAGTCTTTTTCCAATGCCAGCCGTATATGGGCAAACATTAGGTTTAGTGGGATTTGGCAACATCGGAAGACATGTGTCAAGAAAAGCAAAAGCTTTCGGCATTAACGTAAAAGTGTATGACCCTTATTTAGAACCTTGGGTGGCACAAGAATACGAGATACAAAGAGTAGAATCTTTGGAATCTTTGGGTGCAGAATCAGATTATGTTTCAATGCATGTTCCATTAAATTCTGATACTAAAGGTCTGGCAGATGCCTCACTTTTTAAAAGCATGAAGCCTTCTGCCTACTTTATAAATACATGCAGGGGGGCTACTCACAATGAGTCTGATCTAATATCGGCTTTGAATAACAAGGAAATAGCTGGCGCAGCATTAGATGTTTTTGAAATTGAGCCTACGCCCGAAAGTAACCCGCTCTTATTAATGGATAATGTAATCGCCTCGCCTCATTCAGCAGGCACTTCAGATAATTCAAGTCGTGATGGAAGAATTCGGCTTGGAGAAGAGGCGGCGCGAGTTTTAAAGGGAATGTATCCTATGTCTCTGGTGAATCCAGCTGTTAGAACCAAAATACCGCTTAGAAACCTAGCTAAGTGCCTATAAGAGTTATATAAAGACGATGTAATATTAGTAACGCTTTAACCTGAGTGTAATTATCTTTTATAGCCGATGCTTACGTTGTCAAAATGGAAAGGAAATCAATGTTCGACATAATAATTAAAAATGGTACCATTGTTGATGGTAGCGGAAGTCCTAGAGTGAAAGCTGATCTAGGCATCAAGCAGGAAAAAATAGAAGCTATAGGCGATTTATCCAATGCTCAGGGTTCTTCTATCGTTGACGCAACTGGATTAGTTGTCTCACCAGGATTCATTGACACGCATGCCCATTCAGATGGGGTTCTTCTCACTGATCCGCAGCATGCATCAGGAGTGAGGCAGGGAATTACTACGGAAATCCTAGGTCAGGATGGGTTATCATATGCCCCTCTTAATCACGAAAACTATCTTATGTACCGACAATACCTATCCGGTCTATTAGGTATGCCGCCGCCAGATTTAGATATGAGCAGCGTTACGGCTTTCAGAAACAACTATCATAAGAAATGCGCTGTAAACACAGCTTATTGTGTTGCCCATGGTGCTATAAGAATCGAAACAGTCGGATTTAATGACGTGCCTTTATTAGGCAAAGATTTAGAAAATGCTAAGGCTCTTGTTAGAGATTCCATTGAACAGGGAGCAGTAGCATTAGCTACAGGCATGTCATATTATCCAAATAGCTGGAGCACTACTGAAGAGTTAATTCAGCTGTGTAGCGCTGCAGATAAAGCAGGAGGGTTATATGTTACCCACTTACGAGATGTAAACACTGAAAGGGGATTTGAAGGTGGAGGAGTAGAAGAGGCATTGGAAATAGGTCGCAAATCTGGTGTCAAAGTACATTTTTCTCATTTCAGAACAACACCTGAAGATTTTGGGATCATGTCTGCAAAAGAAAAAATATCTTTGATTGACAAATCTAAAAGCGAAGTAGACTCAACGCTTGAGTTATACCCTTATCCAGTCGGCAGCAGTTTCGCCATCATGACATTAGATTCAATATCTCAAGATGGCGGAACCGACGCGATTATTGATAGATTAAATAATCCAGTAAAAAGGAAAATTGTCGCAAAGCTTATTGATACTTATGACTCTAGATCTTTAGATCATATTGTATTTACACATCTGCCAAACAACCAAGACCTCGAAGGAATGAGCGTCTCGGACATATCTTCAAGCACTGGCATGACTAGAGGGCAGGTTATATGTGATTTATTAGTTAAAGAGAACCTCCAAGTCGGATTTAGGTCGGTTCCTCCAACAAGCGGAGCCATTTGGCGCCATCTTATGAAAGATCAAATGTATTTTTTGTCGCGGCCTGATTATATGCTTGGATCTGATCAAATATCCTTAGGTGGCTTTCCCCATCCAAGAGCATATGGAGCATTTCCTCGTTTCTTAGGTAGATATCTGAGACAAATGCCAGACGTTATGTCTTTAGAAACTATGATAAATAGATTGACTCTTAACGCTGCAGACAGATTTGGATTAAAAAAACGCGGGTTACTAAAAGAGGGTTACTTTGCCGATGTTGTCGTGTTTAATCCAGATACTATAATTGATACAGCTACTTTTGATGATCCAAAACAATTCCCTATTGGAATACCACATGTAATAGTGAATGGTAAATTTGCGGTAAAAGACGAATCTTGTACAGGTATTTTAGCCGGGCAAGCAGTTCCATAATGAATGAATATGCACATGCTGGTTCTAATATGTTGGCATACCCAATAACAGTTAGAGGTATTTAATGTCTGGAGAATTAAATTCAGAGCTAATAGAGTTAAGAAAAAAAATGAGACATTCTGCTGCTCATGTGCTAGCAGATATTGTTACTCGTAAACACCCTGACGTTAGGCTTGGAATTGGACCACCAACTGATGATGGTTTTTACTATGATTTTTTGACTGAAAAAACATTTTCTGAGGAAGACCTGGAGCAATTTCAAAAAGAAATGCAAGCAGTAATCGATGAGGATCTCGAATTTGTTTATCGAGAATACGAACGAGAAGAAGCTGAAGCAATTAATGCTGAAGAACCTCTCAAGCTTGAATTAATAGAAGATATTCCAGATGGCGAAGTTATTTCCACATATACTCATGGGAAATTTGAAGACCTATGTGGAGGTCCACATGTCTCGTCCACGGGTCAAATCAAAGCGTACAAGCTATTAAATGTAGCTGGGGCATACTGGAGGGGCGATGAGAATCGTCCAATGTTACAACGCATATATGGAACTGCATTTGAGAATACAGCAGAGCTAGAGCAGCATTTGAACAACATTGAAGAAGCAAGGAAGCGCGATCATCGTGTACTCGGCAAAAAGCTGAACCTCTTTTCCATATCCGAAGACATCGGACCAGGCTTAGTAATATGGCATCCAAAGGGGGCAATAGTCAGAGGTATTACAGAGGACTTCTGGAAATCCGAACATGTTTCTGCTGGATACTCTTTAGTATATACGCCTCACATAGGAAAATCAGATTTATGGAAGACCTCGGGCCATTTAGAATTTTACTCGGATAACATGTTTGCGCCCATGGATATGGATGGTCAGGATTACTACTTGAAACCAATGAACTGCCCATTTCACATGACCTACTATAAAACAGAATTAAGAAGCTATAGAGACCTTCCAATAAGAATTGGTGAACTTGGTACAGTTTACCGATATGAAAGAGGTGGAGTATTGTCAGGCTTACTTCGCGTCCGAGGATTAACTCAAGATGACGCGCACATATTTTGCCGTGAGGACCAGGTCCAAGAAGAAGTAAATCAAGTATTAAATCTAACCTTTTACTTATTGAAAACTTTTGGTTTTGATGATTACAGAATTATGTTGGCAACAAAACCTGAAAAAGCAGTCGGAGAAAATACGAAATGGGATATAGCAACTCAAGCTTTAAAGGACACTTTAAACTCCAGACAAATAGACTACGAAGTCGATGAAGGTGGAGGTGCATTCTATGGTCCAAAGATCGATATACATATAAAAGATGCGATAGGTCGATTGTGGCAGGTTACCACAGTGCAATTTGATTTCAATTTACCTAATCGATTCGAACTTGAGTATGTTGGCGAAGATGGTGCCAAACATGAGCCTTTTGTACTTCACAGAGCTTTGCTGGGTTCTATGGAAAGATTCATGGGTATTCTAATTGAGCATTATGGAGGATCATTTCCAACTTGGCTCGCCCCGGTACAAGCTATAATAATTCCGATTGCTAGTCGACACGAAGATTATGGATCAAAAATTAAAGAGGACATGCGTAAACACGGTATAAGATGTGAAATAGATGATAGAAATGAACGAATGGGGTCTAAAATTCGTGACGCGCAAGTCGAAAAGATCCCATATATGCTAGTTGTGGGAGACCGTGAGGCTGATACAGAAAGTGTTGCTGTAAGACATAGGTCGGGAGAAGACTTGGGATCGATGTCAGTAAAGACAATTGTTGAGAAAATAGCTAATGAAGCTAAGCTAAAAAGCTAATTTTACTTTATGGATATACTTGAAGCAAGATGATATGCTATAGATTAACCAATCCCGAACCGGCAGGCAATGGTGGTTGGTTTATCCAAAAAAGATTTATAGTTACATAAGGAGCCACAACATAGCTAAAGACTATCGAGTCAACCAGCGTATAAAAGTCCCAGAGGTTAGACTAGTAGACGAGGAAGGAAATCAACTAGGTGTAAAAGCGGTAAAAGACGCTATTACACTAGCGGAAGAGCGTGGACTTGATCTAGTTGAGGTTGCTCCATCAGCAAAACCTCCAGTGTGCAGAATCATGGACTATGGGCGATTTCGATATGAAATCAACAGAAAAGAACGAAACGCAAGAAAAGTACAAAAATCAAAATCAAATACAGAAATTAGAGAAGTTAGACTAAAAACAAGAATAAGTGCAAACGATCGTGCATCTAAGTCTAACCAAGTGAAAAGGTTATTATCTGAAGGAGCTAAAGTTAAAGTAAGCGTTATGTTTCGAGGGCGTGAAATTACCCATCCTGAGGTGGGTATGGAAGTCCTCAAACTAGTTGCGAAGGATTTAGGAGAAGAAGCTTTGGTAGAAAAGCCTCCTGCTTTTGAAGGTAGGTTTTTAACAATGGTTCTAGTACCGAATCGCCAAAAACCAAACCAAACCAGCCAATCCACCGCTTCTCTTGTAACAAATTAGAAAGCGAATAATAAATTGCCCAAAATGAAAACACATAAAGGTGCTGCTGCTCGGTTTAGAATAACTGGCACAGGAAAACTTCGTAGAATGAAGGGACATCGCAGCCATCTGCGCAGGAAAAAGGCGGCCAAGGTTAGACGTCTATACTCACAAAAACTTCCGGTGTCAGCAGCAGACCAAACAAGACTAAAAAAACTGCTGCCATACGGCCTGCCTTAAAATACATGTACAAACATAGCGAATTTAATTATGACTAGAATAAAACGTGGCGTTACTAAACGCAATAGACATAGAAAAATACTTAAAGCAACAAAAGGGCATAGAAGTGTAAGGCATTCTTTATATAGGAGAGCTCATGAGTCTATGATCCACGCGTTATCATACGCATATGCTCATCGCAAAGCGAAGAAAAGCGATATGAGAAGACTATGGAATATACGCATAGGCGCAGCAGCCCGTGAAAACGATATTTCTTACAGTCAATTAATACATGGATTGAAGTTAGCAAGCATAGAAATTGATAGAAAAATGCTTTCTGAACTAGCAATATTGGATTCTAAAGCATTCAGTCAACTTGTTGTTAAAGCGAAAGAACAACTAGCATCAGCTAGTTAATTTTCATTAACTAATAACTTAACATCATTTGCTAGATCTTCAGCATCGAATGGCAAAGTGAATATTGATCTGGCATGCCCAGTTTTATCAATTATATAAACAGGCCCCTGGTGAGTTACTGAATAGTTATTAAGCAACTGAGTTCCCAATGCATCTATAGAATTCGACTCCTCTGAATGTTGATTCGATTGATCAATCAAAACAGCAACGTAATAAGCAGACCATAGTTGTTTTAATTGAGCTTCTTGCCCTACTAGATATTTCCAGCTACCCAATCCATAATTCTTCAGAAATTCCTGTCGATTAACACCTGTGTCTCTAGCAGGATCGACAGAAATAAGCAGTATATTATAATTAAGTTGACCAGTTGTTCCATCTCTTAAATACTTTTCAGCCTCTTTTAAGCGATGCGCAATCAAGGGGCAGATATCATTACAATCTGTATAAACAAATGTAAGAATAACGACTTGGTTTTTATAATCTCCTAGAGTAACAGTCTCTCCAAACTGATCTAAAAGAGAAAAATCAGTTGCCTTAGGAGCTGGAGACAATACTGTACCAGTAAAACTAGGCGCATGCGCTAAAGTACATCCAGTAAAAACAATGATAAAAAACAAAGATATAAAAATCCTTGTAGTAAGATTTATTCCGAAAGTTCTTACTGTCAAAAATTGATTAATCTGTTTTGGTAGTCGCTTGCTTATCGTAATAATTTTGGATTAAAAACGCTGCGGCAGGTACCAAAACTACTAACGCCATACCTAAAATTACAGAACCCCATTCATGAAGACCTGTATTTTTGAAAAGCAGTATAAAAATAAATCCTATAACTCCTCCAATCACGGCAGTACCAATGACTGATATTAACGGTATAAGTATGGCCATTTTCATAAGATCTAAAGTCAATTTTCTCTACCTCTTAAAAGATTTATTTGATTTGCCTTTATGAGTTTACACTACTTATAAAGCTGGATGATGTCTTATTTTTGATTGAATTAATTTCAATCTGTTTGTTTTTTAAGCTTTTTGTATTATTACGTTCATATTTAGCCCATCTCACAAATATACGAATGAAAAGGAACATGAATAACACTCCACCTCCTACCTTCATTATGAGTCCACCAATTTGTTGATCAGCCAAATTACTTAGGCTCCACACTACTGGAGCATTTACGTAAAATTCATAGAGAGGCGCATCTGAAAAGGTTATTGGCGCAAATACCAAAATTTGTGCAATTGCTAAACCGAGTAAATATAGCATCTTAGCAGGTTCAGATAATGGGGGTAATTCTCTCGAAGAACTCATCAATGGCCACCACATCATAACAGCAGTAGATATAAACATCAGATGCTCTAATACGTGAAACGAATGAAAGTCTACGGAGGTTGCGTATAATGCAGGAAAGTGCCAAAACGAAAACACTAAATTAAACGCACTAAAAGTTACCACTGGATGTGTCAATACTCTCGCTATCGAGGCCACTATTTTAATTTTCATAACTGGTTTGAATGCCCACCCTGGGATTCCGGCAATCATTAACGGCGGTACTATCAAAGTAAGTAAAACATGTTGCAACATGTGAGCTGAAAATAAGAAATTGTCACTTAATTCATGTAACGGAGAAATTAAAGAAAATAAAATAATCAATATTGATGAAATAAACATCAAAATTTGTTTTGAGGGAACCTGTGTAGGTGACAATGCTAATTTGACCCTACCTGGACCAATAATCCACAAATATAACCCCAAAATTACAGACAGCCCAATTAAAACATCAGGATGAAAGTGCCATTTTGTCCAAATTGAAGACCAAAAGTCAGTAAAGTCAAAATAGGTCATGACCATGAAACCCCGTGAATCTACGCTTAGTTAGATTAATCTATGATACGTGAAACCACCTGAACAAAGCCATTAAAGCAAATGTCACTCCGATTGCTAAAAATAAACCCGTCAGGAACAATGTACTGAAGAGTTTGTGATCAAATTTAAGGTGCATATAAAACTGTATAACAAGATAAAATTTTATAACCGATAATATACCCAAGACTGGAATAATACCGTAACTCAACCATTCAAACCATTCGAAAGCAATTACTTCTAGCGCAGTAAGGATGCACAAGGCCATGGCAACCTTAAAGTATGTTCCAGCCGTTGGATGATCAGCATGGCTAGCAGCGTCACTAGTATTATGGGGTGTTCTGTTATCTATATTTTCTGTAACCATATCTAAGACGGGAATCCTTCAAATACACCAAACAAATATACCACAGCAAAAATGACTATCCAAACAATATCAACAAAGTGCCAGTACAGAGCAGCTAGATCTGTATCCAAATCTCTTTCCGGAGTAACTCCTCCTTTTTTGAAAGAATACAAAAACAGAGAGAATAGCCATATAACACCAATCGTAACGTGAGTACCATGCAAACCAGTCAACACGAAAAAAGTTGTGCCAAAAAGGTTGGTTTTTGGAGTCAGACCATGCTGAGCATCATAATAATCGACTCCGTCCTTACAATTTTTATCAAATAATCCTTGTTCATAATCTGTCAGCTCGCCAGGGTTTATGCAGTCAATATGCACATGATGATTAGCAAATTCATAAAATTCAAAAGTCTGGAATCCTAGAAAAGTGGATCCTAGAATAACGGTTGATAGCATCCATGCTCGATACCCTTTAAGAGATCCTTTTCTTAAAGCAGCATATGCCAAAACCATACTCATACTGGACATCAACAGCACGAACGTGCTAACAGTGGTAACCGGAATACTAAACACGTCAATCGGCATTGGCCCGCTTAGGCTTTTGCCTTTATAGACTAGATATGTGGCGATTAATGTAGCAAAAAACATACAATCTGAACCAAGAAAAACCCACATAAGCATTTTTCTATGATTCAAACCTGTTGAAGTTTGATGATCACCTTCGTGGTTCGAAACTGCCGTTTCAGCCAAAATTTTCTCCGTATCTTCTGTTTATCATTGTTTAATATTAATTATTCTTTCAACTTTTACTCGGGGTCATTCACTGGTTCAAAAGACCAGGCATAAACTCCAATCATCATAATTGCTAACCCTACTGCTGCGGCCGGATAACTATATATCAGCCCATATCCTCCGATAAATATACCTATTGCGGACACAAGTGGCCAAAACGATGGCTGTGGCAGATGTATTTCTCCTGTTGACCCTGAACCTCCAGATGGAGCTTGGCCATCTACAAGACCTCTCTTCTTTGCCCACCAATCATCCACATCTTTAACCTCCGGTATTTCTTCAAAATTATACTCGGGAGGAGGAGAGGCTATTGACCATTCCAATGTCCTTGCATCCCAAGGGTCACCAGGTGCTTTTTCACCTGAACGCCAACTCTTCACTATGTTATGAATAAACAGCAGCACAGATATCACAATCAATATTGATCCTGCTGTCTCTAATGCATTCAAAGCTGTCCAGCCCATTTCCTCGCTATAGGTATAGATTCTTCTAGGCATACCATCCATACCAACAAAATGCATTGGGAAAAATGTTATATTCTGACCAATGAACAATAACCAAAATTGGACCTTGCCAATTTTGTCATTAAACATCCTTCCAGCAAATTTTGGGAACCAGTAGTATAAACCACCAAAAATTGCCATGATAGCTCCACCAAACAACACATAGTGGAAATGCGCAACAATAAAGTATGTGTCTTGTTGCTGGGCATCAGAGGATGACATAGCGTGCATTACACCACTAATTCCACCTATGGTGAAAGTCACAATAAACCCAACAGCATAAAGCATAGGGGTATTAAAGGTGATTGATCCTTTCCACATCGTAAAGATCCAGTTAAATATCTTGATTCCTGTTGGCACGGCTATTGCCATAGTTGTAATGGTGAAAACCGAATTCGGTATCGGGCCCAATCCAACTGTAAACATATGATGGCTCCATACTAACCATCCCATAAATGCTATGATCGCCCCTGCAAGAATTACAGTTGAGTACCCAAAAAGAGGTTTCTTTGAAAATGTAGGAAGTATTTCAGATACGATACCCATCGCAGGCAAAATTAATATATAAACTTCTGGATGCCCAAACACCCAAAACAGATGCTGCCACAACACTGGATCAGCTCCGGCCGGTGCAAAAAAGAAATTAGTCCCAAAACTACGATCAAACATTAACTCAATAAGTGCAACTGTAATAACTGGAAATGCTAAAACAAGCAATATAGCTGTTATAAAAGTCATCCATGTGAAAAGCGGCATTCTCATTAAAGTCATGCCTGGAGCTCTCATGTTAATTATCGTGACTATGAAGTTAAATGACGCCGCAAGTGATGCTATACCCAGTACCTGTAAACCAACTATCCAGTAATCCATACCATGGCCTGGGTTATATGCAATTGATGTTAATGGAGCATACGCAAACCAGCCCGAATTTGGCGCATCTCCAACTAACCAACTACTATGCAATATTATGGTACCAGCTAGAAACACCCAGTAACTAAATGCGTTTAACCTTGGAAATGCAACGTCTCTGGCGCCAATTTGTAAAGGGATAACATAGTTAAAGAAAGCAGCGCTTAAAGGCATAATAGCTAGGAATATCATTGTAGTTCCATGCATAGTGAATAACTGGTTATAGACTTCAGGAGAAATGATATCTGCGTTAGAGCCAGCGAGTTGAGCTCTAATCAAAATTGCTTCGATGCCACCAATAAGAAAGTTTATAAATGCAGTGGCTCCATATAGCAAACCGATTTTTTTATGATCAATGGTAGTTATCCAATTCCAAATACCCGTTGGGTGCAAAGGGCGTTTAATCATAGGAATGGGTAGAGTCGTCATTCTAAACTCCTTAGGTACGCAGCCAAGGCTGTTATTTCTGGATCTGTTAAAGCTTTATCAGGGTCAGTATAAACAGATGCATTTTTAGACATTAAGTTTCCTGGCTTTAGGTCATCTGGATCAGTCAACCATGCAATTAAGTTTTCATGCGTGTTATCCATAATTCCAGATAGTATGTGCAACCGGTCCGCAAAGTGAGTTAAGTCTGGGCCGACTTCACCATATGCTTTTTGACTTCCCCTAATCGTATGGCACGCGTAACATCCTGCTTCTGAGGACATAAACAAATCGTGACCTTGTTGAGTCAACGGATCAGCTGGTTTCACTGCATCAGCCAACTGCTGTTGAACCCATGCATCAAAGTCCTCCCTAGATTCAACAACAACCCTAAATCGCATCAGCGCATGCGATTCTCCACAAAACTCGGCACACTGACCGTAAAAAGTACCGATTTCATTCGACTGAAGCCACATTGTGTTGTCATTGTTTGGAATCATATCTACTTTGCCGCCCAATTTCGGCACCCAAAAACTATGAATTACATCTTTAGAGTCCAATTCAAAGTTTATTACCTCGCCGACTGGTATATGGAGTTCATTAGCAGTAACAACACCTAACTCAGGAATATCAAACCTGAACCACCATTGGTTACCAGTCACCTTGACAGTTAATCCATCCGGCTCAGGAGACACCGTGGTATCAAACAATGAGTTTATGGTAGGAACAGCTACAGCAATCAGTAATAATGCTGGAATCACAGTCCATGCGATTTCCCAGGTACTATTTCCATGCACTTGCTCTGGGTCACCGTCTTCATCATCCTTTTTCCTATACTTGAAAGTGAAATATGCAAGTAAAGCCATTACTAATACAAAAACAACTAGACCAGCATACATTATGATATAAAAAATTAGAGCTTGAGACTCAGAAACCGGTCCCACCGTATCGAACGGAGATTGCGGATGGTCATTTGTGCATCCGAAAATAAGGGCAAGAATAACTCCAGCGAGTAACACAAAACTGTACTTAGCGAATTGTCGATTAATTGTCGGCATTTTGCGAAAAAAAAGACTCCAGCAAATATCTTTGTAAAGGATGCCTAGCGTTGCTACGGCTATATACAAAATCTAGCTGACGGCATATGGATTGTCAAGTATTTCACAATCGAAATAAACTTCTGAATATGCGGTCTTCATGAGTATGATGATTTATTACAATATCTAACGCACGTTACAGTATCAACTACCTGCTATAACGTTACTGATGAATCGATCATAACTAGCACAAATAAAAGAGCTAGATATGCTAAAGAATATAAATATGCGGGTTTCGCTTGTAGTATACCTTCAGATTTATAAAGTTGAACGGCGTAATATAAATACCCAACCCCCAGGCATGCTGAACCAATGCCATAAATCCATCCCACCTCTCGTGTCACTAACATCATAAGTGTTAAAGCTAGTAGGAGAACGACATATAAAACGATTGCTTTCTTTGTTTCATCATCTCCTTTAACAACCGGCAACATCGGTATTCCTGCCTCAGCATAGTCTTCTTTAATCATCAAAGCTAGGGCCCAGAAGTGCGGAGGTGTCCAAAAAAACACTATTGCAAACAGATACACAGCCCCCAAACCTATATCTCCAGTTACAGCAGCCCAAGCAATCATTGGAGGAAATGCACCAGCCGCACCGCCAATCACAATATTCTGAGGAGTGTTTCGCTTAAGTCCTATAGTGTAGATAAACACATATACCAAGGTCGCAGCTAAAGTGAGAATTGCGCTCAACCAAGTTGCAAATAATATCAATAAAACAAATGCAATAAGGTTTAGCGATATGCCAAAAATAAGTGCATTCCTGGGTAGTATACGATTTCCTGCTACAGGTCTCGCCTTGGTCCTAGTCATGACATTATCAATATCACGATCTAGAAACTGATTAATTGCATTAGCGCCTCCGGCAGCTAACGACCCGGCAAATAAAACCACCCAAGCAATCTGCCATTGCGGCAAACCTTTAGATGCTAAAAACAAGCCACCTAAAGCGGTAATAAGTAACAGGCTAATAATCTTAGGTTTGGTTAGTGCTACGTAATCTCTAATCATATTGTCGATACATACTTTGCATTATTAATTACTTAAGAAGAAAACTCACCATATATAGTTGAGGATTCTTCAACGCCTACTTCTACATCCGTAGTTGATTCTCTGGAGACAAATATTACGGCAAATAACACACATGCCACAAGCCAAACCAAACTTCCTCCCGATAGATGAATTGCTCTCCATCCCGGAGCAAAGCCTGTCCACACCAAAACAGCCCCGAGTAATACCTGAGCAACCATCAAAAGAAACAGAACACTAGCGACTTTACCTGCACCAGTTATCCATTCTCTCATCCTCCAAATCCATGCGAATGCCAACAACATAATTACTCCGACTACAATGCCAATCAATCTATGCCCCATATGAATTGAATACCTACTGTCACCTTGAGGGAAAAAGCTGCCATTACACAAAGGCCATGTTCCACATGCAGTTCCAGCATCGAGGCCAACCATAAGTGAACCCGAAATGATCAAAAGAAACAGAGATAACATCATCCCGAACATATAAACTGTCCCACTTGCCATGGAGCCTTCAGCAGGAGTATTAATACCATAGTTGTTGAAATTAAATGAACCAACTAACGTAAAAGCAAGACTTCCTATAACTGCCTCAGCAATTGCCAAATGAATCAACCTGAAGCCCCATCCTAATTCGCTAAAGACCGTAGCTGCTCCGAAACCGGCACCTGCAATAACAAAAACTAATGCAGCAGCTGCGGATTTGAAGATCCATGAGTCATTTCTATGTAGGCGCCATGCATAAATAAAAATCACCAATATAAGAATTATCAAAATAGCACCCGATACTCGATGAGCATATTCAAGGAAAACCTCAAGATTAAACACAGGGACTAATTGCCCATCACACAATGGCCAATCATCCCCACAAGCCATACCTGAATCAGTTACTCTTACGAATCCGCCTAAAGATATCTGGATAAAAGCGACTATTAAACCTAAAATAGTTAGGATACGAAAATTTAATTCGCCTTTATCGGCTGGTGGTTTTATTTGCGATAATGGTTTTTCCAATGTGACTTTTGTGCTCCATGAAATGCAAACATCTATTGCTCATAGTACATTCTACAGTTGATACTGGAAACAAGTTATAGCATGCGCCCAGATAATGGCCCGCTAGCTCAATTGGCAGAGCAACTGACTCTTAATCAGTAGGTTCTCGGTTCGAGTCCGAGGCGGGTCACACAAAAGTAAATATACCAAAAGATCTGTGTGACTCTATTTTATCAGAGTGAAAACATTGTTTGTGAAAGTAAATAAAGAAATATGTATAAGGTTCTAGCATTAGCAGGGGGCGTTGGGGGAGCAAAATTAGTTCTAGGATTATCAAAAATCCTTAAACCTGAAGAGCTTTCAATAGTCGTAAACACAGCTGATGATGATGTATTTCACGGCCTACATGTATCTCCTGATGTCGACACGGTAATGTATGCTCTAGCGGGTTTAACCAATGAAACCACAGGATGGGGCATAAAAGGTGATACGTTCCGCACATTATCAGCGTTGAAAAAGCTGGGTGATGAAGATTGGTTCCAGCTTGGCGATCTAGACCTTGCAACACATATAAAGCGAACATCTCTATTGCACTCAGGTAAATCTTTAAGCCAGGCAACCGACCACTTAGCCAAAAAGCTAGGAATTTCGCATAGAGTGATACCTATGAGCGACGATCCTGTAAAAACAAAGGCGATAACTGAATCTGAAGAGCTAGATTTTCAAGATTATTTTGTAAGAAAAAAATGTGAACCAGCAATAACAGGAATCAGATTTGATGGAATTAATAATGCTAAACCTAGCGAAAAATTTATTGAAGCAATCTCTGAAGCAGAAACTATAATAATTTGCCCCTCCAATCCCATTGTAAGTATTCCTCCTATTTTAGAGCTTTCCGGTATTACGGAATTGATTTCTAATTTCCATGGAAAGACCATTGCCGTAAGCCCCATCATTGGGAAAAAAGCACTTAAAGGCCCGGCTGGAAAAATGATGATGGAATTGAACGAAGATGTAAGTTCGCTAGGTGTTGCTAAGCGTTACGTCGGAATATGTGATTTGTTTGTCATAGATAACACGGACATTAAAGAGGCTCCTGATATCGAAGAACTGGGTATTAATGTACATATCACATCAACGATCATGAATTCCCAAAAAGATAAAATCACCTTGGCTAAAAACCTGTTGAGCTTAATAAGTAGTTAACATCTAATGGATAACTATGCCACATTCTAACAATCACAAAACCCGAACGATTATACCTATGAAACCTCTTTCCGAAGCAAAAAGTCGATTAAAGGAAAACGTCGACGCAATGTCTAGGCAAGCAGCTATTTTAATGATGTTAAACAAAGTGATAAATACTGTGAAACAATATGGAAAAACAGACTGCATCGTATTGGGAGGGGATGAGTTCATAAAAAAGTTAGCGAGTTTACATGATGTGCATTGGTCTCCTGACCCCTATCCAAACACTGGACTAAACGATTGTTTATGGGAGACTATGTTAAAGTCACATAGGTCAGGTTCGGAGGCAACATTGTTCTTGCCAGGAGACCTGCCGTTAATTGAGAAAAGCGATATTGACGAGATATTCCGTGCCAGTAATTCTTTAAAGAAAACTGTAATTGCTAGAGCAGATAAAGACGGTGGCACAAACGCTATACTCCAACCAGCCTGTCAAGCATTTAAGCCTATGTTGGGATATCAAAGTTTTTCAAAACACAAGAATCTATTTTTGAATAATTCGATCCCATTATCAATCATTGACACTGCTGGCCTTAAGTTTGATTTAGACAACGATGCCGATTACAACTGGGCTGTCGAAAATGTGAATGAGTTTAAAAACCAAATTAAAGACTGGATGAAGTGGATCGTTAAAACATCCAATTAAACTATCACAATCACAATAAACGAATTTCCTCAAAAGCCACTTTCCCTTCATCAACAAGTCGCTTAACGCGTCGTTGCACACTAGTCATCTGGCTGGTTGAAACTTTAAACTCCATCAAAATAACCTTATCTTCTTCAAACTGTATCCCATCAATAGGTGATCCAATAAATCTAAACTTCGCTGGGTCATAAGGGTAATTTAATGACCATGGCATAAATTGCTCTGTGATTTGACCGTACTTTGTGCTTTGGCTCTGTCGTTTGGATTTTAAATTTGCGATATCCCCTCGCAATCCAAAAATCTGCCGGATTGCCAATAAAAACAATAATGCCAAAAGTAAAACTATTATGAAAAGTGAAATTGAGACTTGATCCATTAGACTCCTCCAGTTACTTGTTGTCCGTTTCGAATAATGAAAAGTTTATAATAGAAGAATAGGATATCTAACTTTACTAAACACCACTTTTTGAAATACATACGCGAACGGACTGATATCTTTGCTATAAACCTAATAAATGTTGTTTTAAAGATGTTAAAAATAAACTTTATGATAAAAAGACAGTTTAAAAGCAGAATAGCAAAACACCGCATTGAAAGATATTTTTTAAATAACCACAAAGGAAATATTGTTTTCCCAAGTAACTGGGTTATTGTATTAATTCTAATGGCTGGTATTGCTATAGGGGTAATAGCTTCAACTGGAGTGATAGCCTCTATCCGATTAAACAATCAAGACGATACCTTATATAATGAACAACTAGTTGATTCCATTGTAAATCGATCCTCTGAAGCTGTAGTAGAAATAATTGTTAAAAGACCAAACACGTCTGCCGATAGTGGCACAGGTTTTATATTAGATAAACAAGGTCATATTGCAACTAATGAGCATGTTATCAATGGAGCTACTACAATTCAGGTAGCCCTTTCCGATGGCACTCTATTGTTTGCAGAGCAACTAGGGGTGAGTCAATCAGATGATCTTGCCCTCCTAGCAGTCAACCCGCAAGAAATATCACATATCGAACCCCTCAAACTCGCCAATTCTGACTTAGTTAAAACTGGACAAATGACTTTGGCTATTGGCAATCCACTCGGCATGCGAAACTTTTTATCCGTCGGAGTTGTTGCTGGTATAGGGGATAGTCCTCCGATCTTAAGAGACACAAGGAGTGCTCCGGCATTACAAAGGCCAATACCAAACATGATATGGACAGACGCAACTTTGCTGCCGGGTAATTCTGGTGGCCCTTTACTAAACTCAAAAGGAGAAGTAATAGGAATCAATTCTGCTGTACACATAACATACCAGGGTGATCTTGGCATTGGATTTGCAATACCAAGCAACATACTGGTAGAACTTCTGCCAAACCTAAAATCTGCAAATGTGATTTCTCGCCCATGGCTCGGGATATCTGGAATTACTTTGGATCAAGAGGCGATCGAGGAGATGAATCTAGACATCTCTTCGGGAGTGTATATCTGGGACATTTACCCAGGTAGTCCAGCGGACACAAATTCACTGATCGCGGATTCCAAAGACGGAACTATAGATGGAGATATAATTATTGGCTTAGATGATATCGAGGTTAATTCAGTATCCCAAATGGTTGATTATTTAAACTCACTTGAACCTGAAGATATGGTTAAACTTACGGTACTTCGTGATACGAGATTGAAACAAATAGAAATTATTTTGGGATCCTGGCCACCCACAAAATAACAACCGTGAAATTAAATAAACCAACAGGATATCCTGTTGGTTTATTTAATTGGGCTATCTGATATAACTATTTAAAATTCTTTCTCTAATTGCGTTATAACCTTTTTCGTTTGGTCTACAACAAAATCAATTTCCTCTTTAGTAATAGTTAATGGAGGAGAAAATGACATAATTTCATCCAGTCCTCTACCTAATAATGAATGTTCCTCCATCAGGTGCCCTACTCTGCTCTCGAACTTACCCCCGAATTTTTCAAACGTTTTCTTGTCCTTGGCAAACTCAACTGCTGCAATCAAGCCCATGCCACCTCTAACATCTGCCACAATCCTGTGATCACTTAATTCCTGCAATTTTTCATACAAGTACTTACCATTATCAGCTGAATTCTGAACAAGTTTCTCTCTTTCCATTATTTCAAGATTCTTCAATCCTGCAGCACAAGATGGAGGGCTTCCCCCAAATGTTAGAAGATGTTTGAATGTCTGCGGGCCTTCACCTTCCATAACTTTTCCTATTTTGCTTGATGCAATAGCTGCACCTATTGGTAGATATCCACTGGTTAAAGCTTTGGCTACAGTCATAATGTCTGGTTTAATGCCCCAGTTCTCAACCGCAAACATTTTTCCAGTCCTTCCAAAGCCGTTAATAACTTCATCACAAATCATCACTATGCCATACTTGTCACATATTTCCCTTATAGTGGGCCAGTACTCTGGATGTGGTATGTGAATACCTGAAGCAGCAGATATTGGTTCGCCAATAAAAGCCGCAACACTATCTGGCCCTTCATCTATAATTGCTTTTTCTAGATCGTAGGCATACTGCATATCCCAATCTCCAGGCAAAGTACGGTATGTTAGTCCAGGATTAGAAATACGAATATTTCCAGGTACAAGAGGACCATAATCATTTGGCCTATTAACGTGGTTGAAACCTAACGACATACATAAATGTGTCGCGCCATGATAGGAGTTTTGGCGGGATATAACTTTCCAGCGCCCTCTCTCTCCAAGATTATATTGATATTTCTTTGCCATTTTGATTGCAGTTTCGACAGCCTCTGATCCACCTGACACAAAATAAACTCGACTTTCAGGGTCAGGAGTTAAACTAGCAACCTTCGAAGCTAACTTTACTGTCGCGGGAGCAACTGTACCACCAGGTGAGTAGCTGACATCTAACATCTGTTCATACACGGCATCAGCAATTTCTTTCCTTCCATGCCCAATGTTCTTGAGCCACATACCAGCAATCAAATCAACATGACGCTCGCCGGTAGGGCCTTCAACCCAAATACCTTTTGAATGGGTTACCAACTTGATGCCAGTGTCATCTGACATATCACCTGTAGGCCGAGAGTGGGGCCAAAAATGCGTCTCACCCAGACCTTTCAACTCTTCAATTTGTTCACCTGTCAAAGGTTTTGCTACCATTTCTCACTCCTATCGTGTTTTGAACAACTTTTAAATATAAAATTTAAGTTTCGCTATCAAAATAATTGACAATTTACGGCATGTTAACACTAATCGATAATCTCTACTAGTGTAGATCGATTTACAAACTAATCCATAAACATTTCAGCAATGTTACGACGCTTTATCTTACCAGTAGCAGATTTTGGCAATTCATCTAATACAAATATCCTGTCCGGCACCTTAAAGTGTGCTAATTTATTCAAGCAAAACTCGATGATAGACGACTCGGATGCTGGTTCAGACAACACGACTGCGGCATTAACACTTTCACCATATTTTTCATCTGGAAGAGAAAAACTTATTGCCTCTAAAACCGCAGAATGACTTGCAATAACTTGATCAACTTCAACTGGAGAAATCTTTTCTCCTCCTCGGTTTATTAACTCCTTAAGTCGACCTGTTAAAGTTAATACTTGATCTTCATTCAAAAATCCCTGATCTCCAGTTCGAAACCACTCTCCCCAAAAAGCGGATTTGTTTGCGGAGACATTGTTAAAGTATCCACCCATAACATTTGGGCCTTTAACACATACTTCTCCAAGCTTAGAATGGCTTAAAGCTATGCCCGTTTCATCTCTTACAGAAATATCAACCCCAGTTGGCATGCCAACTGACCCAGGATTGCTTTTTGCAGGTGGCAAAAGATTAGATGACATTTGATGTGCAGCCTCAGTCATACCATAAGCTTCCAATACAGGGCTTCCAAATCGATTTTCCACTGCTAACAAAAGCTGGCTCGACAGAGGAGATGAGCATGATCTTATAAATCGAAAACTCTGATAAGGGGCACTATCTAGGTCAGCTCTATCAAGCAATATCTTATGTATTGTTGGAACAGCTGAATACCAAGTTGCACTCGTATTCGATTGTATATTCCAAAATGTGCTTGCAGAAAACCGTTGAGATAAGACTAGGCAGCCGCCTGAAGCCAATGTTGACAAAGCTACTCCAATTAATCCATGTACATGAAACAGTGGCATGACTAGTATTGATGTATCAGATTCGCCTAAATTATAAGTATCAATGATGTTTCCTAATGAAGCTAATAGGTTACCGTGGGTTAAAGGAACACCTTTCGGTTGACTAGTGGTTCCGGATGTATGTAGAAACAGAGCTACTGCGTCATCAGGAACAGGGTCAGGGTCATGATTTCCTGTTAACTCACCTTTGAAATCAGTTAGGTTCAATCCAGATTTTGATATTCCAACCGTTATTACATGTAAGTTAATGTCCTTGGCTGCAGAAATACTTACGCTAGTGTTGTCTTTCACAATCAAATAATCACTATTAGCATCTTCTATATAAAACATAAACTCGCTAACTGTATAACTGGGGTTTAACGGAGCTGCAATAGCACCGCATCTAGTTACAGACAAAAAGGACACAAGGAATTCAATGCTATTATCAATAACAATATTTACCACCTTTCCTGGCTTAACTCCATTGCTTGAAAGTTTTGATGCCATATCGTCAACCAAATCGAGAAGTTGTTTATAGCTGTAAAACTCTCCATCTGTTAGCTTTATTGCAACAGCATCATGGGGTTTATTTTGAAGTATTGATGTAAGCATAAAATTAAAATATTAAACTAATAAAGTAAGCTATGGGATTAATATGACTTTACCTGTTGTTTTACGAGAAGCTAAATCATCATGCGCGCGAGCCGCCTCTTTCAGAGGTAAAGATAATCCGATTTTTATTTTAAGCTGACCTTGCTGTATGGATTGAAAAACCTCCCCCGACCTCCAATCTAATTCTTGTCTATCCAACATATAACTTGCCAAAGTAGGCCTAGTCAAAAATATAGAACCTTTTTTATTGAGAATTTGCGGATCCACTGGTGAAACAGCTCCACTAGATTGACCGTACAAAACCATGTATCCGCGAGGTTTTAAACAGTTTATACTACCCTCAAACGTAGACCGGCCAACAGAATCATATACTACCTCAAGGCCATTACCGTTGCTAATTCTATTAACTTCTTCAACAAAATCCTCGTCTGAGTACAAAATTACATCATCGGCCCCAGCATCTAAAGCCAACTGTTTCTTCTTCGATGTAGAAACCGTAGTTATAACTTTCGCTCCAATGTTTTTTGCCATTTGGATCAAAATTAGTCCTACCCCTCCTGCACCTGCATGTATTAAACATGATTGGCCAGCCTTCAATTTAAATGTGGAATTTACTAAGTAGTGTGCAGTCATGCCCTGCAACAAACATGCAGCAGCAGTAGAGAAGTCTATATTATCTGGAATAGACACAACATTTTTTTCAGAAACTTTTACATGCTCAGCATATCCACCAGGAAACATCGAATAAGCGACCCTGTCACCAATTTTAAAACTTGTGACATCTCTGCCGATGTCACATACAAGTCCGGCTCCTTCAGACCCAGGAATAAATGGCAATTTAACATCATAGGCACCTGATCTTTGATATATGTCTATAAAGTTTACTCCGATAGCTTCTTGTTTAATTAAAACTTCATCATCAGAAACAATAGGCATATCCAAATTTATATATTCCAAAACATCACTCGAACCAAATTCTTTCACTTGGATTGCTCGCATAAATTACTCCTGTCTGCCATTGCTTATGAAATACTACATGATTTGCAAAGCGCAATATTCATGTTATGTAATCAACAATCTTAACAAACTTCAATTAAAACGAGTTTGACAAGAAAGTTTAGCTTTTATAGCATTATGCCTGTTAAAAATTTAATATCAGTACTCTTATCAAGAGTGGCAGAGGGAACGGCCCTTCGATGCCCAGCAACCATTCGAAGTAAATAATTTCGGAACGGTGCCAAATCCGACGAACTAAACTTTTTAATCAGTGTTTGTTCGAGAGATGAGAGTTTCGTCCATGACGTTACAAACTTCTCTCACTAAATAAAACCCGAGGGAAGTTTTTTTTTGCTGTAAGTTCAGTACTGAAGATGGAGAAATGTGGTGACGACTACAAACGTATCTGCAAAATTATCTGCAATAAAATTCCGATGGTCAAACAATGAGTTAATTATTTCCTACATTGATAATAATGGATTGAATAAAACTATTAACATAGCTGATCACTTAGAGTTGACTGACATTATCAACTCCACTGTTATTTCTACCATGGAAGACATGCGAATTGCGTGCGCTTATGCAATTGTATTAGCTGCAAAAGAGCTTAATCCATTTGACGAAAAATACTATTCGAAATTGTTAAAAATATCGCTCAATATTAAGACATCAAATAAACACATCTTATCCTCTACTGTCAGACGAATGCTATCCGCTGGAGATGATGCTAATGGACCTGTAAATGGAACGAATAGGATTGTACAAAGCATGATCTTAGAAGCCAATAGAATACATAACGAGAAGTTTATATAATTTGAAATGAAGACTATAAATTTGGCTTTCATTGGTGGCACCGGATTCTACAATATTGAAAGCTTAAAATTGATTGATAAAGTATCAATTGATACGCCCTTCGGACCACCCAGTGATACAATCTCAATAGTGGAGGCAGAAAGTCAAACTATTGCTTTTCTACCCAGACATGGAATCGGTCATAATATAAGTCCATCGAATCTCCCAGCGCGTGCAAATATTTATGCACTAAAGACGCTAGGTATTGAAAGATTAGTGTCGATAAATGCTGTAGGCAGTCTGTCTGAAAAGATAATTCCTCAAGAAGCTGTAATTCCAGATCAATTAATCGACAGGACTTATCTTAGAGTAAACACATTTTTCGACAAATCAATAGTCGCTTATGTGAGCTTCGCAAACCCTTTCTGTGATGAACTGTCACAGTCTTTATTTGAGTCAAGCAAGATACATATGGATACTCATAAAGGCGGAACGATGATCGTTATAGAGGGACCAAGTTTCTCGACAGTAGCAGAATCCCGACTTTATCAAAAATGGGGAGGTGACATCATAGGCATGACCGCACTTCCGGAAGCTAAATTAGCCAGAGAGGCTGAAATTTGTTACACATCTTTAGCCTTAGTCACCGACAATGATTCTTGGAAAATCGACGACCATGTCAGTCAAGAAAAAGTTGCGTCACAATTACAATCAAATGCGATCAATGGCCAAGCAATTATAAAAAGTTTGATTCCTAAGTTAATTTCACCAAGAAATTGTGACTGCCAGAATGCGTTGGCTAACACTATAATTACAAAAGCAGATTCAGTCGATCCTTCAGATTATCAACGGTTAAAATCGATAATATCAAAATATGTTTGAAGATAGATCTACAAAATAACAGGAGATTTTTATGTCAAGAATGGAACCAGGCGAACCCTACCATAGGATCGATTTAGAAGAAGCCCTAGAAATGTATCAACAAGAAGACACCGTGGTCATAGACGTAAGACGGCCAGACGAATATGCTGCAGGTCATGTTGCAGAAGCATTGTCTATACCAGTCGATGATTTACTAAGTAGATTTGATGAAATCCCTGAATCAAAAAAGCTGCTATTTATCTGTGAAGTAGGCGTTAGAAGCGGACTTGCATGTGAAATGGCTGCAGCTATGGGTTTAAACTCAGACAATCTTTTTAATATAGAAGCAGGAACTGGATCGTGGATAAATGCGGGACACCCAAGTTCAAAATGAAGCAAATAATTTAAGCATCTTATGATAAACAATAATAACAAGATATTAGTAGTTGGGTCTGTAGCATATGATTCGGTTGAAACTCATGCCGGTAAAAGAACGGATGCACTGGGTGGTTCAGCGGCATATTTTGCTTTAGCAGCAAGTTATTTCTCCACGCCAGCAATTGTTGCAGTGGTAGGAGAAGATTTCGAACAAACCCATATAGAATTCTTCGAGTCTAGGGATATTGATCTGTCTGGACTACAAATTGAAAATGGGGCGACATTTCGGTGGTCAGGCAAATATGATCCGAACAACTTGAATTACCGAGAAACTATCGATACTCAGTTAAATGTTTTTGCGGAATTTAAGCCAATACTTAATGTTGAACATAAGGCTATCGACGTATTGTTTCTCGCGAATATACAACCCGATCTTCAGCTGGACGTGTTAAATCAAACAAGCTCAAAACCAAAAATTGTCGCAATGGACTCAATGAACCTTTGGATTGATAACAATCAAGAAGATTTATTAAAACTTATTCCAAAAGTTGACATAGTATTTTTGGATGAAACCGAATTAAGAGAACTTACCGGAATCAAAGATCTTATAAAGGCTTCCAAATCAATTATAAGCATGGGCCCTAGAGTCGTTATTATAAAAAAAGGCGAGCATGGACTATTAATGAACAGTATAAATACAGATAATTCCTTTTCGTTATTTGCTTGCCCTGCCCTACCAGTTGATCCAGTAATAGATCCAACAGGCGCTGGAGATTGTTTTGCTGGAGGATTTATGGGACATCTTGCATCGTTAGGAAAAAATATATCTGAAATATCTACAGAAGAATTGCGTAAGGCCGCGGTTTATGGAACTATAATGGGTTCAATTGCCGTACAAGGATTCAGTATTGAACAATTAAAGCTTGTATCCACCAAGAAAATTGAAAAACGATACAATGAATTCGTAAAGCTAACCACAATATCTTAAAAATTTATTAATTAGTATTGATCAAAAAAACCAAGATTACAAATATTAGGAGATTGAATTGGAAAACAATATTCCAGCAGACATAAAAGACATAAGACTGGCCTCAGAAGGGAAAAAGAGAATTGAGTGGGCGGCCAGAGAAATGCCTGTCCTTTCTCAAATACAATCAAGATTCGCGAAAGAAAAACCACTGGCGGGAGTTACCATAGCCGGTTGCCTACATGTGACAACTGAAACTGCTAATCTGGCTATAACCTTGCGAGATGGCGGAGCCAAGGTTTTACTCTGTGCAAGTAACCCGCTAAGCACTCAGGATGATGTGGCTGCTTCGCTAGTTGCTGACTATGGCATATCCACATTCGCGATTAAAGGTGAAAATAATGATCAATATTACGATCACATAAACGCTGTACTAGATGGCAAGCCTAACATAACAATGGACGACGGCGCGGACCTCGTGACAGCGGTATTGACATCAGATAACCCTGAAATGTTATCAAACATTTTCGGCGGGTGTGAAGAAACAACAACCGGTGTCATCAGGTTAAAAAGTCTTGCAAATGAAGGCCGATTAAAATACCCAATAATTGCTGTTAACGACGCTGACACAAAGCACTTCTTTGACAATAGATACGGAACCGGACAAAGTACCTTAGACGGAATCACCCGCGCGACCAATATGCTTTGGGCTGGTAAAACTGTTGTGGTAGCAGGGTATGGATGGTGTGGTAGAGGGGTGGCAAGTAGAGCAACTGGCATGGGATCGCAAGTAATTGTAACTGAGGTCGACCCAATCCGAGCCCTTGAGGCAGCGATGGATGGGCACCGGGTTATGCCAATGAAAGATGCATCAAGAATAGCTGATGTAATAATAACCCTAACAGGTGGGCTCAAAGCTGTGGATAAAAGTCATTTTGAGGTAATGAAAGACGGAGCAGTAATTGCAAATAGTGGCCACTTCAACGTTGAACTCGATATTGACGGCCTAGAGCAAATAAGTAAAGGGAAAAAAGAAGTCAGGCAATATGTTGAAGAGTATCAATTACATGACGGAAGGAAAATTTATTTGCTTGGCGAAGGTAGATTGATAAACCTAGCTGCAGCAGAAGGACATCCATCTGCTGTAATGGACATGAGTTTTGCAAACCAGGCATTATCCTCAGAATATCTAACCAAAAACAAGGCTGACTTAAAAAACGAGGTATATTCTGTTCCAAATGAAATTGATGCCGAAGTCGGACGTTTAAAACTAGAAGCTATGGGAATACAAATAGACGCTTTGACAAACGAACAGGACCATTATCTAAATAGCTGGAATTTCGGCACATAGGCGCTGCTTTTAAAAAACTTGATTAAATTAATACGGAGGAATTATGGCTTACAGCCTAACTAGCTCATCTAAATATCTTTTCACTTCAGAATCAGTAACTGAAGGTCATCCTGATAAACTTTGCGATCAGATTTCCGATGCAATTCTTGATGACATATTAAAACATGATCCATCAGCAAGAGTTGCTTGTGAAACTGCAACTACCACAGGTTTGGTTTTTGTTTTCGGTGAAATCTCTACCACTCATTACGTAGACATACCTGCTATTGTGAGGCAAACCGTGGCTGATGCAGGATATAATAACCCGGATTTTGGTTTTGACTATCGATCATGCGGAATAAATGTATCTCTTAAAGAGCAGTCAATGGATATATCCGATGGGGTTACCGAATCACTGGAGGTCCGAGGCAAAAATAATCAAGGCCCAGGTGTGGAGAGTTTAGGTGCAGGTGATCAAGGAATGATGGTAGGTTTTGCTTGTAACGAGACTCCAGAACTTATGCCGTTAGGTATTTCCCTTGCCCATAAATTATGTAAAAAAATGTCGGATTTGAGAAATGACGGTACACTGAAATACTTGAGACCAGACGGTAAATCTCAAGTGACTGTGGAATACGAATACGGGGTGCCAAAACGAATCGATACCGTAATTCTCAGTACTCAACATAGCCCTGATGTCGATCAATCCACAATTGAACAGGATCTCATCAAGAAAGTTGCTTTAAAGATTATTCCAGAGGAACTTATAGATGAAAACACAAAATACTTGGTAAATCCATCTGGTAGATTTGTAATAGGAGGGCCTGTTGGAGATGCAGGCTTAACAGGTAGGAAAATCCTGGTGGATACATATGGAGGACACGCTCGTCACGGCGGAGGAGCATTCTCAGGTAAAGACCCTACGAAAGTTGATCGGTCAGCACATTATGCAGCAAGATATGTCGCAAAGAACTTAGTTGCTGCCGGAGCAGCAGATCGATTAGAGATTCAAGTGTCTTATGCTATTGGTGTTGCTAAACCTGTTTCAATTGCAATTGAAACTTTTGGAACCAATCACATTGATGATGCAAAAATTGTTGAAGCGGTAAATAAACATTTTGACTTACGACCCGGGGCCATAATTGAAGATTTGAAGTTGCGTAGACCAATATACAAACAGACGGCAGCGTTTGGCCATTTTGGCAGGGATGATATAGATTTACCATGGGAAGTTACAGACAAGGCGAAAATAATCAAAAAGGAGCTATTTGGTAACTAAATAGCGTAGCCTAATAGCATGAAAATTAAATTTGGCACCGAAGGATGGAGGGCCCTAATAGATCAGGACTTTAACTTAGATAATGTCCAAATATGTGCCCAAGCAACCGCTGATCTAATAAAGGCAGAAAACTCACAAACTATCCCTACAATTATTATTGGATATGATACCCGATTAAAATCTGATTTATTTGCCAAAACTGTTGCAGAAGTTTTTGCAGGAAATGACATAAACGTTTTGCTATCTAAGCAGCCAGTACCTACACCGGTTGTTAGTCATGCTGTATGGTCTAGTTCAGCGAGTGCTGGCGTAGTGATTACTGCTAGCCACAATCCACCAGAATATAACGGCTTTAAATTAAAAATGCCTGATGGCAGTAGTGCGTCACCTGAAACTGTAGATAAATTAGAAACACACATAAGGCGACTGGAACAAAACCCAAAAATAAAAATGTCCTCGCTTTCAGACGCAACCAATTCAGGTTTAGTTAAGCGAACAGATCTAGAATCGAGCTATATTGAACATTTAGGAACTTTATTTGACTTAGATAGTATTAGAGGGTCAGGAATTAAAATTATTCATGATCCAATGTACGGATCAGGAATTGAGTACTTTTCCGAACTATTTTCTGGGCAATCCTCAAAAGTGAAAAATATACACGCGGTCGCAAATAATAGTTTTCCTGGCATCGAACAACCAGAACCTGTCGAAAATAACCTGGCGATTTTAAGTGAAACCGTTACATCAATGAAATATGACATTGGAATAGCTAACGATGGAGATGCAGATAGAGTTGGAATCGTAGATGAAAATGGCAAATTTATTACTGCTCTAGAAACATTTGCTCTAATTTGTTTATATGAATTAGAAATTTTAAACAAAAGGGGACCTATAATACGCTCGCTAACTCAAACACATATGGTTGATCAACTTGGTGAAATATACGGAGTACCTGTTATCGAGACAAACGTTGGTTTTAAACATATAGCACCTCTAATACACAAACATGACTCTCTAGTAGCTGGTGAAGAAAGCGGAGGATTTACAATTAAAGGCCATATGCCAGATAGGGACGGAATATTGTGTGGAACATTAATACTGGACATGATGGTAAAAACAGGTAAAAGTGTTAGCGAACTAATTGAATGGCTATTTAACATAGTCGGACCCCACTATTATAAAAGAATTGATATAAAGTTTAATAATGCTTACAAAGCAAAGATTTTGCAAAAACTTGATGAGGCGGATGCTAAGTCAATCAATAGTGAATTACAGAATATAAATAAATCAGATGGATTTAAATATAAATTTAAAAATGGTTCATGGATGCTAATCAGGTTTTCTGGCACTGAACCATTACTAAGAATTTATGCTGAAGGCAACTCAAAACAAGAGGTTGATAATCTTCTATTGAAAGCGCAAGAGCTAATTGAAATTTGAATGTGTGATTTATCTGCATATTGGGTCGAATACTGTTAGGATTGTTCTAACTTATCAAAAACATGGTTTAACAGAGCTAAAACATCAATGGCAAATAGTCCCTTAATATTATTAATTGACGGTCATGCTCTTATTTTCGTGGCTTACAACGCATTAAAAATGCCTATGACACTTTCATCCACAGGCGAACCTATAGGTGCAGTTTATGGTTTTATGAACAGTTTCTTGCGTATAATTTCCGATTTTCAACCGACACATTGCGCGATTGCTTTTGATAGACGAGAACCCACTTTTAGACACGATCTGTTCGATCAATATAAAGCTAACAGACCGCCAACTCCAGAAGATTTACCAGCGCAAGTTGAGCTAGTCAAAGGACTGATGAAAGCGTTTAAAGTCCCTATTTTCGATGCGAAAGGATTTGAGGCGGATGATGTACTTGGAACGCTATGCAGTCAATCAGATGATTCAAATTTGGATTCAGTAATTGTAACCGTAGATACTGACACACTACAGCTAGTATCTAATAAAACTAAAGTTTATATATCTACTGCATTTAATAGAAAAATATACGACATAGAAGAAGTTAACAAAAGATATGACGGTTTATCTCCTGAATTAGTTCCGGACATCAAAGGTTTGCAGGGAGATACCTCAGACAACATACCTGGCGTACCTGGTATAGGGATTAAAACAGCCTTAAAACTTCTTAAGCAATATAAAACTATTGATGGAGTATATGAAAACATAAGTGACGTGGCTCCTGAGCGAATTAAAAACCTGTTAATAAAAAATAAAGAAAGCGCAATCCAGAGCAAGGATCTTGCAACTATACGAAGGTCCGTGCCAATCCAGCTTGACCTTAACCAAGCCAGGTTTCCACAATACGATAATGATGAATTAATTAAGCATCTTAGATCCTTGGAATTTAATTCCATGATTCAAAGATTACCTAGACAAGAATCAGAAACACCAATCGAGGTCAAGGATAAAGTCGTGCCGGTGGAATATGAAATCGTTGACGACTTACCTGCTTTAGAGTCATTGGTTGCTACTTTGAATTCAACAGATTCCTTTTCATTTGATACAGAAACTACATCAATAGACCCAATGAAAGCACAACTAGTAGGCATGTCTTTTTCTAATGGAATAGGTAGAGCATGGTATATTCCTGTTGGGCATATAGAAAAACTTGCACTTAATATGGATGGCCAACCCACATCCCCAAACCAACTCCCTTTAGATGTTGTTCTGGAAAAGATCCGACCTGTCTTTCAAAATGACACCCCCAAAATAGCCCATAATGCTAGTTATGACGCAACGGTGCTACTTAAATATGATATTCATATAAAAAATCTATTCTTCGATACGATGCTTGCAGCTCACTTAGCTGGGAAACGTTCGGTTGGTCTTAAAAATTTGGTTTTTGATATATTCGGACATCAAATGACTTCAATAGAAGAATTGATAGGTACTGGTAAGAAACAAATTACTATCGATGAGGCGCCAATCTCCCAAGTGGCACAATATGCTGCTGCTGATGCTGACTTCACCTACAGGCTACACCAAAAATTATTTCAAACACTTAAAAAGGAATCACTATTAAAATCTTTCGATGAAATTGAAATGCCTCTTGTAGATGTAATTGTGAAAATGCAGGCTAACGGAGTTTCAATCGACTTAAACTTGCTTAAGGAAATGTCTACAGACTTAACCAATAGAATTACTGGGATAAAAAAAGACTTATTTAGTTTAATCGGACATGAATTTAATGTTAGTTCTTCTAAACAATTAGCAGAGGTTTTATTTTCAGAACTCAAATTAAAGCCTGTCAAGAAAACTGCAACGGGCTTCTCCACAGATGCAGCCTCATTAGATGCTATTAAAACAAATCTAGACTCAGGGCAGGATCAAAATGCAGATCCTCGTTCATATGAAACGATAGCTAAAATCCTAGAGTATCGAGAGCTGACAAAATTGAAATCCACATATGTTGATGTTTTACCTCAACTTGTGAACCGTGATACTGGCAGAGTTCATACAAGCTATAGACAAACAGGTTCATCTACGGGTCGAGTATCAAGTAATGATCCTAACGTACAAAACATCCCTGTTAGAACCGAATTGGGCAGAAAGGTAAGAAATGCATTCATCCCACAAGATCAACACTCCAGCACATTAATAGCTGCCGATTATTCTCAAATCGAATTAAGAGTTCTCGCTCATTTATCTAAAGACGTTAACTTGATAGAAGCGTTCAACAATGATGAAGACATCCATGCATCTACATCTTCATTAGTATATGGAGTTCCTATTTCTAAGGTCACTACAGAAATGAGACGAGTAGCAAAGGTGCTGAATTTTGGAGTGTTATATGGCTTAACGCCTTTTGGAATATCACAACAAACCGACTTATCACCAGATAAAGGAAAAGAATTCATATCTATATTCTTTAATAATTACCCGGGTATTAAAGAGTATATAGACAAAACGATTATCTTCTGTCAACAAAACAATTATGTAGAGTCAATGAAAGGAAGACGAAGGTATCTTCCAGAAATCAACTCAAATAATCGAATTGCTCGCCAAGCGGCTGAAAGGGCTGCTATAAATATGCCAATTCAAGGAACTGCTGCTGATGCTATAAAAATATCAATGATCAAAATTCAAAAGCAACTAAACTTGAAAAACATTGCTTCTAAAATGATCCTCCAAGTACATGATGAATTGGTATTCGAGTCAAAACTAGAAGAATTAAATTCTTTGAAGGTAATAATTGAACAAAACATGACAAATGCAATCAAGCTTGACGTTCCGTTGAAAATTGAAATGAAAACCGGGCATAATTGGGGCAATATGTCTAAACTAATCACGCCAATTTCATAGACGTGCATTGACACCGATTCAATGCACCAATAAGATTTATATGTCCCCATTCACCTGTCAGGGAGAGGCATTATGTTAGAGGAGCAGGATACCGTAACCGTAATAGAAGGTATCAGTAAGTACATTAATAACCCAAGGACTAAGACCGATGGACCACACACGGCTACTGAGCTTGGTAGATTTGCACAGTACTATGGTGCAGATCGAGTATTAAAAGAAATTGATCCATCTGAAGTTGGTAGTTATTCTGAAAGAATTAGTGAGGGCGGAGCTGTCCCACAAGCTGCCGAAAAGCTACAGGTAGTTCGAGCATTTCTATCATATATGAAGAAAAGTGGTCATCTTGAAGTGAATTTGGCTCAACATGTTCGAATAAAGAAAAACCGTGTTAGAAATAACAAACCTGCAGATATGGCACAAGAAGTGATTGAATTAACCCCGTCTGGCCATAAGCAACTAAACAGCGAACTCGATAATTTAAAACAGGAACGAGTTGTACTGGCTGAAGAAATCCATAAAGCAGCACAGGACAAAGACGTTAGAGAAAACGCTCCTTTAGAAGCTGCAAGAGAGCAACAAGGTCACGTTGAGTCTAGAATTAGAGATATTGAGGTGCAACTCAGGAACGCAGTAGTAATTGATCCCAAAAAACGTAAAAAAGATGCCAGAGTAAGAATTGGAGCTAAAGTCACTCTTAAAGACCTGTCATCTGGTAAAGAACAAGGCTACACAGTTGTCAGTGTCTCAGAGGCGAATCCCCTAGAGAATAAAATTTCTAACGTTTCACCTGTAGGCAAAGCAGTAATGAAAAGAGTCGCTGGACAACAAATTGAAGTTGATACTCCACTAGGCAAACAGTCCTTCTTAATTGTAAGAGTATCGGCTTAGCTTTTCACAATTTTTTATATATTAATTATTCGCTGGTCAGTAATTGAAAAATAAATCTGCCGCCGCTGATATAAAAGAAATATCAAATGACCTAAAACGAGTCGTAGAAGGGGAAGTGAAATTCGATTCGTTTTCCCGATACCTCTATAGTACCGATGCTTCAATCTATCAAATATTACCTATCGGGGTAGTTCTACCGAAATCAAAAGAAGACGTAATCGCCACTATTGAACTAGCAAATCAATATAATGTTTCTATTTTGCCTAGAGGCGGAGGCACAAGTTTAGCCGGATCTACAGTAGGAAACTCTATTGTGTTAGATTTTTCGAAATACATGCGGAAAGTGGTCAACTTAAATACTGAGAATAAATCAGTACGCGTACAGCCCGGAATCATTATAGATGAACTCAATCACTACTTATCTTCCCATAATTTACTATTTGCACCTGATCCAAGCAGTTCAAACAGAGGAAATATTGGTGGCGCTTTAGGTAATAATTCATGTGGCGCACACTCAATTAGGTGGGGGAAAACCTCCGACAATGTAAATCAGATAGAGTCCATATTATCCGATGGCTCGATAGCAAATTTGGAAAGCATTGATTTAAATGTAGTAAAAAACAGTAAAACTCCATCAGATCCAATAGCGTTAATAGCTTCTAAGTTGCATCAAATCGGACTTAATTATAGTTCAGAAATCGACAATCGATACCCAAAAATAATGCGTCGCGTGTCAGGTTATAACTTAGATCAACTTATTGGGCCTAACGAACTGAATCTAGCTAAGTTTGTAGTCGGATCCGAGGGGACTTTATTAACAATCACTGAGGCAGAATTAAGTTTAGTTGATAAGCCAAAACACAAAGGTTTAGCGGTGATCCACTTTAATTCTTTGATTGAATCCATGGAGGCTACTGTCTCCATATTAGAACTGGACCCATCTGCAGTAGAGCATGTAGGAGAAATAATCCTAGATGAAGCGAGAAGACACAATGAATATAAAAAACTTATGGATTTTGTTGATGGTCGTCCTAATTCTTTGTTACTGGTGGAATTTACAGGCGAAACTGAAGGTGAATTACAAGGGCATCTAGACAAAATTAAAGCCAAAATGTCGTCGTTGAAATTGGGATACCATACAGCAATCATTGTTAATGAGAGAGAACAAGCTAAAGTTTGGGCAGTTAGAAGGGCTGGCCTGGGACTCATGATGAATGTGATTGGAGATGCCAAACCCTTACCATTTGTTGAAGATACAGCTGTAGAGCCCCATTTACTGCCTAAATTCGTAAAACGCTTCGATGAAATATTGAAGGAATTTGGTACAGAAGCTGGATATTATGGCCATGCAAGTGTTGGCTGTTTACATATACGACCATTAATAAATCTAAAAACTTCTGTCGGTATTCAACAGTTACAGGATATAGCTGATGAAATAAGTTCACTGGTTTTAGAGTTTGGAGGGTCGATTAGCGGTGAACATGGAGATGGATTGGTCCGTAGTCCATTTCTAGAGAAAATGTTTGGAATAGAAATAATGAATGCCTTTGCGGAAGTTAAAGACATATTCGATCCACAGCACATTATGAACCCAGGCAAAATAACCAGCCCTTCACCAATCACACATAACCTCAGAAAAATTCCAATAGAACCTACAAATATTAAGGAAACCGCGATCTCTTTTAAAAAGGAAGGAGGCATAAATACGGCTATTGAGATGTGTAATGGTCAAGGAGCTTGTCGCAAAGTGACATCTGGGACGATGTGTCCTTCTTTCATGGCAACACGAGATGAAGAACACTCGACGCGTGGAAGAGCTAATGCGTTAAGAACGATCATTACAGGCAATTTGCCATTAACTTCAATAACTGGTGACAGGATAAAGGAAATCATGGATCTTTGCCTTAGCTGCAAGGCATGCAAGGCGGAGTGTCCATCAAACGTTGATATGGCTAAATTGAAATATGATTTTTTATCTAGATATCGTGAAGTAAATGGTGATAGTTTCAGAGATTTAATACTTGGCAACCTGGATAAGTTAGGAATGATAGGCACTGCTACATATCCTATTTCTAACTGGCTGATGTCATCTTGGCCCATCAAAATGTTATTGGATAATATAGGCATAGATAGCAGAAGATCGTTACCAAAATATTCCGATCGAACTTTTAAGAGTTCGATCAAGTCAATGAAATCCAATGGGTCTATAAAACCCTCTTCTGAAAAAGTCAGTGTGGCGTTATTTAATGATACTTTCACCAATTACCATAACCCTGAGATTGGCCAAGCAGCAATAAAAGTATTGGAACGGTTAGGTTATGAAGTAATGGTTCCCGATTGGTCTTGTTGCGGACGGATTAATTTATCAGTTGGGGACCTTGAAAGCGCAAAATGGAAAGCAAGGAAAAATATAGAAGTAGCCCTTTCTGCATTAAAAACTGCAGACTATATCGTTGGATTAGAACCATCTTGTTTGCTTTCATTTAAAGATGAATATTTATATTTATTTCCAGGCGATAAAGATGCTATATCAGTTGCAAACAAAACCATTTTGATTGATGAATTATTGATGAAGAATATCGAATCAATAAAGAGTCTCAAACTGACCAAACTGCCAAAAACTGTGTTACTCCAAACACATTGCCATCAAAAAGCGTTACTCGGTAAAGATTCATCTTTATCAATACTAAAAAATATTCCAAATTGCAACGTAATTGAATTAAACTCTGGATGTTGTGGTATGGCAGGTTCATTTGGTTTCGAAAAAGAACACTACGAGATATCAATGAATCTAGGGGAAATGAATTTATTCGACAAAATAAATCAATATAATCAAGATGTAGAAATAGTTAGTATGGGCACATCTTGTAGGCAACAAATTAACGACGGAACTGGACGGTTACCAATGCACATAATTGAGCTGTTATCAAAAACACTGTGAAAGGACAAGAATTAAATGATTATCGGAGTGCCTAAGGAAGTAAAGGCAGATGAGAAAAGAGTCTCAATTACGCCGGATAAAATAAAGGGATTAATCGATGCGGGACATAAAATTATTTTAGAGAGTGGCGCTGGGCAAGACGCGGGCTTCCCTGATTCTGCTTACTTAAACGTAGAAATTGTCAGTGGTCCAGCTAAGGTTTGGGAATCAGCTGATATGATTGTAAAAGTTAAGGAACCCCAACAGGAAGAATTTAAACATTTCAGACAAAATCAAATTATCTTTACATACCTTCATCTTGCGGCAGTACCCGAATTAACCTCAGAGCTCGTAAAAACAAAAGTTACCGGGATTGCATACGAGACAATCGAAAGTAATAGTGGTTCTTTACCTCTTTTAGAGCCTATGAGTGAAATAGCAGGTCGATTGGCACCTCAAATTGCGGCGAGACTATTACAGTCTGATTTTGGTGGTCCAGGCAAGTTATTGGGTGGAGTGCCAGGAGCCGAACCATGCCGGTTTGTAGTTGTTGGCGGAGGTACTGTGGGACTTAACGCAGCTTTTATCGCTACATCTCTGGGAGCGCGCGTTACAATCTTTGATATAAATTTAGATAGACTACGTTCGATTGAGTACAGATATAGAGGGTCTATCAAAACTATGCTATCCACTGAAGAAAAATTAACTGACTACCTAACAAGAACTGATGTGGCAATTGGAGCAGTATTGATTCCAGGTGCTTCTGCTCCAAAAGTTATAACAGAAAAAATGATTAATGAAATGAACCCATTATCATTAATTATAGATGTAGCTATTGATCAGGGAGGGTCTGTCGAACAAATAAAGTCGACAACCCAGTCAAATCCAACTTATATTAAAAACGATGTCATACATTGTGCTATTCCAAACATCCCAGGATCTGTAGCTCATACCGCCAGTACTGCACTATCAAATGCAACTTATGGTCATATTTTATATTTAGCTAATAATGGTGTCGAAAACCTTATTGCTAAAAACAAACCTTTTGCTAAAGGCTTAAACACTTTAAACGGACATGTTACCCACGAGGCGTTAGCAAAATCACTCGACTTGAAATATGTGAACGTGGTAGAGGCACTTTAAAAGAGATTAGACTCTTTTTCTATTCGTTTCCTTGAAATGGCAACTCATCCGAGTAGCAGTCAATATTTATTGCCCGTTTGCCTTCACGGGTATATCTAACTTTAATATTATCTCCATCACTCAAAATATAGAACGTCACCTTATCAACTTCCAATCTAGCTTCACTTATATCTATATAATACTTATCATTTTCAACTAGTTTGCCTAACAGCACTCCCTGATAATTACCATACGGAGGGAAAAGGTCGATCTGATCTTTGTACCAACTAACAAAGTTTTCATACCAGTTTTGGAGAAATGTAACATTCCTTATATTTAATTTTGGCATCATGCAGTGTTCCTGACTAATCCCCTCATTTAATTACTACTCAAAATAATTTACTTAATTCTGACTCCAACTCTCCAAATGTCGCAAAGCCTTGAAAACGAGCTGTTATTATTCCATTACCGTCAATTATAAAGGTCCATTCGTTACTAGGTAAACGCCATTCCTTCACTACATTGGAGATTAACGCAGCTGACAAATCGCCCTGCACTTTTTCTGGATGCTCATATAAATCCACATGAATAAAATCTGCTTGGCTCGAAAACTTTTCTGCCAACAAACTTAACATTTCAACTTGAGGACCACATACCGCATTAATACAAAATGCTGGGCTAGCAAATACTACAACTAGGGGTTTTTGCCTGTTAATTGATTCAGCAAGACTGTATTTGTATAGATTTCGGTCGTAATTAGATCCTGTGGTAAGTTGAGTTGAATTATCAACTGATTTATAAGTTTTTGAATTACTTCTAACTGCCTTGTCTCCCACCTTGGGTGCAGCAGTATCAGCGCTTACGTCAAAACTAATTTCCATATTTTGAACCATCGAATTTTCGTCGATAATAGTAGCGACTAAAAAATGTTTACCTTGATTGGCAAATTCAAATTGCAATGTATATAAACCGCGAGACCCATACGGCCATTCTTGATAGGATGCTTCGATACCTGACTGAAGTTCAACTAATCCTGCATCAGCATCCAAATAGTACATTGCTACTTCCAATGCGGGAAGATTTACAACACCAGTTTTACCGGCTGCCAAAAAACCTATTCTATGACTACCCACAGATAAATCATCAGTAGCTAATATTAGACCATACCCATCATCATTTAATGGCCCTCGAATAGGTTGATGTAGGCCGGGTTTTAACCCATCAGAATACTTATCGTCATTTTCTGTCGAGCATGAATAAACAGCCAAAGTTAGAATAACAATTATTAAAACGAATACTTGTCTTTTAGCCATTTTTAATTGAATCCAATCCAATTTGTAACTAATTCTGAAAACTTCCAAAAGTAAAAGCGAATAGTTCAAACTTCTCTGAATTTGAGCTTAGTTTTAGTTCAAATCCTGAATAATCGGGTGATTTTATTAGCCTATATAGTCGGCTATCTACAACCTCGATATAGCTATTTCCCTGAGAATCCCACTTTATGTCTTCTCCAGCAAATTCTTTTTTCAAAGGCATATCGTCTAAGTACACTCTTACAGTATATGGATCAGACTCCCCGAAACCAGTTAAAACAACATTAGCGCTAGTTCCATAAAACAGTATTGCCACATAATCTTCATATTCTTCGGTTTTACGAGAATGCTGTAGACTTTCCGGTTTGTTTAACCAAAGTCCGTTAAGATAAATGTAGTGGTTTCTATGGATTGGTGGATCGGTATATTCCATATCCACATTTCTTTGTGTATAAAATTGTTCGTGAGCTACATAAGGTGGCCGTCGAGCAATAAAAGCTGCATTATAGTTACGAATTGTGCCTGCATATAATTCACGCGTTTGAGACTCTAACCCTTCCTGATCTTCTGGAAGCTCAACATAAGAACGTTGAGCTAAGAATGTGTTGCCGGATTCATTGATAACATTTCCTCCTTCCTGAAGTAAATCCCTGATAATTAATTCAGTCTCTTTATATTCCCCCTCGCCAAAATGTGTATAACGCACATATCCATCTCGATCAATCAAGTATTTTGCTGGCCAATATTGATTTTGATAGGCCCGCCAAGTGGCTCGATCATTATCCAATACTATTGGGTATTCTAAACCAAATTCGCGCGTGGCAGTTTCAACATTACTTAATATTGTTTCGAATTCAAATTCTGGCGTATGAACTCCAACAATAACCAACCCGTCGTCGGCATATTTTTCATGCCAATCCTTCAAATAAGGAAATGTTCTAATACAATTTATACAGGTATAAGTCCAAAAATCAATTAAAACAACCTTGCCCTCTAAATCGCCTAAAGTAAGTTCATCTACATTAATAAAATCAGAGATACCAACTAAGTCTGGTCTATAAATAGCGGACACAGGCCGCTTATTTTCAGCCATAGGTGTTTCTTCTAAACTATTTTCCTGTTGGTCTGCATTTTGAGACTCAGTAGCAATAATTTCCTCTATCGCTTCGTCAACAAGTTCCGAAATTTCTTGACTTACATTTTCAGGTACATTTTGATCTGCATCGGTCTCCTTAACTGAGCATGCAAAACAAAGCAAAACGAGTGAGAGAAACAGTATTAGATTGTAAATTGATAATTTATTCAAATTTTTAGAACTAAAAGTGTTTTTATTTTATTCTATTGGAGTATCGTCACGATTTCCCCATTCTCTAAAAGAACCATCGTAAACGCGTAAATTTTCATATCCCAACAGTTCAAGTACGAAAAAGACATGTGCTGCCCGTATTCCACCTTGGCAATAAGTTGTTATTTCCTTATCTGCAGTAATACCCAATGGAGCTAACAAAGCAGCAATCTCGAAGGCAGATTTAAACATCATACTGTTTTCTTTATCGACAAAATTTAACCATTCAAGATGCTTTGCTCCAGGAATATGTCCTGCTCTTTTGTTGCCTCTATCATTTTCTCCTTTGTACTCTTCGTCAGACCTGACATCAAAAAGAATCTTTTCAGGGTTGTTGCGATCTGTATCCATAATCTGTTGTGCGGTAGCTAAAATGCCTTTATCAATTACAGGGTCAAATTTAGTTTTCTGGATGTGAGGCTTCACATCAGTAACTTGTCTTCCTTCACTCAGCCATTTTTTCCATCCCCCATTTAAAACTTTAACTGAATGATGGCCATAATACTTAAGAACCCACCATAGACGGGATGCCCAGAGACTCCCAAAATCATCATATGCAACTACCAAAGTATTGTTGCTAATACCTAATTCAGACATTTCTCTAGAAAATTGTTCCGGATTACTTATAAATGTGCGGTTCGTATCCGGATCTTTAAAATAATGATCTCCTGTAATTCCGACTGCTCCGGGAATATGAGCTCTTTTATAGGCTTCCCAATACCCACAATCAACGATTCTTATGTCTTTATTCGATAAATTGTTTTGAAGCCATTCAGTGTCAGTTAAAAGCTCTGGAATAACGTAATCTTGGTCTTTTGACATTCCAATATCCTCCTAAGGATCTCTTTTAATGGTAACACTTGTATAATTTATCAAGTAATGACTGATCTTAAACCTTTAAAAGATAAAACAGCAATTGTTACCGGAGCCGGCCGTGGTATAGGTATGGCAATAGCTACAGGATTCGCAAAAGCTGGAGCTAATGTTTCAATAGCAGCAAGGAGTAAAGAGGACCTCTCTTCCGTAGAAACTCAGATAAAACAGTTTAATTCCAATGTCGTCACTTTCCAAACAGACGTATCCCAGTCTGAAGATGTTGATGCTCTAGTCAACAACACCTTGAAATCTTTTGGGCAAATTGACATTCTGGTTAATAATGCAGGAGTTTATAAAGAACTGGCTTTAGTACCGTTTCCTGATCAAACTCTTACCCCTCCATCAGTTACGCGTCAGTCTAACGAACGAATGACCGACAATGAATTTAGACAAATAATAGATACGAATATCGGTGGAGTCTTTTATGGTTGTCGAGCAGTAGCTCCAAGCATGATGAAGCAGAAATATGGCAAAATAATTAATATAAGCTCAATTTCTGCATCAAAGGCATCAACACTCCAGGGAGTGTATGCTGCAAGTAAAACGGCTGTTAATATGCTAACGAGCTCGTTAGCTTTGGAATGGGCTGATTACGGAATAAGAGTTAACTCTATCGCTCCAGGAATGTACGAAACATCAATGACTTCCAGAGCTTGGGACGACCCAAAACGCAAACAGATTATGCTTGAGCGCATCCCATTATCTGAACCAGGAGACATGAACGGATTAGTGGCTCTAGCAATATTTTTAGCCAGTAAAGAATCAGATTATATAACGGGACAGACAATATATATTGATGGGGGTCTGTCCGCTTAAAAATTTACATAGGAGTAAAAAAATGACTTTAAAAGAAGGCGATATCGCACCTGATTTCTCTCTACCCGCATCAAACGGCGAGAATGTATCTTTAAAAGATTATAAAGGCAAAAAGGTTGTCATCTATTTCTATCCTAAGGATGATACTCCGGGCTGCACAATAGAAGCATGTAACTTCAGGGACGATTACTCTGAGATCACAGAACTTGGAGCCGTCATACTTGGAGTAAGTAAAGATGACATAAAATCACACAATAAATTTATCAATAAATTTGATTTACCATTTCTGCTTTTGTCAGATGAAAGTACTGAAATGATATCTGCTTACGGAGCATGGGTTAAGAAAAAAATGTATGGCAAAGAATATTACGGGGTTTTTCGAAAAACATATTTAATTGATGAAGAAGGTAAAATCCAGCGTATATGGCCGAAAGTCGATGTGAAAACTCATTCTAAAGAAATAATTGAATTAATAAAAAACTAGATACCTTCGGCGTGTGCAGAATGAAAAATATCGGCCCCTCCATATAGCTGGCCTGAACCAGATTTTACAATGGCAATCGGACTACCAAAGTTTGCAAATCCTGTGACGGGATATTCTGGACCCATGACTCTTAGTTTATGTCCTCGTTTCTCTAGTTCTCTTCTAACATTTTCATCTAATTCAGGTGGAACGCTAGTAAATGGGCTAGAGCAATCGACTCTTGGGCTATCGATAGCAGTTTGTGGTCCCATCTCAAAATCTATTACATTTGAAATCAGTTGAGTAACCGCATTAGTTATTCTGCGACCACCGGTTACTCCAACCGACATTAACACGCCTCTAGAATTTAAAACTAAAGCCGGTGAAGCATTGTTAAGTGGCCACCGACCCGGCAGTATGGAATTTATGCGTCCTGGAATTGGGTCAAACCAGCTCATCCCATTATTCATAACAATTCCAGTGCCTTTTGGCACTACGCCTGATCCGAATCCTGAACCTACAGTATTAGTAAATGAAACTCCGTTTGAATCTTTATCAATAACGCAAATATGAGTTGTGCCATCATCCAAAATTGGAGTGCTGGCAGCAAATTTAGTTAAGGGTTCTCTACCCTCTTCAACCCAAGGATCGCCTGGATTCCAATTCTTAGGAACCAATTCTTTGATTTCTTTAAACCGCCTTTGTGAATATTCTTCTGATAGAAGTCCTTTCCAAGGAATATCTATCGTTTCCGGATCACCAAGATATTCATAACGATCTGCATAAGCTAAACGTGCCGCTGAGATATATGTATGTAACGCATATTCCGAATTGTGTCCTGCAGAACTAAAATCAAATTGGTCCATTAACCTTAGTGTCATAGCAGAAGTAATTCCGGCAGTTGCATGAGGCGGCACTCTGACAATGGTGTCACGATACGGTACTTCCAAACCCTTATCCCAAATAAACGATTTATAAGTTGCAAAATCCTCTCGTGAAATTACACCACCATTTTTTTTAATGTCCTTAACTATTAACGCGGCAATATCACCTTCATAAAAGCCTTTAGATCCTTCTGTGGCTATATATTCCATGGTTTGCGCTAAATCGGGCTGTTTTAACAACGCTGGGTATGTCTTGTCGCCAATTGGCATTGCGCCATTGGGCATAAAAATCCTACCCAATTCTTCATATTTAAATAACATGTCCGCAAGTAAACCAAACGCATACAAATTATGCCAATGTGGAGAAAAACCCTCTTTAGCTAGTTTGATTGCTGGTGCTACCACATCTGTGAACGGCATGCGTCCGAATAATTTATGAGACTCGCACATCGCTGAGACCACGCCGGGGATATTTATAGATAAATACCCCTCTAAGTTAGCATTACCCTCCACTTCAGCCCACCCAAAGCCTATTGAACCTGTTGATTCCTTACCAGTTAATTTGAACATATCCGGTGCACACTGCATCGACGCAGGCATGTGACCGCCAATAACACCTCCACTATCTCCCATCTGATAGACGATATAACCTCCTCCGCCAATCGTTGCTGAATTTGGCTCTACAACACCTGTTGCAAAACAACATGCGATTGCCGCATCCATAGCATTGCCTCCTGCACGAAGGACTTCAAGTCCCGCTTCAGTAGCTAAAGGGTGTTTAGTAACCACCATTGCTTCAGAAGCCACTGCTTCTGATTTTGACAGTGTGGAAACTGAACGAGTTAATATATTATTTGATTGATGCAAATATTATTTTGTACCTTTAAATTAAAATGTTGATCTTTTTGGTTCCAAATTAACGGCTATATCTATCAATACCGTTTTGCCTTCAGCGTTAAGTTTTTGAGCTTCTTTTAGAGCTTTTTGTACATCAGTTGGCTCAGTAACGGTTATACCTACCGCCCCCATCCCCTCAGCGATTTTGGCATAACTACCACTTACTTTCGTTGTTCCAAATGTCTTCAATGCATTAGGATATGCCCCAGTATCTCTTGTTTTACCCGGGTAGGTGGCCATTCCAGAATTATTAAGCACGACTGTTGTAATTGGAATTCCGGCCCTTACTGACGTCTCTATATCCAAGCCCGACATTCCAAAAGCTCCATCACCCATAAAATTCAAACAAAACTTGTCGGGATGAGCCATTTTGGCCCCAATAATTAAAGGTATTCCATATCCAAGATGGGTACTTTTACCCCATCCAATATAACTATTAGGCAATGTGGGATTATAAAACGGCATTATCGTATCTCTCGGTGCACCGGCGTCATGAGTTACTATGCTGTTATTTTTATCCAATGTATTTTCTAGTTCATGGATTACTCGATAATAACGTATTGGCTTTTCATCTGAAGTTAGTATTTGATGCCACTCTGACAACCACTTTTTATTTAGATCCTTAATTTGTTCTGCTGTATCGGTTTGTCCCTTTCTACCTTCATTCCCTATTTGTGATTTGACCTCATCTATGACCAATTGCAAAGTTAATTTTGCGTCTCCTGGCAAACCAACAGTAACTGAATATTCTTTATTTATGTCTTCTACTGTCTCAACACTTTGAATTATTACTTTGCCATCTGGGATTGGTTGACCGTACAACGTTTTGCTAAGGCTAGAGCCAACAGCGAATAACACATCCGATTCCTGTATCCAAGTCCTTGCTTGCAAGGATGTAGCAGCACTTCCCGAACCTAAAGCTAAGGAGTGACTTTGGTCAAATCCTGACTTACCAGGCATTGTGCAATAAACAGGTATTTCAGTCAGCTCTGCAAGTTCCTTTAACTCATCAGAAGCTTTAGACATAAGCACACCCTTCCCAGACCAGATAACAGGCTTTTTGGCACTAAGCAAAATCTTCACAGCTTGTTTTATATCACTATGTTCGGGCGCAAACCTATGCCTCTTTGGAGAAACATATGAATCCATGATGTCTGTAGCAACATCCATCTCGCCAACATCATCTGGTATTTCAACAATAACTGGTCCAGATCTACCATTTCGGAGTGCATGAAAAGCTCTCCTCATTACATCAATAACTAATCCAGGCTGATAAATTACTTCTGCCGAAACCGAAACGTTTCCATATTCCCGAGCAGGAGAAAAATTCGGTTTTACAGCATATGCAGACATTGAAGGTCCGCCAGAAAGATATAATACTGGGATATTGTCCGAATAGGCCTGAGCGATACCACCCATCGCGTTTTCTGCACCGGCATGACCCTGAGTAATGGCCACCCCAAAGTGATCTCTTGTGTTCATTCGGCTATATCCGTCAGCCGACATTACTACCCCGCGTTCATGACGAAACATTATCGGCCGTATTCCAATCTCAGACACTGCTTCTATAAGCGCATTTGAAGGAAAGCAACTTACCCATTCAACCCCTTCTTTTTTCAAAATAGCTGCCACTACATCATTGACTTTCATTCCGGTAAAACTCCTTTTTAAAGTGTATTTAAATGTACTACAAACTGATTCACTTATCTAAATTACTGTTATCTTAAGTATTAATTTAAGCACCTATTAGTTATCTTTCAAAAAACCCTTTGTAAAAATATCGCAATAAATGCTACGAGTAATATAGCTCCAATAAACCACTGTGCTTTAGGCATTAACATCACTCGACATCAACACCATAACATAAGCAAGTAATACGAGGATTACCACTACTACAATTGTGATAACTATTGATTTCCTATTAAACATTATGTTTTATAAAACAACAATTGGATTAACTGGTGACCCTGTGCCTCCAACAATTTTCAATGGATTAACCGACAACATAAATTCATATTTATTTAATTCATGACACAATGAAGAGAGAGGCTCTAGTAAAGCATTGTCTAATAGAGCAATACCATAAGCAAATATCGCTCCGTGAACTGTCCAGGGAAGACCATATTCATTTGGACGTTCATCCATCATATCCCACCCTAACAATGAAATATTGTTATCTCTGATAAATGGTAAACAAGAAGCGTGTAAACCTGGTCTTTTTAGTTTATTTCCACCCCAATTTACCTGATTATTTCGATTAAACTCTTCTCTTCCACTATAAACTAAAATTGCATCTCCTGGCGTTATTGCCAAATCATGCGAAGCTACAATATCTTCTAATTCCCACCCGTGAACAGGTGATCCATCTTCAACATACTTTTTTTTTCTATGCCTAGGAACATCTAAAAGAATACCTCTTGTTAAAATTCCATCTTCCCATGCTTCAATACCGCCATATTTAGAACCAGAATAATCAATTACTTCCTCAGGGTTTTCACCATTCCACATACCATGTTCATTCCAAACATGACATAAAGCATCAATATGAGTACTAGCTTGTCCATGATAATTCATTCCAATATAGTCAACAGCTCCAACCCCAGTATCTCCACGATATATTTTAGACATATAATGCTGAACAGGATAAGGATTTTCATCAGAGGGAGAAACGGGTAAAGGTCGGCTTAAAGATATAGATTTCCCATATTCGACAACCTTTAAAGCTTCAATTCTTTTTTGTTCATTTATTAAATTTATTGCACCATAACCTGACTTATCTTCCCATCTCCCCCAATTATTATTTTCATTTAATTCTTTTTCAATTTGATCCTTAGAGGGTATTTTGCGATTGTAAATAGGCATTAACTGAACTCCTGTGCTTCGTTCACTTATAGAGAATTAATTATCATCAGTATGTAGAGACAAAACATCTATAAGGCTTAGGTTTTCCACGGATGGTTCTATTTCTTTACGTGCAACTCTGTGAGCAAGATCCCTTATGGCATCGTTAACTGGTGTAGATATGCCTAATTCTGAACCCTTTTGAGACACATAACCGTTAAGATAATCAACCTCTATTTGTCTACCCTTTAATAAATCTTGAGCAAGCGAGGGTCGCCCAATACCTATTTGTTTTGCACCAGACATTAAAATATTTTCCACTTCTCTCATAATTGATTCATCTGAAACAGCATCCACAAACATCTGTGGAGAAACACCTGAAATAGGCTGTATATCTACACCAGTTGCTAAAGCGACCTGAACAACTTCAGCAGCTATTCTAATTGATATATGTCTACTGGATTCTACTTCTCTAAGTTCTGCAGATTTCAACCCAGTAACACCAGCTATCGCGTTAGCCATCGAATTCACGCAAAGTTTTGACCAACGCTCTCCCCATAAATTAGAGGTGCTTTTTACTCCGCCACCTGACACTTTATTTAATAGATCGACTGCTTCATTAATACGTGGTGTAATCAAACCATTTAACTCGCCTAAAGTGAATGGGGACCTTTCTCTTGGGCTCGTATAATTGACATGTCCAGGCTCGTAAATGCCCGCCCCATAAGTCACTACTGCCCCGATCACTCTAGTCCATCCCAATATCGCCGCTATGCGGTCATCGTTTATGGAGTTTTGGGCACAGATAACATAGCTGCCCTGATTAAGATATGGCTTAATAAAATGAGTGCTCCATTCAGTATCATAAGATTTAACAGACAAAATAACTATGTCGTAAGAATCACCTCGGGTAGAAACATCAGAAATATGCAAAATGCCAGGGTGAGAAACAAATTCGTCTTCCATTGTCGTTACTCTAAGACCATTTGATCTAACTTGCTGAACATTTTCTGGCCACATGTCTATTAGAGTACAATCGACGCCATTTTTTGCAAAAAACCCACCTATTGTTGAGCCGATTGCCCCAGCTCCTAAAATTGCTATTTTCTTTTGTGTCATACTTTCCTCCATAAAGGCATTAAATATATATCGAGATTAGCCTGGAATCGGTGGTAACGGCTCATCTAAAGCGAATCGAGTAACAACGTTATCAGTAATCACTGAAATATCATTGTTATATTCGTCATATGATAGTACACCACACCAATTAATCGATCCGGTGGAAAAAACTGCACCGCCCTTTGGTGTTTCAAAAAACACAACATCCGATCTAACGAATTCGTTAACTTCGCCATGCTGTGACGAATCGGTAGTAAACATCTCTTCTATAACATGATGATATGCCTTAGTGTGTCGACCAGCTGATGTAGCCAATAATAATGCATGAGGAGGAGTTCCTAATCCGAAATCCAATCTATCGACTTCATCACCAGCTGCTCCATGATTTAGCATTAATGAAGGGTGATCCCCAATTATTCCCTGATCACGATTTACACCTTTAAAAATGAAATCTACCCGAGAGTTATTAGAGTCTTCCTGCAGCTCATAAGCTGTACCAACATCAAAACCCTGGGCAGCAAAACCAACTCCAGCTATTTTTTGAGGTGGCCATCCTCTTTTTCTCCATATACCACCAAGTTCACCTGTAGTTGAATGGTAATATTCGCCTGGTTCAGCCTTCCATATTTCTGTACCACCCCAACGTCGTATTTCAACCACGTGAGGTCGCTCAGGATCAAAGGATGTAACCCAATAAAGACCATTTCCTCCCAAGTACATCATCCTTCCACCATTAGCTAAATATGAACTCATTGCCTTCAGCATTTTTAGTGTCCAATATTCAGGATGAGTACCTAGAATTATCACATTGTATTGCTCTAGAAGTTTCTTCCCATCAAACTCCAGATCTTCTGATGTAAATACATCAAATTCGTGGCCTTTCTCTTCTAACCAGTCGGCAATTATTAAATCAGCAGTCAAACAATGAGGACCTCCGCGGCTAGGAGTTATAAAATCCGGCCGAATATTCAAAATGGGTATTTTCCTAGATTGATAAGCGACTCCGCTTCCATCGACTTTAAAGTCGTACATTGAATGCAAGTTGTTTTCCTTTAAGTAGTCCAACTCATCTCTATTAATGTCTTGGTTCCAATTGGGCACTAAATCTGTGGGCATAACTTCATTTGCATCTAGCACATGTTCATTGCCGTAGGCTAAATAAGTATTTGTTTCCAAAAGAAAACCTATTTTAGATTGCGGTTTACCTAAGAGAGGTCGCACAAAAACTGGGATATGATCATTTTTATCGCCTGAAATAGTCTTTAACGCATATATACCACTTCTAAAATCTTTCGGTACATTCCATGTTATGCTCGTATCCCAACCTGCATCATCGATGTCATCTTCATGAAAATGTATTGCTCCATATTCACCAGGACTTTTTTCAGCAATATAGTTTTCACCAGTCCAGTTATGTCCAATTGCCGCTCTTAGAGGTAAATTAACAACCTTGCCATTTAATCCGTTTGGTCCTATATCTGTAGCTATTTGGGTAGACATCCCAATTGAAAAATCCCAGCTAGCCAAAATATGCTCCTGATTAATTTGGCCGCCATCTATGGACAGATTATCAATATCGTCTATTGATATAACTTCCTTGTATATAGTGGGGAGTTCAATTTTTCCGTTAAAACCTTTTCGATGTTTACCATTTACATCAATAGACGCAGCAATATAAAGAGGATCTTCTGTAAACTGAATCCGATTAAAATCGATGTGTTTTTCTGAAATTGTTCTTTCAGATGCCTGAGTCCATCCCATAGGTTTTTGATAAATTTTGAGTGTCTGTGAGGGTTGATCAAAAGATGCTGCTACAAAATACCAGTTTGATTTTCTAAGTTTTCTTCCAGAGGTAATGCAATCAGAAGTATTTCCATCTCCAAGCCATAGTGCTAATTCGCCTCGCTTGTTTATAAAAAACCCATAACCCTTGGTTCCATCTTTGGATAACTTGGTGACAATAGCTTGTGATTTACCACTATCTGGCATTGTGGGATATATCCAGGCGGTAATAGTAAAACTATCTTCAATATTAAACGAAGCCGCATCATTGACAATTACATGAGAACCGCCATATAAAACTTGCTCATAACCAGCATATTCACCATCTATGTCGGTAGGTACATGTTCAGTTTTAAATCCTGGGCCTTTAGGGTTCGGGTCACCGTGTATTACACGAACCAGCTCTGCACTGTATTTGGAGTTTTTACTGGAAACATAAAATTTTATTGTTTCTCCAGGCTTCACACTAAATTTATCTGCATATCCAGTTAGGTACATTAAGATCCTCGCTTTTATATTAATTATCTTTTATTGTATTTACTTAAAGAGTGATAGTGATTGCTGAATTATAGATTTCAATTGCAATCACCTCAAGACAGATGACGTGCGGTGCTGTGGTTAAACCTTTCTTTGTTGACTCTATTTCAAAGCACTGTAGAATAACTGATCCTTAGAGTTCATTTAATTAATATTTAGTTTGGAGGCTAAAATGGCAGAAAAAGGTAGAGCAGCAGTATTAGTAGCGGATCGTAAATTTGAAATACGAGAATTTCCTACACCAGAAGTAGATCCGGAGGGAATATTAGTTAGCGTAACTGGAGGAGGAGTTTGTGGTTCTGATCTTCATATTTGGCGTGGTGAAATTAACATGCATAATTTCATACTGGGGCATGAGCTAGTAGGAAGAGTCCACTCATTAGGTAAAAATGTTTCTACAGACTATCTGCAAAAGCCACTTAAAGAAGGCGACAGAGTGATTTTTTCATACTGGACTCCTTGCCACCGGTGCTACCAATGTATTAGAGGAGAGTACACAGACTGCCTGTACAATTTCCAGGGTTTTAAATCTATTGAAGAGTACCCGTATTGCCATGGTGGCTTTGCAGATTATTACTATCTGCAACCAGGCACTTTTGTATTTAAAGTAGAGTCAGATTTATCTGATGAGGTTCTAACCTCAGTTAACTGCGCAGCAGGAACAGTTATGGAAGGAATCGAAAGATCAAACATTCAAGGTGGAGATGCTGTCGTGTTCCAAGGAGCTGGTGGCCTAGGAATGTATGGAATGACATATGCTAGGGAACGAGGTGCAGGGGTAATTATTGCTATTGATGGTCAACAACCTAGATTAGATTTAGCTCTACAATGTGGTGCCGACTACGCTATAAATATTAATGAGTTTCCGAATCCGGAAGATAGGGTTGCAAAAGTAAAAGAACTGGTTGGTGGTGGAAGAACTGGTGCGGATACAGTTGTTGAGGTGGTAGGTTATCCAGGAGTGGTTCCTGAAGGGCTAGACATGCTAAGGCCTGGAGGCAAATACATTGAAATCGGATGTATCTGGCCCAATGCTATGGCTACAATAGATATGGAAAAAGTGCTTCATGGAATAAGACATATTGTTCCTGTTTCTTTTTATAGACCTCAATTACTACCAACAGCTATAGAGATGTTGGAGCGTACAAAGGACAAATACCCATTAACTAAACTAATGTCACATACTTTTAGTCTGGAAGATATAAATAAAGCTTTTGAAACATCGGAGTGGTCAGGTCAAGACCGTAAGACTGCTGTCACAAGAGCAGTCATCAAGCCATAGCACGAATTGTCTGAATACGAGCTATGTCGTCGTCTGTGTAAAAGCTCCGATGCATAGTCCGTATTCAGTCACCTACATTAAAAAGCGAAGGCGGTTTTAGGATTATTAATTAGCAAATTATTAATGTCTGAATCACTAAATCCAGAACTTTTAAATCGATGAATTATATTGCCTAATATGTGGTCAAAACCTTTACCTCCATACCTTTGATACTGCCATTTCTGGCACACATCTTGAGCAATTAAGATTTTATCGCCAAAGCCCATTTCGATAATTTGACCAATATTTTCTATTCTCTCTTGATCATTTCCAAACCTTGCTGAAGGCATGATTAACTCTAAGGAGGTATCCTCCCACCCAAACACATCCAATTCAATATAGCAGCCGGCCTTTAATAAATTCAGTAAATCGTCTTTATCTGAATAATGATCACAATGACCAAATATTACCTTGTTACAGTCAGCTCCGGCTTTTTGAATTACATTGAGTATTTGATCTTTTGCCTCACGGGGGCCCAACGGATGAAGAGTCATAGCGGCTCCAGTGTTTTTCTGAGCAATTGCAGCAGCTTCAAGAGATTTTAATTCATTCGGGTGCATAGGCCATGAACAGCCAATTTCACCTATAACTCCTGGCTTGATTCCCGTGTCTTTTACACCATTCTCGATCTCATTTATTATTTCTTCAGCAATCGATTCAACACTTTTATCATTCATGTCTTCTGGGTGAGATTGCCAGACATAATAACCTGATCCCATAACAATATTTATCCCGGTTGTCCTTGATATTCGGGCCAGGCCTAATGGATCTCTACCAATCAAACCTCCACTTGTTGTGTCTACAAAACTCTGTCCACCAGCCAGCTTAAACTTATATGCTTCTTCTATAGCTGCAGCTTCATCAAGTAATGTCATGTTTTCTAAACTGTATTGAAATCTTTCGGGCAAATTGCCTAAGTTATCCATTTTAATGAGTGTATTTCTATAGGTACGATCACTCGCTGCTTCTGCTTGTTGCACATAACAAGTTATATCCAGTAGCAAATGCTCATGAGCCATGGTTATGCCCAAGTTTTCCGGGTTAACTGGTCCTAGCACAGTCCGTATTAAGCCAACTGGTGTTTTAGTCATAATCTTAAAAATTTATGGGGTTGTCCATTTAGATTTAATGAACAACCCCAATATTTAGCTTTTTGTAGTTTTAGTCAGTACATGCAATTGTCGGTTCAACAATAGTTGGACATACCAGATCGCCGCCTTGATCCTTCCCGCGATATGGTGTTCCTCGCATCTCTCTTACAACGCTTTGAACAGGATGCCTTATGCCGTCAAAAGGCTCGAATTCTCCCCCTAACCACGTTCTCCAGTCAGTAGAGTCGTAGTCAAATTCCCAGTAGTAGAAAACTGCAGTCTTATAGTCCCTATCGGGGTTATATTTTTCTACAAACTCCATAAGACTATCCAGTCTTTTGATAGGAATATTCATTTTACCAAAAGCCTTTGCAAAACCAGGAGCTGTCTCTGCTAAATTATCGGCAGCGGTTTTATTAAATTCATTGCCCTCAGCATCTGTATACACAATTCCATAATCAGTAATTCCTGTACCAGATATGGAGCCTGCTGTAATCGCGATGTGAACCTTGCCGGGCAAATCATTACCCTCAGCATCTTTCCCGACCGCCATTCCAGCCTTAGCGTCAGCGGCGCTCATCTTTTTTATCTCTATACCATGAGCATATCCATACTGTGCCAAGTATGCTGCTATTTGTGTGGTATATTTCTGAAGATCGGTTCCATCAGAAATTTCAGCAAAAACTATTGTAGCACCTAGAGAATCGTCATCTCCGCCGCAAGCAACAGCCGAAAATAATAGTATCGCCATTAAAGGCAAAATAAATTTCATAACACTTGGAAAACTTCGTTTCATATAAATTTAGTCCCTCCTGTCCGGGATAGCTTGTATCATATCACTCCAAAGCCTTAAATCAGCAAATAAACTGAGCATTTAGCCTAAAGAGAACTTTGAATTAACGGAATTTTGTGAATATATATCAGTTTTTATGAATGACATCGCAATATCAATAACTCTCCTAAAATTAGTATCCATATAACACGTCAACTTTTGTTTTACATCTTTATTTCTATTTTTTTTAATCAAGGTATAACTTTCTTCAGCCAAGTCATACGCAGTTGAGAAAAATTCATTTTGCAAAACATCGAATTTTTCTCGCAACTGCACGATAGCTTCATTGTCATCAGCTTTTAAAGATTGATTTAAATAATAAAATACCCACCATGCACTATCTTGAGATGATTTCTTGCCACCTAATGATATCGATGTGTTAAACACTCCTTCTATGAAGGTTGGTAAAAAAATTCCAGTACATGGAGAATACATACTTGTCCAATAAATTGGCAGGCGAGTCTCATCAGAGCACAACTCTGCTATTAAACTGGCTGCAGTATTAGACCCTTTTTCAACAGAATCAGAATGCATACATATACCGTACCCTGACTCAACTGCTTCAATTTTGCTTTTAGATTTAAATCCTTCGCCCGAGTGGTCTGACAAAATAGAAATCATCTTAGCTATATCAATATTTCCTGCATGATGATCGAGTAATGCGCATGACCGTAATTCTCTCTGATCAGCACTATAGCTAAACTTAGTATCTTCTTTAAAGAACTCCCTGAAATCTAATTGCTCATTTCCTTTATATTCTGCTGACTGAGTGGCTAAATGTAATGCATTTTCAGAAATTAGATCCCAATTATTGCTAATCGAATATGTATTACTAATTCCCTGCGACTTTTGCACTTTTCGAGCAGCCCACTCATGTCCAGCTGTTTCCAAAACATATGCTTCCTTAGGGTCAGCAATAATGAACCCGTTATCGTATGTCCTATAACCATCAGGATGTGCAAACTTGCCCTGTCCAACACTTTCAATAACCGATGTCATAGCATTTAACGCTTCGCGAGCACTACTTCCTCTCTCCAACCCTATCCTGACTAAATCCATGCCGGTCAAAGTCGGTTTTCCGGGTCTTAATCGAGACTGTAAAGCCTCATTACCGATTACCACTTGATGCTCATTAAACCCGTGTTCATATCCCCAACACCAATAAGGCCTCGATCCAACATGTTTATAACTAACTTCGGTTTCAGGAAGAGATATGAATTCCAATTTATTTACCGTGTTAGGGTTATGAGTTTTTCGGTCCTGTTTTACTAAAGGCTGAGTCTCTGTTGGAGGTCTATCAGAGTTTTTTGCAAAAATTGCGTTGCCTGATACAGTATCACCTGATGTGGCAATTAATGTATCACAGCCATTCAAACTCATTTGCTGATCTCACTACGAATTTTCGATGCAGCACTTACTAGGGCATTTAACTTAGGTATAGACATATACCTAGGAGACCAACCAAAACCACAATCAGGATTAACGTAAAGCTTATCCGCTGGAACATACTTCAAAACTTCTCTAATTCTGTCTAAGACGTCATCCGAAGATTCAGGGTGAAATGACTTAACATCAACTACTCCTGCTCCAATTTCTCTTCCATCTCTCCATTCAGCAAACCTTTCGACTTCATACATTTCTCTAGCAGCAAATTCAACAACAAATTGATCGGCTTTCGCCTCAAGTATTTCAGGAAAATAGTCTGAGTAATGCCTTTTGAATCTAGCCCTCCCATATCTGTTGCCAAAGCAAATATGATAAGCCAATTTCGCATCTACACCTTCGGTTGCTATATTAAACAGTCGGGCCATATCTTTGCCGCCTAAATTCCCCCGAGCTGGCTCGTCAATTTGAATATAATCGGCTCCAGCTTTAACCAAATCTTTTAATTCTGCGTTGATAACTTCAGCAAATTGTTCAGCCACTGCTACCGGGCCATCATAAGCATCACCTGGTCCAATTCTGGACCCAAATGTTAGTGGCCCTGCACATGTGACTTTGGTCATGAGACTAGTATTTTCTTTCAGATATGTAAATTCACTTACTATTCCTAACCCCCCTGGCGCAGTTATTTCTCCAACAGCTTGATATCGTTGCTGTTGATCGTAACCCCAGGGCCCACCAACCCTGCCAATAGGTAAAGGAACTATGTTTTCTATCTTTGCGTAATAACTGTCAACGTATCCATCAAGTCTTCTAGATTCACCATCAGTAATAATATCTAAGCCAGCTCTGGTCTGATCCAATATAGCAACATCTACTGCATCTGTAAGCAACTCACTTAAATCAGTCTCTCCCCACTTACCTTCTGCATGTAAGTCCTTACAGTTATGCCACCATGATGGTTTAGGGTGAGATCCCACGACAGTAGCTGGAATGAGTATTTTATTTTCCATATTTAAGAATCCTTGTTTTGAATAGCAACATGATTTATCAATCCGCCAGCCAACAAAATTTCCCTTTGTCGAGGTGTAATATCTAATTGGCAACTAATTTTTTTTCCTGAGGTTAAATCATTTACATTAATTTGCGTTTCGCTAGTTTTTAATAATTGCATGATATTAGCAATCTCAAGTTTATTACCTATAGTTAATCCATCATAATCAAATTCATTAGTAAACGTTATGGGCAATACGCCATAATTTATTAGATTATCTTTGTGTATCCTGGCAAACGATTTTGCTATCACTGCTTTAATACCAAGATAAGAAGGACATAAGGCTGCGTGTTCTCTAGAGCTACCTTGTCCATAGTTATGTCCGGCAACTATAAAACCTTTACCTGCTTTTTTTGCCCGACTCAAAAATTCCGAGTCTATATACGAAAACACATGTTCAGATATAGCAGGTATATTTGACCTCAAAGCTAATGTAACTGTGCCAGCAGGCAAAATATGATCTGTTGAAATATTATCTTTCAATATTATTAATAACGTTCCTGACAAATTACTTTCTATTGGGTCTTTCCTCGGAATAGGTTTTATATTTGGACCTCTTCTTATATCGACAGTTGAAGGATCATCAGCTGGAGGAATAATTGCTAAATCATCAGTTATATATTTTTCTGGAGTTGCTATATATCGAGAGCCTTCCGTCAAAAATTCTCTTGGATCAACAATTTCACCTTTCAAGGCCGTTACGGCACAAACTATAGGTGAAGTCAGATATACACCATTATGTAGGCCTCCTGATCTACCGGGAAAATTTCTGTTAAAAGATCGTACAGACACTGCGCCATGTCGAGGAACCTGGCCGATGCCGGCACATGGGCCACAAGCTGACTCAAGCAACCTTACTCCAGCTGCAACAATATCTGCTAAAGCTCCGTTTACAGAAATCATTTGAAGAACCTGCCGAGATCCTGGACTTAAAGACATTGCCACATTTGGGTGAACTATTCTGCCTTTAAGTACATTCGCAACTTCCATTAAATCTGAGTAAGACGAATTCGTACAGCTACCGATAGCTACTTGGTCCACTTTAGTTCCAGCAACTTGGGAAACAGGCACAACTAGGTCAGGGCTGTCTGGGCAAGATATCAACGGTTCAAGGGAAGATAGATCTATAGTTAATCTCTCATCATAATGGGCGTCTTTATCAGCAGCTAAAGGAATATATTTATTGCCACGACCCTGTTTTTTAAGATACGTCTTAGTAACCTCGTCACTCGGAAAAATAGTTGTCGTTGCACCTAGCTCCGCTCCCATATTGGCTATCGTTGATCGCTCGGGAACCGTTAATGTTTCAACACCAGATCCATGGTATTCAAATATTTTGCCAATACCTCCCCTAACTGTTAGCCGTCTCAGCATTTCCAAGATGACATCTTTAGCAGTCACTCCGAAATTAAGTGCACCCTTTAGTTCTACCCCAACAATTCGCGGCATCCGGAAAAAATATGGCCCTCCAGCCATTGCTACAGCCACATCTAGACCTCCGGAACCTATAGCCAGTGCTCCTAAACCACCACAAGTAGGTGTGTGGCTATCTGTACCTAATAAACTTGTACCAGGTGCCGCAAATCTTTCCAGGTGAACTTGATGACAAATACCATTACCTGGTCTAGAAAAATATATGCCATATTTAGCAGCAACATCTTGTAAATATGAATGATCGTCAGCATTACGAAAATCTGCTTGTAACATATTATGGTCAATATAGCTAACTGAAAGGTCTGTTTTGACCCGATCTACACCAGTTGCTTCAAATTGCAAATAAGATAAAGTTCCAGTAGCATCCTGCGACAATGTTTGGTCAATCTTTATTGAGATTTCCGAATGCTCTTCGAGATTCCCCGAAACCAAGTGATCATTAATTAGTTTTGTAGCTAAATTCAATTTCATTTTTTCATCTGAGTTTTAATGCTGGAACAATAACATTGCCTTCCATTATAGTTCTAGCTGTTCGGAAAATTGTTGCACTACCTACAGTCCATACATCTCCATCTAAAGTTACATCAACCTCTAGTTTCATCAAGCCGCCAGGATGGCCGATCGATAACCGCCCTACTTTGATATCTTTTACGATCTCAGAAACTAAAGTTCCCCTTATATTGGCCGCTACTGCTGTAGCCATTGAAACTGATACTGGATATGTTCGATGGGCTTGACCCATTGATATTGCTATTGCTCGTAAGTCTATATTGGCAGAATTTATTTCTTGTTTGGCCCTCGAAACATAAGTACTTTTAGAGTCAATTAAAACGATTTTAGGCAAAGCCTGCGACTCATTATGTGCAGTTTCTACATCGTTAGATATGCCAAGCAAAACCGCCACTTCACATCTTATGGCTTCGAGAGCGTTTTGTGTTTCAAAATCTTTATCTAAATCTTCAAGTGTACAGCTCATTTTATAACTGAAGGCTTCAGCTGCAACAAAAATTGTTGGAATGCCAACATCGATAATTGAAACCTTAAAAATTCCATTTAATGGTGTCTTAATATAATCAATTAAAGATTTGGTGGGCAGCAGGCCTTTGCCTAGTGATCCTCCAGGATCATGAAATTTTAAAGCTATTTTTGATGCTGTACCAGGAACTCCGTCAATTGCAAAATCACCGCATGGTACTGGGCCCTCATCGGACACTGGAACGCTAGATAAAAAAGTTTTACCTGTATTTGTAGCCAGAACCGTTACTTCAGTAACTGGTTTCTTTAACTCAACTAATCCTTGATTTATAGCGAATGGACCAACTGCGGAAGAAATATTTCCACATGTTCCACTCCAATCAACATAGGAAGTCTTTATACCCACTTGTGCAAAATTAAATTCAACATCAATTCCAGGTTTACTTGACTTAGATATGATTGCAGCTTTACTAAGAGAGGAGGTGCCTCCACCTAAACCGTCTACCTGCCTTCCACTATTATCGGGACTGCCTAAAACACTTAGTAATATAGAGTCTATTTGAGTTTTTGAAAAATGCTCCAAATCAGTGGCCTCGAACAGCACCGCTCTACTCGTGCCACCTCTTACAAATACTGCTGGTATTTTCAAAAGTTCATCCATGGTTAATCTGTGTCCCAGTCACGGTTTGTCGATTTTCAATCCACTTTTGCCAGTGTACTTTGCTCTTGGTCGAATCAATCTATTTTTTCCATACTGTTCCATAATATGAGCTGACCAACCAGCAATTCGAGCGCTAGTCACAACATTAGTCATCAAAATCACCGGAAATCCAATATGATATAAAAGTGGTGCAGCATAATAATCTACATTTGGGATAATGCTTTTTAAGTTGGCCATTTGTTTTTCAGCTTCTAAAGCAATATCAAACCAGTGACTGTCGTTTCTTGAATTAGCCAAGTCTAATGTCATACGTTTTAAAACATGGGCTCTAGGATCTCCTGCCCTATATACTCTATGTCCAAATCCCGGCAACTTGCGTTTGTGCACTAAAGCGTCTTTCACATAATTCTCCGCATTTTCAACTGAACCAATCTCTTTGAGCATATTCATTGACCCATCTATAGCGCCTCCATGTAAAGGACCTTTGATAGCGCTTATCCCAGCAACTACAGAAGAATAAATATCAGATTCAGTTCCCATAACAACCCTGCAAGCAAATGTAGAGGCGTTTATTTCATGTTCAGCATAAATAACTAGCACTGCATCGAATGCATTAAGGGTTTTCTCATCAGCAACTTCACCAGTTACCATATAGTAATAATTAGATGAATGACTTAACGATAAATCAGGTTCTAAAGGAATCTCGCCAGCATTTATTCTTGCTTGTGCAGCAACGATAGTCGGAATCTTTGCAATTAAAGACTTAAGTTTTATCAAGACAGAATCTTGATCATTTAAATTCAATTCGGAATCAATACATCCCAACATAGACACTGCTGTTCTTAAAACAGACATTGGTTGAGAGTTTTTTGGGGCTGAAGACAAAAATGCTAAAACTGATTTTGGCACCTTTCTCAAAGATTTAAGTTCCGCATCAAAACCCGTTAATTGATTAGCAGTCGGTAGTTCTTCAAAAAGCAAGAGATATGACATCTGTTCAAAAGTCAAGTTACCCACAATATCGTTAATATCGTATCCTCTAATAACTAACTCAGGAACAGCGCCATCAATGTGAGAGATTGTGGATTCAAATGCAACAACTCCTTCTAATCCCTCACGAACTTCATTATCTTTTTGGGTCATTTATTTTCCTTAGCAAAACAATCAATCATCCTAATTGTACTTCTAATGTTTTTAGTTTGAGTACGCTATTGCGGATTCTCCGCCATCTAGTGCTATAACTTGTCCAGTCATCCAATCAGATGCTGAGCTTGCCAAATAAACAGCTAGCAATCCCAAATCTCTTGCATCAGTTAACCGTTTCAATGGAAGTGTATCAACTCTTGACTGGGTCATCTCTTCAGTTTTGAATATCCGATTGGTCATTTCTGTTTTAAACCAACCTGGACTAATTGCATTAACATTTAAGCCGTATGGCGACCATTCCAATGCTAGGACTTTCGTTAGCATTTGCAAGGCTGCTTTACTGGGCGCATAAGCTGATTCGTAAGCAAAAGCCAGGTTAGAACTGGTTGAGGTAATATTGATAATCTTTCCACTACCTCTATCTATCATTTGTGGAGCAACTGCTCGACACATGTACAGGCTACCATTTAAATTTGTGCTCATAACATTTTGAAGCACCTCATCGGTCATTCCACAATTCTGGGGCCAATGAAAAATGTCTTTATAATCTTGTTTTTGATCTGGTAAAGGAGCTAAAGGACCTACGGCGACTTGTCCTGCATTATTAACAAGGATATCGATACGACCTAATTTATTAGTTGCTTCTTTGACGGCGTTTTCTACTTGCTCGGAATCTGAAATATCACATGTAATACCAATTGAATTGCCTTCTAACGGGTCAATTTCATTACAAACTTCGTCGAGTTGGGATTTTGTTCTAGACAGCACTGCAACATCTGCGCCTGCTTCAGCAAAGACTGTAGCAATTGCTCTACCAATACCTCGGCCTGCCCCAGTTACAACTGCTTTTTTGCCTTTTATAGAAAAATCTTTTAAAGACATAATTCACCCTCATATTAAAGATTATTTGAGATTAAAAATAGTATGGGGCCGTTAAGACATTTGCACAAGTTTTCTGGCGACCCCGACCGGATTTGAACCGGCGATCTCTGCCTTGACAGGGCAGTATGTTAAACCGCTACACCACGGGGCCACGAAAGGTTTTAATAATAACAGATTTTACGAAACAATTTAATGTCCTATGTTAAATTTTATAAGCATCGTCTTCTGCTAGAATCCATATATGTCAACCAATCAACCTTTTGATCATGAAATTCGCCTTAGACATCTAACTGTCGAAGAGGCATTATATCGTTTAGATAAGTACCTAGACTCCGCTTTTATGCAAGCGATCAAAGAAGTACGAATAATCCATGGAAAAGGATCAGGCAAATTATCCAGTGCCGTATGGCAATTGTTAGAAAAACACCCGTTGGTAATTAGCTTTCGCTTCGCTAATCGAGGATATGGAGAACACGGCGTTACAGTTGCTGAGCTTGAAAAACGCCGTCCTTAAGTATTATTAACTAAAATATACATTAAGACTGTTAGCGGACTATTTCGTACACATTAACCGCACACTCCCAATCCTCATTTTCACGCAGTCCTTCAGGCGAAACGGTTGAAACATCATACGAAACATATACGTGGTCATCATGGAGAATCACAGAAGGTCGGCCAGACTGAGTGAAAGAATCTTGATCATAATTAGTTACCGCAATATCAGTTATCGAATTCCAAGAAGCATCAAATATGCCTAGTCGAATATTACGGAAACCATTTTTGTTAACTATATTCTCAACAGATATATAAGAGACAAAGAAAAGTTCTAAATTTGAATCATATACAGTTCCCATAGGCCAGTTACCCCATTCAGCCAAAACTTTAGAACCTAAATACTTCCAACTTGAATCATATTGCATAACTATCAAATCCCCAAAAAAGGCAGTTGAAGTTACAAAGTTATATACACCATCCACAAACACCATAGATGATGCGTTTATATGAGGCATATCGGTCAACACGCGATTGTCTAAAACTTCTAGTTCTTCAGAAAAAAATCGATGGCTAGTTGCCTCTCCTATATATGGGTCAATTTTTCTTTGATCTATCACTGTTTCTGCATCAGCAATATATAAACCTGCAACGTTAAGCATTCCATTAACGTCTGCCAGCATAAAGTCATTACCTGGTTCTTTATTTGGATCGCGTGAAATTAAAGTTTCTCCAAGAAGTGTCCAATTAATTGGGTCATACTTCTTTAAGGCCCAAATATCTTCCCCAGCATCAGTAAGGAAATAATACGTGTTGCCGATCATTACAGAAGCAGTATCAGTGCCTCTATCTTCGAAAAGCCCACCTTCCCCTGTAAATTCCATATCACGTGTATACCATTTATACCCATACCCTTGAGTTCCTTTATCCTTGGATGTACCTCCAAATGTGATTAAAAAATTATCCACTTTCGGAACATAATTTATTCGACAAAAAGCACCTATAATGTCCAAATTTTCATCTGGGGTGACTTCCACATGTTTTATTAACTTGAGCATCTCTGGTGTAGCGAGTAAGTTCGTGTCAGGTATAGAAGTTGGGTTGGCTTCCAATGATTTGCTGGTTCCAATCTCTGGAAGATCTGAAGTAGGCTTAATTGAATATATATTTTTGCCGCCATTATTATTTAAAAACAACCGTAATGAACCATCAGCCAAAATTATTGAACCGGGGTCTTGTATATCTCTAAGAATCAATTCTCGCCCATTAGAATCTTGAACAACAACTTGATAATACTCATCTGACCAATTAATACCATCTTGAGAAATCGCCATTACCAGAAAATCATTTTCAGTATCTGGATTCCGTCCATAAACTAAATCCTCGGGCATTTTGGCAAACAGATAGTAAGTCTCATTAATCTTTACCATTGTAGAGTCATGACCGGCACTAATAGCTATCTCTTTTCTCTTCCATTTCAAGCCATCATCTGAAGTTGCTCTAATTATATTGCGCTGGCCTGTGTAATAAATCACGTATTCACCATCAATAATATGAACATCTGCACTAGAGGCAAAATCATTAATATTTTTTGGGTCCTCATAAAATTTATCTAATTTAGTCCAGGAAAGTCCGTCATCTGACACAGCAAAAGCTATTCTGTGCATCTTGTGCTCTACGCCTTTTTTATTTAATCCTATAAATCGGCCTGTATACGCCATATAGTATTTCCCGTTAATTGCTTGAAACACTTCTGGCTCTCCAGCCTCATAATCAACACTAGACTCTGATCCATGCATTATGCGAATACCTGGCTCAGCCTCCCATTTAATAGCATCGTTTGAGATAAGACTAATGATGTTTACTCCGTCTCTATCTTTTGACTTACCATCAGCTCTGGCTTGGATATATAAGCGGTATCGTCCATCTTCTAGTTGAATCAAACTAGGCCCAACGATGCTAGCTTGACCTAATTTTTCAGCAGAAGCAACATCTGGCACATCTACTTGAAACTTAACCTTTCCTACGATACTTGGTTTAGATATCTGCTTTTCAGGAACAGGGGTGAATGTTGGTTTAACATCAGGAGTTGACTTGGGTAGAGGGGTAGATGCCGAATCTGGGTTAACCGCAGGATCAGTAATCTCTGACACCGTAGGTTTAGCTTTTGGAGTTATAGTATCTATAACCTCAAAGCTATCTGATTCGACCGCATTGCGTAAAGATTCCGTAGTGTTTTCCTGTGCACACGACACAGTAAAACTTAGTAATAAAGAAAATATTACTGCAAAATATGAATACTTAAATAACATATAAAAAATTATAAACTAGAACTGTAACATAGGTATAACTACTGATGTTACTTATTAAATATTTGTGATCTTAAATATAATTAATACAGGTATAAAAATGACAAAAAATCTAATTATTGACTCGCAAGTACATGCATATGAACCAAACACACCATCAAGGCCATGGCAGGGATTTTTACAGGGTCCAGATCAGGCGACAGGGGACGACATGGTTAAAGCGATGGACGAAGTGGGTGTAGATGGAGCTTTACTTGTTTCACCATTTAGTCTTTACGGTTATGATGCAAGTTATGCTCTAGAAGTTCACAATCATTATCCTGATAGGTTTAGGCTAATAAAACCGTTTGATATTAAATCGAAAAGTATAAGAGAAGACTTAGTTGAATGGGCTTCTATACCAGGAGTTGTGGGAGCAAGATTAATGCTCACAGACTCTAGATTACGGGTTAGTGAGCAAGGGGTTTACGAGATGTTTTCAGCAGCCTCAAAGGAAGATATTCCAATTAACGTCATGTGTTCGGGTAACCTTTCTGTTTTTAAAGAACTGGCCAAAACATATCCAAATACTCGGCTAATTATTGATCATTTAGGTTTAGAGCAACCATTTGTGCCTCCTCCTCCCGACGACCCATTCCATGACATAGATCAAGTAATCGAAGTTTCTAAATTCGATAACGTAGCTATCAAGATTTCAGGTGCGTGCACACTGTCACATGAGTCTTTCCCATATGATGATATTTGGCCTTATTTAGAGCGGATTTTCGAAGCTTATGGAATTGAGCGTTGCATGTGGGGTACTGATTGGACCAGAGCTGTCGAACTGCTGTCATACGAGCAGGGAGTAGAATCCTTTCGCCTAACAGATACCATCTCAGAAAATGAACGTAATATTCTCATGGGTGGAGCGCTATCGAAAATATATAACTGGTAGCTGGATATTCGTCATTAATATAAAGCTTGTTTATAATTAGCGTCAAATGAAAATCACTGATGTTAGTTATAAAAGTTATCGTTGGCCTCTAGCGACACCGATAAGAAACGGAAAACACATTTATCCTGAAGCAGGACTTAATGTTATTCAGATAGATACTGATGAAAACATTTCTGGCATAGGCCTGATAGGCGGAGTACATAACGCCTCAAATATATTTTCATCAATTACGAGTCACTTTAAAGATACCCTAATAGGCGAGGATCCTTTTAATACTGAACGTATATTTTATGATCTGTGGCAGCCAAAAGTAATTGGGCGAAGAGGAATGTCTACCAGAATAATAAGTGGTATAGATATTGCTCTTTGGGATATTAAAGGTAAATACACTAAATTACCTCTATATAAACTTATTGGTGGCCAATTTAATAAAAGAATTCCTGTTTATGTTGCAGGTGGTTATTATGAAGAAGGGAAAGGTTTGAAGCAGTTAGGCGATGAGATGGTTAATAATAGCGCATCTGGTGTTACTGCAGTAAAAATGAAAATAGGTGGAGTGCCTATAAACGAAGATGTGGAAAGAGTAAAAACAGCTAGATCTGCAATAGGACCGGATATAAAACTGTTAGTGGATGCAAACTGTGCGTATCAGTATCACGAAGCTTTAGACATAGCACGAAAAATTGAAAATCAGGACATATATTGGTTTGAAGAACCTTTGCCACCTGACGACTATGATGGATATCAAAAATTGTCTCAATCTACCCATATCCCAATTGCGACGGGTGAAAATGAATATACTAAATTCGGTTTCAGGGATTTAATTAAAAACCGATGTGCTTCGATATTACAGCCTGACGCATTAACAATGGGTGGGGTTTCTGAATTTCTTAAAGTATCTTATATGGCACAAGCTGAAAATTTACCTATATCGCCACACGGGAATCAGGATGTACAGATACATCTAATATCGAGCATCTCTAATGGATTGTTATTGGAGTACTACAATGGCTCTACAGACCCAATGTGGCTAGACATGTTTGAAGAACCTTTAAAAATTAAACATGGACATGTTATAGCACCCGAAAGGCCAGGATTAGGAATTAATTTAAATCATTCAGCTATTTCAAAATTTCAAGTAATCTAGCAAACCACGTAAAGTTCGAATCGAATCTTTTTAATATGAATAACAAAATTGATTTATTAGAGGCTATCGGTAATACACCTATAGTTAAATTAAAAAAAATAATCCCAGAAAATGCTGCTGAAGTCTGGGTTAAATTAGAAGGTCAAAACCCTACAGGATCATACAAAGATCGTATGGCTGTATCTGTATTAAAGAATGCGTTAGACAGGCAGGAGATCAAAACTGGAGATACAGTCGTTGAATATACCGGAGGCAGTACAGGCACGTCCTTAGCTTTTGCATGTTCTGTTTTTGGTTTGAAATTTATTGCGGTGACGTCTGATGCTTTTTCTAAAATAAAGCATCAATCTATGGCAGCATTTGGGGCCACCGTACATGTTATAAAAAGTGACAACGGAAATATTACCCCAGATTTAATCCAAAATATGAAAAATAAAGCGTATGAATTAGCTGATCATCCAAACACGTTTTATGCTGATCAGTTTGGTTCAGTTGATGTGATAAAAGGATATGAAGTATTAGGAAAAGAAATAGTCAGTCAGGTAGGTGATGATATCGATGTGTTATGTGCTGCAGTCGGAACTGGTGGAGCCTTAATGGGCACTTATAATGGCATGGTATATTTAGGCAGTCAGCCTAGATTAATTGCCCTGGAACCATTGCAGTCTCCTACTTTAACAACTGGTAAAGGCGGACCGCATAAAGTAGAAGGTATTGGACTGGGATTCGAACCACCTTTTCTTGATAAATCTAAACTAGATAGTGTTCGAGCTATTGACCAAAATAAAGCTTTTGATATGTGTAGATTATTAGCTAAAGCGGAAGGGTTGTTTGGAGGGGGTTCTACTGGCCTAAATGTGTGTGCAGCAATTGAAATAGCTAAAGAACTTGGGCCAGGTAAAAAGGTAGTGACTTTTAATTGTGATAGTGGGTTAAAGTATTTAGGAAGTCACATTTATTCCTAAAGTTTACGGATAAAAATATTCGAAAACATATAAAATTTTATTAAATGATGTTATTTGATTTAAGGACTGTCAAAATTGCCGTTGGCCCTGTCATAGGTATAATACTTTTATTTTTTTATATGTCAGACACCGCAGAAGCACACAGACCAGTTTTCCCAGACGGTCTTAATAAAACAGCTGATACCGCTTTCGAGCTTGATGATATTGATATTTCCCAAGCTGTTTATCAGATTTTAAATGCCGACGAACAGGTTTGGCTTAGTTTCTATCCAGAACAATCGAGTACTCAAGTAGCAATAATACAATTAGGTATACCTGTACTAGAAGAAACTAAATCCTTTAGGCCTAAGGTAGCATTAATTTCTCCGAGTCTTCAAAAAATTGATTTATCATTTGAAATTCCTGAGAGATTTGGAGCGATTGTATATGAATCAGAAGATCAAAATGTGATCAGGGAGTTTCACGAGCCGTTCACCAATACTAAATCGTGGATATTAATAGAAGATCAATTTGAAATTGTTGAAAATGGAATTCATTATGTTGTCATATTTTCTGACACTAACCAGTCAGGCAAATTTTGGTTTGCTACTGGTACCAGAGAAGTATTTGATTTTTCAGCCCGAAGTGAACTGAATGAAAACGTATCTAAAGTAAAGAATTTTCATTTACCATCAGTGGTATTGTCTGTTTCAACCAAAGTTCCGCGAAAAGATATGTCAAACCAAACGGCCACTGCCAGTGAATCAGATGAACAAAAACTTGAATCAAATGAGCGTAACTATTTTAGATCCACAAATGGATACTTAATAGGTGGGGTGTTTGTTTTAATTATTGTGCTGGTTTTTGTTAGGAGGCGATTTACTTAGAAATTATGGTTTAAAGACTACGACTGTAGCAATTGGATTAT